>OFHJ01000390.1_pt1 | contig 17199 bp, 13 predicted proteins | sample 1522001 | NCBI WGS metagenome assembly OFHJ01 (sample SAMEA2464838, study PRJEB22497) | soil metagenome | biome: Grassland; feature: Farmland; material: Clay | place: Australia | collected 2013-02-01 | depth 1.2 m | reverse complement strand
TACCAAGGTGAGCTGCCAGGGCTTCACCGGCAAACAAGGCACCTCCCACTCCGAACAGGCGCTCGCCTACGGCACCCGGCTCGTCGGCGGCGTCCCCCCGGGCCGCGGCGGGCAGAAGCATCTGGACCTGCCCGTGTTCGATACCGTCAAGGACGCGGTGCGCGAGACGGGCGCGACCGCCAGCATGATCTATGTGCCGGCCGCGGGCGCCGCGGATGCGATCCTGGAGGCCTCCGACGCCGGCATCGAGCTCGCGGTGTGCATCACCGAGGGCGTTCCGGTCAACGACATGGTGCGCGTGAAGGCGGCGCTCGCCGGCTCCGCGACGCGTCTGGTCGGCCCCAATTGTCCCGGCGTGATCACACCCGACGAGTGCAAGATCGGCATCATGCCGGGCTTCATCCACAAGAAGGGCGCAGTGGGCATCGTGTCCCGCTCCGGCACCCTGACGTACGAGGCCGTCTATCAAACCACTCGCATCGGCCTCGGTCAAAGCACCTGCGTCGGCATCGGCGGCGATCCGGTGCGGGGGCTGAACTTCGTCGACGTGCTCGAGCTGTTCGAGCGCGATCCGGGCACCGAGGGCATCATCCTGGTCGGTGAGATCGGCGGCAGCGACGAGGAGGCCGCCGCCCGCTACATCCACAACTTCGTCAGTAAGCCGGTGGTGGCCTACATCGCCGGCGTCACCGCGCCGCCGGGCAAGCGCATGGGCCATGCGGGGGCCATCGTCGCCGGGGGCAAGGGCACGGCGGCCGACAAGTACGCGGCGTTCGAGGCGGCGGGGGTGCGCAGTGTCAAGTCGCCCGCCGAGCTCGGCTCCGCCATGAACGACCTGCTGCGTCGCCGGCGCGCCCGCGCGGCGGCCCGGTTGGCCCGGTTGGTGAGGGCCGCGCCGCCTGTCAGGAGCACCGCTGCGAAGCCGGCCGCGAAGCCGGCGCAGCGCAAAGCCAAATCGACCGCAAAGCGCGCGGCCGCCAAGACCGCCCGGCCCGCGGCCTCACGCGGCAAGCGCGCCGCGAGCAAGAGCGGTAAGCGGGCGGCCGGCAAGTCTGCGCCGGCCAAGCGCCGCCGGCCCGCCGCCAAGACCGTCAACGCCCGCCCCGCCTCGCGCGGCAAGCGCTCGCGGAAGACCCCGGCACGCAGGGGTGGCCGGCGCTGAGACGGTCGCCCGAGAGGTGCGATAATCCCCTTCCGTAAGGGAGGGGGTTGTCCTCAACGCGGGCCGTGCGGCCCGAAATGAGCAGCATGAGCGAGTCCCTGCGCATTGCCTTGGCACAGCTCGACCTGTTGGTCGGCGACGTACAGGGCAATCTAGCGCGCGTGGTCGAGACCACCCGCGCGGCCCAGCAGGCTCACCGGGCGGATCTCACGCTCTTTCCCGAGCTCACCCTCTCGGGCTATCCGCCCGAGGACCTGCTGTTCCACCGCGGCTTCCGCCATCAGATCGAGACCGCCCTGGAGCAGGTCCGCCGCGAGGTGCCCGGGGGCTGCCTGGTGGTGGGGTATCCCGAATACACGCGCTTCGGCATCTACAACTCCGCGGCCCTGATCTCGGATGGCCTGATCAGTGCCGTGCACCGCAAGGCGGAGCTGCCCAACTACAAGGTGTTCGACGAGAAGCGCTACTTCCACGCCGGTGCGCAGCCGACCGTGGTCGAGTGCAAAGGGTTTCGCGTGGGGCTGCTGGTGTGCGAGGACATCTGGGTGCCGCAGCCCGCGCAACTGGCCCTGGCCGAGGGGGCGCAGCTGCTGCTCGTCGGCAACGCCTCACCCTACGAGCGCCACCGCCAGCGCGAGCGGGAAGCGGCCGTGGGCGCCCGCGTCGCCGATGTGGGCCTGCCGGTGGTGTACGTGAACATGGTCGGCGGCCAGGACGAGTTGATATTCGACGGCAACTCCTTCGTGATGGATGCCGCGGGAGAGGTGGTCCAGCGTGCGCCGCCGTTCCAGGAGGGGGTGTACTGTGTCGAGTTCCGCCGGGAGGGCGGCAAGGCGGTCCCCGTGCCGGGGGAGGTGACGCCCGAGCTGAGCGAGGAAGCCAGCGTGTACAGCGCCTTGGTCCTCGGCGTACGCGACTACGTCAACAAGCACGGATTTCCAGGCGTGGTGATGGGGCTGTCGGGGGGGGTCGATTCCGCGCTGACGCTGGCGATCGCGGTGGACGCGCTTGGGGTCGACCGGGTGCACGCGGTGATGATGCCGTCGCGCTATACGTCGCAGATGAGCCTGCGGGATGCTGAAGAAGAGGCACGGTCGCTTGGCGTCAAATACAGCGTGCTGTCCATCGAGAGCATGTTCGAGGCTACGCTGGCGACGCTCGCCGGGGAGTTCGCCGGCCTGCCCGCGGACGCGACCGAGGAGAACATCCAGTCGCGCTGCCGCATGCTGCTGCTGATGGGATTGTCCAACAAGACCGGCCGGATGCTGCTCACCACCGGCAACAAGAGCGAGATGGCCGTGGGGTATGCCACGCTCTACGGGGACATGGCGGGCGGCTTCGCGCCCATCAAGGACTGCAGCAAGCTGCTGGTGTACCGTCTGGCGGCGTATCGCAACGGCTTGGGGCCGGTCATCCCGCAGCGGGTGATCGATCGCCCGCCGTCGGCGGAGCTGCGCGCGGGGCAGATGGATTCGGACTCGCTGCCGCCCTACGAGGTGCTCGATCCGATCCTGGAGGCGTTCATCGAGGAGGATCTGTCGGTCGATGAGCTCGCCGCGCGCGGCTTCGACCGCGACACGGTGGGCAGGGTGCTCGACCTGGTGAAGCGCAACGAATACAAGCGCCGCCAGGCGCCTCCCGGGGTGCGGGTGAGCCGGCGGGCTTTCGGGCGCGACTGGCGCTATCCGATCACCAACGGGTATAGGCGGTAGCGGCGAGCCTCGAAGCCGGGGAGCGTCTGAGCGCCCGGGCAGAGCCCATCGCCCCGGCCGTGGCTCACCGGGTCGTTACCAGATGTGCCACCAGGGCGGCCGGGTGGCGGCGGCGACGTGGGCGACCTTGCCCTTGAAATTGGCCGCATAGACCCGGCGGGCCTGGTCGGCCAGGGTCTTGAGCCCCAGCCGGTCGTAGGAAAGGATCATGATGGCGAGCGCCTCCTTGGTGGCCGGCGCTCCCTGGTAGTTCTCGAGGACGAGCTTGGTGCGACGCGCCGAGGCGACGTAAGCGCCGCGCTCGAGATAGTAGCGGGCCACGTCCACGTTGTAGGCGGCCAGCCGGTCGCGCAGGAAGATCATCCGCTTGTACGCATCGTGTGCATACGCGCTGTTCGGATATTGCGTGACCACCGTTCGGAAGGCCGCGAAGGACTTCCTGACGTTGTGCGGCGGCCGCGCGGAAAGGTGGGCGCCCATGAGCCGCTCGAGGGGGTTGGCCCGCTCGGGGAAGTAGACGAGGCCCTGCATGTAGTACGCATAGGCCACCCGGGGGCTGGAGGGATTCTGCTCGATGAAGGTCTTGATCGCATCCGTGGCGGAATCGCTCTCGCCCGCGCGGTAGTATGCGTAGATCAGGTCGAGCTGCGCCTGGTGCGCCTGGGGTGAGAACGGGTAGACCGCCGTCACCTTCTCGAAGTTCTTGATCGCGGCGTTGTAGTCGTAATTGGCGAGGTCGTGCTTGGCGGCATTGAACAATGCGACCGGCCCGGACTGCTTGAGCTTGCGGTGCGTGCAGCCGGCGAGGGCGAATACGGACACGCACAGCGCAGCCGCAACGATGCCGCGCGCGCGGCCACGAGAGAGCGGATTGGAGAGCATGGGTAAAGAGTATAGCGAAACCGCAGCGGTTGCTCCGGGTTCCGACCGACAGGCATCGGGGGAGTTCCGCGCCCACCGGCTCGGGCTCCCGCCCGAGGCCGCGGGACTGCGGCTCGACCAGGCGCTCGCGCGCGCGCTGCCGCAGTACTCGCGCGCGCGCTTGCAGCAGTGGATCGAGGCAGGTCTGGTGGAGGTCGACGGGCGCGCTCCGCGGGCCAAGGACAGGGTGCTGGGAGGAGAGCAGGTGCGCCTCACGGCGCGTTTCGAGCCGGACGACCGCGTCGCGCCCGAGCCGCTGCAGCTGTCGGTGGTGTACCAGGACGAGGCGCTCATCGTCATCGACAAGCCCGCCGGCCTGGTGGTGCATCCCGGCGCGGGCAACCCTCGCCACACGCTGCAGAACGCGCTCCTTGCCCTGGATCCGGCGCTGGCCGTGGTGCCGCGCGCGGGACTGGTCCATCGCCTGGACAAGGACACCAGCGGACTGCTCGTGGTGGCCCGCACGCCCGAGGCGCACGCGCGGCTGGTTTCGGCGCTTGCGGCTCGTGAGGTCGAACGCACCTATCTGGCGATCTGCACCGGCGTCATGACCGGTGGAGGGACTGTCGATGCGCCCATCGGCAGGCACCGCACCCAACGCACACGCATGGCGGTTCGCAACGATGGGCGGGAAGCGATCACGCACTACCGCATCGCCGAGCGCTTCCGGGCCCACACCCTGGTGCGCGTGCAGCTGGAAACGGGCCGGACCCATCAGATCCGGGTGCATCTGGGGCACGCCGGCTATCCGGTCGTGGGCGATCCGGTGTATGGCGGACGGCGCCGGCTCCCCGCGGGGTGCAGCGCCTCGCTGGCTGCCGAGCTGGGCGCGTTCCCGCGCCAGGCGTTGCACGCGGCGCGCCTGGCGCTGGCGCATCCGTCGACCGGCCGCCCGTTGGCGTGGGAATCACCGCTTCCCGAGGACATGGAGCACCTCGTCGCGGTCTTGCGAGCCGATCGCGATGGTTCGAGCTGACCGGATCGTACCCGACTGGCCGGCTCCGGCCGGCATCCACGCGGTGTTCACGCTGCGCACCGGCGGGGTGAGCGCGCCGCCGTTCGATTCGCTCAATCCCGCCTCGCACGTGGGAGACGAGCCGGGAGCCGTGGCCGAGAACCGTGCGCGGCTGCTGCGGCAGCTGCAGCTGCCCTCGCAGCCGGCGTGGCTCGAGCAGGTGCACGGCTGCCGGGTGGCGGATCTCGATGCGGGGGCAGGCCCGAAGGGGCCGGCCGATGCGGCTGTGACGCACGCCGCCGGCCCGGTCTGTGTCGTGCAGGTGGCCGATTGCCTGCCGGTGCTGTTGTGCACCGGGGGCGGCTCGGCGGTCGGGGCGGCCCACTGCGGCTGGCGGGGGTTGGCGGCGGGGGGGTTGGAAGCCACGGGACGCGCGATGCGCACGCCGCCGGCGCAGCTGCTCGCCTGGCTGGGGCCGGCGATCGGGCAGGCACACTTCGAGGTGGGCGAGGACGTCCATGCCGCCTTCACCGCCGGCGATCCGGGCGCGGCCCCGGCGTTCGTGAAGAACGAGCGGGGACGGTGGCAGTGCGATTTGTACGCCCTGGCGCGGCGCCGGCTCGCAGCCCTGGGGGTCGAGCGCGTATCCGGCGGAGGCTGGTGCACGTACGCCGATCCGGGGCGGTTCTTTTCCTATCGGCGGGACGGCCGCTGCGGGCGGATGGCGGCGCTCATTTGGCGCTCAGACCCGCTCGCCCCCGCAAGATTAAGATGACCCTCGCCGGGACGCCGCGAGGGCGTCCCGGCAGCCTTGCGCCCCGGCTCCTCACCCGGTCCGGGGCGATCTTGGGTGCCGCCGCAAGGGCTTGAAGCCGCTGCGGCGTGCCCCCATCCCGCGGGTGGTCCCGACGCGGCGCGCATTGACCGGCATGCGATTGGGTCGAGCCCGCAGGCGGGGGCAAGCGGCGAGGCACGAGGCCTGGTCCCTGCCCGGGATCCGGGCAGGAGGGCAGGCCGGTAAGACTGTCCCGGGACGCCCAGAGCGCTTGAATGCATGCCGTTCGACCCCCATTGCTGCTGTAGTTTCCAGCACAGAGTGTCCCCCATGCGAATGGATCGATTGACCAGCCGGTTCCAGCAGGCGCTTGCCGACGCGCAGTCGCTTGCCGTCGGGCGCGATCACCAGTTCCTCGAGCCCGCGCACGTGCTGCTGGCACTCATCGACAGCCAGGGGGGCACGGTGCGGCCGCTGCTCGCGAAGGCCGGCGCCGACGTCAACAAGCTGCGCTCGGAGCTCGGCGCGCTGCTCGATCGCATGCCGAGAGTGGAGGGCACGCCGGGGGAGGTCCACGTCTCCAACGATCTCAACCGCGTGCTCAATGTCACCGACAAGCTCGCGCAGCAGCGGGGCGACCAGTTCATCCCGAGCGAGCTGTTCGTGCTTGCGGCCTTCGAGGACCGAGCGCTCGCGCAGCTGTTCCGAAACAACGGCTTGGTGCGCGGCGCGCTGGAGAAGGCCATCGACGAGGTGCGCGGCGGAGAGAAAGTGTCGGACCCGAACGCCGAGGAGAACCGCCGGGCGCTGGAGAAGTACACCGTCGATCTCACCGCGCGCGCCTCCTCGGGCAAGCTCGATCCGGTGATCGGCCGCGACGATGAGATCCGCCGCACCATCCAGGTGCTGCAGCGGCGCACCAAGAACAATCCCGTGCTGATCGGCGAGCCCGGCGTGGGCAAAACCGCGATCGTCGAGGGCCTGGCGCAGCGCATCGTCAACGGCGAAGTGCCCGAGGGCCTGAAAGACAAGCGGATCCTGGCGCTCGACATGGGAGCGCTCATCGCCGGCGCGAAATTCCGCGGCGAGTTCGAGGAGCGCCTCAAGGCGGTGCTCAACGACCTCTCCAAGCAGGAAGGCCAGGTCATCCTGTTCATCGACGAGCTGCACACCATGGTCGGCGCGGGCAAGGCCGAGGGCGCCATGGACGCAGGCAACATGCTCAAGCCCGCCCTGGCGCGAGGTGAGCTGCACTGCGTCGGCGCCACCACGCTCGACGAGTACCGCAAGTACATCGAGAAGGATGCCGCCCTGGAGCGGCGCTTCCAGAAGGTGCTGGTGGACGAGCCGTCGGTGGAGGACACGATCGCGATCCTGCGCGGCCTGCAGGAGCGCTACGAGGTCCACCACGGCGTCGACATCACCGATCCGGCGATCGTCGCCGCCGCGACGCTCTCTCACCGCTACATCACCGACCGGCAGCTGCCGGACAAGGCGATCGACCTGATCGACGAGGCCGCCGCCCGCATCCGCATGGAGATCGATTCCAAGCCCGAGGCGCTCGATCGCCTGGAGCGGCGCGTCATCCAGCTCAAGATCGAGCAGGAGGCGCTGAAGAAGGAGCAGGACGAGGCCTCGCGCAAGCGCCTCTCGACGCTGCAGGGGACGCTCAAGGGACTGGAGCGCGAATATGCCGACCTCGAAGAGGTCTGGAAGTCCGAGAAGGCGCAGCTGCAGGGCGCGGCCCAGGTCCGTGAAGAGCTCGACCGCACGCGGCTCGAGCTCGATGCGGCCCGCCGCGCTGGCGACCTCGGGCGCATGGCGGAGCTGCAGTACGGGCGCATTCCCGAGCTCGAGAAGCGCCTGGCCGCGGCCGAGGCCGGCGAGAGCGAAGCCACGCGCCTGGTGCGCAACAAGGTGACCGAAGAGGAGATCGCCGAGGTGGTCTCCAAGTGGACCGGAATTCCGGTCTCGAAGATGCTCGAGGGCGAGAAGGAGAAGCTGCTGCGCATGGAGGAGGCCCTCGGCCGGCGCCTCGTCGGCCAGGACGAGGCGCTGAAGATCGTCTCGAACGCCATCCGCCGCTCGCGCGCGGGACTTGCCGATCCGCGCCGCCCCAACGGCTCGTTCCTGTTCCTCGGCCCCACGGGAGTCGGTAAGACCGAGCTGTGCAAGGCGCTCGCGGAATTCCTGTTCGACACCGAGGAGGCGCTCATCCGCATCGACATGTCCGAGTTCATGGAAAAGCACTCCGTGGCGCGCCTGATCGGTGCGCCCCCCGGATACGTCGGGTACGAGGAGGGGGGCTATCTCACCGAGGCGGTGCGCCGGCGGCCCTATTCGGTGATCCTGCTCGATGAGGTCGAGAAGGCCCATCCCGACGTGTTCAACGTGCTGCTGCAGGTCCTGGACGACGGCCGGCTCACCGACGGGCAGGGCCGGACCGTGGACTTCCGCAACACGGTGATCATCATGACCTCGAACCTGGGCTCGCAGGTGATCCAGGAGTACGCGGGGGAAGGCAACTATGCGCGCATGAAAAGCGCGGTCATGGAGATCGTGCAGCAGAGTTTCCGGCCGGAGTTCATCAACCGCATCGATGACATCGTGGTGTTCCATCCGCTCGGGGCCGATCAGATCCGCGCCATCGTGGACATCCAGCTCCTTTACCTGCGCAAGCGCCTGCAGGAGCGTAACATGGAGCTGGCGCTCGACGATGCGGCGCGCGATCGGCTGGGAGAGGCGGGCTTCGATCCGGTCTACGGCGCCCGGCCGCTCAAGCGCACCTTGCAGCAGCAGATCGAGAACCCGCTCGCCCAGCGTATCCTCAAGGGGGAGTTCCGGCCCGGCGACCGCATCGCGGTCACGGGCAAGGGCGGGGAGATCCGCTTCGAGAAGGGAGGTTGAGCCGCGACAGCCGCGCGCAGGCGGCGGATGACGGCCCTTGCGTATAATTGGAATTCAGGTTCAAAAACCACACCCTCACGAACCATACCCTCACGCCATGCCGTTCTACGAATACGAGTGCCAAAGCTGCCAGTACGTCCTGGAGGCGTTGCAGAAGATCACCGACGCGCCGCTGACGAAATGCCCCTCCTGCGGCAAGCGGACCCTGGTCAAGCTGATCTCCGCGCCGGTGTTCCGGCTGAAGGGCAGCGGCTGGTACGAGACCGACTTCAAGTCCGACAAGGAGGGCAAGCGCAACCTCGCCGGCACCGAGCGGGAAGAGACCAAGCCCGCCGAGGCGGCCAAGCCTGCCGAGGCGGCCAAGCCCGTCGAGGCGGCCAAGGGCGAGCCGCCCAGCCCCGCCAAGGCCGCAGAGAGCAAGCCGGAGGCGAAAGCTCCGTCCGCACAGGCGAGCGCCGGGAGCAAGCGCCGTGCGGCGCCGGCGGCGCGCCGCAGCGCGGGGACGGGCACGCGCGCGGGCGGGCGCGCCCGTGGCAAGCCCGCCCCGGCCAAGGGGGCGGCCCGGGGCCGCTCCAAGCGGTGAGCGCTTGAACGTCCCGATCACGGCCCGGCCGGTGCAGACCGGCCCGAAGAAGAAGGGCACCTTGATGCGGCGCATCATGGTGGCGGGCATCCTCGTGTGGCTGCCGATCGGCGTCACGGTCTGGGTGGTGACCTTCCTGGTGCACCTGTTGGACAAGACCCTGGTGCTGCTGCCGCTGCCGCCGGGGTATCACCCACAGGGCTGGATCCTGTTGCTGATGCCGGCGGTGGGGCTGCTGCTGACGGTGGCCGTGCTGTTTCTGACGGGCATCCTGGTCACCAACCTGATCGGACGGCGGCTGCTCGTATGGGGCGAGGAGGCGCTGCACCACATCCCGATCGTCGGCGCGGTGTACGGCGGGGTGAAGAGCTTCGCCGAGAGCGTCTTCTCCCAATCGAACTCCTTCCGCAAGGTGGTGATGGTCGAATACCCCCGGCTCGGGGTGTGGAGCCTGGGTTTCCTCACGGCCGAGGACGTGCCGGAGGTCTCGGCGAAGACCGGTGAGCCGCACGCGGTGGTCTACATCTCCGCGGCCTTGAATGCCACGGCAGGGTGGCTGGCCATCGTCCCGCGGCGGCAGATCGTCGAGCTCGACATGAGCGTCGATGCGGCCATGAAAATGATCATCACCTGCGGCGTGGTGACGCCGCAGGTGCCGGAGCCCCCCAAGGTACCCAAAGCGAAGGAGAAGCTCCCCGAGCGGGCCGCCGGGCCCTGACCCCCGCGGTCCCTCGCCCCAGGCCCCCCGGGATCGAACCGAAGAGCGCCCGCCGATGAAAGCCATGCGACTCCTGGCGGCCGGCCGGCCGCTCACGCTCGAGGAGGCGGCCCTGCCGCCCCTGGGCCCTCATCAGGTGCGCATCGCCGTCGAGGCCTGCGGCGTGTGCCGGACCGACCTGCACCTGCTCGACGGCGAGCTGCCGGCCATCCCGTATCCCGTCACTCCCGGTCACGAGGTCGTCGGCATCGTGGCCGAGGCCGGACCCGACGCGACGCGGTTTCGGGTCGGCGAGCGCGTGGGCGTGCCCTGGCTGGGACGGACCTGCGGCGTCTGCCGCTATTGCCTGGAGGGGAGGGAAAATCTGTGCGAGCGCGCGCGCTTCACCGGCTATACCCTCGATGGCGGCTATGCCGAGCAGGTGCTCGCCGACGAGCGCTACTGTCTGGCGCTGCCCGCCGGTTCGCCCGCCGCCGGGCTCGCCCCGCTCTTGTGCGCCGGCCTCATCGGCTATCGGGCGTATCGCATGGCGGGTCCGGCGCAGAGCCTGGGATTGTACGGTTTCGGTGCCGCCGCCCACCTGTTGGCGCAACTGGCGAAGGCCGACGGCCGCACCGTGTTCGCCTTCACCCGGCCGGGCGATGAGCAGAGCCAGGCGTTCGCCCTACGGCTCGGCGCCCGGTGGGCGGGCGCGTCCGATGAGGCGCCCCCGGAGCCGCTGGACGCGGCGATCCTTTTCGCGCCGGTCGGCGCGCTGGTGCCGGCCGCGCTGTCGGCCGTGCGCCGGGGCGGGCGGGTGGTCTGCGCCGGCATCCACATGAGCGATATTCCCGCCTTCCCTTATGCGCTGCTCTGGGGCGAGCGCTCCGTGCAGTCGGTGGCCAATCTCACCCGCACAGACGGTGAGGCGTTCATGCACCGGGTCACCCAGCTCGGCCTGCGCGCCACCGCGCAAAGCTTCCCGCTGCGCGAGGCCAATTCGGCCCTGGAGAGCCTGCGCCGGGGGACGGTGCAGGGCGCGGCGGTGCTCGAGATCGCCTGAGCGCGGCAGTATCCCGTGCGGGGTCTTGCGGACAAAATGGCCGGGAGCGACTTTGGACGACGCGAAGCGACGGCCGCGCAGCGGCGAGGCCCAGGACGGGCTGAGCAAATCGTCTCGACGATTTCCGCCCATAGACTAAAATCGCGAGCCTTATGCGCTCACATTACTGCGGACAGGTCGACGAACGGCTCATCGGACAGACGGTCGAGGTGGCCGGCTGGGTGCACCGGCGGCGCGATCACGGCGGCATCATTTTCATCGATATGCGCGACCGGGAGGGCCTGCTGCAGATTGTCTTCGACCCGGACTCGCCGGCGCTCTTCAAGGACGCCGAGCGGCTGCGCAACGAGTTCGTCGTGCGCGTCAAGGGCCGGGTGCGCGCACGTCCCGAGGGCACCGTGAATACCCACCTGGCCTCGGGCCGGGTGGAGGTGCTCGCGGTCGAGCTCGAGCTGCTCAACCGCTCCGAGCCCCTGCCGTTCCAGCTCGATGAGACGGTGGGCGAGGAGGTGCGCCTGCGCTACCGTTACCTCGACCTGCGCCGCGAGGTGATGAGCCGGCGCCTGCGGCTGCGGCACCGCATCACCCGCGCCATGCGCGCTTATCTCGACGAGCACGGCTTCATCGACCTCGAGACGCCGATGCTCACCAAGGCGACCCCCGAGGGGGCGCGCGACTACCTGGTGCCGAGCCGTACCCATCCCGGCAAGTTCTTCGCGCTGCCGCAGTCGCCGCAGATTTTCAAACAGCTGCTGATGGTGGCCGGTTTCGACCGCTACTACCAGATTGCGCGCTGCTTCCGCGACGAGGATCTGCGGGCCGACCGGCAGCCGGAGTTCACGCAGCTCGACGTCGAGACCTCCTTCCTGACACAGGAGCAGATCATGACGCTCATGGAAGGGCTGACGCGGCAGATCTTCCGGGAGGTGCTCGGGGAGGCGCTGCCCGATCCGTTCCCGCGCATGAGCTTCGCCGAGGCGATACGCCGCTATGGCTCGGACAAGCCGGACCTGCGCATTGCGCTGGAGCTCACCGACATCGCCGACCTGGTGCGGGACTGCGATTTCAAGGTGTTCTCGGCTCCGGCAAAGGACCCCAAGGGCCGCGTGGCGGCGCTGCGCGTGCCGGGCGCGGGAGACATGACACGGTCGCAGATCGATGCCTACACCCAGTACGTGGCGCGCTTCGGGGCCAAGGGTCTCGCTTACATCAAGGTCAACCAGCGCGCCCGCGGGCGCGAGGGCCTGCAGTCGCCCATCGTCAAGTTCCTGAGCGATGCGGCGGTGGCCGGGCTCCTCGAGCGCACCGGCGCCGCCGACAACGACCTCATCTTCTTCGGCGCCGACACGGCCAAGGTGGTCTGCGATGCGCTCGGCGCGCTGCGCCTGAGGCTCGGCGAGGACCTGGGCCTCGTTCAGACCGGCTGGCGGCCGCTGTGGGTGGTGGATTTTCCGATGTTCGAATGGGATGCGGACGAGCGGCGCTGGGTCGCCATGCACCATCCTTTCACCTCGCCGAAGGAGGACGATCCGGCGGTGCTGCGCGCCGACCCGGCCAACGCCCTCGCCAAGGCCTATGACATGGTGCTCAACGGCTCGGAGATCGGCGGCGGCTCGGTGCGTATCCATCGCCAGGAGATGCAGTCGACGGTGTTCGACCTGCTCGGCATCGAGGCCGATGAGGCGCACAGCAAGTTCGGCTTCCTGCTCGATGCGCTGAAGTTCGGCGCGCCGCCCCACGGGGGCATCGCCTTCGGGCTCGATCGCCTCGCCATGCTCATGGCCGGCGCCGACAGCATCCGCGAGGTCATCGCCTTCCCGAAGACGCAGACCGCGGCCGATCCCCTCACGGATGCGCCGACCGAGGTGAGCGAAGCGCAGCTGCGCGAACTGCACATCCGGGTCCGGACGCCGCCGCAGGCTTGATGCCTCGATGGCGGGCGGCCCCGGGCGGAAGGGTTCCTCCGGGACGCCGTGAATCTTCCCCTCGGGGGTTCCCGGGGAGCTTCACCTCGCAGCGGTGGAGCTCGGAGGGCGCAAGGCGGTGCTGTTTTTCAAGGCCCGGCGAACAACCGTTCTCGACGGAGCCTGCGGCTTCAGGATATAACTCATGAGCGGTGGACAACATGTCATCTATGTCCACGGTCTGTGGATGTCCGGAGGCGAGGGGCTGCTGCTGCGTCACCGGCTCTCGCGCGAGCTCGGCGGCGCGGTGCACGCGTTCTCCTACAACGCCGTCGCGCACGGGACGGAGGCGATCGCGGCGCAGCTGCAAGAGTTCGTGCGCGCGCTCGACCCCGCAACGGTGCACCTCGTCGGCCACAGTCTCGGCGGCCTGGTCATCTACCGCTTCTTCGAGCGCCACCCCCGCCAGCCGCCGGGGCGGGTGGTGTTTCTCGGCTCGCCCTGCGTGGCCAGCAAGGCGGCGGTGCAGGCCGGCCATTCCCGGTTCATGACGGCGCTCATGGGCCGCTCGGTGGCCGAGGAGCTGTTGAGGCCGCGCGAGCGGCGCTGGAGCTTCGACCGGCCGCTCGGGATCATCGCCGGCTCGTACTCGTTCGGGTTCGGACAATTCCTGGCCGGATTCGAAGAGGACAGCGATGGCACCGTGGCGGTCAGCGAGACGCGGCTGCCCGGAGCGGCCGACCACATCGTGATTCCCGTCAGCCACATGGGCATGCTCGTCTCGGCGCAGGTGGCGCGCGAGACCAGCCACTTCCTGAAGGAGGGGCGTTTCTCGCTGAGATGAGCCGCGCCGGCGGCGAGCGGACAGGTGCGGGCGATCGGTCATCCTTCAGCGCAATACCTTCGTCATGCACTCGGCCGAGGCCGGGCAAAGAGAGCGGAATTGCGCGCTCGCCTGCACGGCCTTGGGGAGCTGCGCGCGATCGAACGGGTGATAGTCCTGGTGCTCGAAGAACCGCCGGGCGCCCTGGGTGAGCAGCACCAGGCGGGAAATCCCCGCGGCTCGCGCCTGGTGCTCCAGCGCCTTGACGATGTGGCGGCCGAGGCCCTGGCCTCTTCGCGCCGGATCGACCGCCACCGAGCGCAGCAGCGCGGTCTGGCCGAAGCGCTCCAGGGCGCCGGCGCCGATGATCCGATCGCCCTCGCAGGCCACCGTGAAGCGCGCGCTCGAGCAGGCCAGGTCGCTCGTCGGCAGACCGTTGCCATCGAGCAGCTCGCGGATGGCCTGCATGTCCGCGGCCGTGGCATTTCGCAGTAGCGGGGTCACGGATCCGGTTTCCCTCGTGCCGTCTTCGATGGCTACGGTTTGTCGTGGGATCCCTGATTCGTCGGATCCTGCGAAGTCAACGCCTCTACGTCGGCGGCGTCCTGTGCTCTGCCGGCGGCGCGCTTGTTCTTGAGCAGCGCAGCTCGTCCCATGACCGGAACTTTCCTTCCCTCCAGAGTAAAGCCGGCTCCCTCGGCGACCGCTTCGTCGAAGGTGACTCCATCCGCGCGGCTGATGATGTCGATACGGCGCGGCGGCAAGCCTATCTGCAACACGCCGTCATAATGCGCGAAGTCCTTCGCCTGCACCTCGAAGGACTTGAGAGGAGCGCCGAATGCCGCAAGCGCCAGGTAAACCCGTTCGGCGTTGCTGGTGTCGGCTCGGATCAGCACGTCCATGTCCTTGGTCGCGCGAGGGTGACCATGAAAAGCGACCGCGTGTCCGCCGACCAGCACGAACTCGGCGCCCGCATCGGCCAACTCCAGGAGCAGGTCGCGGAAGTCTTCCGGCAGGTCGATCACTTGGGATGTCCGGGCACGAAATGCACCGGGATCTGCCGGCGAGGATAACGGGGATAGGTCCTGCCGGCGGCAGCCCAGCCCTCTCGGGTCAACCGCTCCACGAGCGACAGCGCCTCCGTTCCCGACAAGGGCTGGGGATCGCGCTCGATCCCGCCGAAGCGCGAGAAGCTGAGAGTGGCCGTCATACGTCGAAGCGCGGCGCGGGATCTTCTATCGGACGAGCTCGCCATGCGTGCATTTTAACATGGGCAGGCTCTTGCGCCTCGGATACGGCGAGTTTCCCTATGCCCGTCCCGCGAACGAAAATCCGTTCAACTCAGCAGTCGTCTCAGGCGATAGAGCGCATCGAGCGCCGCCTTGGGAGTGAGCTCGTCGGGGTCCAGGGAGGCGAGCGTCTCGCGAATCGGGTCGGGCGCGGGCGCGGGCGCGGCGAAAAGCGGCAGCTCCTTCTGGGCATGCCCGGGTGCGGCGCCATCGGCCTGTTCCCGTTGGTCGCGCTGGGATTCCAGAGCCTCGAGGTATTGGCGTGCCTGTCCGATCACCTCCCGCGGCACGCCCGCGAGCTGAGCCACCTGCAGGCCGTAGCTGCGGCTGGCTGGCCCCTCCTTCACGGCGTGCAGGAATACGATGCCGTCGGCGTGCTCCGTGGCGTCCAGGTGCACGTTGGCGCAGCCGTCGACCTCCGCCGCCAGCGTGGTCAGCTCGAAGTAGTGCGTGGCGAAGAGGGTGAAGGACTTCAGGCGCGTCGCGATATGCTGCGCCATGGCCCAGGCGAGCGAGAGGCCGTCGAAGGTGCTGGTGCCTCGGCCGATCTCGTCCATCAGGATGAGGCTGCGGGCCGTGGCGTTGTTGAGAATGTTGGCCGCTTCGGTCATTTCCACCATGAAGGTGGAGCGGCCGCCGGCCAGGTCGTCGGCGGCGCCGATGCGGGTGAAGATGCGGTCGATGGGGCCGATCGCCGCGCGCTCGGCGGGCACGAAGCTGCCCATGTGCCCCAGGATGACGATGATGGCGGTCTGGCGCATGTAGGTCGACTTGCCGCCCATGTTGGGGCCGGTGATGACGAGCATGCGCCGCTCGGCGTCCAGCTTCAGGTCGTTGGGGACGAAGGCCTCGGCGGCGAAGCGCTCGACCACGGGATGTCTGCCGCCGGTCACATCGAGCACGGGATCGGTCACCAGCCGCGGCTCCGTCCACTGCAGCGTGCTGGCGCGCTCGGCCAGCGCACCGAGCGCATCGAGCTCCGACAGTGCGCCGGCCGTGGCCTGCAACGGGCCGAGACGGTCGATGAGCTGCGTCAGGAGCTCCTCGTAGAGCTGCTTCTCGCGCGCGAGCGAGCGCTCCCGCGCGCCGAGCACCCGGTCCTCGAAGCTCTTGAGCTCGGTGGTGATGAAGCGCTCGGCGGATTTGACCGTCTGGCGCCGAACGTAGTCCTTCGGCACCCGGTCGGCCTCCTTGCGCGAGATCTCGATGAAGAAGCCCTGCACCCGGTTGTAGCCGAGCTTCAGGCCCGCGATGCCGGTGCGCTCGCGCTCGCGCCGCTCCAGATCGAGCAGGAACTCGTCGGTGTGGGTGGCGATCTGGCGCAGCTCATCGAGGTCCGGATCGTGGCCCGGCGCGATGACATTGCCGTCGCGCAGGAACGTGGCGGGCTCTTCGGCGATGGCGCGTTGCAGCAGGTCCACGACATCGTCGTGCTCGTCGATGCGCTCATCGAGGGCGCCGATCAACGGGGAGTCGAGCTGCGCGAGCGCCGCTTTCAGGGCCGGCAGCCCCGACAGCGAGGTGCGCAGCTGGGTCAGGTCGCGCGGCCGTGCCGAGCGCAGCGCCACGCGCGAGAGGATGCGCTCGACATCGCCGACGCCACGCAGCTGTTCGCGCAGTGGCTCGAAGCGGCGTGCCTCGATCAGAGTCGCCAGCGCCTGGTAACGCTGGCGCAGCACCTCCTGGTCCGTCAGCGGGCGATTGAGCCATCGGCGCAGCGCCCGCGAGCCCATGGCCGTGACGCACTGATCGAGCAGGGCGAACAGCGTGGCGTCGTCGCGGCCACCGAGGCTTTCATCGAGCTCGAGGTTGCGCCGGGTGGCGGCATCGATGACCAGCGCGTCGGAGCGCTCTTCGACGGTGAGTCCACGGATGTGCGGCAGCGCGGTCTTCTGGGTGTCGCGCACGTACTGCAGCAAGGCGCCGGCGGCGCTGATCGCCAGCGGCAGCTCATCGGCGCCGAAGCCCTTCAGATCCAGGGTGCCGAGCTGGTCGGTCAACAGGCGCGAGGCGCTCGCCAGCTCGAAATGCCAGGGTGGGCGGGTGCGCAGCGCGGTCCCGCGCCGCGGCTCCTCGGGCGAGCTGCCTTCGGGAATCAGCAGCTCCGCCGGCTTCAGCCGCTCGAGCTCGGCGGCGAGCGCCATGCGGCCACGCTCCTCGAGCACGGTGAAGCGGCCCGCGGCGAGATCGAGCCAGGCGAGCCCGAAGCGCTCGCCGTCGCTCGCCACGGCGGCGACCAGCGTGTCCTGGCGCTCATCGAGCAGCGCCGCGTCGGTCACGGTGCCCGGGGTGAGGATACGGACGACTTCCCGCTCCACCGGCCCCTTGGATTTCGCCGGATCGCCGAACTGCTCGCAGATGGCGACGCTCTCGCCCTTGCGCACCAGGCGCGCCAGATAGCTCTCGAC
>OFHJ01000388.1_pt1 | contig 17241 bp, 18 predicted proteins | sample 1522001 | NCBI WGS metagenome assembly OFHJ01 (sample SAMEA2464838, study PRJEB22497) | soil metagenome | biome: Grassland; feature: Farmland; material: Clay | place: Australia | collected 2013-02-01 | depth 1.2 m | reverse complement strand
TCGCGGGACTTTACCTACATTGACAACGTGGTCCACGCGAACCTGCTGGCCGCGGCCGCGCCGGAGGCGGAGGTCGCCGGGCGCATGTTCAATGCCGCCACCGGGGTGCGGGTCACGCTGAATCAGGTGGTCGCCCAGCTGCGGGACCTGACCGGCTATCGCGGCGAGGTCAAGAACGGCCCGCCGCGGACGGGCGACGTGAAGCACTCGCTGGCGGACATTTCCTTGGCGCGCCGGCACCTGGGCTATCAGCCGCAGGTGGATTTCGCCACGGGGCTGGAACGGACGGTGGCCTGGTACCGGCAATCGCTCGCCGCCGCCGGCTAAATCGGCTCGGCGATCAGGCGTTTGCGCCGGGAGCCCGGCGCGCACGCGCCACGGCAGCGGCGCGGCGGCCGCACGCATGCCGGCCGCGGGCCCGCGCGACGGGATGCGCCTCGCGGGCCGCCGCGGCTGGGCTCAGACGGCGGGCGGCGGCGGGCGGCATTCCCGGCTCCGCCCACTCCAGTGACCGGCGGCCCATCGCCGAAGCCTCGGCGAAAAACCTGCGCGCCGACCCGGCGCCGATGCGGTCATCGCCCACCGCATCGCGGAGCGTGTTCTCAAAGCGCAAATACGCGCGCATGAATGCGGCTCTCGTCCGCTCTTCCCGCTGCTCCTCGGTCCCCGCCGGCCGTTGGACGCGGCGGCGGGCCGCATTCCGGCTGGCGCTCTCATAGCGCCGCGCTAGTTTCACCACGCGTTGGAACGACGGGCGGAGCAATCTTTCGAGCTCGCTCGGCACGCCCTGGGCGGCGTCATCCCGGCTGGGGCCGCCGGCGCGGGCGAGTTCCTGCGCGTAATCCTCGGCGCGTTTCCAGGGATCCAGTAAGCTTCCAAAGCCAGCCACGAGCACCTCACGGAGCAGGATTCGGCCCTAAGTTAGCAAAGCACGCAATCCGCGCCAATCCACCAGAATCCGTGCTTCCGCCTACGGGCATCGCTGCGCATGGGGGCGCACCAGCCCGGGCGATGGAGCGGGAGGCGATGGCCGCGCCGCGGGAAATACTCCGCCGGCGCGCAGCGCGGCGGGAAGACGTGCCCGGGCCTAGACCTGTTCCGGCAGGCCGTGGCGGCGGAGCAGGGAGGGCAGGTTTTGGGAAAACGCCGAACGCGGCCTGACCAGATCGCAGCCCGCCTCCTGGGCCTGCAGCTTCAGTTCGGCTTGCAGGTGGCTGACGAAGCCGACCAGGGAGGTTTTTTTCAGCCCCGGTTCCCGGCGCAGCCTGGCGATGACCGAAAGCGGATGGGTGGCGGCGCCGTTGAGGTCCAGAATGATGAGCGTCGGCGGCGTACCTTCCTGCGCCAATTGCATCACCTGGTCCTCGGTTTTGGCCACATGCAGGCGGACGCCCAATTGTCGAGCGGTCTCCTGAATCTTGGCCAGAAAGAACAGATCCTCGACCGCCGCTAGGATACGGCGCTCCCCTACCGCTCCGGCAGCGGCCACAACCGGCTTACTCGTGGTGCTCATAAACCCCTACCGCGCCTCCGGGCCCAAAGGACCGGCAGCCGCTGATGATCGGCCGCTTCCTCCGCGTTTAGCGCCGCAGACGGCGCCGCGCGTCCACAGCGGCGGAAAATAGGTTGGCCATTTCGACCGCGGCCAAGGCGGTCTCACCGCCTTTGTTGCCGGCCTTCAGCCCGGCTCGTTGAATGGCCTCCTCCAGCGTATCGCAAGTGAGGACGCCAAATCCGTGCGGCACGCCTGTGTCCAGCGCCGATTGGCCAATGCCGCGGGTCACCTCGCGGCTGATGAAATCAAAATGCGGCGTTTCGCCCCGCAAAATCAAGCCTAAACATAGGATGGCCTGAAAACGGCCGGTCGCGGCCACTTTTCGCGCCGCGGCAGGAATCTCGAAGGCGCCGGGGACGCGCACAATTTCCAGGTCCCGCCGCCGCGCTCCGAGGCGCAGCAAGGTGTCCACGGCGCTGGCCAGCAGCCGCTCGGTGATGAACTCGTTGAAGCGGCTGACCACCAGGGCAAAACGCAGGCCCTCGGCGCGCAAATGGCCGGTGTGCGTACGCAGGGACCGGGGCTTGCGGGCGGTGGGCATGGTTAGGACAGAGGCGAAGAACCTAGACGCGCCAGAATGTGGCCGGTGCGGCCATTCCACCGGGAAGCGGCGATGCAATCACCGCCGGCCCGTGCGACTAATGGCCCTGGAACCTTGGGGCGCGCTTTTCCAAAAAGGCGCGCGTGCCTTCTTTCATGTCTTCACTGGTGCAGAGCAGGGCGAATAGCGAAGCTTCCAGCGTCAGCGCCTCTTCCGTATTCGTCTCCATTCCTCGGCGCACCGCTTCCAAGCATAACCGAATCGCCAACGGCGCGTTCGCGGCGATTTTGCGCGCAATTTCTTCGGCCTTGGGCAATAACTCCACGGCCGGGAAGACGTGGTTCACCAAGCCGCAGGCGAGAGCTTCGGCGGCGGTTAGCGGCTCGCCGGTCAGCAGCATTTCCAATGCCCGGCCCGGACCGATCAGCCGCGGCAACCGCTGTGAACCGCCATAGCCGGGAATAATTCCGAGTTTGACTTCCGGCTGGCCGAGGCGTGCCGCTTCGCTGGCGAGGCGAAAGGTGCAAGCCAGCGCCAGCTCCAAGCCTCCGCCCAAGGCGTAGCCGTTGATAGCGGCGATGACCGGCTTGGGGAACAACTCGATGGCGCGGAACAACGCCTGGCCGCGCAGGCCATAATCGCGGCCGGCAATCGGCTCCAGGCGCGCCAGCTCGCCGATGTCGGCGCCGGCGGCGAAGGCCTTGTCGCCAGCGCCGGTCAGAATGACTGCGCGCACGGCATCGTCCTCGCGCAGTTGGGCGAACGCCTGGGACAGTTCCTGAATGGTTTGGGCGTTGAGGGCGTTGAGCTTCGCCGGCCGGTCCAAGGTCACGCGCGCCAGCGGCGCCGAAATTTCCAATCGTACGTTTTCCATATATCTATCTGCTGCCCGTGATGACCGGTGAATGCGCGCCGGCGCGGGGTTCGAGTTTTTTGGCGCGGGCCCCAGCGCGGCTACGCCGCGCGCCCCACGCGTGATGGGCCCGAAAGCGGCGGCCGCTTGGGCTGTTTGGGCTTAAGTCAGCTTCATGGGTTGCGGCTCGCCGCCCCGGCGGTAATCGTAGAATCCGCGTCCGGCTTTCTTGCCGTTCCAGCCGGCGAGCACCATGCGCTTCAGCAGCGGCGGGGGCGCGAAGCGCCGCTCGCGGAACTCCTGAAACATAATTTCGGCGATGTAGTAGGTGGTGTCCAGTCCAACGAAATCCAGCAGCGTCAGCGGCCCCATGGGATAGCCGCAACCGAGCTTCATGCCCTGGTCAATATCCACGATGGAACCGACGCCTTCCTCCAAGGCGCGCACCGCGTCCAGCAGGTAGGGCACCAGCAGGCGGTTGACGATGAACCCGGTGCGGTCGCCGGTGCGCACCGGGGTTTTGCCCAGCGAGGCGGCAAGCGCGACGGCCCGCTCGAAGACGGCATCGTCGGTAGCCACGGTGCGGGCCACCTCGACCAGCTTCATCAGCGGCACGGGATTGAAAAAGTGCAGGCCCACGAACCGCTCCGGCCGGCGCGTCGCCGCCGCCAATTCGGTGATGGAAAGCGAACTGGTGTTGGAGGCGAAGATCGCCGCGGCCGGCAGGCGCTCATCCAATTGCCGGAGCACCTCCCGCTTGGCGGCGAGATTTTCCACCACGGCTTCGATGACGAACTGCGCCTTGTCCAGGTCGCGCAGGCTGGTGGTGGGGTGCAGGCGGCGCTCCGCAGCCGCAGCCTGTTCGGCCGTCAGCACGCCCTTGGCAGCGAATTTTTCCAAGGATTTGTGGATGGCCGCCAAGCCGGGCTTCAGCCGCTCCTCGCTGGTTTCCAGCACATGGGTTTCATAACCGGCTTGGGCGCAGACCTGGGCGATGCCGCTGCCCATCAATCCGCAGCCCAGGACCGCGATTTCCTTGAGATCAGGTTCAGCCATATTTCCTGGAATATAGTCCTTGGGATTCAGCTCTTCGGGTCCCTATGCGGCTCGCTCCACGATCATGGCGATGCCTTGACCGCCGCCGATGCAGGCGGTCGCCAGGCCATAACCCAGGCCGCGCCGCGCCAATTCGTAGAGCAGCGTGAGCACCAGACGCGTGCCGGTGGCGCCCAGGGGATGGCCGAGGGCGATGGCGCCGCCGTTGACGTTGACCCGGTCACGATCCAAGCCCAACTCCCGTTCGACGCCCAAATATTGCGCGGCGAAGGCCTCATTCACCTCAATCAAATCCATCTCCGCCAATTGCATGCCGGCTTTGGCGAGCGCCGCTTGGGAGGCGGGCACGGGGCCGCGGCCCATACGCCGGGGCTCGACGCCGGCGACGGCCCAGGAAATGATCCGCCCCAGCGGCTGGAGGCGCCGCTTGCGGGCTTCTTCGGCGCTGGCGACGACGACCGCGGCCGCCCCGTCCACGATGCCGCTGGCATTGCCGGCGGTGACGGCGCCGTCCTGGGAAAATGCCGGCGGCAGCGCGGCCAGTTTTTCCAGCGTTGTTTCCGGCCGGAGATGATTGTCGGCGGAGAAGGCCTTGCCCTTGCCCAGCGGGACCGGGGTGATTTCCGCGGCGAGCCTTCCCGCCGCCTGGGCGGCCGCGGCCCGCTGCTGGCTGAGAAGCGCATAGGCATCCTGGCAGCGGCGGTCAATGCCCAGGTCCTGCGCGAGGCCCTCCGCCGTCTGGGCCATGGTCAGACCGCAGTAGCTGTCCAACAGCGCCACCAGCAACGAGTCTTCCAGCCGCCCCTCGCCCAAGCGAAAGCCTTCGCGGGCGCCGCGGATGACATGGGGCGCCTGCGACATGCTCTCCATGCCGCCGGCGACCGCCAGCGCCGCCTCGTCCAATTGGATCATCTGCGCCGCGGTGAGGATCGCCTGCACACCGGAGCCGCAGATGCGATTGACCGTCAAGGCGGGCGTAGTCACCGGCAGCCCGGCCTTCAGCCCGACGTGGCGCGCGCCATACAGGGCGTCGCCGCTGGTTTGCAGCGCGTTGCCCATCACCACATGGTCGAAATCCTGCGGCGCCACGCCGGAACGCTGGACGGCTTCGGCGGCGGCCACGGCTCCCAACTCCAGCGCCGAGATTTTTCTCAACTCCCCCATGTAGCGCGCCATGGGCGTGCGCGCGCCGGCTACGATCACCACTTCCTTTGCCGCCATCTCGCCTTCATTTTATGCCCCTGGCCTAGAGGACCGTCTAACCGAACGGTCACAACCCACCACGTCGCGATACATTTGAATCAGGGAGCCATCCGACTCCCGCGCCAGCGAACCAGGCGCCGCCGCAACGCCGCCGCTTCAACATGGTGCGGCGCTGGCCAGCAAGGAGAATTCACTGATGCAAATCCGCAACCTCGGAGCCTCCGGCCTGCGCGTGTCGGCGATCGGCCTCGGCTGCAACAACTTTGGCGGCCGCTTGGATTTGGAGGCCAGCCGCGGCGTCATTCACCGTGCGCTGGATGCCGGCATCACGCTGTTCGACACCGCCGACATTTACGGCGAGCGCGGCGGCTCGGAGACGGTCTTGGGCAAGGTGCTGGGCGCCCGCCGGCAGGAGATCGTGCTGGCGAGCAAGTTCGGCGGCGCGATGGATGATTCCGGCCGGCTGAAAGGAGCGTCCCGCGGCTACATCATCCGCGCCGCTGAGGCTAGCCTGCGCCGACTGCAAACGGATTGGATTGACCTCTACCAGATCCATTTCCCCGATCCGCTGACGCCGATTGAGGAGACTCTGGGTGCGTTGGATTACCTGATTCACGCCGGCAAGGTGCGTTATATCGGCTGCTCCAACCTACCCGCCTGGCAGTTAGTGGAGGCGCAATGGACCGCCCGCGACCGGCGGCTGACGCCATTCGCCAGCGGACAATACGAGTACAGCCTATTGGTGCGGCAGATCGAAGCCGAGCTGCTGCCAGCGATGGAAGCACATCGCATGGGCCTATTGCCTTACTTTCCATTAGCGAATGGTCTATTAACTGGAAAGTATCGGCCCGGCCAAGGCGCGCCGGCAGGCACGCGGCTGGCGACCGCCAAAGGATTGGCGGAGCGGTACTTAACCCCTGGCAATTTGGAGATCTCGGCGCGGCTGGAAGGGTTTGCCCGGGAGCGCGGCCATACCGTGCTGGAGCTGGCATTTAGCTGGCTGCTAGGCCGGCCGCCGGTATCCAGCGTGATTGCCGGCGCGACCCGGCCGGAACAGGTCAGCCAAAACGCCGCGGCCGGCGGCTGGGAGTTAACGGCGGCGGATTGGGAAGCACTGGCGCCGTTGCTGGCGGCTGATTGATGGGCGCGGGCCCCAGCCCCGCTTACGCGCCCGGCTGAACCGCGGGCCCCGTTCGCCCCCCGCCGCAGGCGGGGCGCGGCGACCCTGGCGTGGCGACCGCTCGCGGGGCGGCGGTGGCAGGCCGGCGCGCGTTGACAAGCCCCGGCGGCTCTTTTACTCTTAGAAATTGCCCTGCTGCGTTCGCCGAGCGGTTTGCGCGCGCGAGCAAGGGCCGCCCTGGCTGGAGCGGGGCCTCTAGCGGATTCCGCCGCCGGCGGGAGCCGATCGGGAGACAACCAAAGAATGAGCACGTATTTTCCCCGAGCCGCGGAGCTCGGCCAATCTTGGTATGTGGTGGACGCCGAGGGCGTGGTGCTGGGGCGTTTGGCGTCCCGGGTGGCCCGCCTGCTGCGCGGCAAGGACAATCCTCGCTACACCCCATTTCTGTCCACTGGCGAGCACGTTGTGGTGATCAACGCCGCCAAGGTCAAGATCACGGGACAGAAGCTGCAAGACAAGCAATACCACCGCTTCACCGGCTATCCCGGAGGCCTGCGGACACAGCAGATGCGGCATCGCATGGCGGCGCATCCGGAGCGGGTGGTGCAAGACGCCATTGAGGGCATGCTGCCCAAGAACCGGCACGGCAAGCATCTCGCCGGGCACTTGCACATTTACTCCGGAGCGCAGCATCCCCACGCGGCGCAGAAACCCCAGCCGGCGCGCTTGGTGAAGACCCGCGCGGCCGCCCAGGAGTCGAAATAACCATGGCTGAATTGGTGCAATACCGCGGCACGGGCCGCCGCAAAACTTCCGTCGCCCGCGTGATTCTCCGCCCCGGCAGCGGCCAAGCCAAGGTGAATGGCCGCGCTTGGGAGGCCTACTTCCCCAGCGACGCGCTGCGCGCCGCCGCCCGCCAGCCGCTGCAAAGCCTGGAGGTGGGCAGCCAGTTCGATGTGCTGATCCGGGTCAGCGGCGGCGGCATCGCCAGCCAAAGCGGCGCGGTGCGGATGGGCATCGCCCGCGCCTTGCTGGACTACAACGCCGACCTGCGCAGCCGGCTGCGCGCGGAGGGGTTTCTGACCCGCGATTCGCGGATGAAGGAGCGCAAGAAGTACGGGCAAAAGGGCGCGCGCAAGCGGTTCCAGTTCTCCAAGCGGTAGCTTGGCTTATCTCTCCCTGCGGGGACAACAAATCCCGGGCGCCGGGATTGCAAACTTGACGAGGAGGTTCCTTGGCCACCATCACCATGAAAGAGCTGCTCGAAGCGGGGGTTCACTTCGGGCACCAAACCAAGCGCTGGAACCCGAAGATGAAGCCTTACATTTTCGGCGAGCGCAACGGCATCTACATCGTGGACCTGCAAAAGACGCTGAAGCTGTTCAAGGACGCTTCGCGCTTCGTGCAGGAACAGGCCGCCCAGGGCAAAAGCGTGCTGTTCGTCGGCACCAAGCGGCAGGCACAAGACGCCATCGCGGAGGAAGCCTCCCGCTGCCAGATGTTCTACGTCAACCAGCGCTGGCTCGGCGGCTTGCTGACCAACTGGGTGACGATCCAGAAATCCATCAAGCGCTTCAAGGAAATCGAGGAGATGGCCACCGATGGGCGGTATGAGATGCTGCCCAAGAAAGAAGTCATCAAGCTGGAGCGCGAGCGCAAGCACCTGCAACTGAACTTGGCCGGCATCAAGGACATGCCGGGACTGCCCAACGTGCTGTTCTGCATTGATTCCAACAAGGAGCAGATCGCGGTCCGCGAGGCGCGCAAGCTGGGCATACCGGTCGTGGCGGTGGGGGACACCAACTGCGACCCCAGCGAAGTGGATTACGTCATCCCCGGCAACGATGATGCGCTGCGGGCGATTCGCCTGTTCGCGTCGCGCATCGCCGACGCCTGCCTGGAGGGCCGGCAATTAATGGACGCGGCGGGCCAGCCGCTCACCGCGGGCGAACTCAGCGCCCCGGCCGAAGGCGAGGAAGTCGCGCCGGACATCGCCGAGTACGTCGCGCAATACGAAGCCGACCGCAAGTACGGCGGCTATGACGACGAGGGCGAGGAGGGCGACGCCGCAGCGAAGGACGCCGCCGCCTCGGCGGCGGCCAAGCCGGCCGAAGGCGAGGAGGACTCCAAGCCTGCGGCGGAAGCCAAACCGCCCGCCGCGCAGGACGACGCCAAGCCTGCGGCGGAAGCCAAACCGCCCGCCGCGCAGGACGACGCCAAGCCCGCGGCGGAAGCCAAACCGGCCGCCGCGCAGGACGACGCCAAGCCCGCGGCGGAAGCCTAGGCCGCCGACACCGACGAAACATTTCGCCGCAATTTTTTTGTCGCCACATGGAAATCAACGCCGCATTGGTTAAACAGCTCCGGGACCGCACCGGAGCCCCCCTGATGAACTGCCGCGACGCCCTGGTCGAGGGCGGCGGCGACCTGGCCCAAGCTGAGGTCATCCTGCGCAAAAAGGGCATTGCCGCTGCCGCCAAGAAGGCGGGGCGGGCCGCCAACGAAGGCGCGGTGGGCGCCTATATCCACGCCGGCGGGAAGATCGGCGTGCTGGTGGAGATCGCCTGCGAGACCGATTTCGTGGCCCGCACCGAGGATTTTCAAAATCTGCTGCACGACGTGGCCATGCACATCGCCGCGGCCAATCCGCGGTTTCTGTCGCGGGAGCAGGTGACGCCGGAGGTGCTGGAAAAGGAGAAAGAGATCTACCGGGCGCAGGTGCAGAGCCTGGGCAAGCCGGCCGCCGTGGTGGAGAAGATCGTCGAAGGCAAGCTGGCCAAATTCTACGAGGAGTTCTGCCTGCTGGACCAGCGTTTCATCAAGGACGACAAGGTCAGCGTGGGCGAATTGGTGGCCAGCCACGTCTCCAAGTTCGGCGAAAACGTCGGCATTCGCCGCTTCGCCCGCTTCAAGGTCGGCGAGGAGTCCTAGCCGCCCCAGTCCCATGGCCACGCCCGCCTACCACCGGGTCCTGCTCAAGCTCTCCGGCGAGGCTTTGGCCGGAGGCGAGCGTTTTGGCGTGGATCCGGGGCGGATGGGGGATTTGGCGGCGGAAATCGCCGGCGTGCAGCAACTGGGCGTGCAGGTGGCGCTGGTGCTGGGCGGGGGCAATTTTTTCCGCGGCGTGGCGCTGCAAGCGCGGCAAATGGACCGCGTGGCGGCCGACCACATGGGCATGCTGGCCACGGTCATCAACGGTCTGGCCATGCAGGATGCGCTGGAAAGCCGGGGCGTCAGCACGCGGCTGATGAGCGCCATCCAAATGCACCAGGTGGCGGAGCCGTTCATCCGCCGCCGGGCCATCCGCCATTTGGAGAAGGGACGGGCGGTGATCTTCGTCGGCGGCACCGGGAATCCGTATTTTTCCACCGACACCGCCGCCGCGCTGCGCGCCATGGAGATCAAGGCGGAGGTCATTCTGAAGGGCACCAAAGTGGACGGCATCTATGACGCCGATCCGGTCAAGGTCGCCGGCGCGCATCGCTTCGGCCAGCATCTCCTTAGACATCGCCGTGATCGTGCACGGGCTCTCCCCCTGGCCATACCCATTCCAGAGCCGCGGCCCAAACCGGTCGTATCCCGCCTTCAAATCGGACAAATACACCGGGGCGGCCCCGAGCAGGAGCGAACGCATACGCTCCACCGGCGCGCGGTCGAATACGGGATCATGCAAGAGCCGCCGCAATCCGGTCGGGGGAACGAATAGAGTGGCCGAGTCATAAAGCCGGAGCAGGTCCCCGAGCTCCCCGGGATCGAAACCACCACTCTCGGGCAATATGTGATGCGTCGCCTTGGCGATATGCGAGAGCCCGAATAATCCGGTGGCATGCGACTGCGCGGCCATATGGATTAAGCAATCATCGGGTGTCAGGCGATCGACATCGGCAAGGTAGCCGACGGTCATGGCCAATAAATTCCGGTGCGTCAGAATCGCGCCCTTCGGTCGGCCCGTCGTTCCACTGGTATAGAATATCCAAGCCGCATCTTCGGGCCGCACGTCTGCCACCTCGCACGGTTCGGCCGAAGCGAGCGCCCGCCATTCGTCCGCGCCAAGCACGATCAAGCGCACGTTCGCGGGTAGGACCGGGGCAAGACCGTCCGCAAGGTCGACCGTTGCGAAGCAGAGCGCCGCGCCGCAATCGGCCGCGATGTACGCGATTTCCCGCGGATGGAGCCGGGCATTTACCGGCACCGCAACCAGCCCGGCCCGCCAGATGGCAAATAGGAGCGCCAGATATTCGGGGTTGTTGGTCATCGCCAAGGCGACGCGGTCGCCGGGGCGAAGCCTATATTTACCGCGTAGGCCGCCGGCCAGGCGCGCGGCAAGAGCGCCGTAGGCGCCGTAGTCGTAAAGCCGCCGCTCGCCGAGGGAAACGGCTGGCCGATCGGGGAAATTCTCGGCCGTCTGAAAAAGAAGGCGCGCGAGGTTCATCGCAACCAATCCTTTGCCCTAGACACGCTCCAGAATCGTGATGGCGACGGCTGCCTCTTCGATGCCGCGCAGTCCGCCACCGTTCTCGGCCAAGGCCACTTGCGCGCCTTCGACTTGGCGGCCCCCGGATTCGTTGCGCAACTGTCCCACGAGCTCGAAAATTTGGCCAAGTCCGGTCGCACCGATCGGATGCCCCTTCGATTCGAGCCCGCCCGACGGGTTAAAGGGAATGCGGCCGCCGAGGCTGGTATCCCCGCGCTCCGCGGCAGGACCGCCCTCGCCGAACGGGAAGAAGCCGAGCGTCTCGCTTTGCAAAAGCTCGCCGAATGCAGTCGCATCGTGGCACTCCACGACGTCGATATCCTCCGGCCCTAGGCCGGCGGCCTGATAGGCTAGCGCCGAGGCCTTGCGCGCCACGTGTTGCTCGATTCGGTCTGGATCGCGACGATCCCCTGCCATCAGCACCGACGCGCGGATACGAACGGCACGGGGCGCTAGCCCGAGCCGTTCGACCACCGACCGCGAGCAAACGATCGCGGCGGCGCCTCCATCGCTGATTGGGCTGCACATGGGCAACGTCAGGGGCCACGCCACCGAACGCGCGGCCATGACCTCCTCCACGCTGAAGGCACGCCGGTATTGTGATCGCGGATTGCCAACCGAGTGCCCATGGTTCTTGGCGCTAACGGCCGCCATCTGGCGCTGGGTGGAGCCGAAAAGCGCCATATGGTGTCGCGCAAAGGCGGCGTAGATATCCATAAACACGGTACGGGCCTCGTTTTGCGCGACATCAGGCGGCGGCTGAAGCCGCTCCGCCATCGCGCCGAGTTCGGCGAGCGTTATATCTCTGCGGTGAATGTCCCAGCTGCCCTTGAACGCCTCCATGCTAAGAGCAGGATCGGGCATCACCATCTTTTCCGCGCCGACGGCAAGAACGCAGTCGTAAGCTCCAGAACCGACGAACAGATGAGCAAGATGGAATGCCGTCGACGCCGACGCGCAAGCATTCTCGACGTTGACGACCGGCACATTCCCAAAGCCCATGCCATCGAGCGCCGCTTGGCCGCGGATCCCGTGCTGGCCCTCTAGTGCCCCCTGAGTGGCGTTGGCAAACGCGATTCCCTGTACGGCAGACCTTTCGATCCCGGCATCGGCCAGCGAATCGTCGATCGCCTGCCCTGCAAGACCGGCCACGCTCGCCTCCGGAAAACGGCCAAAGGGCGTCATGCCGACGCCCACGACAAAGGTTTCTTGCACCGCCCCCTCGTATTTTAGACTTCATAATTGTATGACATGATTGTAGTCTAATATAAGGTCGTGCAGTACGCAAACGTCCGCGCTGTCGCGGCACCTCCGCCGCGCCCGCGACACCTCGACCTCACGCCAACAGGGAAAATGCATGCCTAATTTGACGCCCCCTGCCTGCCTCGGCGAGCATCGCGTCCTGATCGTCAACGATGACGGAATCGACGCCCAGGGCCTGAAGCTTCTTGAGGGACTTGTGCGGACCTTCACCGACGACGTCTGGGTCGTCGCTCCGGACGAGGAGAAGTCGGGTTCATCCCACTCTCTATCGCTGACCGTCCCTGTTCGCGCCCGCAAGATCGATGATCGCCACTTCGCCATCAAGGGCACGCCGACGGACTGCGCACTGCTCGCGATCTTCGAGTTGATCGGGGACCGTCGTCCGACCGTGCTGCTATCGGGGATCAACCGCGGCGCCAATCTGGCCGAGGACATCACCTATTCCGGCACCGCGGCGGCTGCAATGGAGGGTGCCCTTCTCGGCATGCGCTCGATCGCCCTAAGCCAAGTGTTCACGCTGGGCGGGGAGGTCCCCTGGGACACGGCTCGGCGCTACACGCTGCCCGTCTTGGAAAAATTGCTGACCTGCGACTGGGAGCCGGGCAGCTTCGTCAGCGTCAATTTCCCCGACGCGCCCCCCGAAGCCGTGAGCGGCATCCGCGTCACGACACAGGGACGGCGCCCGCCGGGCTCATTTCGGCCGATGAAGCGGATCGACGGCCGCAACTTTCCCTATTACTGGATCACCCTCAAATACGAAACCGGCCAAACGGAACCGGAAACCGACCTCAAGGCCATCGCCGACAATGCGGTGTCAATAACGCCGATGCAACTCGACTTAACCGCGCACACCTTCCGTCACCACCTAAGCCGGACATTCGCCAGCGGTTGACAACTCAATCCCCCTCGTCCGGCTCCGTCAGATGCTCGACGAGGTGCGCACGGCCTTCGGCGCTGACCTTAAGCCCGGTGGCTAGATATTCGTCGACGGACCCATAAACGCGATCGATCTCGTCCAAGGCCGCCTCAAGATATTTGCCGCGGGCCGAGGTCAGCGTCTGAACGATCGAGGATGAGGTGGCCGGCCCGAGCAACTGAGGCACGGGCCGCCTGTAACGGTTGGTCAACTGATAGTCTTCCAGCACGACGTCGCGCGGGACACCGATCGCGAGAAGCAAGACCGCGATGCCAAAGCCCGTTCGATCCTTACCGCTTGTGCAGTGAATCAAGAGCGGCAAACGCTCTGCGGCCATCGCAACGGCGAACATCTGACGGTATTCGTCGCAATGGTCGATGGGGATCAGACGGTATTGCGCGGTAACGCGCCGCTCCAGCTCCGCGGGCTCGATCACGCCTTGGCGCACCAGATCCAACATCTCGAGAGTGCCGGCCGGCACAAACCCCAGCTCGACGGTGGTGAGCAGCATATCGGCCGCAAGCCGGTTCGGCTTCAGTCGACGTTCTTCAGGCAAACGAAAGTCGATCAGCGTGCGCAGCCCAAGGCCTCGAAGCCGTGCCTCGTCGGCAGGAGTCAGATCGGCCAGACTGTCCGCTCGATAGAGCGTGTGCCAGCGCGTCCGACGTCCGCTGCCGGCGGCGTAGCCCCCTACATCACGAAAATTGACCGCTCCTTCAAATTCAAGGCGTCGTTGCCGCGGATGGCTCAAGACCGATCTCCCCACCTCAGTCACCCAGAACCACGTGTGCGCTCAAGCGTCGTCCGATGACCACGTTAGCCATGTTCACAGCTTAGCCATGATGCGCCCCTCTGGCAGCAGAATGTCGTATTCCATATAAGTTGCCTTAAGCACGCGCTTGACGGGAAATCGGTCGACAGGATCGAGGGCCGAGTGCTCGAGAAACGAGATGGAGCCCGGGCCCTGCCAGGCTTCGCGAATCGTATGCTGGGTATCAGCGGCGATGATCTCGGCGGAGACCGGAGAACCGCCCGAGACCGGCGGAATGATCCGCATCCCGACGGTTGGCCCACTCGGCGGAAGATTGAGCAGGGGCTGCTCCGGTCGCATCACCACGCTGGCAAGACGAATACCGGACGGGCGCTCCAGCGTGGCGAACACCATATCCCGCTCGCGCCCGAAACCGATGGTGGCGAGCTTCTTCGGAAAGCCCCAAATCTCACGTCCGGCCAACATGGGAGGCTCGGTATCAACGAAGATTTGCTGGACATAGGTAAGCCTCTCCCCTTCGTGCTCCGCGGATAGCCTGAGAATAACCTCATGGTACGGACCGAAGGTGGTAAAGGGGTACCAGTAGAACGAGAGGATAGCGGTAGCCGGCTCGATCAGGGTCAGCGGCGCCGGCAGAACCTCCAGCGCCGCATCGGGCTCCGTCTCGAACCGCACGGAAACTGACTGCGCGTTGCGATAGTGATAGGGGGGCGCTTGGTAGGCGGGGGCATCCGCCGGCATCGAATACCCCAGCTTTTCCCGTGTCATTCGGCCCATTCTCGTCATGTTATCGTCCTCCCCTTGTTTACGACGCGGACCGACTGGCGACTCTCTACTCGATAGCGAAAGTGCGAACCGGCCCAGGCGGAACCAATCCGGTCCATGCCCCTTCCCTCCAGTCGGGCGAAACTCAACCTCCCCCTGGATCAGCGCCTTCATTAGCGCCCCAAGGCGAGCCGCTCAAATCCTGTATTATCCTACGACTTTGTATGACAACTGTAACGAAAGTAAGAGAGTGTCCGATCTGCGACGTGAGCCCGTCGTTTCCTCCGGCCGGGAGCGGAGATCGAAGGTCACTTTGAGCCTTTGAGCCTGCCCCCAACGCTGGACCAGCCGGAGCGGGGACGTTGTCGCGCCGGATCGAACAACGCTCCGCGCGCGATATCGGTAGCTTCGACATCACGGGCCGCACACCGATCCGATCTGGCAAGGCTTCCCTTCGCTGCCGCTCTTTAGTCATACGGGCGGCTATGCCGTACGCGGAAGAAAAAGTGCCGATTTTAGCGGCCGAAACCGCGATTCGTCTGGTATTGCCTGCCGCACGAGCCTCCAACCGGTTAGCTCGTTCCATCTTAGCGGGCGCGGCGAAGCGTTGCCCTGGCAGGGCGGGAGCGCCCAACTTCCCCTTACGGGGAGGTTAAGCGCACAAGGCGACAAACTGGCGACCTTGCAGCCGATCCCGAAGGAGTGCCTACGGTCTAAGGCTGTCCGACGAAGAACTGCTATGCGCTACAGCCCAAAATGGCGGCGGACTGTAAGCCGCGATGGGCGCGGAGCGCCAAGGTCGACGCGCGGCCGGATGCCAGTTCGCACACTTTTCAAAACCGCAAGTTCGCGCATCCCAGGGCCTGCGAAATGGAACGACCGACATCGCGCATCCGGGGCGCCAAGGCGTCGAGTCGCGTCCGCGTGAGGCGTGCCGATGGCCCCATAACCGCGATGCACGCGACCGGCTCGTCATCTCCGCGGTCGAATACGGGCACCGCGATGGCGCTTGCGTGTTCAGTCATTTCCTGTTCATCGATCGCCACACCGTCGCGCCGGATCACCTCGAGTTGAGCCCGGATCACATCGGGATCCGTCAGCGTATGCGCAGTCTGAGCGACGAGAGGCACCTTCAACACCTCTTGCCGCAACATCTCGCTGCCGAAGGCGAGAAACACGCGGCCAGCCGCAGTGCAGTACATCGGAACCCGGCGGCCAATGTTCCCGACAATTCGTACCGATTGCGGGCATTCAAGGACGTTAGCAACCACGATCATGGTGCCTGACTGCAAGATGAAACGGACCGTCTCCTGCGTCTCCTGCCAGAGCGCTGCCATATAAGGTTTCGCGTCGGCGAAGGGATCCAAGTTGGCAAGAATGCCGCCCGCGAGCTCGATGACGCGGGTTCCTAATCGGTACCGCTTGGTTACCGGATCCTGGATGACAAAATTCTCCGCGCAAAGCGTGCGCAATGTGCGCCACGCCATCACCCTGTCCACGCCGATTGCGCGCGCCAGTTCGGCCGCGCCCCATTCCGGCGTCTGCGTCGTAAAGCGGCCGAGGACCTGCAGCCCCCTGGCGAGGCTCTTCATTTCCAATCAGGTGTCTCCTCTGCGCAGGCTTCTTGACAGAGCCCTATTGAATGTTTGTATTATTATTATCTACATTGTTTCATATATAACAACAATAGCCGTTCAGGCCGGACAGCGCCGGAAGGAAGCCACAGTGGGAGACGGCACCAGCCAGCCCAAAGCCCCTCTCTCGGCGCCCGTCGATAGGGCGTCCGGGCCAGACAGCGGCACATCCGGCATTCCGATGCCGATCCTGGAAGCACACGGGATCGGCAAATCGCTCGGCGTGGCCGCGGCTCGCATTCAAGTCATCGGCAATGTCAGCTTCGAAGTCGCGGAGGGAGAATTCGCCTCCGTTGTCGGCCCCTCAGGCTGCGGCAAAACCACCCTGCTCATGTGCCTTGCCGGCCTATATTCGCTCGACGCGGGGTCTATTCAGTTTGCCGGACACCCCATCACAGAGCCGCCCCCCGGGCTCTCGGTTGTGTTTCAAGACTACAGCCGCTCGCTGCTGCCGTGGAAATCCAACCTCGAAAATGTCGTCTTCGGCATGCGCCGCTTGGCGGACCTGTCACGACAAACGAAACGAGAGACAGCGCGCGAAATCCTCGCCAGTGTCGGACTTGGCCGTTTCGAGAGCCATTATCCGTGGCAGATCTCCGGAGGCATGCAACAGCGCGTCGCAATCGCGCGCGGGCTTGCCGCCCGCTCCCGCCTCCTGCTCCTTGACGAGCCGTCAGCCGCCGTTGACGCGCAGACCCGGGCGGAAATGCAGGACCTTGTGCTTGAGCTTGCGCAACGCTACCGCCAGAGCTGCCTCCTGGTGACGCACGATGTCGACGAGGCGGTCTATCTTTCCGATCGTGTGATCGTGTTGCGGCGTCGTCCCGGAAGAGTCCGGGAGGTCGTCAAGATCGATCTTCCTCGCCCGAGAGAACTGGCAGTGAAAAGAAGTCCCGAGTTCAATGTCTATGTCGAGCAAATTTGGGAGCAACTCGAGGGTGACATCCTTGCTGCCGAACGCGACGAGAGGTCTGCTGTGCCTCACGGCGATTAGCCAGATGCGCGTCTTGTCCCTCACATGAAAGAATCTCTCGAAGCTCAGATCGCAGAACATGGGAGCGGTTCCCATCATAGCGACGGGTTATGCTG
>OFHJ01000387.1_pt1 | contig 17267 bp, 15 predicted proteins | sample 1522001 | NCBI WGS metagenome assembly OFHJ01 (sample SAMEA2464838, study PRJEB22497) | soil metagenome | biome: Grassland; feature: Farmland; material: Clay | place: Australia | collected 2013-02-01 | depth 1.2 m | reverse complement strand
AACCAGGCCGTATGCAATCTCTCCAAGAGTATTTTCTTCCGATCCATAGAAAAGGTGTCTTGTCTGCGTGTATTCCAGTATGCCTTCAAGGCCAAGTTCCCTGCCAATTCCACTGTCCTTGTATCCTCCTCGAGGGGCAGCGGCGGATATCATGTGGTAGTCGTTAATCCATACAGTTCCGGCGTCAACGGCAGCTGCAAGTTTACCTGCCCGTTCCATGTTGGTGGACCAGATTCCTGATGCAAGCCCATACCTGGAATTATTTGCCATATCTGCAACATCATGGTCTGATTCGAATTCAGTTACAGTGAGTACTGGCCCAAAGATTTCTTCCCTGGCCACCAGCATATCGCTGTCAACTTCCGTAAGAATGGATGGGGGGAAGTACAGCCCATTTTCAGGCACGTGTGCTGCAATATCCTTGGAATAGAAGACCTTGGCACCGGTGTTGACACCCTCATCAAAGAGGCTGGCAATTTTCTCCCTCTGGTCTCTTGTGGTGATTGCGCCAATATCCGTTTCCATCTCCATGGGATTTCCTGCACGCATGTGCTCCATATGTGTCTTCAACCGGCTGAGGAGCTTGTCCTTGACATCACTCTGCACCAGGAGCCTGCTGCCACTCTCGCACAACTGTCCTGAATGAAGGAAAATCCCGAAAAGGACCCCGCGTGCGGCCTTGTCAATATCTGCATCGTTCAGGACAATGTTCGGGGATTTGCCGCCAAGCTCCATCACCATCTTCTTGAGCGTCCCTCCGGCTTCCTTGGAAACGCGCTTACCTGTTGCTGTAGAACCTGTAAAGCTGAGCAGGCGCACCTTTTCACTCCTTGATAATGTGTTGCCAACCACGGACCCTTCGCCGGTGACAAGATTGAAAACACCTGGTGGCAATCCGGCTGCGGAAAGATCCTTTGCCAGCTCGGACGCAGTTGCTGGGGTGAAATGGCTTGGTTTAAGCACTATGGTGTTGCCAGTGAGAAGGGCAGGCATCACTTTCCACACCGCCATCAGAAGAGGGACATTCCATGGGGCAACTCCAGCCACAACTCCCATGGGCCTGTACTGCACAATCCCCTTTGTGCCGGGGTATTCGGGGTGTTCTATCTCCCTGGATTCCACGAATTCCTTCGTGGTTGCGAAATAGCGCATATGCTCAATTGCAATTGTAACATCCATGAAGGTGCTCTGCCTGAGGGTTCTACCTGTGTTGAACGACTCGAGCCATGCATACCTGTCAGATTTGGATTCGACTATCTCCACCATTTTTCCAAGAATCTTCTGCCGTTCCTTCAGTGAAGTCTTTTCCCATTTTCCAAACGCATCTTCTGCAGAATCTATGGCTTCCTTTGTCTTTTCCTCTGAGGCAGCGTAGGCTCTCCCAAAAAGGGACCAGTCCACTGGAGAATAAAGATCGACTGGCTCACCCTCCTTGTCTATCGTTCCATTAATATAGTTTCCAAATTCCTCCATTTTCACACCTTCATCGCATTACCTGCGTGAACAGCTTTTCAATATCTTTACTTCCAGCTTCCCTTGAGTTCGTAACAACGCCAGTGGATTCCTCGGCAAGTTCCACCAGTGAGGGAAGCCTGTCCTCATATTCTTTTACATTCAATGTGCACTCCGCCACTGACAGTGGCTGGCCGATAGCCCTGAAGAAATTCCTCACAGTGTCTGCAAGCTTCTCTCCTCTGAATTCCTCTGGAAATTTGGAATTCATAATTTCGTATTGCTGAAGGCTCTGTGGCTCATTGAATTCTATTATTCCCGGAAGGTACAGGCCAACAGACATCCCATGCGGTATCCTGAAATGTGCACCCAGTGAATGGCCCATGGCGTGCGCAAGGCCAATCTGTGAGTTGGAAAATGAAATACCTGCCATGGAGGCTCCGATGTGAACACTTTCACGGGCCTTCTGGTCGTCAGGATTTTTCAGGACAGTTGGCAAATTATGCGTGATAAGTTCGATTGCCTTGTCTGCAAAAATGTCCGAGTACACATTGTTCCACTGGCTGGTTCTTCCTTCGATTGCGTGGGTAATGGCATCCACCGCTGTGTTTCTGGTTATTCCCTTTGGCATTGTACGAACAAGTGCAGGATCAAGCAGTGCATAATCTGCAATGATTTCCGGAGAAGCCAGTTCATTCTTTCTCTCATGGTTCTCGTCACTCAACACCGCTGCCCAGGTGCATTCTGATCCAGTGCCGCTGGTTGTCGGCACAAGGAACAGGTTCGCTTTTTTCCTCAGGTTAAGATTAACAAGGGGTGTAATGTCAAAGACATCCAGGTCAGGCCTCTCATAAAGGGCAAAGAGCGCCTTTGCAGCATCCATGCTTGAACCTCCGCCAAGCCCTATTATTAAATCAGGTGCATATTCATTGATCCTGGGAAGCCTTTCCCTTATGTCACTCAGGGTAGGTTCCTCAGGGATGTCATTGATGACCATGCTTTCAGAACCTTCAGGGAGCTGTTTCTCAACGAGTCTGGAAAGGCCCGCATCATGAATATTTCTGTCAGTTACAATCAGTATTCTCCTCTGGCTGATCCCGTTGAGGAATGAGAGTGTATCTTCACCGAAAACTATGTTGGGTGAGCGAAAGAACCACATGGATCTCACTCTTGAGAAACCATGGATGCTGTGCTTACCATCTCTTTTGCAGCTTTTGTGAATTTCATTATCTTCATCATGGAACCTTCGAGCTTGAATTTCCCTGTCAATATGCCCTGGATTGGATCGACCTCCTTGTTGATGAGTTTCATCCAGTTCTGGTATTTCCCGCTGTATTTGAATTCTGACTGGGGAATGTCTTCTGAGTCCATTGTGAATTTGTAGTTGTTGCATTTTCCGTGAAGAAGGTCCAGGTAGAGGAAGGCGTCAGTATCCAGCCCCTCATCAGACTTTATCACGAAAGTGATGTCTCCTTCCCACTTCTTTCCAGCTTCTGCGTAAGCCGGGTTGCTGTTCAGTTTTTCGACATATTCTACAGACCATTCTTCTGATGGAAATTTCGGCATATTAAATTCAACAAATCTAAATAGATAAATCTTGCTCAGTAGAAACTCAGGCAAGGATGGATTTAGAGTGCCCAAAAAAATTAGGATTTGGTGAAATTCAGCTTTCTTCAACTGATATTTTCAAAAGGTACGAAGGAATTGAGCATCAAAGAATTCTCCTGGGTGCTCTCTGCAGTTTCATAGAGCATCAGGAGGGCTTCCTCAGCCATGAAAGTCGGCAGGAACATATAATTCTCAACCACGTTCTTGTGGTACACGCCGATGATTGAAGCCAGAGGAATCTTGTGGCTTCTCACTCTGGTCTTAAAATCCTTCATGAAGGAAGTCCTGTATTTTGATTCATAAATTCCTCTGGTTATTGAAATGGAAGTATCCTTGGAGCTGAGCTCTGTTGCATAATGCACCACATCATAAGTGGAATCGAGGCCCTCGGAAAAAAGTTTGACTTCTGCAATGGGTTTTTCCTCAAGTCTGTTCGGGGCAATGTAATCCGGGTCAGGCTTGAAGGTAAAGTATATCATGCTTAGAGGAATTCTCGAATTGATATTCTCAAGGGTTTTCATGAGGCCGGGAGAAGGGCCAAGAAAAGAAAGGTTGATCCTGTTGCGTGCTTTCACTATCTCTCGTATTACTTCACTCACCTGTTCAAGTGCAGAATGGTGAAACCTGAAATCTGCATAGACGTTTCCGTCCCTGAGGTAGAATCCGCCTGGCACCACTGACGGGATATTGGTGATTTTTCTGAACATTGTAAATTCAAAAACAAGGTCGTCTGCTTCCATTTCGTAGATTTCATAATTGCCCTTGGTGGTTCTTGTGGTGTTGCCAAAAATTCTGTCAATCTTGGAACTGTGGACCTTGTCAAGATATATGCTGATTTGGGCCTTGTCATTGTCCACGGTAGCATAAAGTGGAAGGGAATCCTCCATTCTGGCAAACATAAGGCCCATTTCCTGATTAACCCTGAGGGAAATCTGTACACAAAAATCAAGCTTGTCGGAAATGGCAATTAACTCCTTCATTGGCTTTGAGAAATTCAGTTAGTGGTATTTGAATTTGTTTACTATGTGCTTCCGCTTTTCACTGACAGGAGTAAGGCCTGGGGAATTAAGCCAAAAAATCAACTTCTAAAGAATAAGGTTCCCAATGTTTAGCAAGAAATAAGTATAGTCTACTGAATTAGTTTTCATGAGTGTTCTCATCATTCTTCCACCATTCCTGCCTTCCGACGAAATAAAAGCCACTTTGAGGCAGGTACTGCCAGCCGCTGAGGTATTAAATGACACAAACTTCAAGGAAAAGAATTCAGAAGTTCTTGTGGCAACCACTTTCACTCCCGTAGATGAAGAACTAATTGGAAAGCTGCCTAACCTCAAATTTGTCCAGATTGCCAGCACAGGTTACGACAATGTTGACACAGAAGCCCTCAGGAAAAGGGGTGTCCATCTTTCCAATATACCCACCGCGAACAAGGAAAGTGTGGCAGAACACGTTATCACCATGGCCCTTGCCCAGCTCAAGAACCTCATGTATTTCCACAGTGAGATCGTGAAAGGAAACTGGCCATTCCTTACCAACTCCATGGAGCTGATGGGCAAGACATTCGGAATTATCGGGATGGGTGCTATAGGCAGGAAACTTGCTGAGAGACTCCTGTACTTTGGCACAAACACAGTTTACTATGATCCTGTTCGCATTCCTGTAGAGGATGAAGAGATCCTAGGCGTAACCTACACAGATCTGGATACTCTCCTGAAGAAATCCGACATAATATCTCTACATGTTCCATTAAACGCACAGACGGAGCGATTCATGTCAAAAGATCAGTTTTCTTCAATGAAAGACGGGGCAATTTTCATCAATACTGCAAGGGGGGAGGTTATCGATGAACCCGCGCTTGTCAATGCAATCAAGACAAAGGGGATCAGGGCATGCATTGATGTGTACGCCGAGGAGCCGCCTGACCCCAAATCAGATCTCTTCGGGCTTGATAATGTGATATTTTCACCTCATATTGCAGGGGTGACTATAGAAAGCCAGCAGAGATTCATAACCGAGACAGTCTCTAATGTCCTGAAGTATGTTCAGGGGCTCGATCCTCAATTCAGGGTGTTTTAATGAAGGGATTCGAATTATTCCACAGAACCCTCAAGGATCTTGAGTTCGGCCCGATCTTCGGAAACCCGGGATCAACAGAAATCCCAATGTTAAGAGGAACGCAGGATTATGTCCTGACGCTTCATGATTCGATTTCAGTTGGAATGGCAGACGGTTATGCACAGTTTTCCGGCAGGCCTTCGGTAGTTAACCTGCACACTCTGCCTGGAGTTGCCAATTCCATGGCTTTCATCCACACCGCAAGGCTCAACAGGTCACCAGTTGTTATAACTTCTGGGCAGCAGGACACCCGGCACATCTATTATGAACCACTTTTGTGGCACGATCTCACAGACCTTGTTAAGGGCGCAGTAAAATACAGTTACGAGGTAAGGAATTCCGATGATATAGAACGGGCCTTGAAGCGGGCATTTGCCATAAGCCTTGAACCACCTGCCGGTCCGGTGTTCCTGTCCTTTCCCATGGATACAATGGATCAGGAGTCCCAATACCTTGGTCTGCCACATTCCGATCCCAATGTGGGCATAATGGACAACGAACGGGCGGAATATGTATCCTCACTGATCAAAAAAGCAGCCAACCCGGCCATAGTGGCAGGAGCTGAGGTAGACCAGTACGATGCGCACCAGGAACTCACACAACTCGCAGAGAACCTTGGCATTCCGGTTTATGCAGAACCACTGAGCAGCAGGGCAGTCTTCGATACAGACAGGCCCAGTTATGCTGGTGACCCCCCGCCTGCTTCGACAGCAATCAACATGGCACTGCTGAAGCATGACCTGATCCTGAACATAGGAGGGGATTTCACTTTGTATCCCTATCTTCCTTCTCCACTGCTTCCCGGCAAGAAAGTCATCACTGTTTCAATGGCCCCCTCATACAAGTACGGTGAATATGTAAAAAGCAATCCCAGGCTTTTCATTAAAAAATTACTTGAGGCAACAACCGGAAACTGGAACTACAGGAAACCGGAAGATGCAGGCATGAATAGCACAATCGCACGTGAGAGGAGGATAATGGGCCCAAATTATGTGCTGCAGAAGGTCAGGAGAATGTTTGATGGATATACAATTGTGGATGAGGCGATTTCCTCCTCACTTCTGGTCAGGAAAAATATAGGGTATTCCCCGAGGTCTTACTTCACAGCAAAGAGCGGGCAACTTGGCTGGGGACTGCCGGCCGCTGCAGGAATTTCAATGCTGAAATCCAAAGTGCTGGAGATAGTGGGCGATGGCTCCCTTATGTACACCATACAGACGTTGTGGACTATTTCGAGGTATAATCTCCCTGTCAAGATTCTGGTTCTGAACAACGATGGCTACACAATCCTGAAGAGCTTCTCAGAGAGCTACTATCCGGGTGTTGAGAAGCAGGATTTCCTTACCTTCAAAAACAATATAGTTGAAATTGCCCAGTCCTTTGGCTTAGAAGCCAGGGAGGGAACTACAGATCTGCCTGAACTGGAGTGGCTCAAGGAAGGCGACAAGCCAAGGCTCCTGATGGTAAACATTCCAAAAAGTACACCCAGACTGTTTCCCTGATGTCCGTTCATCCCAACCAGACTTTCATTTACAGAACAAAGCATGGAAAAAAGAATGATATCCGCGATGATTTACTATCCGCTATGTCATCGGCCATTAACAGGGGAGTCCTGGCAACAACCGTTGCTACTTTCATAGCCTTCATGGGAATAGGGGTGGTGGATCCGCTTCTTCCTCTGATCGGGCAGGCCATGGGAGCTTCTCCATACCAGGTCGAATGGCTTTTTACCAGTTACATCGCAGTCATGTCAGTTTGTATGCTTCTTACTGCATGGATTACTACCGTCCTTGGCAGCAAAAGAACACTTATGCTCGGCCTCGGCCTGGTGGTTCTGTTTGCCAGCCTTTCCGGGTTATCTCCAAATATACTTGTTTTCTCACTGTTCCGCGGAGGATGGGGACTCGGGAATGCCCTCTTCACTTCCACTGCCCTAACAATTATTGTAGGAATTTCTGCTGGGAGCATAAACAGGTCCATAACACTTTACGAAGCTGCCCTTGGATTGGGGATAGCTTCCGGACCATTATTGGGGGGTTTCCTTGGATCCTTCGGCTGGAGGTACCCGTTCTTTGGCACTGCTTCACTGATGGCCATAGGGCTCGTCTTTACTGCTATCACCATCAGGATGCCGAAGAACAATACGCAGAAGCGCAGTGGAAAGGATATACTGAAAGCGCTGCGCAACAAGGTAGTGCACACCAATGCCTTCATCGGGCTGGGTTACAGCTACGGTTTCTTTACAATTCTTGCTTACACTCCACTCACTCTCGTGGGCCTGACAACAATACAGCTCGGGATAACCTACTTCATGTGGGGAGTGCTCGTGGCTATTTCATCTGTTATAATAGTGAACTGGCTTAGGAAGTACATCGACATACTGAAACTACTTACAATCGACCTTGCAGCTATGGTGATTATTTTCCTTGCGCTAGCGGCAGTCGGTTCTTCCTTTGGCCTTTACATTATTGTTGCTTCAGGTTTCTTCTGTGGCATTGCAAATGCACTTTTCACAACTCTCGCAATGGAAGTTTCCCCATTCATAAGGCCGGTCTCATCCGCGGCATATAATTTCCTGAGGTGGTCTGGAGCAGCAATTGCACCAATTGTTTCCGGGCTAATTGGTGAGATGTACGGCCTTGAGGTTCCATTCTACCTCAGCGGTGGCATCATGGTGGTCGCTACCGTGCTTCTGGCCATGAAATCAGGCATGCTCAGGAACGCTCTTGCAAAACAGCAGGGCATTTCTGCAGTTGCACCTTGATAAATTCCTGTTCAGGTGGCCTTTGTTGCGTTACCTCTTGGAGGTACTGAATAAACAAGCAGGATGATTGCGGCCAGGACCGCTGCCAGTATCTCCAAATCAACCACTATGTTGGGCAGGAATGATTGCCCATATGCCAGGTAAATGAGTGCGGTCATAAGAAACAGAACAACCGTTATCACCGTGAACGCCACGACCGCCACCACTGTGGGAAGTAATCCTGCTCTCGGTTTTGGTGCGCTCTGGTACATGGATGCGAAGAATACTGCAAAACTCTGTGAAGAAATGGAACCAATCATCAGGTCGAGATCATTCACCGGCCCGGACATCTTGTACAGGACCACCAGCACTACAAGAAGGATGATTGAGATGGACAGCCCAATCATGACCGGTTTCTTTGTAACATAGGTGAGAACTGTTCCCACAGACGAGAATATGAGGGCTCCAGCCAGGAAACCAATTATGAGGTAGGGTATCTGTGTCTGATATCCCACATAGTAGAGTACAGGAAGGGTGTACATCAGGACAGATGCAAGGGCCGTTGCTATGACTGCAAAAATGATGGTAAACATCATCCTGAGAAGGAAAGGCCTCATCGGTGTCTCCTCCTCATGAAGTGGAATGCGCCAAAGGCTATTCCGACATCAATTACTGCCAGGGAAAGAATGGCTAATTCTGTGGTGTAAAGTGGATACTGTGCCGGGTCACTCGAGACGTAGTAATTTGATGATATGTCTGAAAGGCTGAAATTGGATGACCCGGTACGACTGTAGTTCAGTTCGGCAAATGGAATTTGCGGCTTCATGGGAAAGAGGCTGGACAGGGAGGTTGAAATAGGCTTGAAGGTGAAATAGGCCGAATCAGGCACTGGAAACCCATTTGCTGCTGAAAGGTTCAGTGGAGATCTTGCAATCTGGCCGTTGCCGTAAGTCTGGTTGAAATTGAACATGTCCAGTGGCAAATTGCTGAGGGAAACGAAGCGGTTCAGGGCAGGCATGTTCCAGTTGTAATCTATAAAGCCAAGCATTGATGCGTGATTCATCTCAGTGCTTGAAATGTAATTCTCCTTTGCATAAGGTGAAATGACTATCATGGGGATGCGCTGACCAAGCTGGTGTCCTCCAAGAACTGGCGGGGCAACCTGATCATAAAAACCTCCTCCCTCATCAAAAGTAAGGAAGATTGCTGTGCTGTTCCAGGCCGGGCTTTTCATTATGGATTCTATTGTGTAAAGAAGCCACATCTCACCTTTCAGTATATTTTCAGGGGAACCCATGTCATAGCCATTCTGGCCACCCCCAACCGGCATAAGGTATGAAACCGCAGGGATTGAATTCGTGCTGAGGTTTGAGTAGAACGAGCTCCAGCTTGACACATGGCTGCTGTATGCAGAAATCCCATTGATGAAATTCAATGTGGGTGAGCCCATTGAGGAATTGTAGTCATAGTATGACCATGAAACGCTGTGAGACTGCAGTTCCCCGAAAATTGTATCGTTGAATGGAATGTATGGTGGGGGGCCGTAATCGTTTATTACTGGCGAGTAACCGGCAATATTGTAAAGCCTGTTGGGGCTGGTTTCGGAAAGCACGCTTGCATAGTAATTGTCTGCAAGAGCATACTGCTCAGCAAGAACCCATAATGGTGCAAGCTGGGCAGCAGTGAAATACCTCATTGACTGGGGGCCTGAATAATTCATGAATCCATTCATCTTTCCATGGTTCCAGTCACCATGGTATGCGAGATACCCTTCTATTGGATTCACTGTGGAATATGAACCATTTGGAACTGCTTTCAGTTCGCCAAGAACTTTCGGGTTGTTCATGCTGAGAAGGTTAAGTGGCACCGTGAGGTTGTAGGGGTTTCCGCCTGCAAAACCGTTGGTGTTCGGGTAGACCCCGAAAAGGTTGTCAAACGCACGGTTCTCCATGACAATTTCCACAACGTGCTTGATTGGAGTCTTCGTGTTAACCTGTGCGGCCGGAGTTCCGGATGACACTGCAGGAATGAAGACCATGGAGAACATCACAACAGCAAGAAGAAGGGGGAGTGTTTTTCCCATACCCGATCATATTGATTTGGGAGTAGAAATTAGTTTTGCATGTCCGGTGCTATGACCTTGAGGCATTTTTCGACCATGGAAATCTTTACCGGGAGGTCACCGAAGTCTTCACCGTCCATTTCAACGGGAGCAGTTCCGCCTATTTCCAGGTTACTGGTCCTGTATGACATCACGGAAGGGTCCTTGACGTAGGAACCGTTCCTCAGTTTGCCCAGCTTTGAAATCATCTGCAATTTGCCAACACCAGACACAATGTGGACTTCCAGGAGACCATCATCCAGCTGGGCATCCGGAGCTGCCAGCATGCCCCCTCCAAAATATTTTCCGTTGGCTACAACCATTTCAGCAAGATCCAGGTTGTATTCCCTGCCGTCGATAGTCATTTGTACGTCAAAAGGCCTGAAGAAAGGGAGCAGGGCCAGAACTGAGGAGGTGAAGGAAAAACCGCCCCTGGTTTTCTTCCTGGAATTGACCCTCTTCATCACGGAAGCACCGAAGCCAACTTCAAGTATATTGATGAATAGCCTTTTCTCACTGTTTCTTTCAGCAAGGCCAAGGTCGATATTCCTGAAAGACCTGTTTTCCATGGCTTTCTTCACCGGCTCTATGTCCTTAAAACCCAGTGACTTCACAAAATCTGATCCAGTTCCTGCGGAAATAGGGACGAGTACAGTTTTGCTGTGTGCAAGTGACTGGACAACTTCATTGAGCGTTCCGTCGCCTCCAATGCACAGGAGGTAATCCGATCCCTTTTTTACAGCTTCCCCGGCGAGCTCAGTTGCATGGCCTGGCCCATTTGTCAGAAAGCTTTCCAGTTCAAAGTCCCGGAACTGCTCAAGCACTGACCTGTAAATTTCTGCTGCATAGGTACCACCGGCATTGGGGTTGACAATTGCAGTAACCTTCATGAAATCACCATTCCAAGTTTTTCCATCTCTTCTTTAACTTCCTTCTCCATGGATTTCCCCATATCAGGCTCGTAAATCCTGTATGCCATTCTCCGCCTCATTATGTCCTCAAGTGTAAGGGGGCATTCGTTGAGGATTACTTCCCTCATGGTGTCCCCATCTTCATTTCTCCTGTAGGAAATGGTGGGCAGGCCGGAAGTGCTGAGTTTCCTGCCAAGAAGTCGTGAAATGTTCTTTACTGCAATTCTGGAAGCTGCACGGTAGTTGGTGATCTTCCCTCCAAGGAGGCTGACCAGCTTTCCATGAATGACTATCTCAAAATCCCTCGATACTTTCCCGGGGTCCTCACCAGACCCGAACAAAGGCCTCAACCCGGCAAATGCAGTGATGACATCATTTTTTGCGATTTCCGGGAACAGAGCCCCGACACTCTTCAGTATGTAGTCCACATCCTCATCGTTGATCGAGAAGTCATCAGGTTCATTCACAAATGTGTCCGTTGTGCCAATGTGCACGACCTTGCCTCGTGGTATCACAAACATCTGCCTTTTGTCAATGTGTGACCGGAATGCTATTGCCTGCTTCACAGGAATTTTTTCACCGGGTACAACCAGGTGTATGCCCTTGCTCAATTGGAGCGGCTTTTCCAGTCTGGCATTAAATCTCTCAAGCAATCGTGCTGCCCATGGGCCGGCTGCATTAACTACGACGCTTGCTTTGACCTGGGCTGTTTTGCCTGTCATCTTATCCTCCAGGCTAACAACATACCTGCCTTCAGCCTCACTCAGTTCCCTGGCTTCGACATAATTGAAGCATTTTGCACCTCTGCGCTGGGCTGAAACAATGTTGTACACAACGAGCCTGGAATCGTCAGTGTATGCGTCCATGTACTCGAAATAGCCATCAACGTTTTCTGGATAACGCCCGTCATTTCTGGTATATCGAGGCATATGGAACTGCCCGCTGAGAATATTGTACAATAAGAGCCCAATCCTCAAAGTGGACTTCTTCCATGAATATTGATCCACAATTATATGGAACTTCATGGGCTTAACAAAATCAGTGTTCTCCAGGAGGTAGTTCCTTTCTTTCAGAAGCTCTTTGACTTCCCTGAACTCCCCCTGTGCCAGATATCTCAATCCTCCATGGATGAGCTTTGAGGAACCGGAACTGGTACCTGATGCAAAATCACCCTTCTCCACCAGTACTGTGTTTACGCCATTCTGGGAAAGGATGTTGGCAATGCCTGCACCTGAAATACCTCCCCCTATGATGAGCACCTGGCATTCACTGTTGTCCAGTGCACCAAAATCTGTCTGCCTTGTCCTGAAGGAAAACTCATTCTCCACTTTCTATTCCTCCAGAGAAAAGCGGATCTTCAAGTTTGTGCTGCATGCCCTTCAGATCCGGATTAACGTATTTATTGAAGAAATAGCCTTTCCCATGATGGTGAGTGACTGAGCCGTCATTCGCTAGAAATGTCCTGATAAGTGCATCTCTCACGGCGGATAATGCTTCCTGGTCATTATCAGCTTTCAGTATGAATGTGAAGTAGATGCACGCACCGCTGCTGTAAAGATGTGAGACATGAGCCATAATCTCGCCTCTGAATCCCATTTCCTCCCTCAGCCTGTAGAATGTGTTTCTCGTTTCTGAATACAGGGGGTACAGGTTGCTCCAGGTGGTGGAAGTTTCAAGTGTATCCGGAACAAGACCACTTTTCCAGAGTATATTGGCGATCCCCGGCCTGGAATACCGTCCCCTTATCCACGACCTGGCCGGGCTGGAACCTGTGGAAATGGCGTGTGTCACCACAGGTTTAACCACTGCATCATTGTTAACAACCACAAGAAGTGCCCCGCTTCCATGAATCCTCATGTCCACGTATTTCCTGAAAAGCTTGATAGCTGTGCTGTCCCCTGCAGTATTCAGGGCAAAATCTGTCTCAAGTTCATCAGACAGCCTTGCAACTGAAGGGAATTTTTCACTCCTTGAAAGAGCCTCTATTCCTTCCTTGAAGCTTCTGTAAATATATGAGGAAAAATACCTGTTCATAGGCTTCCTGAACAGTTTCATTGTTACATCCGTAATCAGTCCGTACTTACCGTCACTTCCGATCAAAACATCCTTGTAGTCAAAACCCGAAGACTTTCTGGGGAATGTGCCATCACTCATGATTCCGACGGACGTAGCAACTCTGGTGCCCAGTACAAGATTCTCAATGCCGCCGTACTGGTTTGATTCCTGCCCCACTGCCTTTGTTGCCACCCATCCCCCAATTGTGGACTGGATCATTGATTCCGGGAAATTTCCAATGGTGTAACCGTTCCTGTTAAGGATATCCTCTGCTTCCATGCCGTTGAAGCCGGAACCGAGGACAACATACCTGTCACCAAGGTCCATTCGCTTGAAATTCCGTGTATCGATTGACACGACCTTCTCATGGTTTCCAACAAGCAATGACCCGGAAACGGATGATCCGCCTCCGAATATTATTGCTCTATAATTCCTGGAGCTGAGGCCTCCAAGGATTTCTGTAACATTTTCATAATCAGGGTAAATCACGGCATCAACAATTCTGCTGATTGCGGAATCCCTGGCCATCAATATCTCGGGTGAAGACTTGCCGAGGGAATGAGAAAATCGGTCATTAAGCTGAAAACTAATATTCTTTTCAGGGATGAATTCAGACAATTCCTGCTTTATCTTATCTGAGGTGGGAGGAAAATCAACGCTTGCGGCCCCATCCCAGGACGGCTCAAGCTTTATCCCCAGCCTATTGGAAACATACTCCGCACTGCTCTGGAAGCCTGAAGTGTCTGTAGAACCATAGAGGACTGGGACTTTCATATGGCTCTTTCAACGAGTCTATATTTATAAATATTTGACCTTCCAACAGCCTGTGCAATCTGGTATCCGATTCTTCACTCCTCCTTCCAGTTGAATTTCAGAACCATCAGGATGAACACCACTATTGCCACTACGATGCTGACAGCTATATCCAGCAGGGCAGAACTGTAGTTTGTGTAGATTGTGACCGAATTCAATCCGTCAATTATGTAGTAAAGAGGCAGAACATGTGCCAATGTCTGCAGCCATGCCGGCATGATTGCAATGGGGAAGAACGTGCCGGAAAGGAACATCATGGGGAAGGTTATGATATTGCCAATTACAGATGCGCTCTCCTCCGATCTGGAAACGGCACCTGACAGTATGCCAAGCGAAGTGAACATGAACACCCCGACAATGAGGAAAGGAATCATGAGCAGGCTCAGTGAAAGCGAAGAATGGAAAACATAGATTCCAACGGCAATTATCTCAATGGCTGAGAGTGCAGAAATTATGAGGTACCAGATGAACTTGGATAGGAACCATTCTGATTTGGTCAGAGGTGTCAGGGAGAGCTGCCGGAATATCTTCTCCTTCTTGTAGCTGCTCACTATGAATGTCATTGAAAACATGGGTGAAGTCAGGATTACCAGGCCAATAAGGCCGGGTATAAGAAAATCAATGTAGTTGGTTGCATGGGTGGTAACTGAGGCACTGCTTACTGAGACTACCTGGTTTGGAACCTGGAAATTATTGTTGAAAATCTGTACAGCATAATTAATGGCACTTTGTGCGACCCCGCTGGTGGAAACCGCCGGATTATTGTAGTAAGTCAGGGCAACATGCCCGCCGGAACTGGCGTTGACAATCGTGCCGCTGAAATTGGCAGGTATCAGGAGGGCTGCCGATATGGAATGCTGTGAGATATACGTCTGGATGTTAACGTTGTCCGGGATCATGTGGATGGCCACTATGTGCGTGGCATTGAGCGTGTTTATGAATTCCGTTGAAAGGTTTCCGCTGTTGTCAAGGTTCTGGACATAAAGTGGGACACTGCTGTTACCGCTTCCGGAGAATATTGAGCCGAATATGAGCATGAGGATAAGCGGGAAGATGAACACGAAGAATACTGCAGTGGTGCTTCTCAGGTAGTTCTTGGAGTATATCTTGAGGTCTGCCGTGATGTTTTTCAGCTTCAATTTACTCTGCCTCCTCTTCTATGAGGTTCACAAAAATATCCTCAAGTGTGTCCTCCTTGAGTGAGAAGTTTTTCAGTTCCAGCTTGTTTAATTCAGCAAAATTGAGTATTTCAGTTATGTCCTTTGCAGAATTCACCACAACGGTGATCTCATTGCCATGCACGTCGTACTCTATTTCCGAACCCGTTTTAAGGAAATTCTCAAGCGGCTCACTCCTTTCAAGGTGAAGCCTCCTGCCCTTCCCCATTTTTTCTATGATTTCCTTGGGGCTGCCCTCCACTATCATTTTCCCATGATCCATGATTCCTACCCTGTCGGCCAGCATCTGGGCTTCCTCAAGATAGTGAGTGGTAAGAATTACAGTTCTGCCTTCAGATTTCAGTTTTCTGATCAGTTCCCATATCTTCCTCCTGGCCTTGGGATCAAGTCCAGTAGTGGGTTCGTCAAGGAAAACAACTTTGGGGTCATTTACAAGGGCAAGGCAGATTCCGACTTTCTGTTTCTGCCCGCCTGAGAGGTTCTGGAAGTACACCTTCTTTACGTCTTCAAGCTCGACCATTTTGAGCAGTTCACCTGACTTGTCCGGAACTCCAAAGAGCTGGCAATAATATTTTATGGACTCTTCAGCAGAAATGCGTTCAATAAACCGGAAATCCTGAGGCATAATGCCTACCACATTTCTCAGTTTTGAAGCGGAATGCCAGGGGTCCTCACCCAGTACTTTAACTGTGCCGCTATCGGGTTTCCTGATTCCCTCCAGAATTTCCACGGTGGTGGTTTTTCCCGCCCCGTTTGGGCCAAGGAAACTGTATACTTCACCCTTCTCAACTGAAAAAGAAATGCCGTTTACTGCCTTGATAGAACCGTAGCTTTTGTGGAGATCTGTAGCCGAAATGTACTCCCCAGGTCTCATTTCTAGTTAACTGGAAGATAAACAAAAACCTGTTGCTAGGTCAGATTTTTGATACTTCGTATATCAACTTTTTCTTCCTTTCCGCCATAAACATAGGATTCGATTTCTATTCTCTGCTCAAAGTCGTTCATGAACGCATCCATGCTTCTTTTCAGGCTGTCGATTCTCTGTGATACGATCTCCTTGATGCTGTCCATATCATTGGGCATGAATGTGGCAACCCTTCCCCCTCTTTCCAGTGATGTCATTTCCTTGTAAATTAGGCCCAGTGCCACAAGTTTCTGGAGATTCCTGAATATGGTGCTTCTGTCTTTGGATAGGAACTGGGAAAGATCGTCCAGGGTTGAGCTGCCTCTTGAGACCACTGTGTAGAACAACCTTATCTCCAGATCATTAAGATCAAGGAAGCAGGAAAGTAGATCTGAGCACTTGGCCTTGCTCCTTATGAGTGAAGAGAATGAAACCATGATGTAACATTACAATCGGGTATATCGATATTGTGGTAAAATGGAAATTTCGAAAAATATTAAATAGTGAAACCAATTTAGAACCGCGGAAAACAAAACCGCATTCAAAATTGAGGTAATTGTATGGAAAACAGAGACATAGAAGAAATAAGGAAAGAGATGTTACACAATATGATGAGTAACGATAAAGCCTCAGAGGCACCAAACGTAAAGCCAATGGAACTTACAGACAGCAACTTTGTCGAAGAAGTCACCAAAGCAGACCTTATGGTTGTTGACTTCTGGGCAGCATGGTGCGGTCCATGCCAGTTCGTTTCCCCGATCATAGAGGAACTCGCATCAGACTACGCCGGGAAAGTATCATTCGGAAAGCTGAATGTGGATGAGAATCCCATGGTGTCCCAGCAGTTCATGATAAGGAGCATCCCCACAATCATGTTCTTCAAGAACGGTAAGAGGGTGGACGCCCAGATCGGTGCAGTTCCAAAGCCTTTCCTCGAGCAGAAAATAGAAAAGCACAGGGCCCAGTAAACCGGCCAAGGGTGGATGAGTTGAGTGCGGAAGTATACGACAGCATAGTCATAGGTGCCGCTTCTGCGGGCCTGACTGCTGCCCTCTATTTATCAAGGCAGGCTGCTTCAACCCTCGTAATATCAAAGGATATTGGAGGACAGGCACTTCTGACAGATGATATCCAGAATTATCCTGGATTTGACCAGATTAGCGGTTTTGAACTTATGAACAAGTTCCAGCAGCAGGCTGCATCCTACGGGGCCAAGTTTGTCTATGATGAGGTTGTTTCCATAGAAAAAATGGATGACGGCAATTTCTCCGTTAAAACCAGGGCTCAGGAATACAGGTCCATCTCCCTTATCCTGGCATTTGGAAAGACGCCAAGGAATCTGGATGTGCCTGGCGAAGAGGAATTCAGGGGAAGAGGTGTATCATAC
>OFHJ01000385.1_pt1 | contig 17339 bp, 15 predicted proteins | sample 1522001 | NCBI WGS metagenome assembly OFHJ01 (sample SAMEA2464838, study PRJEB22497) | soil metagenome | biome: Grassland; feature: Farmland; material: Clay | place: Australia | collected 2013-02-01 | depth 1.2 m | reverse complement strand
TCTTCCCGGCGCGCCAGCGCCGCTGCTCATACGGGGTTCGCTGCCTCGAGCGAACCCCGTAAGTCCCGCGCGCAGCGCGTAGATAAAGTGAGAGCCGGCCTGTAAGCCGGGTTCTGTCGAGAGGTTGCGCCCCGATAAGGGCTCGCCCCGCGTGGCAATCATTCCTCTGCGATCCACGTCGCCGTGGACCTGTAGCGGCCTACCCGGAAGCGCGCGCGGATCAGCGCCGCGAGCCCCGTTTCCGGGGTCCGCTGCTTCCCTATTTGGCCTTGCTCCAGGTGGGGTTTGCCGTGCCAGCCTTGTTGCCAAGGCCGCGGTGCGCTCTTACCGCACCGTTTCACCCTTGCCGTCCCTCGCGGCTTGGGGCCGCGAGAGCTTGGGCGGTTTGCTTTCTGTTGCACTTTCCGTGAGCTCCTCTCCTGCGCGAGCTTGTCACGCAAGAGGCAGCCCCCCAGGCGTTACCTGGCACCCTGATCCGCCGGAGCCCGGACTTTCCTCCCCCCCGGCCCTGCCGGGGCTTGCGCCCCGCCGAGGTCGGGGCAGCGATTGCCCGGCCGACTCTCAAGAGCCGTGATAGCAGAGAGGCGCCTCGCATGCAAAGTCTTTGAACATTTCAAATTGATGCGCGGACGGGCGCCTTATTTGACGACCCGCAGTTGCGGCCGCTTGGCGGCCCCGCGCCCCTCCTCACTCGAGGCGGGGCTGGGGCCCGAGGGGGGCCCTGAAGGCGGTGCGGGCCCCGTATCCTGGTCGGGAAACATCATGCCCTCACCCGTCTCGCGCGCATACACGCCCAGTACGGCACCGACAGGAAAGCGCACGTGGTGTATGACCCCCGCGAACCGGGCATCGAACTCCACGATGTCGTTGTCTATCTTCAGCCTCTGCGTGGCGGTATAGCTCAGATTGAGAACGAGCTTGCCTTCCTGGATATACGCGTGCGGGACATCCCCCCCCGCGCGCTCGGCATCTACGATCACATGGGGCGTATGGCCGCTATCGGTGATCCATTGGTGCATGGCACGCAGCAGGTAAGGGCGCTTGGGAGGGGGCTTCAGCATCGGGCGGTAGCCTATCAGTAGCCGGTCAGTGGCGCATCGAGCGCTCCACGTCCGACAGCGCATTGCGAAACGCGGGGCGGGAGAAGACGCGGCTCTCGTACCTCAATATGGGCTGCGCCCTGGGCGGCAGCTCGATCTGGTACGACGGCAGCCGCCAGAGCACCGGCGCCAGGGTCGCATCGACCAGCGAGAACTCCTCGGACAGGAAGAACGGTTTGAGCTGAAAGAGCTCGATCCCCTGCACGATCATGTCCAGCAGGATTTTTCTAAGCCGCGGCAGCTGCCTGCGGTCTTCCTCGCGGTCGATCTGCTCGAGCAGGCCGTACCAGTCGCGCTCGATGCGATAAAGCGCCAGCCGGAACTGCGCACGCGTCACCGGGTCGGCGGGCATCAGCGGCGGGTGCGGAAAGCGCTCGTCCAGGTACTCGATGATCACCCGCGAGTCGTAGAGCACCAGGTCACGGTCGACCAGCGTAGGAAGGGAGTGGTCCGGGTTCAGGTCCAGCAGATCCTCGGGAAGCGAGCCGGGAATGACGCTGACGACCTCGATATTGATGCCCTTCTCGGCAAGCACGATGCGCGTGCGGTGGCTCCACGGGTCGGCCGGCGCGGAGAACAGCGTCATGATGGTTCGTCTGCTCGACACGATTACGCCCCCGCGGCCCAGCCGGGTTCCGGGCACACCTACTGTACCGGGTTCCGCGCCCATTCAGAAGGCGGAGGCGGCGTATTGGGCCGGAAAAACCGCAAAGCGCCACGAGGCTGCCGCAAGGAAGCGCGACACGACCGGCAGGCCCGTTTCGGACCGGATCGTGCGAACACCGTCAGCGACAGTGAGATGCGCGATAAGGGATGGACTCTGTTCAGCGCACGTCCTTCCAGTACTCCCGCTTCAGCAGCCAGGCCAGCCAGGTAAAGGCAAGCAGGAACAGGATCACCCAGATCCCCATCCTGTGGCGCTCCGCCCGCTGCGGAGCACTCACGTAATACAGGAAATTGACCGTGTCGTGCACGAACCGGTCGTATTGCTGTGGCGTCATGCGCCCGGGCGCGATCTGCCGGAAGTGATCGAAGACCTTGCGCGCGATGAGCTTGCCGCCGGGCCCCCGCACCCGCACCGTCCGGTAGACGGCGACCTTGAGCCCTTCCAGCGAGGAGAGCACGTCGGGCATCGCCACGTTCGGATAGGCCAGGTTGTTGGAGCCGGTCGCCCGCCCCGAATCCACGTAGAAGGTCTTCAGGTACCGGTAGAGATAATTGGTTCCCTTGTAGCGGGCGATCAGCGACAGGTCCGGAGGCGCCTTGCCGAACCACTTCTCGGCGTCCTGCGCAGGCATGGGAGAGATGATGTAGCCGGCAGGCTTCTGGCCCGGTGGGATGAGGTTGTGGATCAGCACGCCCTCTGGGATGTTCAGATCCCGCCCGAGGCGCGACCAGCGCTCGTAGCGCAGAGAATGACATCCCAGGCAGTAGCTGACGAAGTCCCGCGCGCCGCGCTGCAGGGACGGCAGATCCGTGACCGTGGCATGCGCCTTCCAGTCCTGCCAGTGCGAGCCGGACACGGCGCCCTGGGCGCCTCGCGCGCTCCCGACCCCCGCCGCCAGCGCCGCGGCAAGCAGCACCGGCGTCCAACTGCGAGCCAAGCGGCGAGGATTAATGGGCATGGTAGGTTACTCTCTCGGGCACGGGCTTGACCGGATCGATGCGCGAGTAGAACGGCATCAGCCAGAAGAACCCGAAATAACCGACCGCGCAGATGCGCGCCAGGATCACGTACACCGGCTCGACCGGCTGCATGCCGAGGATTCCCAGGCCGATGAACGACACCACGAACACCGCCAGCGCCAGGCGCGAGATCCAGCCCTTGTAGCGGATCGACTTGACCGGCGAGCGATCGAGCCACGGCAGCAGCACGAGCGACACCAGCGCCATCAACAGCATCAGCGCTCCGAGTCCCTTGCTGGGGATGGCGCGCAGGATGGCGTAGAAGGGGGTGAAGTACCACACCGGATGGATGTCCGGCGGCGTCGACAGGAAATTGGCGGGCGTGAAGTTCGCCGGCTCCAGGAACAGGCCGTGGAAGGTTGGGAAGTAGAACACCACCAGCGCGAACAGGATGAAAAACACCCCCACGCCCATGATGTCCTTGACCGTGTAGTAGGGATGGAACGGGATGCCGTCGAGCGGCTTGCCGTCCGGGCCCAGGTGATCCTTGATCTCGATGCCGTCGGGGTTGTTCGAGCCGACCCGATGCAGCGCCACCAGATGCAGCGCCACCAGTCCCAGCAGCACGATGGGCACGGCCGCCACGTGCAGCGCGAACAGGCGGTCGAGTGTCGCGCCCGAGATTCCGTAATCGCCGCGGATCCACTGGGTCAGCCCCGGACCTACGACCGGTACGGTGCCGAAGAGGTTGATGATCACCTGCGCGCCCCAGAACGACATGTTGCCCCAGGGCAGCACGTAGCCCATGAAAGCCTCGGCCATCAGCGCCAGATAGACCAGCATGCCGATGATCCACAGCAGCTCCCGCGGCTTGCGGTACGAGCCGTACAGCAGCCCGCGGAACATGTGCAGGTAGACCACGATGAAGAAGAACGAGGCGCCGGTCGAGTGCATGTAGCGGATGAGCCAGCCCCAGCTCACCTCGCGCATGATGAACTGCACGCGGCCGAATGCGCCGGCGGCGCTCGGGTGGTAGTACATGGTGAGGAAGATCCCGGTCAGGATCTGCATCACCAGCACCAGCAGCGCCAGAGAGCCGAAGAAGTACCAGAAATTGAAGTTCTTCGGCGCGTAATACTCGCTCAGCTCGTGCCGGAAGAACTCACTGACCGGAAGGCGCTCGTTGATCCACGCCCAAATGCCTGTCTTCTTTGCGGATGCCGGCTCGGCGGCACGCAGGCGGGCAGGGTCGGTCGAAGCCATCACTCACCCCCCTGAGGGCGGATCGATTCGCAGGCCATCACCCATTCGGTCATCGGAACAGCCTCCAATTTCCGGTCGATACCCCCCCCCGGCACTGCGTCCGAGCCTCGATCGCGGCGCGCCGTGATCGGGCGCATCGTGCAGTTTCCGGCTCGTCGGGAGTCGGCGCATTATACACGAACGAACCTGCACTGCCGCGCTCCGGGCGGAGCCTTGTCCGTACCGGCACCGGCCCCGGCACCAGTCGCCGGCGGCAGGGACCGGGGGCCGCAGAACCGCGCTCTCGCCCGCGGCAACCGTGTAAGGTATTGCGGACAAAATCGCCTGGAGCGATATATGGACAGCCGTAGGCGGGCCGCGAAGCGGCGAGGCTCTGAAGGGGCCGAGCAACTCGCCCCCGGGGTTTGGCAGGGCGCAGCGAGCGCAGAGCCGTTCTCTAGCTCGCGGCAACCCCGTAGGGTCTTGCGGAAATCGCCCCCGGGGTTTGGCAGGGCGCAGCGAGCGCAGAGCCGTTCTCTAGCTCGCGGCAACCCTGTAGGGTCTTGCGGAAATCGCCCCCGGGGTTTGGCAGGGCGCAGCGAGCGCAGAGCCGTTCTCTAGCTCGCGGCAACCCTGTAGGGTCTTGCGGAAATCGCCTCGGCGATTTCCGCCGATGAAGGAGTCCGGAAAATGCTGAAGCGGCTGAGTCGCGGTCTGACGTTCATTGCCGGGTCGGTCGTCGGAGGGCTGGCGCTGGCGTTCGTGATCGTGGCGCTGAACCCGAGCCTCATCCACGAGCCGGGCGGCTCGCCGCCGCCGCCGCGGCGGCCCGCCCCCACGGCCTCGAAACCAACCACCCAGCCGCGCAACCCGCCGCTGGTGAGCTACGCGGCCGCCGTGAAGCGCGCGGCGCCCGCGGTGGTCAACATCTACGCCGCCCGGGTGGTGACCGAGCAGGTCAATCCCTTTCCCTTCGGCCCCTTCGGCGAGTTGTTCGGTAACATACTTCCCGAGTATCGCCAGCGCATCCAGCGCAGCCTCGGCTCGGGCGTGATCGTCGACGAGCAGGGCCACATCGTCACCAATTACCATGTGATCGCCAACGCCGCCGCCATCCGCGTACAGCTGGCCGACGGGCGCATCGCGGTGCCTCGCATCGTCGGCGTGGACCGCGACACCGATCTGGCGGTGCTGCAGATCAAGCTGCCCAATCTGCCCGTCATCCACTTCGGCCGCTCGGACCAGGTTCAGGTCGGGGATGTCGTGCTCGCGATCGGCAACCCCCTCGGCCTGTCGCAGACGGTGACCAACGGCATCGTCAGCGCCACCGGCCGCGCCGGGCTCGGCATCTCCACGTTCGAGGACTTCATTCAGACCGATGCGCCGATCAATTTCGGCAACTCCGGCGGAGCGCTGGTCAACTCCAACGGCGATCTGATCGGGATCAACACCGCGATCGTCGCCAAGAGCCTGGGCGTCGACGGCATCGGCTTCGCCATCCCTGTCGACATGGTGCGCGGCGTGCTGCGCGATATCATCAAATACGGCAAGGTGATCCGCGGCTGGATCGGCATTCTGCCGGAGGACATCACCGACGGCCAGGCCCATCGGGCGGGTCTCGCGCATGGCGGGGTGGTCATCGCCAATCTCTACGCCGGCAGCCCCGCTCAGCAGGCGGGACTGAGGCCCGGCGATCTGCTGCTCGACATCGACAAGACGCCGGTGAAATCGGCCGACGATGCCGAGGTGAGCATCGCCAGGATGAAACCCGGCTCGACGCTGACGGTCCACGTGCTGCGGGGCAGCAAGACGCTCGAGCTGACCGTGCACGTGAAAGAGCGGCCCGCCGACTTGTGATCGGGTCTGCCCTTGGCGGAAGATTTCCCGTTGACGTCAACTCAGTAGACCGGATGCGCGCCATGGCACCGCTTAAGATTCGAAGATTCCCGTCCCGCACCGAGCTCGACACGGCGCTCGCCGCCCGCCTCGAGCAAGCCATCGGCGCCGCCTCTGCAGGCGGAGTGGCGATCATGCTGTCCGGCGGCCACACGCCCCTGCCGGCATACCGGCAACTCGCCGAGCGCCTCGCCCGAAATGCGAACCCCGTCCCCGGCACGCTGTACCTGCTCTACTCCGACGACCGCTACGTGCCGGCCGGCTCCGAGGCGAGCAACTTTCACTCGACGCGGCCGCTGCTCGATGCGCTGCGCCTGCCCGAGGAGCGGGTGCTCAGGGTGCGCACCGAGCTGCCGCTCGAGCAGGCCGCGCTGGATTACGAGCGCCGGCTGAGAGCACTGCTCGATCAGGGCGTGAGGATCGGGCTGGGCCTGCTCGGCCTCGGCGCCGACGGGCATACGGCCTCGCTCTTTCGCAGCGAGGATCTCGCGCGCGCCCGCGGACGGCTGGCCATCGCGGTGCAGCGTCCGGACGGCCTCGCCGGCATCAGCGTGACGCCGGAGTTTCTCTCGCACTTGGCCGAGCCGCTGTTCGTCGTCGCCGGCGGCGGCAAGCAGGCCGCGATCCGGGGGCTCGAGCGCGAGGACCCCGCCATCGTCGCGGCGCAGGCGGTGCAGGGGTGCCCGCAGGCGGAGCTGTGGGTCGATCAGCCCGACGAACAGGGCAACGCCGCATGAGGGCCGCGAGCGGGGCCCCGAAGGGCCCCGCATCCATCGGGCTGCGCCTCCCGCTCAGGAGGTGGGCTTGGGTCCCTTCACCGCCATGACGAAGTCGCTCAGGCGGATGTATTTGCGATAGGCATGCCGCACCTCGGCGGCCGTCAGCGACCGGTAGCGCCGGCCGGCGATGACGTTCTCGTCGAGCGGCTTGCCCCGCGAGGCATAGGTCAGCAGCTGGCCGCCGATGCCGCCGAAGCTCGACTCGCTCAACGGGATGCTCCGCAGCAGGATGCCCTTGGCGCGCTCGAGATCCGCCGTCGACGGTCCGGCGTGTTGCATGCGTCGCAGGTCCTTCAGGACCAGCCGGCGGGCGGGGAGCACCTTGTCGGGATCGCAGCCATAAGAGACGGTGTAGCTGCCGCGATGCTTGCCCAGACCGAAGTGGGTCGCGACGTAATAGACCAACCCCGTCTTCTCTCGCAGATCGTGGTACAGCCACGAGGCGTAGAAGCCGCCGCCGAGCACCTGGTTGCCGAGACGCAGCGCGAAGCGCGCCGGACTGTCGCGGGTGACCGGGATGAGCTCGGCCATACGCACGCTGTCCTGGACGGCGCTGCGATCGGGCGTGTGCAGGCTTCCGGCCTTGTTGAGCGGCACCGCCGGATAGTTGACTTGCGGCTTCGGTCCGGTGGCGAGCCAGCGTCCGAAGGTCTTCGCCACCACCCACATGGCCTTGGCCGGCGTGACATTGCCCACCACTACGATGGTGGTCATGTCGGGCCGAAACGCCTTGGCGTAGTAGCTTCTCACCTCGGCGAGCGTCAGGCTCATGAGGCTGTGGGGCGTCGGATGACGCAGCGAGGCGTCGCCCGCCGGCAGCAGCAGCTTCTGCAGGCCGATGTCGTTCAGAAACCCAGGCGAGCGCAATTGGCCGCTCCAGTTTCCCGCCGTTTCGCGCTGCATGTAGCGGAACGCCTGCGGCGAGAACGCCGGATGCAGCTCGTTGTCCGCCAGCAGCGCCATGCCCCGCGAGAAGTATTTGGCCGGCACGCTGAGCGAGAAGCTCGTGCCGGCGTGCTCGCTCGCCGTGATGGCATCGAGCGCCGCCTGGAACCGCAGGCGACCGAGGTGCGCGCTGCCGAACTGGAACAGGCTGTCGAGCACCTCGCCCACGCCCTTCTCGCCCTTGGGCGCCTGCAGGTCGGAGTTGGTGCGCACCCGCCCCATCACCTGCACGGTGTCGCTCACCGACTCCGGCTGCACCACCAGCTTCAATCCATTGGGCAGCACGTAAAGCACCGGATGCAGCCGGAAGCTCGGCACCGGCAGCTTCACGAACGCCTTGGCCGCCCAGGAGGGCATCTTGACCGGCTTGCTCGGGTTTGCGGCGAAGCTCTCCGCGCCCCCATAACCCTTGCTCGAGACCGGTTTACCGGAGCTCTGCGGAGTCAGGATGGCGGTAAAAGCCCGAGCGGGGTCGAAGATCTGCCGGGCCAGCCGGTCGACCGCCGCGGGAGTGACCGCCGTGATGGCCGCCTTCATCGCCTCGGGGGAGCTCAAGTCATCGTCCGCCAGCGCCGAGGACCAGGCGTCGGCCAGCCCGTTGATCGAGTTCTGCTGGAATTCGAGATGCGCGATGGCCTGACGCTTGGCCGCCTGCACCAGCGCCGGATCGATGCCCTTGCCGGCCGCCTCGGCCACGATGGACCGCATGGCCTCGAGCAGCGGCCGGGGATTGGCGCCGCGCGGGAAAATGCCCACCGCGGCACCCAGGCCGGCCCGGGGCAGCAGGGCCGAGAAAAATGTCCCGTACAGCGCCTTGCCGGTCATCCCCAGGCCGAACAAGGCGGCGCGCTTGGAGGCCAGCGCGTCTGACAACACCAGCGCCGTGGCGTAGTCCTTCGAGCGGGCCCCAGGCATGCGATACGCCAGATACACCTCGCCATAGGGGCTGTCGGTGGGCGAGCGGTAGGTCTTGGCCCGCACCGGCTGAAGGTGCAAGGACGGGCGCCGGGGCAGAGCGCGGCGCGGGATGGACCCGAACAACGCCCTGACCTGCGCCAGGGTCGCCCCGGGATCGACATCGCCGGCGATCACCAGGATGGCATTGTTCGGCGCGTACCAGTCCTCGTGAAAGCGCTTGAGCAGGGAAGCCGGGGTCTTGTTGAACGAGGGCCGCGTGCCGAGCGGAGTGTGCGCATACGGCGTGCCGGCGAAGAGCCGGGCGACGAGTTGGGTGAAGAACTTCCAGTCCGGATCGGACAGGTCGCGAGAGACCTCCTGCTCGATGGCGCCGCGCTCGAGCTTCCACTGCGCCGGCGCCATGTCCACCGCTCGCATGCGGATCGCAGCGATGTGCAAGGCGACGTCGAGATCATGCGAGGGCACGACGAAGAAGTATTTGGTGGTACTGAAGGAGGTCTCGGCATCGAAGGCGCCGCCCATGTTGGCCGTGATGGCGGCCAGCTGGTTGGCGGTGAGCCCGGGGCTGCCGCGGAACATCATGTGCTCGGTCGCGTGCGCGGTGCCGGGGAAGCCCTTCGGCGCTTCGGCCGAGCCGGCGAGGTAGTTCGTCTGTACGGACACCACCGGGGCAAGCGTATCGCGCACGATGACCACCCTCAGCCCGTTGCCCAGAGTGGCGCGGGTGACGGTCGGCGCGCCGGCGGCCATCGCCTGGCCGGCGGCGAGCACGGCCGCGAGCAGCGCCCATTGCATGATGTGCCTGAATCGCATGGTTATTGCCTCATATCCTTTCCAGTCAAATTACACGAACGGCGCCCGCCGGTACGGCCTGGATCGCATCGCGCACGAACGCCCGTGATCCGCCGCATCGCCCGGCGGACGGAATGGGGACGCGGGCCGTGAGTAGTCCACGGATCATACCCTCTCGAGACGGGCCGGCGGCGGCCGGTGCCCGAGCAGGTTGGACCACGGAAGTATCGGTCGGTGCCATGGTCTGCGGATCCGGGTCGACAGGCCGCTGGGGTCCGGGGGGCGTCCGGGACACCTCGCAACGTCACCACGCCAGGAGACACGCTGGGTGATGCGCAGCACGGAGCCCGCTTGCTTGTTCTTGTGGCTTCCTCCGCAAGCCCGGAATTCCTCCTGAGCACCGGGCTCGATTGGCGCCAGGGGCCCTTCAATGGCCCGTCGCACCGACTCCCGACCGCTAAAGACGAGTGAGCCGCGCGAAACGGCATGCCGTGTGCGCCGCCCCCGAGCCGCTCGATCGCGAAAGCGGGTTTCCTCGGGGCGCACCGCGGGCGCCCCGGGCCGGAACAGGCTCGAATCGATTCCCTCAGCCGCCCGCGGGGTCGCTCTGAGGAGGTTCAGTGGAAATCGTCACATCCGTGGGCGCACACTTGCGCGCTCCGCAAACCCCGAACAACCCTCAGGAGATGCACATGGCCTTGACCCGACAGGTCGTCTCGACCCTGAACGCCGATGGCACGGACGTCATGGGCCCCACGGTCCTCGCCTTTCATTACCCCGACCAGAACCTCGTTTCAGGAAGCCTGCTCACGGTCGAAGCCAATCATTTCGCCGTGCTCAAGTCGCGCGGCGCCGTGCTCGGGGTCTACGACACCGGGCAATACCCCATCCAGACGCCCGACAAGCCGCTGCTCGGCAGCTTCGTGTCGGGTTTCTTCGGAGGCCAGTCTCCGTGGCAGTACGAGGTGCTGTACGTCAACCGCGCCAAGCTGCTGGTGCGCAGCACCGGGCTCGCCACTTCGGCCGAGATGGCCGAAATGTCCTACCAGGTGGAGTACTACGTGCACGTGGACACCAAGGAGGGTGCGCTGAAGCTCACTACCCACATGCCCTTCGCCAAGCACTTCATCGGCACCGATGAAGTGGCGGGCTACGCGGGCCCCGTGGTCGAGCAGGCGATCAATCAGGTGGTCCAAGTCACACCCATGGAGAAGATCAACGAGCACATCCACGAGATCGTCGAACTCGTCAAGGAGCATCTGGCCACGTTCCTCGGCGTGTACGGCATCACGCTGAACGATGCCAAGGTGCTCATCCTTCCGAAGGACGAGCGCATGCGCGAGCTGATCTCGCTGCGCGCCTTCGGGCTCTCGGAGCTGGACGCCGTCCGCTACTACGTCGCGCTGAAGATGGCCGAGAGGGGCCTGGTCTCGGCGCCGAACGTCGCGGTCGGGGAGCCGTTCTTCATCGGCGGGACCACTATGGGGACCCTCCCCCTCCCCCGGGCGCCCGGGCCCCCGGGCGGCGCACCCCCCCCCAAAGACGGCCAACGAACGCCCACCCCCCCGCGCGCCGCGCCCTCCGCCCCGCCGGGGCCCGCGGCCCCCGGTCCTTGGAGGAAACCGCATGGAATTGAAAACCACTCCCAACCCCGTCGATGCGGCGGGACCCGTCAAGCAGGTGCTGTCCAACCTGTTCTACGGCTGGGGCTACAACTTCTACCGCCGCGAGAACCAGCTGCGCGCGGATGACCTGCTGATCCGCGGCAAGCTGAGCGAGCAGCTCGCTCAGTGCCGCGCGCACCTGGGCTCGCTCGAGGCCTCGTTCCGGCGCGAGCATCTGCCGCCCCCCACACGCGAGCATCCGTTCCCGGACCCGGCCGCCGTCGCGGCGGCGCAGGCCCTGCAGCGCCGGCAGCGCGATATCGAAGCGCTCGAGACGGCCATCCGCAACGCGCCGGTGCCGGAGATGGACAGGATCAACCAGCGTCACCGCGCCGAGCGCGGCGCGCTCGAGAAGCTAGTCGCCGCCGACGGCGATCTGGTCTCGGCCATCGTGGCGCTGCGCGATGCCGTCGTCCGGATCGATGACGCGGCGGCCGCCGCCCAGACCTCGCAACCGATCGAGACGAGCGACATCCAGGCCCTCTGGAATCGCCGTGAACAGATCCTGTCCGCCCTCGAGGAGTCCCCGTGAACGCCAGAGTCCCTCCCCAGCCTTACACCAGTCGGCGCGCCATCGCGGCCGGCGTGGTCATCGTAATCGCGCTGATCGTCCTCGGCGGCGCGTTCGTGCAGATCGGACCGGGCGAGCGCGGCGTGCTCATGACCTTTGGCGCCGTGCATCCCGGGGTGCTCGATCCGGGGCTGCACGTCAAGGTGCCGTTCGCGCAGACCGTGGCGAAAATGAACGTGCAGGTGCAGAACTCGCAGGCCACCGAGACCGCCGCCAGCCTGGATCTGCAGGATGTGTCGACGACAGTCGCCACGAACTGGCACATCCTGCCGACCGACGCGGAATGGGTGTATCAGCACATCGGCGGCGAGCAGGCGCTGGTGTCGAAGGTCATCCAGCCGGCGATCAGCAATGCGGTCAAGGCGGTGACCGCGCACTTCAACGCCGAGGACCTGATCGTGCAGCGCGACAAGGTGCGCAACCAGATCGAGACGCAGATCCGCTCCGGGCTCGAGCCTTTCCGAGTGGTGGTGGACGCGGTGAACATCACCGACTTCCACTTCAGCGCCCAGTACGCCGAGGCAATCGAGCAGAAGCAGGTCGCCCAGCAGCACGCCCTGCAGGCCGAGTACGATCTGGACCGCGCCAAAGTCCGGGCGCAGCAGAAAATCGTCGAGGCGACCGCCCAGTCCCAGGCGCAGAAGCTCCTTCAGCAGTCCCTGACCCCGGAGATCATCCAGCAGCAGGCGATCGCCAAATGGAACGGGCACCTGCCCGAAGTGGTCGGCGGCAAGGCCGTGCTGCCGATGATCGGCAACTTGCCGGCGACCGCCTCGCGCTAGAGGTGGGCGCTAGGCCTTCTTCTCCACGTGCCCGCCGAAGCCGAGCCGCATGGCCGAGAGCACCTTGTCGGCGAACTCCCCGCTGCCGCGGGACTCGAAGCGTGCGTACAGCGCCGCGCTCAGCACATGGGCGGGCACCCCCATCTCGATGGCCGCCTGCACCGTCCAGCGCCCCTCGCCGGAATCCGACACCCGGCCGCCGAAGCCCGCCAGCGCCGGATCGGCGGCCAAGGCCTTGGCCGTGAGATCGAGCAGGCGCGAGGAGATGATGCTCCCGTGGCGCCAGACCTCGGCGATCCCGGCGATGTCGAGCCGGTACTGGAACAGGCGGGGGTGAGCGAGCGGCGCGGTCTCCGCGTCGCTCTCGCGCGTCCTCAACCCGGCATCGGCGTGCTGCAGGACGCTCAGACCCTCGGCATAAGCGGCCATCACGCCGTACTCGATGCCGTTATGGACCATCTTCACGAAATGTCCGGCGCCGCTCGGCCCGCAATGCAGATAGCCCATGGGCGCCGTATCGTCCGCGACGCGCCTGGCACCGGCGGCGGGCATCCGCCCCCCCGGCGAGAGCGTGGCGAATATCGGCTCCAGCCCATCGAAGACCTCCTTGTCGCCGCCGACCATCAGGCAGTAGCCCTGCTCGAACCCGAGCACGCCGCCGCTGGTGCCGACGTCCAGATACCGCACGCCTCCCGAGCGCAGCTCGTCGGCGCGGCGGATATCGTCTGAATAATGGGAATTGCCGCCGTCGATGAGCACATCGCCCTTGGCCAGCAGCGGCCTGAGCTGGGCGATCACGGTATCCACCGCCGCCGCCGGCACCATCATCCATACCGCGCGCGGCGGCGTCAGCTTCGCAACCATTTCCTCGGCGGAGGATGCTCCAACGGCCCCGACGGCGGCCGCGGCCTGCACCGCCGCGGTCGATCTATCGTACGCAACGCACTCGTGGCCACCCTCGATCAACCGCCGCACCATGTAGGCGCCCATCCGCCCCAAACCAATCATGCCAATTCGCATACGCCGCACCTCCGTCTGTTGCCTGCGCGAGCGTGTCTCGCGCAGGGAGCCTGTGACTGATCCGCGCGCACTTGCGACAGAGGCGGATTTCGCCTCTGGCAAGGCGCGACGGCCGGAGTGTACTCGGCATACATGTCAGTTCGGCACGCGCCTGATCTGCGCGCCGAGCTGCGAGAGCTTCTCCTCGATCGCCTCGTAGCCCCGGTCGATGTGATAGATTCGCTCCACCTCCGTGCGCCCCTGAGCCACCAGCCCCGCCAACACCAGGCTGGCCGAGGCGCGCAGGTCCGTCGCCATGACCGGCGCGGCCTTGAGGTGCTCCACACCGTGGATGATCGCCGTATTGCCCTCGAGGCGGATCTCCGCTCCGAGCCGGCGCATTTCCAGCATGTGCATGAAGCGGTTCTCGAAGATCGTCTCGACGATGGCGCCCACGCCGTCGGCCACGGTGTTGAGCGCGGCGAACTGCGCCTGCATGTCGGTGGGGAAAGCCGGGTACGGCGCGGTGCGCACATCAACCGCCCGCGGCCGCCGGCCGTGCATGTTCAACTCCACCCAGTTCTCGCCGATACCGATCTCGGCGCCGGCTTCCTGCAGCTTGACGAGCACCGCATCCAGGTGATCGGGACGCGTATTCTTGATGCGCACGTGCCCGCCGGTGATCGCGCCTGCCACCAGATACGTGCCGCTTTCGATCCGGTCCGGCAGCACCTCGTAAGCGGTGCCGCGCAAGCGCTCGACGCCCTCGACCACGATCTTGTCGGAGCCGGCGCCGCGGATTTTCGCGCCCATGGCGATCAGGAAGTTCGCGAGGTCGACCACCTCGGGCTCGCGGGCGGCGTTTTCGATGATGGTCTCGCCCTGCGCCAGAGCCGCCGCCATCATCAGGTTCTCCGTTCCCGTCACGGTCACCGTGTCGAGCACCAGCCGTGCGCCCCGCAGCCGATCGGCGCGCGCCCGGATGTATCCCCCGTCGATCGTGATGTCCGCCCCGAGCGCCTGCAGGCCCGCAACGTGAATGTTGACCGGCCGCGCCCCGATGGCGCATCCGCCGGGCAGGGAGACATCGGCCCGCCCATAGCGGGCCACCAGCGGGCCCAACACCAGAATGGAGGCCCGCATGGTCTTGACCAGTTCGTAGGGCGCCGAGAAATCCCGCACCGTCGTCGGATCGACCTCGATGCGCATGCGCTCATCGACCGTCACGGTCGCGCCCATGCCGCCGAGCAGCTCCACGGTCGTGGTGACGTCCCTCAGGTGCGGGACGTTGGCGACAACGACCGGACCGTCGGCGAGCAGCGAGCCCGCCAGGATCGGCAGGGTGGCGTTCTTCGCGCCCGAGATGCGCACCTCGCCCTCGAGGGCCACCCCCCCCTGGATCTGCAGCTTGTCCATCAACCCGCGGCCTCGGCGGGGGTCAACGCCTCGATGGACAGAGCGTGGATCTCGCGGCCCATTCGCTCGCCGAGCGCCCGGTACACCATCTGGTGGCGGGCGATGCTGCGCAGGCCTGTGAACTGTTCGGCCACGATACGCGCCGTGAAGTGCGTCTGGTCTTCCGATTGCACCCGGACGTCGGCTCCGGGCAGGCCGGCACGGATCAGCCGCGCGACTTCCTCAGGGTTCATGGAGGGCATATTAATCGACTGGGGAGGCGAGCGCGCGCCGACTCTGCCGGGCGGCGGTTTTGACAAGGAAGGGAATTTGGCGAAATTGCTACAATTGGCCGCGTATGAGCACAGCCCCCGTCCCCCTGTCCGCCGATTGTGACCTGCTCGCGACAGCGCGCCGTGCTTTGTCCATCGAGGCGCGCGCCGTCGAGTCCCTGCTGCAGCGCCTGGACGGGCGCTTTGCGGCGGCCTGCCGGCTGTGCCTGCAATGCCAGGGCCGGGTGGTGGTGAGCGGGATGGGCAAATCCGGCCACGTCGCGCGCAAGATCGCCGCGACGCTCGCCAGCACCGGAAGCCCGGCGTTCTTCCTTCATCCGGCCGAGGCCAGTCATGGCGACCTCGGCATGATCACGCGCGCGGACGTGGTGCTCGCGCTGTCCAATTCCGGCGAGACTCCCGAGGTGCTGCTGCTCCTGCCGCACCTGAAGCGCCTGGCCGTACCGCTGATCGCCATGGTCGGCAAACCCGAGTCCACGCTCGGCCGCGCCGCCTCGGCGATCCTCGATGTCAGCGTGCCGGAGGAGGCATGCCCCCTGAACCTGGCGCCCACGGCGAGCACGACCGCGGCTTTGGCGATGGGCGATGCGCTGGCCGTTGCGGTGTTGGAAGCCCGCGGCTTCACCAAGCAGGACTTCGCGCGCTCGCACCCCGGCGGCTCGCTCGGCCGGCAGCTGCTTCTGCATGTGGAGCAGCTCATGCGCACCGGCGAGGCTCTGCCGCGGGTCCGCCCCGATACACGCCTCGGCGAGGGCCTGCTGGAGATGTCCCGCAAAGGCCTCGGCATGACCGTCATCGCGGACGAGCAGAGCCGCATCCTTGGGATGTTCACCGACGGGGACCTGCGTCGCGCCCTCGACCGGCAGGTCGACGTACACACCGCAGTGATGCGCGAGGTGATGACCTCTCCGTGCAAGACCATCGGACCGCAGGAACTGGCCGCGGAAGCGGTGCACTTGATGGAAGTGCATCGGATCACCGCACTGCCGGTAGCCGATGAGCACGGCCGGCTGATTGGCGCGCTGCACGTGCACGACCTGTTCCGAGCCGGTGTCATCTGAGCCTGCGGCCGCTCTCGATGATCCCAGATACCGCCCGAATCCGTCTGCTGGTGCTCGACGTCGACGGAGTGCTCACCGACGGCAGGCTCTACTTCGGTCCGCGGGGCGAAGCGCTGAAGGTCTTTCACGTGCGCGACGGGGCGGGCCTGAAGCAGCTGACCGCGGCGGGCATCACCGTGGCGGTCATCTCGGGGCGGCGTTCGCAGATGACGAGCCGCCGATGCCGCGAGCTGGGAGTACGGCACGTGATGCAGGGCGTGCAAGACAAGCTGGCCGCCTTCCGGCGGCTGTGCGCGCGGCTCGAGCTGGCCGCCGCCGCTTGCGCGTGCATCGGCGATGACACCCCCGATGTGCCGCTGATGCGCGAGGCTGGATTGGCGTTCGCCGTGGCGGATGCGCATCCGCAAGCCCGCAGTGCCGCTCACGTCGTCACGACGCTGCCTGGCGGAAGCGGCGCCGTCCGCGAAGTGTGCGACTACCTGCTGGCCGCGCGCTGCACCGAGCCCGCGTGATCTACCGGATTTTCGCCATCCTGACCGTGGCCGCCGTCATCGTCGGCTCGCTGATGCTGGCGCGGCAAACCAGTACGCCGCGGGCCGCCACCGAGCGGCAGGCGGACTCGGGCGAGGGATACTCGGCGCGCGACGCCCAGCTCATTGAAACCGGTCCGGATGGACTGCCGCTCTACACGCTCGACGCCGCCACCGTCCGCCAGCGGCCGGACACCGGCCGGGTGCAGCTCGGCCAGGTGAAGATGAGCGTCCAGAACGGCTCCGATCAGTGGACTGCCACGGCCGACCAGGGCGAGATTCTGCGCGGCTCGAACCGGATCGAGCTCGACGGCCACGTACAGGTGTCGGCGTCCATCCAGGGCTCGCGCTCACCGATCCGGATCGCCACCGACAGTCTCTCTTACGACAGCCGCGCCCGCATCGTCAGCACGACCGACCCGGTGACGCTCACCTGGTCGGGTCAGCGAGTCGATGCCCGAGGCCTGGTCGCGGATTTGAAGGGCCACCGGCTGCATTTAGAATCATCAGTCCATGCCACGATCACCCCTTCTCGCTAGCGGCCTGGCGCTCGGCCTCGCTCTCGCCGGGCTCACGGCCCGCGCCGCCGCCCCGCCCCCGCTCGCCCCCACCAGTCCGCCGCCGGCCGGATCGGCACCGGCCCGATCGGCACCGGCCCGATCGGGCCGGCACGCTGCCACCTCACTCCCACCGGGGCTCTCGACAAAACCCATTACGGTCAATGCCGCCTCGGTGGACGTGAACTA
>OFHJ01000384.1_pt1 | contig 17377 bp, 11 predicted proteins | sample 1522001 | NCBI WGS metagenome assembly OFHJ01 (sample SAMEA2464838, study PRJEB22497) | soil metagenome | biome: Grassland; feature: Farmland; material: Clay | place: Australia | collected 2013-02-01 | depth 1.2 m | reverse complement strand
GACTTGATGTCCCATAGGGTACTCATGCCACTCGACCGCGTAATCAAGGGATCGCAAGTAATCGCGCGAAGCCTCGCCAAGCGACATCGGTAAAACGGGATCGTCGGAGCCGTGACACATCAGGATCGGCGTCGCCCGATTGTCGTCACTTCGCTCTGCAGCCAATGTATCCTCCAGCGGCAAATAGGTCGACAGGGCGAGGATCCCGGCCAGAGCTCTCGGGTGCCTCAAACCGGCCTGCAAGGCGATGGCGCCGCCCTGCGAAAAGCCAGCAAGCACAATATGGTTTTCCTCCGTACCGCGCTCGCGTTCGACACGTAGAAAGTCGGCCACCAGCGTGGCGGAAGCGTGTATGCCGTCGCGGTCCTGCTCTCCGTCCTGCTCCAAACTGGCGATGTCGTACCACGCCCGCATACGGTTTCCGTTGTTGATCGTCACGGCCCGTATGGGCGCATGGGGAAACACGAAGCGAACTGCCAGATCATCGACCTGAAGTTCCGGCACGATGGGAAGAAAATCATACCCATCGGCGCCGAGCCCGTGAAGCCATATGACGGCTGCCCCCGCCTTTGACTCGGGCTGAAGAACGACGGCGTCCTCTCGTTCCAGGGTTTGCATATCTGCGTGCCTAGTTGGTAAACGGTAAACTAGCGCTATTAGGCCCGGCATGGCCCGTTTCTTTCTTACGGAGTAGTCGGCCGGTACGACAGTTTACTTTAGCGCCGTTGCACCAGACCAGAGACCACCCCTGATCGAGTCACAGCGCGAGGCGGTTCACCGGAGGCGTGATGCGGATACGCGTGCTGATTTGCGGATTACTGTTGCTTCCGCTGACCGGCTGCGGACAAAAGGGTCCTTTGTATCTTCCGGGCAGCCCACCCGCCACCGGCAGCCTTGCTGCTCCAGCTGCTGTGCCGGGCAGTCGACCGAAATCCGATCAAATTTCCGAACCGGCGAAATCAAAGTCGGTTTTGACGACGCCCTCCAGCTGATCAGACTCGTGGACAGCTTTTCCAATCGCGACGGCGTCCTTTACGCCGAAGACGTTCCCCTCTCGGAGATTGCGGCGCAATGTGGGACGCCGACATACGTGGACTCACGGGCAGAACTGGAAAAAAGTTATCTGGCCTTTGACGAGGCGCTGCATCCGCTCATGCATCAGATTTTCTATGCAGTAAAAGCGAACGGGAATCTCGCGGTACTCCAGACGCTGGCGCGACTCGGCGCTGGCTTCGATATCGTTTCTGGCGGGGAGCTGGCGAGGGTTCTCCGAGCAGGCGGGCGCCCATCCCGCGTAGTTTTTTCTGGCGTAGGGAAAAGTGAAACCGACATCATCCAGGCGCTGGTTGCAGGCATTGGCTGTTTTAATGCGGAATCGGAGGCGGAGCTGTATCGGCTTAATAGACTCGCTTTAGCACATCGGACACGGGCGGCAATAGCGTTGCGGGTAAACCCCGATGTCGACGCCCGAACGCACCCCTACATTTCGACCGGACTCCTTGAAAACAAATTCGGCATCGAATACGAGAGGGCTGAAGGCCTGTTCGGGCAGGCTTCCGAACTACCAGGACTTCAACCAATCGGCCTCGCCTTCCATATCGGCTCCCAGCTTTGTGAGCTGTCGCCATTTGTTGATGCACTCGACCGAATGCTTGCCCTGCTCGACCGGCTGGCGACAAACGGACTATCGCTTCGCCATATCGATGTAGGGGGCGGCCTTGGCGTACGCTACACCAATGAAAGACCGCCGAGCGCGCAGGAGTGGGGGAGTGCCATAAAATCGCGAGTCGAAACGCGCAAGGTGAACATACATTGTGAGCCCGGCCGGGCGATCGCGGCCAACGCAGGGGTGCTTCTGACTCGCGTTGAGCTTCTCAAGTCGACCTCGAAGAAAAAATTTGCCGTTGTCGACGCGGCAATGAATGACCTCTTGCGGCCGTCCTTGTACAACGCGCAGCACGAGATAACCCCCGTGCAGTCCCGCTTAAGCAAGGCAAAATGTCGCTGTGACATTGTTGGCCCCATTTGCGAATCGGGCGATTGGCTTGCTAAGGATCGTGATCTGGCGATCGATGAGGGCGATATTTTGGCGATCGGTTCCGCCGGAGCCTATGGATTTGTAATGAGCTCCAACTACAATGCCCGCCCGCGTGCCGCTGAAGTCATGGTTGATGGAAGCGGCTTCCAGCTGATACGGGCGCGCGAAACGCTTGAAGACCTATGGCGCGGGGAAACCCTGCTTCCGTGACCGCAGTACATCCAGTGGTACTGATTGACGCCTCTGGCTGGCTGTTCCGTGCTTTTCATGCGCTACCTCCATTAACCAATCCGCAAGGCGAACCAACCGGTGCTGTCTACGGAATGATCAATATGCTTCGGCGATTACAGCGCGACGTCAGACCCGAGCGAATCGCCATTGTGTTCGACGCACGCGGCCAAACGTTTCGGGAGGAAATCTACCCTGAATACAAGGCCAATCGCGAGGCGACCCCTGAAGCGCTATTGTCGCAGTTTCCGAAGATCGAAGAGGTGATACGGGCATTGGGTCTTCCGTTGCTCAGGGTTGACGGGGTCGAGGCAGACGATGTCATTGGAACCTTGGCAACAAGGGCGGCCGCAAGAGGCGAAACGGTGTTAATTGTAACCAGCGACAAAGATCTCGCGCAGTTAGTCGGTGAGCGCGTCAATCTCTTGGACACCATGACAAACCGCCATCTAGATCCGGCCGGCGTCGTTGCTAAATTCGGCGTGCAGCCGAACCGCATCGTGGATTATCTGGCGCTGGTAGGTGATGTTTCTGACAATATCCCGGGCATACCCTTGGTGGGACCAAAAACCGCCGCAAAGTGGATCAGCGCATACGGCTCACTCGACGGCATTGTGCAACACGCCGCCGAAATCAAGGGCAAGGCCGGGGAAAACCTTCGCGCCCACCTTGGCCAGCTGTCAACCGCACGCCAACTTGCAACAATTCGCTGCGACGTCGATTTGCCAGGTAGCGTCGAGAGTTTGAGCTCCCACCCCCCAGACAAGGAAACGCTGCGGAACCTGTACTGTCGCTTAGGCTTTGACCGGCTGCTGGCTGAACTAGACTGCGAAAAAACTGGGGATCTAGGCCACACAGTGTTCGCCGGCTCGCGGTTTCGAGCGCAAGACTCTTACGCCAACGCTACAAAAACGACCATCGTTCTAACGAAGGATCAGTTTGAGGTCATGTTCGCCGAGCTTCAGGAGGCGGAATTAATCAGCATTGACACCGAAACCAATAGCCTGGATGCGCTGGAGGCGCGGCTGGTAGGCCTTTCGTTCTCGGTTCAGCCCGGACGAGGATGGTACGTTCCTCTAAATCATGACTATCTCGGCGCACCCGAACAACTCAGCATAACGTACGTCATTGAAGCTCTCAGGCCACTGTTAACGAATGCTTCCAAACCCAAGGTCGGGCAGCATCTCAAATACGATATCAACGTCTTGACGCAACACGGCCTTGATCTGGAGGGGATTGCTTACGATACGATGCTGGAATCATACATTCTGGACGCAGCAAGCAACCGGCATGATCTGGACACGCTGGCTGAACGCTACCTGCGTCATCAAACCATCCGGTACGACGACGTGACCGGAAAAGGCCGAGCGCGGATCACCTTCAATCAGGTGCCGGTAGACAAAGCCGGGCCGTACGCAGCGGAGGACGCCGATATCGTGCTTCGGCTACACGACGTGCTTTATCCAAAAATCCGGGAAATTGCCTCCCTAGAGTGGTTGTTTTTGAACATTGAAATGCCGCTGGTTCCGGTTTTGGCGCGGATGGAGCGTGTTGGCGTTAAGGTCGACGCCCCGCAACTTGCCACGATCAGCGTGGAACTGGCGCAGCGCATGGCCGAATTGGAAAAAAGGGCATGGATCGAGGCCGGTGCTGAATTTAATCTTGGCTCTACCAAGCAATTGCAAACGATCCTATTTGAAGCGCTGAGGCTGCCGGTTACGGGAAGGACGCCTAAGGGTGATCCTTCAACCGCAGAGAACGTCCTGGAGGCGCTGGCAACCGAACATCCGCTGCCGCGGTACATTCTAGAATGGCGCCAACTGGCAAAGCTGCGCTCGACATATGCCGAAACGCTGCCTAAGCAGATCAATCGTCATACGCACCGAATACACACCAGCTACCATCAGGCGGTCGCTGCGACGGGCCGCCTGTCATCGTCTGATCCGAATTTGCAGAACATTCCGGTGCGAACCGCGGAGGGCCGCCGCATTCGACAGGCGTTTATCGCTGATGACGGTTGCGCGCTGTTATCGGTGGACTACTCCCAGATCGAGCTACGGCTGATGGCGCACTTTTCGGGTGATCAGCGATTGCAGAAAGCGTTTCAGGAAGGACTGGATATCCATCGTGCCACCGCCAGCGAGGTATTTGGCCTCGATTTGGAATCGGTCAGCGCTGACCAGCGGCGGACCGCCAAAGCAATCAATTTCGGATTGATCTACGGAATGTCTGCGTTTGGGTTGGCGCGCCAATTAGGCATTCCGCGTACGGAGGCGCAAGCGTATATAAAGCGCTTCTTCAGCAGATATCCTCAGGTAAGCGATTTTATGGAAACAACACGGCAAAAAGCGCGAGATCAGGGGTACGTGGAAACACTTTACGGCCGCCGCCTCTACCTGCCAGCAATCAACTCACGGAACGCAGGGTTACGCCAATACGCGGAAAGAACAGCAATCAACGCACCGCTTCAAGGAACGGCTGCGGATCTTATCAAGCACGCGATGATTGATCTCGACCGATGGTTGCCGTTCAATGCGCCGGGCGTGCAAATGATCCTGCAGGTGCATGATGAACTCGTTTTCGAAGGACCTGTCGATCCCTTACAGGCTATGGCCCCGGCCATCGGACGTCGCATGTGTCGTGTACGCGACTTGGACGTGTCCTTGGCGGCGGACTGGGGACTGGGTAAAAACTGGGACGACAGCCATCGAAAACAGGGCACCGTAGCCAGTACGGATTCGGACTAAACAGCCCAAAGAGCGACTTGACCGGGCAGGGCGGCACCCATGCGTTTGCAGGTCATTAATTTGGCAACGGCATTGACCGCCCCTCGGAGAAATGTGCGGCCCGCGCCAACCCCAAAATAACCAACGCGACCACCGTTGCGCACTTCAACCTCGGAGGTCCGATCGACTTTTTGGTTCGGGTTATTCACAGAAAAATCTCTATAACATCAGCGTCTTACAAAAAAATGATGCGGCTGAGATTGTTTGGTGAACTTTATGAAAATGCGCCTCTCTAAGGCATTGAGCGGTTACTCCCTTTTTCCGCTCTCCGCCTTCACTCCCTAGGCGGAAGTCCGGCCCCCAAGCCGGATCTATAACCCGGCGGTTGTTCCCCCAATCCGCCGGGTTTCTTTTATCTCACATATACCCCATCTATAAGTGCAATATCTGCACTCCGTAAGCTTGATTCGTTGGTAACAGCGCCCGTTCCCCACTCACAATGTGCAAATGTCGCACTTCCTGATGATTTGACCTGTTGGCGCTCACCGAAAACCGATCATCGTGTTGCCTCACGTAATTTTAATTTGCGCCGCGGCGGGCCACGCGTGAGCTGCTGCAGAGGCCCCTTCCGGGGCACCGGCGACGCCGTGTGTGCCGCCTCGCCATAAAGCGGCGCGCGTGATCGCTTCCGGCGATCCTCAAGCACCGGACGCTCGCATCCAGGACGCGGACCGCGTCCGCGTGTCCTCGCCTTGCCGCACGGTCCAGTCCCGGGTCCATGACGCCTCCCTTCGCGATGGAAACGGCAGGGTCACGCGCCCCCACCGGGAACGGATCCGGTGCGGCAACCGCTGCGCCGGGTAGCCAGTCGGGATGAGGCCAGGCGACGCCCCTGGAGCCCGATTTGCCGATGAAAGCGCAGGCACAACGATCGACCGGGATCCCGTTATTTGTCAAATCAACAGGTTATCTTTACACGACGTAGTTAGTTTGACATTGTAAAGATCACCGGTTCCGGGATTGCTGTGCAGTGGAGACAGACGGTGTGGCGCTGTTGTACCCTACTTAAAAAAGCAGGCGCATGCCGTGTCCGCGGCCTTGGTCTGGTCTGGAGGGTTCTGGATGCGGCACGCTTCCTACCACGTGGTACTCAGCGACATCGGCCGCCTGGTCGCCGATACCCCCGGGCAGCCGCAGCTTCTCCAGAAGGCCTGCGAGCGCATCGTCAGCCACGCGGAGTCCAGGGGGTCCTATTTCGCCACGGTCGGACGATCTCCTCCGAAGGTCACGGTCGTGGCCTCCGCGGGCCTCCCCGCCGCCTATTTCCGGCGCCTCAGGATCTCTGTCGATCCGGCCGAGCCCGGCGGCAATAACATGGTTGGCCGGGTCTACCGCTCGCGGGCGCCGGTCAAGTCGAACGATTGCCTGAACGATCCCCGTTTCGAAGACCTGCACGGCCTCCTGCGCACGTCAAACATCCGGTCGGCGGCCGGAATTCCGGTGTTCATCGAATCCGAATGCCGCGGCGTACTGGTTCTGGTCGCGGAGGAAGTGGGCCATTACAGCGACGTCCTGCTCAAGGTGCTTGAGCGGATGGCCGATCTGCTGGCCGTGGGGATGGATCGGGCCGAGCAGCGCCTGCGCCAGGCCCGGTCCCAGGTGCTCTACATCGTCCAGTCACAGGTGAACGGGCTGGTAGCGCGGGGTCTGGAGCCCCGGGAGCTCTACGAGGAGACCTGCCGGATCGTCGCGAAAGCGTCGGCCCCGCTATGGGCGGACATCCACATTGCCGAGCCGGCGGCTGAGCGCCTGTGGCTCGTCGCGAGCAGCGGCCGGGGACTGGACGAGGCGCTGATCCGTGCGAGAAAGGAAACGCCGCTGTCCACGCGGGATGACGATCCCTCCGGACAGGGCATTGCCGGGGCGACCTTCCGCGCGGGAAAAACCACGCTGTGGGCGGATGTGCCGGCCGGACAGGAGTTTGAACCGAGAGCCGCGCTTCGCCGCCGTACGGCCACGCGGTGCCTGCTGGGTGTTCCGATCATAGTGGAGGGAGACTGCCAGGGTCTGCTCGTGCTGGCATCCTCGGAACCGGACTTCTTTGACGACGAACTGGTCGGGCTCAGCGAGCAGATTGCCGAGAGCCTCGCCGTCGCGGTCCGGGCCCACGAACAGCGTCAGCTGCTGCAACGGATGGCGCTCACGGATCCGTTGACGGGCCTGTCGAACCGCCGCCGGTTCCTGGACCACCTCACCGCAGCGATGGCACGCGTCGATCGGGGCGGTGGGCAGTTGCGGGGCGGCGGGCAGTTGGCCGTCGTGCTGATCGACCTTGATGCCTTCCATGAGTTCAACACGCGTTTTGGGCGGCACGCGGGCGATGCGCTGCTCTGCGCCGTCGCCCGCCGGCTGGCATCCGCCCAACGTGATGGCGATGCCCTCGCGCGACTTGACAGTGACGAGTTTGCCGTCCTCTTGCCGGGGATCCGAAGTGGGGTCGATCTCGACGGCCTGGTATCCACGATCCTCGGTGTCTTTGAAGAAGCCTTTCCTATCGATGGTGCCGGTGAGCTGATCATGCACGCCAGCGTCGGCGTGTCCCGCTACCCAAACGACGGCCCGGCGGCCGAGGATCTCATGCGGCGCGCCGATATGGCCTTGTACGGCGTCAAATCCCGGGGCGGCTCCGCCTGGGAACGGTTTACGCGATCTCAGGAGGAAGAATTTTCAAAGCGGTCTCAGCTGAAAGCCCGGTTCCTGGATGCGATCCGACAGGGCGAAATCGTCTTCTACTATCAGCCGGTGGTGGAGTTGCGCGGCGGGCGCGTCGTCGGCGCCGAGGCCCTGGTCCGGTGGCTACACCCCCGCGCGGGACTGCTGCCGCCGGATCAATGGATCCAGCTGGTCGAGGATAATCCCCGACAGATTGCCGCTCTGGGGTGCCACGCCCTCTCCGCGGCAATGCAGCAGCTGAGCGCCTGGCACACCGCCGGCAGCCGACTGTGGGTCGCGGTCAACATCGGTGTCCGCCACCTCCTGTCCGGACGCTTTGTCGAAGACCTTCAGGCCGCGCTGAGCCTCGCGCCGTCGCTGACGGCTTATCTTGTGGTCGAAATCACTGAGACCGCCCTGATCGACGACTTCCAGAAGGTCGCCGCTGTCCTCGCGCAGTGCCGGACACTCGGCGTACACGTCGCACTGGACGATTTCGGGACCGGGCAGGCCTCCCTCCTGTATCTTCAGGAACTGCCGGCGGATCGGCTCAAGATCGATCGCATCTTCGTGAGCCAGATGCTGTCGAACCTGCGCGCCTTCGGCATCGTCAGCGCGTCCGCGCAGGTCACGCAGATGCTGGCCATGGATGCGATCGCCGAAGGGGTGGAAACGGAAACGCACGGCCTGCGACTCCTTCAGCTGGGATTCGGGTACGCCCAAGGCCATGCGATTGCCCCACCCATGCCGGCGCCGGCGTTCGAGGCATGGCAACAACGATGGGTCGCACCCCCGGCCTGGAGAGCAGACCAGATCCCACATCTTAATCTCAAGCAGACCCAGATTCTGGCGAGCCTGATCCTGCATCGGGAACGTTCGCAACAGGTTCTCGACGCGGTCAACAATGGGGCGAGCCTGGATTTGGTTGCGCCCTTCTGGAATCACGGTTGTCTGGTCCAGGCTCACGGCCAGGCGTACCTGGACGACGCCCGATGCTCCGAAGTCGCCGAGGCGGACAAGCGGATCCACGAGATCGAGATGCGGTGTATCGGGCAGTACCATGCCTCGGGGATGCCGGCCCGGGAGGCTGCAGAACTGCTCACCCGGCGTCTGCACCTGTATGAGGAATTGGTCGCAGCCGTGCTCGACGGGTGATCGGTCAACGCGCGCCACCCCTGATTTCGAAAGCGCCCTGCCTGAGGCAAGTGCAGGGCCATGGATGGCGGACAGCGCTCCGTGGACGCACCGTTCCGCCATCCCGGTTGGCGCCAATCGTCGCGATCCGCTAACAGCTGCCGGCCTAATGCTTCAGGACCTCGGAATATCCGTCAAAAATCCCGGTGAAGAGTGGCCCCTACGGAAAGCCGGGAGACGGCAAATCGGTGTATCACACAGGGCTGGCCGTGTAATGGCCGGGAAGGAAACCGGGCGATAAGCGATGGGTCTTTGATAACGAGGCGCTAAATTGACGGGGGTTCTACCCCGATAACACGGACAGAACCTCATAGAGTGTGGAGGCTGGATATATGGCCGTGCTACGTACCTCCTCTTGTGCCGCTTTCACGCAGCCACCCACAGGAAGAACTATGGCAGCAGTATGTGACCTTTTCTTGATCTATAAGTTACTTAACCCGTTTTTTTGGTCTCACATCCCTCGATAACATTGATCGCGCACCTGCGCGCGTAGACATGGCTCCGGCATCAATCCGGCGCCAATTAACCGGGCTCCACGGAAACACGTCGAGCCCAGCCGAAGCGCTCGCCATCGTCGCTGCTTTGACCACGGTTTCAATCAACTAGAGCTATCATGCTGTGACAGAAAAGGGTTCACATATGCAAATGAAGCAATGGATACTGGCCGCGTACGATCGCACGATCGACCTCGTGATTTTCGGGCTCGTCCTGGTGATGATTGTCGTTCTTCTTCTCGCATTCGTGCATGTCTTAACCCACCTGAGCAACCTGATCGCCACCCTTTGGGTAAGGAAGGCGGGCGAAAAGGAATTCCGAGAGCTCGTGGGGAACCTGCTCGGTGTATTCGTTATCGTTGAATTATTCGGAACTTTCACCAATTACATACGAACGCATCACGTCCGTATCTCGATGCTGCTTGACGTCACCATCGTATTTGCACTGCGTGAACTGCTAGTTCGGCTGTATGCCGCCTCTTTCCCTACGCTTCAGCTCATCGGCCTGTGCGCCATCATCATTATTCTGGTGATTGCCCGCAGCATAACAACGCGGTTTTCGCCCCTGTCGATCGGATCGGCGCAGGATTGAAGAGGTAGCGGCACCGCAGCATTCCTCTAGGGTAAGCAACTTTCACCTGCGGCAGTGATCGGCTCGCGCGGGACGTTCGAGGAATGCCGCCAGACTTCTAGACCCCGCCACACCCTGTCTTTAGTAGCACCACCGTGCCGGCCTCAATAACACCGACACAGATAGCCGCCTCATCCAAAATCGACTTCTTTACGCACGGAGATGCTAACTGTTGAGTGCCACCACTCTATGGTGATCCTGCACGCTCTCGACGGAACGCGGCGCCCGGGCAGCTATCAAATGGCGACCGGTGGGGCCACGATTTCCTGACAGAAGCACCTTCCTCCAGTGATGCTCGCGTTCAAGCATATCTTCGTGGCTCGCACGCACATCCGCGATTTCGAGTATGGAATAACGAAACGCATTGGCGCGATCAATTCCGTCATTGACGAGAAGCCTACGTAATTCCGGGTTTCCGCCGTGTCCGCTGGACGCGCAGTCGCACCAGCTCCGCCAAATGCCTCCTTCCCCTGCCGCGCTGCTTACAAAAAGCTCGCCTGTTTGAGTATCAGAGACAAGATAGACGCCTGCAACGCCAGAGAGCGGAACCCGCCACGAGTCGATCGATCGGAGAATAAGCAGGTCAAGTTCAGTCTTTGAAATATCAATCGACTTAAAGCCTGGAAACTGCCCCATCGAATAGCGGTCCGCCATCACTTCGGCAATAGACATGTCGTTCGCGCAGTGCTCGGCATTAATGTAGCGCTGTTGCACCTCCCGCCCAAGCGTAACAATAAGGCGTCCGCTCATGCCGGAACAGGCCGGATCTTCGGTTAACCGATAATAGTATTGGCCTCGACCAACAACTTCGGCGCCGCCGGAGAGGTAGACGCCCGCAAACAGCCAGCGCGATGACTCCGGAAGGCGGATCAGGGAGATTACGTAGCTTCGTTCGAAATTGCGACGCTCCTGCCACCGCTGCCATTCTTCGAATTTGCCGGTCAAATACAGATGCAGCGGATTTTCCTGTCCGCCCCCCTCCACGAGGTGGACCTTGGAAACCGGCGGGGTAATCCGGGGATTCATCAATGTCAGGAAACTGAATGCGCGCACAGACTTTGACTCGGTCGAGTTAATGCCGCTCAACACCCCTATACACACCGTCGAGCAGATCGCTTCCGCTCTGATGTCCATAGAGAACGAGGTTTATACATGACAAGCCATATTTCTCCAAGGTTCACTTCGCCTTCTTCGCTGTTAATAGCTTAGGCTAACTCTGTCGATAGGCAAAGCCAAGAGTAAAGACTTGGTATGTGATCCGGTCGGCCACAATCTCCCACAATCTCCTTGAACTTGGCCTATCGATCGATGGTGCATAACGTAATTGTACAGCCGTGGTTCGCCTGTGATCTTAACTGGTAGGGGGCCCGCCTGCACTCATTTTGCGAGTCGTCAACCCTTGCAACCAACCTCCTTCGCGCAAATCCTTGCGATTGCGGGCAGAAAAACTGCGAGGGCAACTTGCCCCGACGACATGCTGACGAGCGATCGCCAGTCTAATCATGAGGTCAGCCTAAACCGCGCATGCGTGTCACATAAAACCTTCAGACAAATAAGCCGCATGAGATCTGAGGACGACGAAACCACTGGGCATCAGGTGAATTCTGGATCTTACGGAAGATAAATCTTTGTAAGATAGCTATTATGCTGTGCATTATCCGAAGAATGTGCAGGAGGGCTTCATGCTGCAGACAAGACGAGGCACATTGCGCTGGATACTGGCATTCTCGGCCGGCTTTGTTGCCGTTCTAGTGTTCCACCAGGGAATTCTGGCACTGCTTTACGGCATCCACTTTGAACCTCATGCACCTTTTCCGCAACACCCAACAACGCCATTCGGTGTCCCTGAAATCTGGTCTCTGGCGTTTTGGGGCGGCGTCTGGGGCCTTGTTTTAGCTGCCTTCGAGCGATCATTCCCTCGTCCGTTGCTGGCTTATCTAATCGTGGCCACACTTTTCGGTGCCATCGGCCCCACCTTCTTCGCCTGGTTCGTTGTCTTTCCGCTGAAGGGCATTCCAGTTGCTGGCGGCTTTACAAAGATGGCCATGGTGACAGGCCTGTGCATAAATGCGGCGTGGGGCTTCGGTGCCGGTCTGTTCCTGCTCTCAGTGGCCGGCCGGCGTGATTGAATCTTAAGGCGGCCTTGCACGGCTGGCTACAGCGCGACCATCTTCCGCGTACTACGCAGAAGCGGACAGCGCGCCTATATATATCGTGTTTTTTGGGTAGATAACGCCTGGTCGCCGTCTTGCTTCCCGGATTGATTGCATGATTTTCAAAATACTGACACCGCTAATCATCAATTCCAGGCGCGCTCGGCGCGCGTCGAGCGATAGCGGTCGAACGGCGTGAGGCATGCGACATTGGTAGGGCAGCACTTGGCGTACCTAAGGGGATAGGGAAATCACACGGTCGGCGCTGCTATTATAAATCACTTCTATCTTCTTTTAAGTTTCATTATTAGCGATTTAAATACGCTATCGTCTTTTATGTCAATTTACGTATTACCTGTCTGGCGGCCTACGTTGGCCATACAGGCGAGCGCGTCCGCGTACAGCTAAACGTCGAGGTTGCCTGCGCGCAGCGCGTTGCGTTCAATGAAATCCCTTCGGGGCTCAACCTCCTCGCCCATCAGGGTAGTAAACATGCGATCTGCAGCCACCCCATCGTCAATATGGACACGCACAAGCCGCCGATTCCCCGGCTCCAGCGTTGTTTCCCACAACTGCTCCGGATTCATTTCGCCCAGCCCCTTGTACCGCTGAACATGGAAGCCACGCCGGGCTTCCGCTAATAACCAATCCAAAGCTTCACGCAAACTCCTTATCGCGGATTGACGTTCACCCCGACTAACCTTGGAGCCGGGACCAATTCGGCTGGCCTCTTCGTTGAAACAAGCCATAGCCCGGTAGTCCTCACCGGAAAAGAACTCGCACCCAAAGATCTGTTCACGCCGCGTCCCATGCACCGTCTGCACAACGTGCAGCCTCAGGTTTTCTCCGGAACCCTCGAATGCCGCCGTATGGTGTCTCGCCCCTCCCGGCTCATCGCCCAACTCCATTTCGAGTCGCTCCAGCCAGGCAAGTCGATCCTTGTCATTGGGTGGCAGGGGGGCACAGGCGCGAAGGGCCTGCAGTATGTGGGTATCATAGTGCCGTGCGGAACGGGAAATCGCCTTCCCTAGGTGTGCATCGAGTGCCGCCAGCCGCTGCAACTCTTGCCCCGACAACGTGTTATGACCATCGGGAAGGGTGATAATCGCACCATCCAAGGCAACTCTGAGAAGCCAATCACCCAACTCATCTTCATCCTTGACATAGCTTTCGCTCTTTCCGGACTTAACCTTGAACAGGGGCGGTTGCGCGATATAGACGTGCCCGCGCTCGATCAACGGATACATGTGCCGGTAAAAAAAAGTCAACAGAAGTGTTCGAATATGTGCGCCATCGACATCGGCATCGGTCATAATGATGATTCGGTGGTAGCGTAGGTTCTCCGGCTTGAATTCGTCGCGGCCTATGCCACAGCCAAGCGCAGTAATCAGCGTACCGACCTCGGCCGAGGAAAGCATGCGTTCAAGCCGTGCCTTTTCGACGTTCAATATCTTCCCTTTCAACGGAAGTACGGCCTGAAACCGACGGTCACGGCCCTGCTTTGCCGAGCCGCCTGCTGAATCGCCCTCCACCAAGAACAGCTCCGAATTTGCGGGATCCTTTTCCTGACAGTCGGCCAACTTGCCGGGCAGCCCCGCCACATCGAGCACGCTTTTCCGCCGGTTAAGCTCCCTTGCTTTTCGTGCCGCTTCCCTAGCCCTGGCAGCTTCAACGATCTTTCCGGCAATCGCCTTCGCATCGCGCGGGTTTTCAAGCAGGAACTCCCTCAGTTTTTCGGAAATAAACCCTTCGACGGCTGGTTTCACCTCGGAAAGAACGAGCTTTTCTTTGGTCTGGGAGGAAAACTTCGGATCCCGAACCTTGATGGACAACACTGCCATCAAACCCTCTCGGGCATCATCGCCTACAGGATCGACGCGCTCCTTTTTTGTCACCCCCTCTCGATCAAGGTATTCATTGAGCGTTCGGGTAAGGGCGTTGCGAAGGCCCGTCAGGTGGCTTCCGCCATCCCGCTGCGGAATGTTGTTGGTAAAACATAGGACGTTTTCCTGGTACGAATCGGTCCATCGCATCGCGGCGTCGATAATGACTTCGTCACGCTCGCCGCTAACGTGGAATACGTGCTCATGCAGAGGGGTTCTAGCTTGAGCCAAATAATCAACAAACGCACACACGCCGCCGGCGTACTCGAATACCTCTTCGCGCCCGCTCGACTCATCGTGCAGGGTAATTCGTACACCGGAATTCAGAAACGACAACTCCCGCAACCGCCGTGCCAACACGTCAAAACTGAAGCTGATTTGCTTGAATACCGATTTGTCGGCATGAAATCGCAGCTTGGTTCCCCTCTCTGTCGATGGGGCAATCCGTCTCATCACACTTACGGGAAAGCCCTTGGAATACTCCTGATGGTAATGTGACCCATCCCGGTAGATATCAAGGAAAAGCTGATCCGACAGTGCGTTTACAACAGATACACCGACGCCGTGCAATCCCCCTGAAACCTTGTATCCACTCCCGCCGAATTTTCCGCCGGCATGCAGCATGGTCATGATGACTTCGGCCGCGGACCGTCCCTCCTCTTCATGAATGTCTACGGGGATGCCCCGACCATTGTCGTGAACACTGACTGACTGGTCATCATGAATGATGACGTTTATTGAGTCGCAATGGCCGCCGAGCGCCTCATCAATCGCGTTATCGACGACCTCGAACACCATATGGTGCAGGCCCGTGCCATCATCGGTATCCCCGATATACATACCGGGCCGCTGCCGTACCGCATCCAAGCCTTTCAGGACTCGAATACTTTTTGCGTCGTAGGATTCTTCCACAAGCTTGCTACCTAGGAATGTTGTCCTATTTTACCACTGTAATCACCCGCCCATGTTCCACGTGGAACATCGCGTAATCGTCCAGTGCCTCCAGCGCTGAACTCCGATTCAAACTCGTAATCACAACCTGGCCCTCCGCCTTCAACAACAAGTTCAGAAGCCTAGCCTGCGCAGAATCTCCCATTTCCGATGTAAAGTCGTCCACAAGAATCAGCACCTTCCGTGCGCATAACCGCTGAATTACGGCTGCCTGCGCCACAAGGAGTGCGGCTACCGCGAGCTTCTCCTCGCCCCGACTCAGCCGTCGTTGAGCCAACGAACCCGCCCGTGAAAATACCAGTTCAGCCCTATGCGGACCCTTAATGGTTTGCCCCATCCGCCGATCGGCTTTCTCATTTCGCGTGATACTCTCCGCAAGCGTACATTCCGGATCCCAACCCGAGTCGAGGTTAATCGTCCAAGGCCCATGCCCCACTAAGCTTTCGAGATGCGAAAGCACATCCTCCCGAACCCGCTCCGCCTGCCGCTTTCGATAATCGTGGAGTTCAGTGCCTGTTTGGATTAGCTCCCTTGTCCAGGGAAGGAGTTGCGCTCGATCGGCATCGGATCGCAGCAACAGGTTACGTTGACGCAAAGCCCGCCGATAACGCCTCCAGGTGCTGAGAAAATTTTGTTCCACGTGGAACAATCCCCAATCGAGATAACGGCGACGGCGTGCTGGGCCATCCGATAAAAGGGTGTGTGATCCAGGATCGAGAAGTGCGGCGGGAAGCAACTTCGCCAAATCCGCGGTAGTGCAATCTTTGCCGTTCAGGGACTGATGGTGGCGTCTCGCCTGAAAGCTGACGACGATACGATCCTTCAAGGTGATGTGGTCGATGTCGTTGCTGTATCCAGCTACTACCACTCGCCAGAAGTTGCCATCTGGACCCAGTGCGTCTTCAAACCTGCCGGTGAATGGTCGCCCGTGTGCAGCGATATAAAAGAGCTCTAGAAGCGAGGTTTTTCCTGCCGCATTATCTCCAAAAACAAGATTCAGCTTGGGATGAAGTTCTAGAGCGATTTTCCCGAGTTTCCGAAAATTATTTGCCTGCAGCCACACAACCCGCATCACGTTAGTCCGCAGCGCGAAGATGCTTCAATGTTAACTGGAAACAAGGGCGCTTTTTCCAAAAAGCAGCCGCTAATGTTTTTTGGGGTCAACCTTTCAGTTTAAAGGCGCATCGGCATTACAACGTATTTATTCATGGGTATATTGGGGTCGTACAACAGACCGCTGGCATCCGGATTACGTAGTTCCATAACAATCAGGTCGCTACTCAGTACATCCAGCGCATCCAGAAGGTAGTTCACGTTGAAACCGATCTCCAGAGGTTCTCCGTTATAATCCACATCAAGCTCTTCTTCAGCCTCTTCCTGCTCCGGGTTCTGCGTCAAAATGCGAAGTTGATTGCCGCTGAAATTCAGGCGCACCCCTCGAAATTTCTCATTAGAGAGAATGGCGGCTCTAGATAATGCAGCACGCAGGCGAACACGGTCTGTGTTCAGTTGCTTATCAGAGTGGCTAGGTATAACTCTTTCATACTCTGGATAGCGCCCCTCAATAAGCTTCGAAGTAACAGTCAAATGGGCGATCTTCACTTGAATCTGGTTGCTGTTTAGTCGAAGCACGACTTCCTCTTCCGTGCTTTCCAGTAGCCTTGTTAATTCCTGCACTGTTTTGCGCGGAAGAATCAGTTGCAGGGGTTCATCGAGTGTCAGGTCAAAAGCATGATCAGCTAATGCAAGTCGGTGACCGTCAGTTGCCACGGCGCGGATAAGGCCTGACCGAAACTCGAGAAGGAGTCCATTCAGGTAGTAGCGCACATCCTGCTGTGCCATGGCAAACTGGGTTCGCTGGATTAACGTCTTTAATGCTTCACTTGGAATACGGACTTCGGTTGCCGTTTGGCCATCGCTTAAGCTTGGAAACTCAGCAGGGTCCATGGTTGACAGCACAAATCGACTCCGCCCGCTACGAAGAATCAATCTCCCGTCTGTTACCTTCAATTCAAGTGACGCATCCTCCGGGAGTCCTCGGCAAAGATCGTACAGTTTGCGGGCTGGTGCTGTAACGTGGCCGGGCGCCATATTTTGAACCTGAACACTGCGATCAATCTGGATTTCCAAATCTGTCGCGCTAACGGTTAGAAGGTCGTCTTCCACCACCATCAGAACATTCCCAAGAATTGGCAGGGATTGCCTTCTCTCCACGACACCAATGACGCTTTGGAGCGCTTGAAGCATCTCGCTTCGTGATATTCGGATGTTCATTTCAGGTCAACATGCATCATAGGTGATAAGGAGAAAATTATGTAGTGTTAATAGTGCAGGCAAAATTTTAGAAAAACGTAAATTAATTATTAT
>OFHJ01000383.1_pt1 | contig 17420 bp, 22 predicted proteins | sample 1522001 | NCBI WGS metagenome assembly OFHJ01 (sample SAMEA2464838, study PRJEB22497) | soil metagenome | biome: Grassland; feature: Farmland; material: Clay | place: Australia | collected 2013-02-01 | depth 1.2 m | reverse complement strand
CGCTCAGGTAGAGCCCAGGGCACGAGACAGGGCGCGGTGCGCGTCCGCAGTCGGGCGAGACCGGCGGTGGTCCCCGCAGCACCCAAAGGCGGCGTGGTGACCGCGGTTGCGAGGGCTATGGTAGCCGCCCTCGTGGGGTCGGGGGGCCGGACGACCACCCGCCACGGCAGACGCAGCAGGCGAAAGACGCCACGGCAGACGTAACCAGGCGGGTTCGTCCCGACGGAGGGACCGCTTCCTCCGGCCAGAGCGGGATGACCGCAGCGCTACCAGGAGCCACGAGCGCTCGTCGCGTTCTTGGCCGGCCGACTGAAGCAGGCCCGGGCGCAGGTCTTCCGGATCGACCGCTGCCCATGACAGCACAGGCGGCTGATGGGTTGCGTCGCTCCGCTCGGGCACGAACGCCTCAGCGACCCAAAGAGCCTCCTGCTGCGGCGGAAGCTCGCGGCTCGAGGGGTCGCCGGGGGAAGCGGGCCCGCGATGCCGGATGCCGACGCCGTGCTTAAGCCAGATGGAGCAGTATGAGCACATGATCGAGCACGAGGACATCCTGGCCGAGACCGAAGAGGTGCTCGGCGAGCAGGTCGTTTGGAAGAGGGTCGACGACCTGCTCGGGATATGCGACGCTCTCACGAAGACCTCGGCTGGCAGTGGGCGGATCAGTTGAGCGACGCAGAGCTCTCGCCGGCGCTTTCGCGCGGGTGGCCGCCCAACCCCACACCCGGAGCCGGCGCGTCCGATGCGGCGGCGAGACCCGCGTTGCGCGGCTGGCTGCACGCCGTCGCCTGCCCCCTCGTCGCGGCGGCGGGCGCCGGACTGATCGCTTTCGCTCCCTCCGGCGAGCCGCGGCTCGCCGTGGCCGTCTACGCCGCAGCGAGCGTCTTGTTGTTCGGCGTGAGCGCCCTCTATCACCGCGGCCACTGGAGCGCGTCGAAGCGTGCGGTGTGGCGCCGGCTTGACCACGGCAACGTCTATCTGCTGATCGCCGGCACCTACTCGCCGATCGCCGTGATGGGCCTGCCCACTCCTGCTCGTGAGGCGATCCTGTGGGCGACCTGGCCCGGTCCCGCGCTCGGTGTCGCCTTCCGCTGGGCCTGGCCGCGAGCGCCGCGCCTTTTCTACACCGCGCTCTACGTGGTGCTCGGCTGGTCGCTCGTGCCGGTGATGGGCGAACTCTACGAACATGGCGGCGCCGTCGTGTTCGTGCTCACCCTCGCTGGGGGCCTGGCTTACACGGCCGGCGCAGTCGTCTACGCCCTGAAGCGACCCGACCCGTCACCGAGGTTCTTCGGCTTCCACGAGATCTTCCACGCCTGCACGCTCGGCGCTTGGGGCGCGCATTTCGCCGGGGTGTGTGTGCTTTTTGCCCGGGCACGATGAGTTACAAGCCCCTAACCGCCGAGAACGTGCCCAGGGCGCCAAGCGGCGAGGCCCGACGTTGCCTGTGCGCGGTGTGGCGTCTCAGGCGCCTCGCACCCTGAACGCGGTAGCAAGCGGCGCGCGTGGATGGAACACATGCTGCAGAGGGCCTGCGCGCAACGCTTTTCGGTACCGCGATCCCGGACAACGCCGAGACGAGTTCCAAGATCCGTCGATGCGATCAGCGAGTGACGTCAACGGCGAACGGCTGTTGATCGCCGGCAGGCCCACCCGCGCGCGCCGTTCCGGCCCACCGCCCCCCCCAGCGCGGCCGCCATGGCCCCGGCCGCGGCCGCCGCGCTGCCCCCGCCCGGCACTGCCGCCGGCGCCGCCAATGCGGCGCAGAAAGGCCCTAACTGGTGCACGATGCGGCCCGGGCCGGAGGCCATGATCCGCGCCAGTCGGTTCTCCAGAACGACGTCGGGGTCAAACCTCGGCAGCCGCAGAAAGTCGGCCGCGGCGTTCTCCATCGCCCGCCGTGGCACCAAACCCACGATCTCACTCGTCACCGCGTGGGCGCCGTGTATTTCCGCCTCCGCTGCCACGGCCTCCCAAGCCGCGGCCAACGATGTGGTCTCGAAATCCGTCAAATTCATCGAAACCTGGGCACAGTGTTGGGCAGCCAGATCCACGCCCATGGCCTTGACGCCGGGCAGGCCGCCGGAGGACGCCCGCACCGCCTTGGCAATTGCTTTGGCGATCGTCAAGTCGGCGGTGTCCAAGTTGATGTTGTAGGCGATCAGGAATTTCCGCGCTCCAACCACGGTGGCCCCCGCCGTGGGGTGCAGTTCCGGCCCTCCCAGGTCGGGACGCCGTTCCACATCACTGCGCACAGCCTCCCGCACCCCTTCGAATTGGCCGCGGCGGATGTTCTCCAGGTGCTTGCGATCCTCCGTCCGCGCCGCGGCCTCATAGAAGTACACCGGCACGCCATAGCGCCGCCAGATCTCTTCTCCCGCCCAATGCGCCAGGCGCACGCAGTCCTCCAGCGTCGCTCCCTCCAGCGGCACGAAGGGCACCACGTCGGCGGCGCCGAGACGGGGATGGGCCCCCGAATGGCGCGTCAGATCAATGACCTCGGCGGCCTTGCCCACTCCTCGCACCGCCGCTTCCGCTACCAGCTCCGGTGGCCCCGCCAACGTAACCACGGAGCGGTTATGGTCCGCATCGCTCTCCTGGTCCAGCAAATAGACCTGCGGCACGGCTAACATCGCGGCCACGATCGTTTCCAGGCGGCCCGCGTCTCTGCCGTCGCTGAAATTGGGAACGCACTCAATTAGCCCGGGCATGACCCTAGCATAGCGGCGAACCAGGCTGTGCCTAGCTCCGGCACGCTGGACAAATCGCGATGATCACCATGCGCCCTTCAGCATCGAAATGAAACTGGATGCCGGTCGGATAATACAGCCATGCGGTGTGGAACCGCCGGTCCAAAACATACGCGTCGTCGCTGCCGGCGGGCACTCCCAAACGGGCCAGCACTTCCTCCCGCCGCATGGCGAATCCAATCCCCTCGGCGGTTTGCACGGCTGCATGCCCCAGCCCATTCCAGTTGTGACCGTAGAAGAACAGCCCTGCCGCCCGGCCCTGCGGCACGGCAAAGTCAATCTCCACGCCTTCCCCTGGGTAAGCGTATAGATAAGCCAGTGGCAGGTCGTGCACGACCCTCGCCGGCGCGCCCAAAACGCTCCGGATTTCGCTCTGGCTGGCGCCCAAGCGCAGTGCCCCGGCGCCCACTCCAGGCTGCAATGATCCAGTCACCATGGTGAACCCGCTGCCCGGCGCGGCGGCCGTTTACGCCGCCTGCGCCTTCGCCTTCCGTGGGGCGGGCCGCCACTCTCGCGCGGCAATCGAAATCAGGCCACCCGCGATGGCGATATTCTTGAGCACGTTCACAGCGTCAAACCCACCCACGATATGGATAAAGATGGTAACCGGAATGAGGTAAATCGCCAACGCGATGGCGGCAAAGTACGCCCGCTGCCCGCCGGAGATGACCAAAATCCCGCCGGCAATTTCAATCACCGCCGCAATTAAGATCGCCACCAACGGCAGCGGAACATGATGCGCCGCGGCATACGCCGCCTGCGCCTGCGGCGCCGCCAGCTTGCCTACCCCGCTAACCAGAAAGATGGCGACCAGCAACACACGGCCCACCGTTGCCCAGGGATGCTTCATGCTGCCTCCGGGGGGCAAGAGTAGCACACCCGAAGCACGCCATTTTCCCGCCGGCCCAGCCGAGAGGCGGCAGAAGGTTAGCGGCCGGTGCGCGGTGCGCTCTGCACTAAGGGCGCCCCCGGCCCGGCATTCGTGGGAGTAGCTTCGGTTGCCGTGTCGCGAATCAAGCCTTCCGCTTCGAGCTGGCGCCGAATCTCCGCCCAGAGTTCCTGCGGCGGCTCCGGCGCTAGGAGCCCCCGCGCCTGTCCGACGATGGCTTGAAAATCCGCGAGTAGTCGGGCGCAGCGTACGCATCGACCGGCATGCTCCCGGGCTGGCGGCGCCAGCCGCTCCAACTCCGGTGTCTCCGCCAGGGCGGCTTCAAACTTCTGGCAATCAGTCATAGCCCTCTCCCCAGTCTAAGGCTGCCGCTCCCCCGTACTCTGCCGGTACGTTGCTGCTGGAAGCGGGCATGGCCGCTACTAGGGCCGCGCAGCCCCCTGCGATTGGGGTTGCTGCAATAGGTCCCGGAGCCGCATGCGCGCCTTATGCAATTGCGATTTTGAGTTTCCGATGGAACAGTTCATCATCTGCGCAATCTCGTTGTGCTCATAGCCCTCCATATCATGCAGGACAAAGATCGTCCGGTAGCCAGGTGGCAAACGGCCAATGGCTCGTTCCAAATTGACCCGGTCCACCGAGCCAATCAATGCCATGTCCGGCCCCCCCACATCGCGCTTCGGTCCATCTTCTTGCGTCGGCTCCGTCGTCTCCTCCAACGACACCTCCGGCAATCCCTTCCGCCGTAGATGCATCAACACTACGTTTACCGCCAGACGATGCAGCCAGGTGGAAAAGGCGCTCTCACCGCGAAATGTGGCAATCTTGCGAAACAATTGTAGAAACGCCTCCTGGGCCAAATCGTCCGCCTCGGCGGTGTTGCCGGTCATGCGCAAGCACAAGGAGTAGACCCGCCGCTTGTGACGCTGATACAGCCATTCGAAGGCCTGCGCACCGCCGCGCTGGGCGGCGGCGATCGCCTCCGCTTCGGTCCGGTCCTCGGCCTTGGGCGCCCGGTTGAGTGGGGAAATGGGGTCGGCCATGGCTGCACTCAGCATGATTTCCGCTCAGCTCACCTGGGTGCGTCCGCCCGCGCGCGCGCACCCGAGTTGTTGAGATGCATCCATCGCCCAGGCGAGTTGCTGCCGGCTGCCACTTTTTTACTAGGACTCCAGCCGTATACGCTCCTACCCCCTTCCAAGGTGGTGTTCCAGCGGGGAACTCCTGCTCCGCCGTTCAGGCGCTAGCCGCACGACGCGCGGGAGGCGCAGGTACCCCCTGCGGTCCCAGCCGTCCCGGCAGCGCCGGCCCCTCCCCCGTTTCCCGTTTGATCAGGCGTAGTTTGTTATGCAGCGCCTTGTAGCTGATGCGCAGCATACGGGCCGCTTGGCGCCGATTCCACCGGGTCTGCTCCAGCGCCGCCAAAATGGCCGCCCGTTCCGCCTCCCAGGCGGCCCGCTTCCCAATCTCGACCAAGCTCGTTTCTCCTCCCCAACTGCCCGCCGCAGCCTTCGCCTCGGCCCGCGCCGCTCCCGTGCCGGACGCTTCGCGCCCGTAGCGCAACTCCTCGAGCGCCTGCCCTTCATCCCCCAGAATCACCAGCCGCCTGATCACGTTTTCCAGCTCCCGCACATTGCCCGGCCAAAAGTGTCCTTGCAGCCCAGCGCGCAATTCGCCGCCTAATCCCACCCATCCCTGGTCCGCGCCGTATTTCCGTAAAAAATACTCCCCCAGCAAGGGTATGTCCTCGCTCCGTTCCCGCAACGGCGGCAGCCGTATTGCCACCACATTCAAGCGGTAAAACAAATCGGCGCGGAACCGCGCCTCCGCGACGGCCGGCTCCAGGGCAATGTTGCTGGCCGCCAGCACCCGCGCACCCGCCCGCTGCGAATGCTCCGCGCCCAGCCGCGAAAACTCCCCATCCTGCAAAATGTGGAGCATCTTGGCTTGCAGGCTTGCGTGCATTTCGCTGATCTCGTCCAACAGCAAGATGCCACCGGCGGCCATTTCGAATTTGCCCAGTTTGCGCCGTGCCGCGCCCGTGAAGGCCCCCGCTTCATAGCCGAACAACTCACTCTCCAGCAGTTCGCTCGGTATGGCGGCGCAGTTCAGGCGGAGGAACGGCTCGGTGGCGCGGGGCGAAAGCCGGTGGATCATCCGCGCCGCGACCTCCTTGCCCGTTCCACTTTCGCCCCGCAACAAAACCGGCGCTTCGCACCCCGCCCCCCGCGCCACCAAATGCCGCACCTGCCGCATGACCGCGGCTTCTCCCAGCAGCGGCGTCTCCTCTGGCATGGCTGCGATATGGAATGGCAACCTAGGATTCCATCACCGCAGATGCGGCGTGCCCGAAACAATAACCTAACCCCATCACTTCGACTTCCCCCCGAAAAGGGAATTTCTTCCCGCCACCGGTGCCGCAGTCGCGCTTCGACATCGGACCTCCAGCCGGGACCGGAGCATCTGATCCGGGCAATGGCGGCCTTCCCCGCCCTGCGCCATGACCGATGCCGCCGGTGTGCCTGCCGAGAGCGTGGTGGAGGTGTTGTCGGACCCCACGCCGGAGTTATTTGCCTCGCACGCCTCCGCGCTCATGGTCTTGTTGCGCCTGGCGCTGCTTTCCGGCATGGAAATGACCCTGCCAACCATCCTCCATCTCACCGTGGACGTTGCGGATCAGTTGCTGCCCTCGGACCGCCAGTTGCTTCAATTTGCCGGTGGGCCTGACCTGGGGTCGGGGTTACAGGTGGCGCGCCATTGCGAAGGCCTGGATTTGCCCGGCATGGACGCCAATGTCCTGCACGCCTGGACCTCTCGCGCCGCGAAACCGATCCTCGCCTCCCGCGGCCTGCGGCCGGAGCTAGACCATCTGTTGGCAACAGTCCACGCCAATTACGCCCTCGCCGTGCCGTTGTTTTTGGAATTCGGCGTCGCCGGTTCCCTCCAGGTCTTCCGCGCTTCCGAGCCGACTTTCACCCCCTCGGACGCACAGTTGGTATGGCTGCTCAGCCTACTGGCGGAAAACCAATTGGCCCGGGCCAATGCCCTGCACCGCCTGTTGCGCATGGCCTTCACCGATTTCCTCACGGGTCTGCGCACCCGAGGCTATTTTGAGCAGGAGCTGAGCCAGGAAATCCGCCGCAGTCTGCGCAGCCATACCTCCTGCGCCCTGCTGCTACTGGACATTGACGAGTTCAAATTGATCAATGACCGCTGGGGCCACCACGCCGGCGACGAGGTCTTGCGGCAGTTTTCCCGCCTGCTCACCCGTGATATGCGCGACGTGGACACGGTCGCCCGTTATGGCGGCGATGAGTTCGCCATCATTTTGCCCGATACGGACGCCGAAGGAGCTCGGTTTGTCGCCACCCGCCTCCGCGACTTTATCCGCCAGGCCCACTTCACCTCGCCGGAGATGACCGCGCCATTGCACCTGGAGGCCAGCTTGGGAGTGGCGCTGGCGCCCATGGATGAAACCGATCCCAGCCGCTTGTTGCGCGCCGCCGACCTGGCTCTCTACCGCGCCAAGCGCAGCGGCAAAAATCGCCTCTGCTTTTCCTTGCCCACCGAACGCGGCGCATGAGCCCCCGCACCGTACTCCGGACTTCCACTTCTGTGCGCCGTCTTATGCATGTCCCGGCTCGCCACGCAGACCGCCGGCCTATTCGTCCTTGATCTCGAACGGCTCCGCGTTAGGCGCGGAGTTGCCGCGCTTAACCAGCATCTCAATCTTCCCTTCGGCCGCATCCAACTGCCGGCGGCATTCCTGGGACAGCGCCATCCCTTCCTCAAAGAGTCGGACGGACTCCTCTAGCGGCAGATCGGCCCGCTCCAACTGGCCGACGATTTCTTCCAGCCGTCGCACGCAACTCTCGTAGCTGCGCTTCTCGCCGCCGGCCTCTCGCGCCGCGTCGCCCATCGGCTATAGCAGCTTCTTCGCCGCCTCCAGCGCCGCGTCGTAGTTGGGATCTGCGCCGATCTCCGGCACATATTCCACGTACCGAATGACGTCGTTTTTGTCCACTACGAATACCGCCCGCGCTTCCAAACGGAGATCCTTGATTAGCGTGCCCATGGCCACCCCAAACGACCCGGTCTGGTAGTCGGAAAGCGTGCGCACGCGGTTCACGCCGGCGGCGCCGCACCAGCGCTTTTGCGCGAACGGCAGGTCGGTGCTCACCACCAGTACCTCGACGCCACCCAGCGCACTGGCGGCTTCGTTGAAGCGCCGGGTTTCCCGGTCGCACACCGGCGTGTCCAGCGACGGCACGGCGGCGATAATGCGTACCTTTCCGCTGGTGTCCCCCGCCCGTACCGGCTGCAAGCCATTGTCCACCACGGTGAAATCGGGCAATTTGTCACCCGCCTTGCGTGCCGGCCCCAAGACCGTCAATGGCGAACCCTTCATTGTTACCGCGGCTGCGCGTTCTTCCATCTTGGCATCTTCCTTTCGTTTCGATCGTTGCCTCTAGTTCCGTTTGCTTTGCCGTCTCCGCTTTTCGTCCCGTTCCGAGCCGCCGCTACGCGCCGATTACCGCCACCAGCGTGCGCACCGCATCCGCGGAGCGCTGCAATTCCGCTTGCTCTTCCTTCGTCAACTGGATCTGAATGACGTCCTCGATGCCGCGTGCGCCCAGCTTGCAGGGTACCCCGACGAACACTCCTTCCAGGCCGTACTCGCCTTCCAAATACGCCGCGCATGGCAGGATCCGGCCCTGGTCTTGCAATATCGCTTCCACCATCGCCGCCACCGCCGCCGAGGGCGCATAGAAGGCGCTGCCGGTTTTGAGATGCTTGACGATCTCGGCGCCGCCATCGCGCGTCCGCTGCACCAGGCGGGCGATGGTTTCGGCCGGCAGCAGGTCGGTGATCGGGATGCCGGACACCGTGCTGTACCGCGGCAACGGCACCATGGTGTCTCCATGGCCGCCCAGCACGAACGCGTTGATATCCTTGACCGATACATGCAACTCAGCGGCGATGAAGCTGGCAAAGCGTGCCGAGTCCAGCACCCCCGCCATGCCGATCACCCGATTGCGCGAAAATTTGCTTAGCCGGTACGCCGCCTGCGCCATCGCATCCAGCGGGTTCGTAACCAGAATCAGTATGCTGTTCGGGGACAGCGCCACCACCTTCTGCACCGTGGCGCCCACGATCTCATAATTCTTCTTCAGCAGGTCATCCCGGCTCATTCCCGGTTTGCGCGGAAACCCCGCCGTGATCACCACGATGTCGGAGTTGGCCGTGGGGGCGTAGTCGTTATCGCCCGTGACCGTTACGTCGCTGCCCAGGATGGGCATTGCTTCCAGCATGTCCAAGGCTTTGCCCTGCGGCACGCCCTCCACCACATCGGTCAGCACCACATCCGCCAGCTGCCGCGACGCTAGCCACAGCGCGGTGGTCGCACCCACGTTGCCGGCGCCGACTACGGTCACTTTCTTTCTCGCCATGAGTCTCCTTCGGTGAATTTCTAGTGTAGCGCCGAGGCCCTCTGCTTTCGCCCCGCGCCGAACACGCGCTTCCCTGTCCTCGGCCGCTACTGGCCGCCGCTTTCCGCTTCGGTCGTTTCTCGCCGGGCCTGGGCAATGGCATTCAGCACGCCATGCACCAAGGCCAGAGCCTGCGGCTGGGAAAATTTCTTGGCCAAATGTAAATACTGGTCAATCACCGCCCCGGCGGGTACCCATGCATCGCCGGTAAGCTCCTGCGCCGCCAGTTGCAATAGGCAGCGATCAATCGCCCCCAGCCGCTCCGGCCGCCAGCGGCTCAAATGTGCCGCCAATACGCGGTCCAGTTCTTCCCGCCGCGCCCAGGTCTGCCGTAACAACTCGCGCGCGAATGACTGCGCCGCCAGGCCCATTTTGCGTTCGGGCGAAAACCAGCTTTCCACTTGCTCCCGCGTCTGCCCCCCCACTTCCAGGGCATACAGCATCTGGAGCGCGGCCTCGCGCGCCGCTTCCCGGTGGGCAAAGGCGCCGGCCGGCAGCGGGCCGTCCGCCATCATGACGCCATCCCGTCACCTGGTCCCAGCAGTCGCAGCGTCGTGGTAATCGTCGCCGTGGACTTCACCATCCCCGCCACGCTGCAATATTTCTCTTGCGACAGGCGGATCGCATCCTCGGCCGCCTTCCGTTCCACCGCCCCGGCAATGTCATATTCCAACGCCACCCGCGTGAACACCGTCGGCGGCTGGGCGGCCCGCTCCGCTTGCCCGCGCACCGTCAGCGCCGCCGCCGGTTGCCGCTTCTTCCGCAGGATGTCCACGACATCGGTGGCAGTGCACGCGCAAAGCGCCATCAGCACCATTTCCATTGGTCCCGGGGCGGTATTACTCGCGCGGCTGGAATCGAAGACCACCGCATGCCCGCTGCCGCTGGCGCCCAGGAAGCGCTCGCCGTCGGTCCATTGCACCGCCGCCTTGACCTCTGCCATGCCTCCATTGTGGCATGCCGCCCCACACCAAACCCCGCCGCCGCCCCTGGGCCGCCAGCTCCGCCCCCAGGCTATTCTGGGACTTGCATTTCCTGCCCCATCTAATCGCCGAGATTGAGCGCTTTTTCCTCCGCCTTGGCCCCCTTGGCTTGTTCCTCATGGCCATTGAGGACTCCGCCGCCGTGGCCCTTTTGCCGGAACTGTTGATGATCGAATTGACCATCCACAATCCCAGCGGATTGTTTTGGTATGTCAGCATCACCGTCGCCGGCGCCATCCTAGGCAGCTTGATCCCCTTCCTCATCGCCCGCAAATTGGGTCGGGCATGGGTGCAGAAGAAAATGCCGCCTCGCCAGTTCAAGCGCATTCACGCTTGGTTTGAACGCAATGAGATGATGGCCGTTGCCGTCCCGTCCATCCTGCCCCCGCCGGTGCCGTTTAAGCTCTTCGTTTTGGTCGCGGGCCTGTTTGAAATGACCTGGCTGCACTTCGTCGCCGCCATGGCCGTGGGACGTTACATCCGCTACCTGCTGGAAGCCTGGTTGGGCCTGATCTTCGGCCCGGAGGTCCTGCGCTACGGCCTCCATCACCCCGTAGCGCTGCTCCTGGTTGCCATCGTGCTGGCGGTGGGCGCCTATTTTTACGGCCGCCGCAAAGCGCGCCGCATGGCGAACCCCGGCGGGCAGAGCATGGCCGACACGCCTCCCACTCCGGGCCGCCGCTAGTCCCCTTCCCGCCCCGGAACACCGCGCCCGCCACGGCCCCGTACCCAATTGAGCCTGCTCGGCTTCGCGCTTACGCTAGCGTCATGGCTGGCACGGAATTGGACGCCTTGCTCATTGAGGACTCCGAAGACGACGCCCTCCTCGTCCTGCGCGAGTTGCGTCGCGCCGGATTCGCACCCCGCCATCGCCGCGTGGATACCGAAGCGGGCTTGGCCGCCGCCCTCTCCGCGCAGCCTTGGCAGGTCGTGATCGCCGACTATCGCATGCCCGCGCTCGGTTTCGGCACCGCTTTGCGCCAGGTCCGCGAGCGTGATCCCGAAGTGCCCTTCATCATCGTCTCCGGTGCGCTTGGCGAGGAGCAGGCTGTCACCGCCATGCGCTCCGGCGCCCAGGATTACGTGCTCAAGGACAAATTGGTCCGCTTGGGTCCAGCGGTAGAACGCGAACTCCGCGAGGCCGCCGCCCGCCGCCAGCACCGTACCGCCGCCGAAGCCGCGGAAAAAGAGCGTCGCAGCCTCGAACAGCAGTTGCGGCAAGCACAGAAAATGGAGGCCCTCGGCCGCCTCGCCGGTGGCGTCGCTCACGATTTCAACAATCTCCTCATGGTCATCTCCGGTCAGCTTGCGATCCTCCGCTCCCGCCCCGCTGCGCGCAACGACCCCGAGTGTGGTTCGCGCTTGGACGAGGTGGCTTCCTCGGTGGACCGCGCATCGGCGCTGACCCGCCAGCTCTTAGCCTTCAGCCGCCGCCAGGTGGCGCGTCTTCAGCCATTGGATTTCGACCAAACCGTGGCCAATCTAGAGCACCTTTTGCAACGCCTCATCGGCGCCGGCGTCGAACTCACCTGCGACCTCAATGCTCCGGGAGCTGCGATCCTCGCCGACCCCCATCAGATCGAGCAAATCCTGATGAACCTGGCGGTCAATGCCCGGGATGCCATGTCGCAAGGCGGCCAGTTGGTGTTCCGCACCGAGCGGGGGCACCGCACCGCCGCTCCCCCCGCCGATTCCCCCCCCGGCGAGTATGTCCGTCTGCAAGTCAGCGATACCGGCCAGGGAATGGATGCCGCCACCCTCAACCGCCTGTTTGAGCCGTTTTTCACCACCAAGCCCAATGGCACGGGCCTGGGGCTCTCCACCGTTTACGGTATCGTGCGCCAGTTGCACGGCGAGATTCAGGTCGCCAGCCATCCCGGCCAAGGCAGCACATTCACAATCGATCTGCCCTGCTGCCAAGCCCGAGCGCCCCATTTCACGCCGCCGCCGCCCCGAGCCCGCGCAGGATCCGAAACCGTGTTGCTGTTAGAGGATGATGACCGCGTGCGCAATCTCATCGCGGAAATGTTACAGGCCCGCGGCTACTCGGTGCTCCTCGCCGCCAGCGCCGGCGCCGCCCTGGAGCTGGCCCGGCGCCATCACGGCCCCATTCACCTTCTGCTCGCCGACGTCATCCTACCTCGCATTAGCGGCCAACGGGCAGCCGAGGAACTGCGCGCACTGCGCCCGGAAATGCGCCTGGTGTATATGTCCGGCCAGGACGACACGGCTTTGCAGGAGCGCCGGCCCGACGCCCCCGCCGCTGCGGCGTTTCTGCAGAAACCATTCACCGCCGACGCCTTGGCCGCTACGCTCGACGCGGTCCTCGCCGCCTGACGCGCTCCCGCGCGACGCGTCGTCGCATCCGCGCCCGCATCCCTGGCCGTCGCGATCCGCTTCTTCCTTCCTGCCCTCCCACCCGGTCACGCCCCTCACGCCGCTCGGCCATTGCCTCGCCAGCACGGGGTAAACTCTATTCAGTGCCGTACGTTATCTCTCGGTCGGAGGCTAGCTGCGATCCCCCGCTCGGCGCCCGGGCGCCATCCTTGGCGAAACCGCGCGCAGCCGCGGTACGTCGCAAAGGCTATGGAAGTCCCTTGGCCGCCCGCCGGCGCAGCCGCTTGCGCTTTGCCCGCCATGCCTAAGGCGGTGCGCCTTGCCCCTGGGACGGCTGCGGCTCCCGCGCGCACTCTCGAACTCACCAGCGAAACCGCCGCCCAGTTTGCCCTCATGCGCCGTTGCCAAGCCGACGAGCCTGGCGCGTTTGAGGAACTCGTGCATCAGTTTTCGCCCCGGGTGAACTCCGCGATCCGTGGCATCCTGCGCAACTCCAACGACGCCGAGGATGTCGCCCAGCAGGTCTTCGCAAAAGTCTATTTTTCCCGCCGCCGCTTTGATTTCCGCTCCGCCGTCGCCACCTGGATTTACAAGATCGCGGTCAACGAATGCTACGACCATCTCCGCAAGCAGCGCGTGCGCCGCGCCGTGCTGCTCGCCGATCTGTCCGAGCAGGAGGCCGCTCGCATCGCCAACCTGGATCCCGCCGCCGCCCCAGTCCCCGCCTTTGGCGCCAGCGCTCCGGTGGGCGTCGCGCGCCAAGTGGAAACTCGCGAGATCGCCGCCAAGCTGTTGGCGGCCCTCCCTCCGGAAGACCGGATTTTGTTGGTGATGAAGGAAGTCGAGGGCCACTCGATCCAGGAATTAGCCGAGATCTTGGGCCTGAACGAAAACACGGTCAAGGTCAAGCTCTTTCGGGCGCGCCAAAAACTGCTGGCGCGCATCAAGAGGAAGTTGATATGAGTTGTGGACAATTCGCTCGCAACCTTGAGAATTACTTGAACAATTACCTCGCCCGTGGCGGGCCGGCCCCGGCGGATGCCGCGGTCTGCCGCCGCTGCGCTCGGCGCTGGCGCAACGCCCTCGCCTCCCAGGCGCTGCTGGCCAGTCTGCGTCCCAGCGAACCGCCGCCGGAGCCGCAGGACGCGTATTTTTTCTCCCGCCTGCAAACCCACATCGCCGGCCTCCAGCGTAGACAGTCGCTGCGCTGGAACCAGCGCTTCGCGGCCCAACTCGGCGCCGCGCGGCGGGATCTGGCCCTGGCCGGCGCCGTGCTAGCCATCACCTTCGGGTCATTTTGTTTTGGCTTGCACCGCACCGAATCACCCGACATCTCCGAAGCCATCGCTCTCGATGTGCCCCATGTCCATGTCCATCACCCCAGCCAAGACCATGGCCCCGCGGCCACGGACCCGCTGTTGAGCCTGTTGAACCGTTGAGGTGGATATGACCCGCGCCGTTCTCTACATTGCCATGATTTTTCTCAGTGGCGTTCTGGTCGGGGGAACCCTGATGAACCTGGCCGAACACGACTGGCTGCACGTCGAGCCGCGGCGTGAATACGACATCACCGACCACGCCAAAGTCGCCGCGCTGATGCAGCGGCAATTGGCACTCAGCCCGCGCCAGCGGCAAGAGGTGGACCAAATCCTTGTGCGCACGGTGCGGCGCTATCGCCAAGTCGAACGTACCGTGGCGCCCCGGTTTGACGCCGTTCGCGCGGAAGGTCGGGCGCAGCTTCGCGCCCTTCTCAACCCCAACCAGCGTGCCACCTTCGACCACATCGTCCGCAAGGTGGATGCGCGCTATCCGATGGACGAGCGCCCTGCCAGTATCCCTACCCCCTGCCCCATGCCCATCGCCCTGCACTGACCCCTACCGGCTTGCCGGCCTGGGCTCGCAAGCCGCTTTCTCAGGGCGAGCGTTTCGCGTTTGTCGCTCACTGTGCGCTTTTGATGCTGCGCTATGGCATTCCAAAGATGCCGGACCGCAGCGAATTCCGCTCGGCTCCCGCCTAGCTCCCCGAGCCTACTCCCGATTTCCGCCTCAGCAGCATCCCCAGCATGCCTCGCGCCGCCACCACGCCAAGCGTGACGGAAAGCCCTAAGGCTCCCACTAAGATCAACACGTTCACCCGCTCTGTCCTCCCCAGTAATGATTGAATATATCGGCCGCAAGCCTTTTGATCTTCAGACAAATCCCCTAGCCTGATGCCGATTTGGATACGTTTCCGGCGGAACCACGCCTAGGCAATTTCCAGGCCCTGCCGCCCGTCCACACCCCGTGCCACCCGCCCCGCCAGCCGTCTCGCACGTGCCGGGCCTCCGTTTAACCCCGTCTCCCGCGTAGCCGGAGTTAGCCCGGGGAGACGCGCGGCGACCGATGCGTGCGTAGATCTCCCCCATTCCGCATACTGCACAACATTCCGAGCCGTGACGGCTTCTTAGCTCATATGGCCCCTGGCCGGCGCATCGGCGGCGACGCCGGGGTAGCCCCGGTTTGTTCCTCCTCCTCACCGCCCGCCACCCACCGACCACCCGCCGCGCGGGATCGCTCGGGCCGGCGCCACCCCATGGCAGCACGATGGTTGCTGTCGCTTGCCCCTTTGCTCCTGGCCTGCCCACTGGGGGCGCAACCCCGCCCGCCGACGGCGCAGTTGAAGGCCGAGTATCTCTACCAGTTCGCCCAGTTCCTCCAGTGGCCCCATCCACTGCCCGCTGCGTTCACCATCTGCATGCTCGGAAATACCCCCTTCTGGCGCGTCCTGACCGCCGTGCTTACGGGCCAACGCATTGCCAGTCGCCGAGTGACGGTTCGTCGTTTGCTGCACCCCTCCCAGGCCATTGGCTGCCAAATTGTGTTCGTCACTGCGCCCGTGCCGCACCACCTGGCTTCCGCGCTCGCCCAGCTAGATCGAGACCACGCCCTCACCGTCAGTGACCTTCCCAATTTTTGCCAGCAGGGCGGCGCAATTCAATTTATGATTCAGCGCCATCGCCTCCGCTTTATCGTCAACTTGCCCGCGACTCGGGCCGCCGGCCTCAAGGTCAGCTCCTCCCTCTTATCCGTCGCCGCCAAGGTTCTATCCGGAAACGGCTCATGAACACCCGCCTCACCCACCAGAGAGGCTCCCTTGCGCAGCGCCTAACCTGGCTGACCGTAATCATCACCGGCGCCGCCCTCCTCGCCGCATGCGCCGCATTCATCGTCTACGACCGCATTACCTACCGCGCCCTGCTCCTCCGCCATTTGGCGGTGCAAGCCCACATCATCGCCGAAAACAACGTCTCCGCCTTGATATTTGCTGACCCAAATTCCGCGGCAAAGACCCTCGCCACGCTTTCCGCATCCCACGATATCCGCTCCGCCGGCATTTACACCCGTCACGGTCGGCTCTTCGCCTTCTATCGCCGCGACAGCGCCGCGCCGCTGCCCGCCCGCGCACCGCCCATGCCGGCATTTGGCCATCGCCACTGGAGCGAGGACAACCGCATCGTGCTCATTCGCCGGATTCATTCCGCGGGCGCCTTCGTCGGCAGCATCCTGATCCGCTCGGACATCCGCCAATTGGCGCGCCGCGAGCGCCACTACCTGGAAATCGCCGCGGTCGTCTGGGCCGCTGCGCTCGCCGCCGCCTGGCTGTTTTCCGCCAGTGCGCGCGGCGCCTTTGTCCGTCCCATTACGGCTTTGGCCACCACGGCCAGTCAGATCGCCCGCCAAGGCGACTACTCGCTCCGCGCCCCGGACGCGAACGGCCGCACGGAACTGGCGGAGTTGGTCAACGCCTTCAACTCCATGGTTGCCGCCGTGCAAACTCGCGATGCCGAACTGGCCCTGGCCCGCCAGCAGTTGGAACAGCGCGTCGAGGAGCGGACCGAGCAGTTGACCGTCGCCAATCGCGAACTCGAGGCCTTCTCCTACTCCGTCTCCCATGACCTGCGTGCCCCGCTTCGCGGCATTGACGGGTTCAGTCAGGCGCTGCTGGAGGATTACGGCTCCCAAATGGACGACGCCGCCCATGGCTATCTCGATCGCATCCGTGCCGCCACGCAGCGCATGGGCGTCTTGATTGACGACCTGTTGCAACTGGCCCGCGTCTCCCGTACGGAAATGCGCCTGGAAGATTGCGACCTCAGCGCCATGGCCGAGAGCATCATGGACGACCTGCGCCGCTCCGCACCGCAACGCGCGGCGGACATCGCCATTGAGCCCGGTCTGCGCGCTTGGGCCGATCCCACCCTCCTCCGCGCCGTGCTGGAAAATTTGCTGGGTAACGCTTGGAAGTTCACTGCCAAGCGCGCCACCACCCGCATCGCCCTGCGCCGCCAAGATGCAGCGGGCGCGCCGGTCTTTTCCATCTCCGACAATGGCGCTGGCTTCGACCCTGCGCACGCTGGCCAGCTATTCTCGCCGTTTCAGCGTTTGCACCCAACGTCGGAATTCCCCGGCACGGGCATCGGCCTGGCAACCGTGCAGCGCATCTTGCAGCGCCATGGTGGCCGCGCGTGGGCGGACGCCAAGCCGGGGGAGGGGGCAACCTTCTACTTCACTCTTCGCCCGTCGCCGACGGATGCTCCTATACCCACTCACCCCGATGCCTAACCATGATCAGCACGGACTACGGACCTGCCACTCCTGTGCATCCAATTTCCGTGATGTCCAAAAAGACAATTCTTCTGGTGGAGGATAATCCCGACGACCGTGACCTCACCGTGCGCGCCCTCAAACGCCACCAATTGGGCGAAGAACTGATTCTCGCCACCGACGGCGTGGAGGCGCTCGATTATCTATTTGGGGAAGGCAGCTACGCCGGACGCGATGCCACCATCTGCCCCCAGGTGGTGCTCCTGGACCTCAAGCTCCCCAAAATGAGTGGCCTAGAGGTATTGCAGCGTCTCCGTGCCGATCCCCGCACGCGCCTTCTCCCCGTGGTGATCCTCACCACTTCCAATGAGTAACAAGACCGTCTCCAGAG
>OFHJ01000382.1_pt1 | contig 17427 bp, 16 predicted proteins | sample 1522001 | NCBI WGS metagenome assembly OFHJ01 (sample SAMEA2464838, study PRJEB22497) | soil metagenome | biome: Grassland; feature: Farmland; material: Clay | place: Australia | collected 2013-02-01 | depth 1.2 m | reverse complement strand
TGAAACCCACCGGTATCCCCGGAACCTCCGTCCTTCAGGGCAGAGAGGATGTCAGACGGCTTCATTTACGTGCATACGCACGCATCTATTGACTTGTGATTATATGCATAATAAACTTGCAATAATACGGCTCAAAAAACGTTTGTCGGTCCGAAGGACAGTATGGTCGCACCGCACGAAAAACTCGCAGCCTCTCTGGCAGAACTGGAGGCGCTTCAGAAGACCGGAAGACGGGTCTTCCGCTCCAGCGAACTGACGCGCACACACCGCGAGCGACTGCTGCGGAGCGGTTTTCTGCGCGAGGTCATGAAGGGCTGGCTGGTCTCTTGGAGTCCGGGCGCCGCGCCAGGCGACACGACACCATGGTTGGCCTCTCTATGGGAATTTTGTGCGCGCTACTGCGCGTTCCGTTTCGGTGAAGACTGGCATCTTTCGCCGGAGCAGTCGCTCCTGCTTCATGCCGAGCACAGCGTTGTCCCGCAGCAAGTCATCATCTACACGCCGAAGGGGAGCAACAATACAGTCCAGCTGCTGTTCGGCACGTCGCTTTACGACCTCAGGCAGAAGGACATGCCACCGGCGGCGGATATCACGGAACGGAGCGGGCTGCGCATGTTCACGCCGGAGGCGGCGCTCATCAAAGTGCCAGAGGCATTCTTCAGCCGCTACCCCGTTGAGACGCAGGTGGCGCTTGGCGGCATCCGCGATGCCTCAGACGTGCTTGGCCGATTGCTTGATGGCGGTCATTCGGTGGTCGCGGGCAGGCTTGCGGGGGCATTTCGGCGTGTGAACCGGCCGCAGGTCGCGGAGGAAATCCTCAGCACGATGAAAGCCGCCGGGTATGACGTGCGCGCGTCCGACCCGTTTATGCCCGAACAGACGTTCGGCGCCGTACAACGCGGTGCAAGCCCGATCGTTTCTCGTTTGCAGGTTCTGTGGGAGACCTGCCGCGAGCCAGTCATCGCGGCCTTTCCGCCAGCGCCCGGACGCCCGAAAGACCGGCAGGCCTATATGCGCTTTGTCGATGATATTTACCGGAGCGACGCCTACCATTCGCTTTCCATCGAAGGCTATCGCGTCACGCCTGAACTCATTGAACGGGTGCGCTCGGGCAATTGGAATCCCGACAATCACGATGCCGATCGCCAAAGCCGCGACGCCCTCGCGGCGCGGGGCTATTGGCAGGCATTTCAACGCGTGCGCGATGGTGTAGACAAGATTATCGCCGGACAAGGTGTCGGCGCGCTGGTGCGTGATGCGCACCGTGAGTGGTACCGCGAACTGTTCCAGCCCTGTGTCGCGGCGGGCCTGATTGCGCCTTCCGCGCTTGCCGGTTACCGCAACGATGCTGTCTACTTACGCAGATCGCGACATGTGCCGCCGCGCTGGGAAGCGGTGCGCGATGCCATGCCGGCCCTGTTCGATCTAATCGAGAAGGAGCCCGAGCCTTCCGTGCGCGTCGTGCTCGGTCACTGGCTGTTCGGCTACATCCATCCCTATCCGGATGGTAACGGGCGCATGGCACGCTTTGTCATGAACGCCTTGCTGGCGTCGGGTGGCTACCCCTGGACTGTCATCAGGGTCGAAGACCGCGACGGCTACCTTGCGGCGCTCGAAAGCGCCAGCGTTCGACAGGATATTGTGCCCTTTGCCTCCTTTGTCGCAGAACGCGTGAAATGGTCGCTAGAGCAGGCGGCGTAAATGAGGGAGGGTAGCGCCGTGGACGTTCACGACAATCCGCCGGTTGAGCACGATCTGACGCCCCTTGGAGGTGCGTACTGGAAGGCTATGGTTCAGAAAACGTGAAATATAACGAGGGGATGCTTCGCCTTTGCGGGACACATGACCTCTGGCATAAAATGGTGCACGCGCGAGCAAGGACTTGAATATAAAGCCGGTTCGGGGCAGGGTTGGGCGCGAAGCCACAGGCCGGCAGCGCGACGCTTCGCCGTGGCCCTTTTTATTCAACTCGCCAAGGAGCGTTGAATGCCGCGTAAGAGCAAACTCTCTCCTGCCGCCGTCAGCAGAATTTGTGCGTCGAAAGAGAGCGCTAAAGACCTGGCAGCGCGATACGGCGTGACGGCCAGTTATGTTTATTCCATTCGACGGGGGCGTGGCCGAAAGGATGTTGCCGGGGCCCCACCCGCCGCCAAGGTTCGTCGAGGGCAAAAGCCGATCCGTGCGCGCAACGGAGAGATGGATATTAATGCCCTTGCGGACGCGCTGGTCGATCGCCTTATCGCGCGACTTAAAAGAATGTGAGGCCGAACCGGTGGCGTTTTGAAGGCCCTTCGCCAGAGCGATCAAGGGCGAGCAAAGGTTGGGACAACGCCCCATAGATACATGGTGTGCGATCAGACCAGGGCTCCGCCTGCAAGTGACGGCTTGGAAGAAGGTCGGGGGGAGCCGCTTCGTGCCGCGGACCAAACCCTTGATCTCCGGCGGCGTTAGCGACGGCCCTTGGCACGAGGTAAGCCTTTCGGTCGCAACCCAAGCCGATCGTTTCCGCCTCCGGCAGCAAAGGTCGCGTCGGGGTGGAAAACAATCCTTCCAGCATCGTACTCACGGGCGAACGGAACGCGCAACCGGTGGCCGGGATGCGCGCCTTTTCCAGTCGCCTTGTGCCGCTCTATTCGCAGCGAAACCAACCTGAAATCGTCGTTCGCACTTTTTCCAATGCGTCAATGGCGACGATTCAGGCTGGTATCGCCCCGTGTCGATCCAAACGATCTTAGGCTGTGCCCGCGCTTTGGTTTGCCTTTGGTTCTTTCCCTCTGATGCCGAGGGAGGCCAAGAGCAGCGTAAAAATAATTGCATAGATGAAGACGTTCCCGATGACGTTGCCGCGGACCCCGGTGCCGGCGCTCGTATATGGGCCGCCGAAGGCCTCCGCGGTGCTCCATACCGAAAGCGACCATAGGAATCCGAGCGGAACGAAAAGCCTAAGGGCACGGCCGGTCAAGAGGCTCAAGGCTATCAAGCTTTCGATGAGTGCGGTAACGGTGGCGACCAAGAGCGGGCCGACAGCGCGAACGATGATAATTACGAAGCCGAGGTAAGCGGCGATCCAACGCGGTTGTCCTGGCAGGACCGATGTCAGTTGGCTCATAAAGTGAAACAGGAATCCAGGTTGCCATTTCAGCGCCGCGTCGAAGGCCCAAAGAAGGCCGAATAGTATCCGCGCAACGTTCCAGAGCTGGTTAGGGAACCTTGCCGTGCCCGGTTGCGGTTCCTTAAGCACCGGAAGAACGCTCAGAATGAAAACAAACGAAATCATGTAGGGGACGAAGACGCCCGGATCTGTTTGGCCGCCGGCATACGGGTAGCCAAGCGCGTTCAGGCTGGTCCAGCAGAAGAAGCAATAGGCGATGCCAAGCCATGCCGCGACGGTGACGCCGACACGGAAGAGAAGCGAGAGCCCGATCAGGGCGGCGATAACGATCATGATGACCGCGATCTTCTCCGGGCCGATGCGCTCCACGCCATGTGCCACGGCGAGAATATACGGCTTAAGCCAGGACGGCGCGCCGGCCGCCGGCTTGATGAAAGCTCGGATGAGGTTGCGCGAGCCTTGGCCAGCGGGCTGCCCGAGCCATGCATAAAACTGAAAGCCGGCATTCGTAATCCAGATCAGGCCGAACAGGGCGACGATCAGGCGAAACGGCCTTCGAGGGGCATGCCAGAGATCGCCAGCGTTAGAAGGTTTGGTCGGTTGGGGAACAGGTAGCTCTGATGGAACGTTCATAAGTCACCTAACTGCATCATTGCGGAACGAAGGATAGCCTGATTGTGCCGACCGCCGTGCCGATGGCAGGCCAGCGCGTCAACGCAATATCGTCGGCTCCCGTCACGAATTTTCCCGCGACGGGGCGAAACGCGCGACCACAGCATAGAGCAGCGGTGCGAGCCAGAGCGAGCTCACAACCGCCAGCGCGAGGCCTCCCATCACCGACACCGCCAGCGGCTGGAGGAGCGCAGTGCCGCGGCCGATTCCGATAGCGAGCGGCAGGAAGCCCCCTATATCGGCCAGCATGGTCATCAGAATCGGGCGCAACCGTCTGCCTGCCGCCCGCGCGATCTGCGGCGGGCCATGTCGAGCGCCTGGGTGGGCACGGATCGCAAACACAAGGATCACATTGTTCACCGCGATCGCGTATACGATCAAGATTCCGAGAAAAGCGGTGCTGTCCAGGCTGAGCCTCGCCAACAGCAGCGCCGCCAACGCGCCGGGAGCAGCCAGCGCAATCGAGGCCATTGCCGGCAACGCCATGTGTTGGCCGCCGAACTGGAAGCCGAACAGCACCAGCAAGATCAGCAAGGTACCGCCGAGAACGAGCGCCATTTGCCGAAAGCTCTGGGTTTGCTCCGCGTAATAGCCGCCGAGTAGCGCCGTCATGCCGCTCGGTAGCCGCACCTTCGCGATCGCCTGCCGCGCCACGGCCGCGGCGGCGGAAAGGCCTTCGCCCGCCCGCGGACGCAGCCAGATATACGCGTAGGGTGCCAGCGCTTGGTGGGTAACGTAGGGAACGGAGCCGCGCAGTCCGAGCCGCGCCAAGCTGCTCAACGGCGCGTATGCCGGCGCCGCCTGCCGTGACGGCAGGCGGACCGGCAAGCTCGGCAATCCGTCCAGCGTCGGCGCTTCGCCCCCGGTGCTGACGCGGATCGGGAAAATCTGCTCCCCCTTGAGAAGGAATCCGGCGCGCTCGCCCCATAGCCGCAACTTTATGGCTTGCGCCATCGCCGGTGCGGTCAGTCCGTCGAGCCGCGCCACCGCCCGCGGCCGCACGGTGATCTCAGAGCCGGTGGATGCCGACTTAAAAACGATCGATTGGAACCGCCCGGAGCGGCGCAGTACCCGCGCAATGCGCGCGCCGGCCTGCGAAAGCGCGGTGGAATTGGCCCCGAACAGAAACACCTCGAGTGGCGCGTGCGCGCCGGACAGATCGCCCAGCCGGTTTCCCATCACCTGGGCTTCGCTCAGCGCGGCCAAGGCGGGATCGGCGGCATGGAAGGCCCGGTGCAGACGCTGCATCACCGCCTGGGTGCTCGCCGTGCGATGTCGCTTCAGCACGAGCGCCAGCGCCCCTTTGTTCGGCGTCGAGCGCCGATAGGCGAAGCTGCGTCCGATCACCAGAGAGGCGCGGGCGACAGCCGGATCTGCGAGTGCGATCCGCATCAGGGTTCGCCCGACCTGCATCGTTTCCGCCACCGAGCTTCCGACCGGCGTGCGGAACGGAATCGATATCACGCCCTCATCCCAAGGCGGCAGGAACGCCGTCGGCAGGCGCGCCAAGCTAAAAATTCCGACGCCTGCGAGAAGGGCCACCGCCGCTGCCGCCGACCACGGCCGGCGCATGCCGCGCACCAGATGCCGCATATACCAGCGTCGCAGGCGCGTGTCCCATCCCGCCGCCGCGCTCGTGCCGCCGCGCCCCGCCAGCCACACCGCGAGCACGGGCGTCACCACCAGCGCGACCAGTTGGGACGTGACCAGCGCCACGACGATGGCAATCGCCATCTGCCGGAAAAGCAGCCCGATCGTGCCGGTTAACGAAATCAGCGGCACGAAGACGAGGCAGGAGGTCAAAGTCGCAAAGGTCATGGCGGGCAGAATGCGCGCGATCTCGGCGAGTGCGCTGCGCCGCCGCGCCGCGGCACCCGCTCCGCGCACATGCATGCCGCGCTCCATCACCACGATCGCATGGTCGACCAGAGCCCCGATCGCCGCCGTTAGTCCGCCCAAGGTCATTATGTTGAGGCCGAGGCCGAGAAGGCGCAGCACAAGCAATGTCGCCGCGATAGAGAGCGGTACAACGACCAACGTTGCGAGCGCCGCGCCGAAGCGGCGGAGAAATACCAGCACCACGACCCAGGCGATCACGCTGCCGAGGATCAGCGCGATCCAGACATCGTGCAGGCTGGTGGCGATCAATGTGCTGAGATCGTAGATAGGGACGAGTTTGACGCCCGGCGGGAGTTGATGACGCAGCTCCGCGATGCGCGCCCGCACCCTCTGCCCCAAGGCCACTTGATTTACGCCTACTTGCGGCTGAATATCGACCACCAGCGCATGGCGCCAGCCGCCGACCGCGGCCTCGCGCAGCAACGGCGGCGGTCCGATCCCGACTGTGCCCAGCGCGCCGAGGGCAAGCGGTTGCCGAACGCCGCCGGGTCCCGGGGGGCCAAGCGGCAGAATCAACCGTGCCAGCGTGGCGGCGTTCTCAGGACGTGGATCGGTCGCCACGATGACTTGCTGGTGCCGCGCGACCAGCACTCCGGAAAAGTACGGTCCCTGCGCCGCTCGCAGGGCCGCGACCACCTGTTTCGCCGTCAAATCATGGGCGGCTAGCCGGCGTCGTGAGAGACGCACCCGCACCTCCGGCCACCCACGACCCGTGCCGGAAACCTTGTAAACACCAGGAACGGTGAGAAGCGCCGGGCGAATCTGGTAGGCAAGCAGCGGCTGCATTGCCGAGCTGTCGACGTGGTTGGAGACCAACGCGTACTCGGCGAAGGGGTAGACCTCCGGGGTCTGCAGATAGACCGACATCTTTGCGCCGGGAGGCAGGTGGGCGTTGGCCAGGCGCGCCTGCAACAGCAGGTAGGCGGTTTGCGAATCAATGCCTGCGGTAAAATAGACGTGCAGCTTTGACAGGCCGTTGCCGGTCTGCGAGCGTACCAGGCGCACCCCCGGTTCACCTTGAGCCATCAGCTCAAGCGGCCGCGTCACCTCCAGAAGCATCAGTTTCGCCGGCAGTTCGCTATCCGTCACCAGGATCGCAACCTTGGGGAAAGCGATGTCCGGGAAAACGGTTTCCGGCAGGGTGCCGAGCACGGTCACGCCGGCTGCGAGAACAAGAACGGCCAAAAGGAGAACGGAATAGCGGTTCGTCCAGAGGCCGCGCAGCAGGCCGGTCATCGAGTAACGCCAAGCGAAGGGTCGGATTGCACGGTGGGCCGGCTACCCTCCACCAGCCGGGCGGCGTGCGTGACGGCCACCCGTTGGCCGGCGCGCAGCGGACCGGCAATCCAAGCCCGACCGTTCCGCTCGGCGAGCACGCGAACGGGGACCGCATGGGCAAGGCCCCCTCGTAAGACGAACACCATGCTGCGGCCATCCCGCATCACGACCGCGCTCTCGGCCACCGCGGGGGCCGGTCGGCCGGGCCGGGTGAGTCGCACCCAGGCCCACTCGCCAGGAACCAGCGGATTGCCGTCAGGCAGGCCGATCCGCACCTGCACCAAACCCAGTGGGCGCGCATCGTGGCCGACCGACATCACGCGCCCAGTACCGGACCAGCCGGTCGCCGCGATCCGCGCCCGCTCGCCGGCGTGTATTGCGCGAGCCGCTTCGGGAGGCTCGTGGATATCGATCCATGGCGTCCCGCGCCCGCTGAGCGTCGCGATAGGCGTACCCTTGTATGCCACCGCCCCGGGCGATACGAGGTAGCGCAGGGTTCCGGCGAATGGCGCCCTGATCACCTGCTGCGCCGCTTCCTCGCGGAGGCCATCGAGTCTGTCCCTTGCCTGCACGAGGGCGCGATGGGCCTGGTCAAGCGCAATCCCGGTCCTTAACCGCTGCGCGACCAGTTGCCGGGTGCGCGCAAAAGCCGCCTTGGCCATGGCGACGCCTGCCCGCGCGCTGGCGATCGAGCTCTGCAAATTCGGCGGCACGTTGCGGGCGATGATCGTTCCGGCCGCGATCTCGCCTTCGGTCTGGAAAGGGCCGGTGATCTCGCCGGTCATTGGTGCCGCGAGGGTCGTCCTTCCCAGGCTGCCGACCTCGCCCAACGCACGCAACGCATACGGTACCGCGGAGAGCACGACGCGCCCGCTTTCAACGGAGACGGACGGCGTCGCCGCGGCACGCGCGGATGGCAAGCCGAATGTCAGAAGAACGGAAACGATGCCAAACGCCGCGATTGAGAGGCGCGCCGCCGGCGCATGCCGGAAACGGCGGCCGAAAAGGCGTTCGGATTCGAGAAATTTGTGCAGGCGCATCGCGGGAACAGACGAGTCGTGGCAGGTTACAACGCCGTTCAAGCATCAATTTAAGGCGAAATTTAGAACATCTACGCTGTGAAAACGCTTCGAAGCGTAACCCCTCCCGAGTCCCGGCCGACGTCATTGACGATTCGGATGAACCCGTCGTAGGGATGGGGCCGCGCGTCGCGTGAAATATGCCCCCTCCATTCCGCAAAGTCTCAGGACAGATCGACGCCTCAGTAGTTTCGAAGGCCGGGTCGCAGTTGGATGCGCTTTTGCAGGTTGGACCGGGGTCAGTGCTCCGTGCGCATTTACAACTTCAAGCGGATGTTCGAAGCCGGCCATTGGAAAAGAAGGGCTGGCACCCCCGGGGATCCCACCCCAAGCGGGTTCCGCCCTCACGCATTGGCCCTCACTCGCCCCAGACCAGAATCAGGCCAATGTCTCCTGGAACGCCCCCGGGAAAATCAAGCACGCGGGCGACCAACTGAAAGCCGGCCGGTTTCAACTCCTGTTCCCAGCGCAAATAGACCTCTGCCGCCTCGCCGCGCAATGTCGCCGGCCAATCCGGCTCCGGCGCATTGATGGCGCGGCCGCCATCGCTGCAGAGCGCACTTGGGAAGCGGAGGAGCAGGGCCTCTTTCTCTCCGGCCTCAGCGGCTTGGCGCGCCCGCTGCAAAAGCGCCTGCCAACTCGGGTCGTTGATATGATGGTCGGTCATATCCTTGACCTGTGCCCGGCGCTTCAGCACGCCTTCCTGCCGAAGGGCGTCCCTCCGGGCGGCCTTCTGGCGCTCGGAGTCGCTCACCAAGGCCTGAAAATCCGCCCGCGACACGCCGGCCCCGTTTGCGCGGACCGCGGTTGCGGGCGCGACCTCGGAATGACTTCCCGCCGCCGGCCGCGGCCCGCCAAAGAATCGCTGGTCGAGGTGGGCGATCGCGCCGGAAAGCATGCCCTGAGACGCTTGGGGCTGCTCCGCCCCGGAGCCAGGCGGGTGCCCAGCCGCGAGGCCGCGGAGAAGGTCGGCCCGGCTGACGATGCCGACCAGCTTTCCATCGCGCAAAACCGGAACGCGCTTGATGCGATAGCTTGCCAGCAGACGCGCGATCTCGGCGGCCTCGGCGGCCTCGTCCACCGTAATGACCGGAGCGGACATCACATCGCGCGCGGTCTGCGCGCCGTTTCGCAAGCTCGCGAGGAAATCCGGGTTCAGCGTGCCACCCTCGGCAAGAAGCGCCAGCCACCAGTCGCGCCGCGCTTCGCGATCCATTTCCGCCCGCCCGATCAGGTCGCCTTCGCTGACCATGCCAATTACCGCGCCCGACGCGTCGACCACGGGAGCGGCGCTGACGGAGCGATCAAGAAGAAGGCGCGCGATCTCCCGCGCCGGCGTATCCGGCGAGACCGCCAGAACGTCCTTCGTCATTAGCTCGCGGGCCTTGGTCATGGCAGCTCACTCTGCGGCACTCGGCCGCTGTCCGTCATGCTGAATACATCGAGCGGCAAAACCCGGTGCGGTCGATGGCGTCCTGCGAGTACCAAACGGGGCTGAGCACGGCGCCTCGTTTGGGTGCGCGCGGCGTTCGAGGCCGGGGCTCGGCGACCACGTGGTAACGGGTCAGTTTGTGAAAGTGCTTCGAAGGGTGCCTCCTCCCGAGTCCCGACCGATGTCACTGATAATTCGGATGAATCCATCGTGGCGATGTGGTCACGCGTCGCGCAAAGGTGCCCCTCCCTGAATTTCGCAAAGTCTATGGCGACATCAATGCCGTGGCAGATTTGAAGGCGGTCGCTGATGGATGCGTCTTCATACTCTATGCAAATTCCAGCGATAGCGGTAGGCAGCATCATTCGTCAAACCTGCCGGAAGCGATCGCATCCTCCAAAAGGTGGCGCATGATCTTGCCCGTCGCGCTGCGCGGCAGCGCCGCATCCTCGACGAAAATAATCCGTTTCGGCCGTTTGTAACCGGCGATCCGGTCGGCGCAGGCCCGCGTCACGTCCTGTGCGGTCAGCGATCCCTCGCGGCGAACGATGAATGCGACCGGCACCTCGCCCCATTTGGCATCGGGCTGGCGCACGACGACCGCATCCGCGACTTGAGGCAATCCCAGCAATAGCTGCTCGATCTCTGCGGGATAGATGTTTTCTCCCCCCGACTTGATCAGATACTTTTTCCGATCCACGAATGTCAGGGTGCCGTCAGGGTTTCTGCGGAACATGTCTCCCATAAGGAACCAGCCGCCGCGGAAGTCCGTGGCCGTCGCTTCCGGGTTGTTCCAATAACCGGAGAACAGCGTCGGCGAACGAATGGCAAGCTCTCCGCTCTCCCCATCGGGCACGGGATTATCGGCTTCGTCCACCAAGCGTATGTCGCAGAGGGCGCTTTGCGTCTTGTCGAGCGGCGCGCCATCCTCGCCAATGCCGATATGGCCCGCGGACGCGGGCGGCGAGCCCGTCTCGGTCGAGCCAAAAGTGTTCATGTAGGGAGCGCGCAGCAGGCTCGTGACTTCGCGCAATTGCTGGCGCGGAACGAGATCGGCCATCACCCCGGCCCAGCGGATGCCGGCGGGCGGTCGCCCGGTGCTGCGCAGTGCCTCCATGAACGGCGCGATCATGCCGGGCATCAGGATCAGATGGCCCAGGCGCTCGGCGGCGACGATCGCGGCCAGCCCGCCGGGATCGAACCCGTCGGTCACGATGACGGTTGCGCCGCGCAGCAACGCGGCAAAGCTGGGGTCCGTTGAAACCATATGAAAAAGCGGCGCCCAGGCAACGAACGCGTCGTCCGCACCCGAGGGAATGTCGAGACCCATGACGGTGGCGCGCGCGATTTCCGCCCTTTGACTGATCAGGGCGCCCTTGGGAAGGCCGGTCGTTCCGCTGGTGTAGAGGATGACGACGCCATCCTCGGGATCGGTCCGCAGGTCCGGTCGGTTGTCCCTCGCGCGGGCCAGTGCCTTTTCGAAATCAGCGCCGAATATCAGCAGCGCGCCGGCGAGGCCGCGGCAGGCCGCCGCCTGATCGGCATAGCGCGGCGAGGCGACGATCAGCCGGGGCTCGACGAGGCGAATGCAGTGCGACAGCTCCGCCGGGGTAAGACGCCAGTTCTGGCAGCAGGCAACGGCGCCTATCCGCGCCGCGGCGACCAGAAGCTCGATATATTCGGCGCGATTTTCCGACAGGATCGCAAACCGGTCTCCGCGACCTATGCCATGAGCGGCCAGGAGGCCGCATAGGCGGGCCGATCGCGCATCCAATTCGCGATAGGTGACAGAGCGTCCGCCATCGCGAAGGGCAATCCGGTTGGCGAAGACAGTGAAGCTGCGTTCCAGAAGAGCGCCCAGGCTCACGTTCGCCGCGTTGCGGCAAAGGGTGGAGGCTTGGTTTCGCGTCATTCATTCCCCCAGAGGGTGAGGTCCAACCTCGTAGGCCGCAGGATAGCACCGTGCGGCGCCCAAGGCTTGGGGGGAACGGCCAGCGCGGATGATCGCGTCGGGACCAAGTTCGCCGTCGCGGCTAGCGAATCAGCTCGTAATGCATCGAGGCGACGATCTCGACCTGTTTCGCCTTGGTGCCGGGCGGGAAGGGGGGCACCCGCGCGTTGCGGAACAGGCCGAGCCAAGCCTCGTCGAGGAAGGCCGAACCCGAGCTTTTCAGCAGACGGAGGCCGCTCACGCTGCCGTCCGGATGGATCACGAGATGGATGGTGGCGATGCCTTGCTGGCCCATCTCGATGGCGGCGCGGGGATAGTATTTGCGCTCGTTCACCCAATGGGTGAAAGCGGCCTTCCAATCGGCGCCGACTTTGCCCTTGATGGTGAATTCCGGCGCCTGGAGCTTGGCCAATTCGGCCTGGCTGAGTTGCAGGTTCATGGTCGGCGGGCGGGCTGGCGTCTGAGGCTCGGGTCTCGCCGACGGGCCATAGAATTGCCGGTTGTTCATCACCAGGTAGTGCGGCGCGGCGCGGCGCGGGGCGGGCGGCACCGGCGCCGGTGCCTTGAACGCCAAGGTCGGCGGCATCTGCTGCGGCGCTAAGTTGAGATGAACGTCGGGCGGGCTTGTCGGCGCGGCTTGCGGCTTCGGCCGTGGCGCCCGCGCCTTTTGCGGTGGGCCGTGGCGCTTGGTCTTCGGCGCCGCGGTTTGGAACTGGCCGCCGTTTTCGAGAATAACGGCGATCGAGGCGGGTGGCGTCGGTACCGGGAGCGGCGGTGTCAGCTTGACCGAAAGCAGCAGCAGCGCCAGCACCAGTGCGTGTAAAAGAAGCGAAAAGAAGGCGCCGAGGCGCGGCGCTTGCGGCGGCTGGGCGGCGTGCGGCGGCAGTCCCGGCGCGATGACCAACGGCCCGCCAAGCTCGGCCCGCAGCCGCAGATAGGAGACGGCGGCGTCTTCCGCCGGCCAGGCTAGCGGCGGCACGCGCTGAAAGCGGTCCGTCGTCAGGCCGGCGGCGCCGGATTTGGCCGTCTCGAGCGGCGGCGGCGAAAGTCGGTTCTGGGATTTCGTTACCACGCGCCACCATACACGGAGCAGCGTCAAGGATACCTGCGGGACGATGTCCGGACGCCCGCCTTGCCTGATGACGGGGTGCAAGCGGGCATAGAGATAACGGAAATCGCGCCCGGAAACCACCGGCTTTTGCGGCTCTTGATCCTGTCTAGCGGCCATCTAAGGCGGATTGATGGCCGCGCCGGCGGTATAGATCTATTCAGCAGCCGCGCCAGCGCTCTGAAATCTTATTTGGAAGATATCGACGCCTACTGATGCGGTGGCTGCAACAAAGAAAAGCCAGGTCGTCGCATCCCTGGCCGCGTCGCCCCTCCATACACTGCTTTGCAGGGTCTAGACAATAATCTCGCTACCCCGTTGCGCTCCCCAGCGCATGTTTTAGGGTGGGGAAAACACTCTCATGGCGTGGCTTTAGCGCTTGGCGTTCCGACGTAAGGCGGCGGGTTCTCGGCGATTTCGGTCCAGAGTTGCAGCACAGTCCGGGTCAATCTGAATCCAAACTCAAGCGGCAGCATGCTTCGTGCGGCGTTGGGGCGGTTGGCATTGTGAGCGGCGATCGCGTCGTACACGGCGAGACGCTGCTTGCAGAGCGCTATCTCCGTCCTGGCGAGTGCCACAAGGTCTTCAGTTGACATGAAGTCGCTGAAGAAGACTTGGAGAACCCCAAGATCCCGATATTCGTATAATCCCCCGGGTGGCGTCTTCAACCAGTTTTCCAAGGCGCGCTGGCCCGCCGCGGTGATCGAAAAGGTTCTTCGATGCCGCCCGCCCATTTCCCGTTCTTCCTTTAAGAGGCCCGCCGCGGCTAATCGGGCCGGCTCGCCATAGAGCTGCGAGTGCGAGAACTCCCAAAAATACGTGACGGTGCGACTTGCCGCCCGCTTGAGCTGATAGGGGGTTGAAGGGCCGCGCAGACCGATCAACCCGAGAACGAGATAAGACACGGGACCGAGCCTGATGCTTGGGCTTGGTGCCGACGTTTCGCCCCGTCGCTTTTTCCGTGCCTTCGCCCTCTGAGCGGGGCTTGCAATAGTCTGTTTCATATGATACTAAGTACACCATAAACAATGGAGCGTCAGCCTGATTACAATACGAGCGGCCGGAAAGGGAAAGAGGCAAGGCAACAAGACCCAAAGTGAGCCGGTCTAGGCTGCTGGAGGTCCGGGTTTCGGGCTCGATATCAGTGTCCGCGCCTTAGAGCGCCAAGCAGGGAGAAGGCCATGCATAAGATGGTGGTGATGTATCCGCGTCCGCAGGACGAGACCAAGTTCCGTAACCATTACGAAGCCAACCATATTCCGCTTGCGAAGCGGCTTCCCGGTTTTATCGGCATGCGGCATTCGGTGTCGGTGCAGGGCGTTGGCGAGCCGGGGCCATATTTCTGTATTTTTGAAGCGGATTTCCCGGACGAGCGCGCGTTTTTCGCGGCAATGACGGGGCCGGAAGGAGAAGCGGTAAAAGCCGATCTTGCCAATTTTGTGACCACGCCGCCGCTCGTTGTTCATTACGAGGTCGCCGATTGAATGAGCAGCCATGGTGCTAGCTAGCGTCCTACGAATGCGGTGAAACCCCATCACCGTTGCTTGAACAGACAGTCGGCGATGCGCGCCGCACCGCTGCTGTGCGCTTCGGCGAGCGCACGGCTCTGATCGAGGGTAAGGGGGAAGGCCGGCCCCCGCCCGCTGGACATTCGCGGAATCAGTTGAGCAGGCGGAAGCCGTGGCCCGAGCACACCTCGTATAGTTCGAGACGAGCGAGCGGAACGCGATGTGGTGCTAGAACGCCATGGAAAGTAGAAATTTCGACCGCCAAACCGGCGCCTTCATGGCAACCATCCTAACCGGTTAATCGGGATGTGCTGACGCGAGTACATTGCCGGCGTCATCTTTTGCGAGATCTTTTGCGAGCTGCGGAGCCTTCAACCGGCGGCATCGCCAACGGCGGATTCCTCACAAACGTTGCCCCTGGGTCCCGGATGGACAAGACGCATGTTCGGGCGCGCGGCGTCGACGACCGGACGGGTGATAAAGAGGAGGAAATCACCCAGGTCTCAAGGGACGGTTTCCACCACCTGTGATCGTCAATCCGAGATTCACCCCAAAAGCCCGGGAGACGCCTCAACTGCTCCATTTAAACCGATAGACGGGAATGGTCTGGGAGAACCCCTTGAAGCGTTGCTCGCCAAGAGCGATGAAGCGTTCTGTCTCTTCGTCACAAAGCTGACGCACAAGCTCAGAAACGACGATGTCGCCCGCCTTAGCCTCACTACACAATCGAAACGCAAGCTGGACCGTCGCGCCGAACAAGTCCTGGTGCTCCGCGACCGGCTCGCCAGCGTGGATTCCAATACGCACGCTCAAGCCTTCGGAAGCATTGGCGTTATAGTCGAGGAAGCGCCGCTGTATGTCCGCCCCCGCGCGCACTGCGTTCGCCACCTTGTCGAACGATGCCATAATTCCGTCGCCGGTATGCTTGATCTCGCGTCCGCCATGCGCGTCGAGCGCACGCCGAACAAGTGCGTCGTGCACTCGCACCAATTCGAGCGCTGCAGCGTCTCCGAGGCGTGCCGTCATCTCCGTCGAACCGACGATGTCGGTGAACATAACGGCGCGCAAGCCGGGATCTATTGCCGGCGCGGAGGCGCCAGGGGCTGCACGCGGATCGCTGATGCGCCCGAGGAAGGCCATTACTGCGCTGAGGTCGACGGGAATGATGGCGTTGGCAATCTGGCCGTGCGCCTCGCGGTGGACATGCTCCGCAGTGGCGGCATCGGGCGCATCGACAAGGCAGAACCCCGTACCGCTTTCATAGTCCCACCAGTAGGTTATGTACTTGACCCCATATTTTCCTTGGATTGCTAAATCCTTTTGGTGGGTTCCGAAGACATCGTCTTCTGTCGCATCATGAATATGGTGACGGTCCATGAAAATCGGCATGAGACGCCTCCTCCGACGTCAAGGCGCCGGTTCAATGTTCTGGTTCACCCGGAAGAGATTAGAGGGATCGTATTGCTTCTTCAGTGCGGCTAGGCGGCCGTAATTATCCCCGTAGGCTGCTCGGACGCGCGCACTGCCTTCGTCGGTCATCATAAAGTTCGAGTAGGCGCCAGCTAGGTTGTACGGATGCACCGCCTCCCAATAGGCCTTCGTCCACCGAGTAATTGCGCCTGCGTTCTGCGGATGCGGGTCAATCCCGGCAATAACCATGGACCATGTGGCATCACGGGCTGCCCAGGCGGTGTCCTCCTTGCCGTGACGATGGGCCGCGCCGTCGATCGCATAGAGATGCATCAGCGACAGTTGGCTCGGCGTCTTGGCCGCCTGTTCGACGTGGATTTCAATCGCCTCGTCCGGCAACGCTTTGACGAAATCGCCGCGCCAGTACCATTGCAGGCCAGCGGGATAAAGCTTGTCAAACATGCTCTGCACGGCCGGAAACGGGGTCATGGCGGTCCAGTCAAGCGCGGGCGGCGGCAGGGATTTGAGCAGCGGGGCCAACGCCTTTCTACCTTCCTCCTCCGATCCGTCGTAGCAAACCATAAGAAGACAGATTCTGTGCCCCCAAAACGGTTCCGGAAAGGGCGGTATTGAAGGCACCGTTTTCAAACCAAAAAAGGCGCCGAGTTCTTCTGGTGCGCTCGGCAGGAAGTCGCGATAGGCCCGCATGATCGCGCGGGCATGATCCTGCGGCCAGGCGATCGGGCCGGCGAATACCTTGTCGACGGGATGCGCTTGGAACAGGAAACTCGTGACGACGCCGAAATTGCCACCGCCGCCGCGCAGCGCCCAGAAGAGCCCGGCATTTTCGCTTTTACTAGCTTTCACGAAACTCCCGTCGGCGAGCACCACATCGGTTTGGAGGAGATTGTCGATGGTCAGGCCGTATTTCCGGGTCAGATACCCCGTCCCTCCGCCTAGCGTTAGGCCGGCGACGCCGGTCGTTGAAACGATACCGAAGGGGACGGCGAGGCCGAATGCGTGGGTAGCATGATCGACATCTCCCGAGGTGCAGCCGGCCTCAACGCGCACTGAGCGGGCGGCCGGGTCTATATGAACGCCTCGCATTAAGGACATATCGATGACCAAGCCATCGTCGATGCTGGCCAGTCCTGGCCCATTATGGCCGCCCCCCCGAATGGCGATCGGTAGTCCTTCATCGCGCCCGAAATTCACCGCTGCAATTACATCGGTGACATCGACGCAGCGGGCGATCAATAGGGGCCGTTTGTCGATCATGCCATTGTACAACTTACGCGCCCCCTCATAATCGGGGTGGCTGCGCCCAACGACCCGGCCCCGTACCTTTTCGCTAAATTTAGCGACAGATTCGCCGTTCATCGAATTGCCTCCCTAGCGCAGCCTCAGGGCTAGTCCATTACGGCCTATTTGCGGTGGCAATATCCACCGGAGAAGCCATGAGATGTCCGCCACCTCAATCAGCCATTTTTATGATTACGTGCCAATTGCCGACGCGTCGCCCTGCTTTCCATCCACGCGGCGTGGCCTTTCAGAAAACTGCAACTGTGTGACCTCTGTTGGCCATACGTATTTGACCGCGATCATCTTGTCGCGACTGTCTTCTGCTGAAGTGGAATGAGCCTTCGATTATTTCTGCTTACGTGCGGTCGAGAGCCGGTGGCATCGAAGCATCTGATTTTGGCTGACATTTCCAAGACAACACCATCGGCAGGAAGACAGACAGCGTTCTACTAGCGGTACACCAGGGTCCCCTTATATCGCTTAACGCTATCGGATCTTTCCAACGCCGTACGCAAAGCCGGGCTGTCCGCGGAAAGCGTGGGCGAAACGTGCAGCTTTTATTCTCAGGGAGGCGATCGACGCATCGAAGGAAGACAGGCCGGAGCTTTGTTCCCCGGCCTGTCCGACTTTAGAAAATATCGCATGCCGGCTTTTTTGGCTCTTTTAAATATTGAGT
>OFHJ01000380.1_pt1 | contig 17496 bp, 10 predicted proteins | sample 1522001 | NCBI WGS metagenome assembly OFHJ01 (sample SAMEA2464838, study PRJEB22497) | soil metagenome | biome: Grassland; feature: Farmland; material: Clay | place: Australia | collected 2013-02-01 | depth 1.2 m | reverse complement strand
CAACGCCGCCCATACGAAACACAAACACACCCTCCACCCCCCACCTTCTCCCGCCTACACAATCCGTCCCACCGGAACCCCCCGTTCCAGATCCCCCCGCACCTGCTTAACCATCCCGCCCCGGGTCGGCGCCCTTCTCCGTCGGTGTCGTCGGTTCCGTCATGTTTCGGGCTCCCCCGGCCTACTTCCTCAGACCGAACAGTCGCTTGAGCGGAGCGGCGAGGCCGCTGTCGCCGTTGGTTGCGGGCGCGCCGGGCAGGTCCAGGTCGATGACGGCCACCGCGGGCTCGGCGGCTCCCGGATCGGCGGCCCCCCGCCCGACCCCCGCCGGCCCGCGGCCCGGGCCGCGCACCGCCTCGACTCCTACTCCGCCAACTCACACGGACAGAGATCATGTACGAACTCGCGCCCGATGTATTTGCCTGTACCACAGGCAGGAACTGTGTATTTCTTGATCTGAGAGGCAATCGGTACCTCAGCGTATCTACCTCCCGCATGCGACTACTGGGACCGCTAATACGCGGCGCGAGCATTGATTCCGCCACGCCGGATCGAATCGATCAGGAACCCGGGTCTACCGCCGAGCTTGCTGACGAACTCCTTGAAGCGGGCGTACTATGCTTAGGGGACACCGCTGCGCGCGCCCCGCAATCGGTGCCACCAGCGGCAACTCAAGAACTCCCGCACCAGAGTCGCTCGCGCGTCTTCCCCGTTCCCCTGACGGAACGGATTGAGATTTTCTACACCTTAGCCCAGGCGGATGTCGCGCTCCGTCGCACCACCCTCTGGAGTATCACGGAGCGAATCCGCACGGCGAATGTCCGGCCGCGCCCTGATCTCGATGACCCTCCGCCGTGGGAAGTCGAATCCGCTACCTGCAAGTTTCTGACCGTCAGACCCTGGTATCCCCGGAACCGCGTGTGCCTATTCGACTCTCTGGCATTGATACTCTACCTAGGCCGTCACGGAATCCACGCCAGCTGGATATTCGCGGTCCGCGAGGATCCGTTTGCGGCACATTGCTGGGTTCAATATCGTGAGACGACTCTCAATGATCATCTAGATCGCACTCGGCTCTATAAGCCGATCATGGCAGTATGAATACCTAGCGTGAACATCCCTTACATTGCCTTTCTGTGGAACCCGCTGATCCAAGCCCAAGCGCAGGAAGCCAAGAGTCTGCGCGACACCGTCTCCAGAACGACATGGCTCCCCCGGCTTGACCGTCCGGGCTTAACGTTGCTGACCCGATGTTCGACAAGGCGGTCATTACCGGTGCACGTCATGCGATATGCCAGCGGACTTCTCATCGGAATTGCTTTCTCGCGCTCATCCACTCGAGCACTGACCCAGACAGAAATCACTTCCACCGACACTCTCGCAGGTTCCCCCGATGAAGTTGTTCACAATCTCACTCGTTATTACTGGGGAGGATTTGTCGCATTGCTCGCCTCCCGACAGACTGGAGAATGGCGGGTATACCGAGATTGTTCGGCAAGCGTTCCGTGCTATTACATGACCTTGCGAGGAGTGACCCTCGTCACCTCCGATGCACGACACATATTTTCCCGGTCCGACTGGGACACGTCGAGCGGACCACCCCGACCTATTGCAGTGAACTGGAAATATCTCTCGCAGTTTTTAGCCGACGCCCAAATCCAGAACCGCAATACTGCTCTGACCGACGTTCAGGAGCTTTTGGCTGGCGAGACACTATCCGGCGGACACGCTGACCCGTCGGTCAGACTCGCCTGGGATCCCACACACTTCGCCAATCACACTCCAGTGGTCTCGTTAGAGAGAAAATGTGAAGAATTTCATGCGATCACCCATTACTGCATCGAAGCTTGGGCCCATGAACACGACTGGATTCTTCACAGTCTATCGGGCGGATTTGATTCCTCTCTGGTTCTCTCTTTACTCGCCAATTGCAGACGTCGTCCTCACGTGGTCTGCATAAATCGCTACGCGCCTGGGCCGGCAGAAGACGAGCGGGATTATGCGCGTCGTGCCGCATCACACGCGTCGGCCCCGCTCGTGGAATGTGCTTGGGAATTTGAGAAATTCACATTCGACGAATCATGCCTGCGAATACCATTTGGCGCACAGCCGAGCGTTCAGTCTCTCCTGTACCCCATTGAAGCGGCTTACGTAGCACGCCTTGAGTCGGCACATCACTTTGACGCCATGTGGACAGGCGAAGGCGGCGACCATCTCTTCATTGCATACCCGACGACTCTTGGCGTGACCGACTTTCTAGCGTTGCAGGGCGTGGGCAGGAACCTACTCACGGTCGTAGAAGAGGCTGCCCGTCTCACGGGCACCTCGATCCCGCGCCTCATCTGGGATGGGGTATGCCACCGTCTTCGTTCCTCGTTCGCTTCGCAATTCTTGAGCATTTGGAAGGGCTTCAACGAGCCCGCTGGGCAGACCGTCGCTCCGCACCCGTGGCTCTCTCTCGCAGACCGTCTTCCACCCGGAAAGGCGGAGCAGATAATGCTACTGCTGGAAGTACTGCATCGCCACCGACCCATCGCCGGCTCCTTGGACTCAATATCGCATCACCCACTGCTCTCCCAGCCACTCATTGAGTTCTGTCTCGGGGTGCCCACCTATGATCTATTGTGCGATGGGCGTTCACGCGGGTTAGCGCGCCGCGCTTTCAGTCAGACTATGCCAGCCGCCATCATTAACCGCGAGACGAAGGGGGAAACCACACACAGCCTCGCGGGCGTTCTTCATCGAAGTACCGACTTCGTGACGGAATTTCTGCTCAACGGCCTTCTGGACAACCAGCATCTTTTTGACAGAACGTTGATTGACTCCCTTCGGGCTTCCCACACCACCGCTCACAATAACGCTCTCATGCCAATCTGTGCCGCCCTAGCCGCTGAGGCTTGGGCTCCGATATGGTCGTCTCGCTCGTTCCTCTAGTCATCTGCAGTTCCTCCAACCGCTCACCGCGTCCCCGTCACCCGATCCGGCGGAACCGTCAATCCCACGCGCTGTAGAAGCTCGGGTGCGACTGCACGCGGGCCAAGAAGATTGATTTCCGCCCAATATAGATTCCTCAGACGGGAGATTTTTGCCTCCGCAGGGACACTCAACCAGTGCACACTCCGCCGGTACGCGAATGCTTCGACAAAGGTCCCAGTTGCTTTCCATTCTGCCAGGAATTGCCCAGCGTCCGGGTTTCTGCTCACAAATTCCAGCAGAATTGGGCCATTTGCCGCCCTTCCACTACCGGAGGGATCCAGGTACTGGTAATGCTTCAGATCCGCCCCAACGGGTGGCCCGCCAAAGAAGAGTCTCGACTGCAGGCGCCAGTATGCTCCACCCAGCGCGAACTCAGTGACGTTGTAATCCGCTGGATCGCCAATCTCCGCAGCCACGTACTTGTGCAATTTCTCTATGGCGTCAGCCGCAAAGAGACCCCCGAAGCTCCACCCGAGGACCATTGCGCGCCCAACCCGAATACCTGTCGTCTGCACTGCCGAAATCGCATTTGCGTAAAGCGAGACTGCGCTTTGCTCGGCCCGCTTCGCTTGTGCGAACGGCCCAAACCCAGAAGAACCCGTTCGAGCCCAATTGATGAGGAGTACGGCAATTCCCGCATGAACGAACCGTGCAACGGGATACGATGTGATCCATTGGGCATCTTTCGAGTAGCGTTCCGAAAAGCCGTACGCCATGACTGCCAACGGAACGCGCTTTCGCACACTGCCTGGCGGAATTGCGAGAAAACCAGTGCTGTAGTATCCAAACCGACTCGGAATCTTCACGAGCCGAAATGAAAAGTTTAGTTTGTGTTGACGGGGATCTAATTTTCCCAGTTCCCGGATTCTTCCGTCTTTCAAGTCGACTATCACCAACTTCGGTGGTTCCGTCAACGTCTGCGCAACACACACAGCAATGTCGCGCCGCGCCACTAATTGGCATGAATGAGAATAACTTCCAAGGTCCCCATGAGGCCAGCGGAATACGTGCATGAGTTCGTCGTCCCGATTATCGACTTCCTCCAAATACCACCGAACCGGGCCACCTGGCCTCACAAAGCCGCTAATCTGCACGAACATCCGGCCATGTCTCGTTAGCCACATCCTGCGCACGCTTTGCACGAAGAATCTCTGACTAACGGCTGCAATCTTCCTGAAACTCTTGTGCCGTCCGAGAAGAAATACGTTTAGAGATCCGTGACAGCCACACTGATTCCTATGGAAATTCCTCTCAACGTGATTGGATACCACAGCGAGAGTCCCGTTGCCCGAGACTCCAATTCCCATCAATCTAAACAGCGGCAGTTTTGGATGAAGCCGTTGCCCAGTCTCGAGATCAAATATCCTCGTTCGCCACGATTTCATTGAGGAAACGAGCCCAATGAGGTGTCGATGCTGCCAGACAAGACTCGGCGCGAGAGAGAAAGAATGAATGGCAAGCGGAAGACCTTGCGCCTGGAGATGTCCCTGATGCCTCCTGATGCGAACGGCTCCTACTCTGACCTGGACAGGCCAACGCGCCCACTTCGGCGAAATCAGCTCGAGCGTCGTCATCGCTCCCGTCACACGCACCGAGTTCCGACGTTTCCAACTCCAGGGCACCGAATATGCATACGCCAAAAGACCCGCGCGCCTAGCATACGCATCCACAGAGATCTCATGATGAGTCCGCAGAAGAGTTCCGCGCTTCCCCGTAACGATATTCTCCCAATCTATGGAAGTGCCATCTGCCCTTCTAATGACGAACAGAATCTCGTCTTTACTCCACCACAAGATTGTGCCAATGCCCCGACCGACATAGACGACTTTCCACGCTCGCTCTTTTCCGCTAATAGGTCGAATTTCGATTTGCTGAAGCCCCCTGCTATCGGTCAGGTTGCGTGCAACTTCGGCCAAACGATTTCCCATCGGAGACACTGCAAACCGAATGATCTGCGCCTCCACGGGCCATCCCGTCACACTTCCCGGGGCTGCGCCGGCGAGAGTGTCAATCGAACTCAATGTGAATGACAGCGATACACATAGAGCCGCGGTGAGCAGAGCAGACTGTGACTTATGACTTGAGTGTTGAATATTCAACGCATGACTTCGCGCGGCATCTTCAAACACTGCGGCGTGACGCATCATCACCACCGAACCGAAATGGACGCGGACACGAACCTACCAAGAGAATTCGCATTACTCGCGTCATAACCCAGTAGTTCGCTTGACCTTTGAACCGCGGGCGGCGCACGATCGAAACAGTTGAGGCAAGACAGATAAGCTCTCGTCCTACCCCACGCTGCATCTCCTCTAAATAGGCGAATTGAACCGGTGAAATTCACAGTCGTCCACGATGCCACGGGGATTGGGGTTGCCGGATTAATGTCTTTGTACCCTTTGGTGTAATTTAGGAATGCATTCAAGGCCCACGGTCCATGATGCAGCCCGGCCGAAAGTCGCCCCCTGAAGCGGACCGGATTTTCCAAAGTATCCAGGATGCTGAATGCGGGTGCGCCCGCAACGGACTGATCTCGGAATTGGAATATATAGACGCCATTAACCCCGATGTCGTATCGGTACCCATGAATTTCACGGTCATAGTCGACATTCGTCATGACGCCTCGTACGTCTGTGCGTCCGATATTCTGAAACCTGTCATCGAGCACGGCGACGGCATCGAATAGCGTGCGGGGCGGTCCATAGCCCGGCAGCGTTGTGACATTGAAATAGCCGTACTGAGCAGAGCCATATGTCTGTAGCTGTGCGGTCGTTGGGTTGTTCTCGATGTATGCGGAATACAATCCGCCTTGATTGAGTGCGGAGAGCGGCGGGATCGCAAGCTCAGAGATCTTATCTTTGAATCTGACATCGTAAAACGTCGTATTCAGAGCCACTCCCGGGATCTCGGCCGGGTTCCAATCGAGACCCGCGGTCCACTCCACGGATTTCTCAGCGGTCAGACCGGGATTCGAGCCGTACAGCTCTAGGTACGCGACAGTCTGTCCGGGCGGGAGCTGTGGCGCAGATGAATTCAGCAGTTCGCTGCCCTGGGCGCCGTATAGTTGGAAGAAATTCGGCGCCTTAAATGAAGAACTCAGGGTTGTTCTGAGCTTGAGGCCACGCAATGGTCTCCATGCGATGCCGAGACGTGGATTTAGGGTGGACCCAAAGTCAGAATAGTGATCAAGTCGCGCTGCAACATCCAAGGACAGTCTCTGCCCGAACCCATCGACAACATGAGCTCCAATGAGAGGGATTTGCCCCTCTATGAAGACGGAGTCCACCGTACGGTGTCGCGCAATGTCCTTTAGTTGATATAGACCGGTGAATAGACTGCTCAGAGATTCGTATCGTATTTGGGCGCCCAACGCCATCTTAATCATTCCAGAAGGCATTCTCAGGACACCTCCACTTGCGACCACCGAGCCAGTCGCGAGCTTATCGTTACCGCCGAGCAAACCGTCGGCGGTCGTTGTCTTTGTGTCGTTTCCGCCGTACGAAAAGTGGGTCCTGATCGACCATTCATGACGCAACGACGTATCAGACCCGATGCTGTATGAAAATTGTGTGACGTTCGCCCGACCGATCAGGGAGACGGAATAGGCCGACACGGCGAGCCTGTCTCGACGATGAGAGTAGAACGCGGTACCGGTAATTCTGGTTCCCTGTGATATGGACTGATCGGCGGTCAGATAGACGCTGTTCTGCGTGAGACCAGGCGTCAAATCTCCAGGGGCGTCACTAGCGCTGTACGGGCGGTCGAGGACGTTCAGAGGCGTTTCATCTCGGTACTGATATGCGACCAACGCATGGCCCGTTGCCCAGTTGATGCCCTCTGATTGGGATACTCGGTATTGCTTTAGGCTCCCGCGCGTGACCTGGCCGTACGTGACGGAAGTCTCTGCGCCCTGCTGCTGGTTTTTTAGGACGTAATTCACCACTCCAGCCATTGCATCTGCGCCATATACTGCGGATGCGCCGTCCATTACGATGTCGATGCGCTTGATTGCACTCATCGGTATGACTGAGATGTCAGTGAATGCGCCGTTTATTCCACCAGGCGCAAGGCGATGACCATTTACCAGTACTAGAGTGGAGCCGTATCCCAGGCCCAACAGATCGACTGCGGCGCCATAGCCGGTGTTACCTGCATCTGTATTGCTCGCCAATCCGTTTTGCTCTGAACCGACTGAATTGAGTGTCTCGGGCAGTGAGTTCATCAACTGCTCGACGCTCTGGTAACCGGATTCCCGGATCTCCTTCGCGGTAATGGTCATAATGGGCTCTGAAGGCGGCGGTCCTCCTTCGATGTGGCTCCCGGTCACGATGACCTGCCGTAGCATCGGCGGTGCTTGGAGCCCGGAATGGCGACTCGGCGCAGCAGACCGCCGCTCGGACGGCATCCGACTCGGATGCGCCGGTTCATGCGTTGCTCCTGATCCAGCGGGTGCTTTCGGGGTCGAACGCTCTGGGAAGATCTCCAGCGTGCGACGGGTGATCGAGTACTGCAGACCAGTACCGGCGAGAAACTTCTGCAGCGCCTCACGCACCGTATAGCGTCCGGAGAGACCTGACACCGCTCGGTGTGTTTCCGTCCCGCTCGGGAGGATGACCTGCAAGTTGGCCTCACGTCCCAGCTCCAGCAGGGCTCGTCTGAGGGACTCCCGCTGGATGTGAAATGAAACGAGCTGATCGAGAGGGCCGGCGAATGCAGGTCGGGAGACGAGCAGCGGGCTCACGCACCATGCGGCGACCAATACGCCCCTCAACCATCTGCCGTGCGTACGGACACATCCCCGATCTCTTCTGAACACCGAAAACACCATAACTCGTCCCCCGACTTTTGTGTTGTCTTGGGCGAGAGACGGACGGCGACTCAGGAAGGGAACGCGGTTGCGCGGACTTCTCGTCGCCGTGTTTGTTTTTGATATTTGGTCTGCGGACGTTGAATTTGACGTCAAATCACGGGCTGTTGCATTCGTTATTCAAATGCGTCCGTATCGACGTCCGAAGGCGTATGCACACTGTGCCGTGGTCGCGTGCCACGGTTACCGGCACTACGCGACCCAATCCTTCGAGCCAGGCAGGGATGCGACTGCTGATGACCAGCGTCGTGAGACGGATCCCGGCCGCGGCCGGCGACACGAGGATCGGGTGGTGGGAATATCGATCCAAGTTCTCGACGATGCCCTGCAGCGGTTCGTCGGCGAATTCCAGGCGTCCGGTGGTCCAGGCGAGTGCCAGTCGCGGATCGACGTGATCGAGCGCAGTATGCGGTCCTCTGCTGTATGTCAGTCGCTCGCCGCGATGCAGCTGGATCGGTTCGGCGCCGTTGCCGCGGACTCGCCGTTGCATGGAGGGGGCGTGTACCGAGACTTCGACCCTGCCCTGCGTGACGGTCACCTCGATTCGTCCAGGCTCTCGATCCACCACGAATGCGGTGCCCAGATCGAGGATCGTGCCGTTGCCGGCGGTGACGATGAAGGGCCAGTGGAGCCGGTGAAGCACGTGAAACCATGCTTCGCCCCGCTCGAGTGTCACGGTCCGATTGCGGGGAGTCAGTGATACGTCGAGTGCGGTCGCGGCGCCGAGGATCACGATCGAGCCGTCCGCCAGTCGAATGCGCCGGGTCAGCCCGGGGCCCGTGCTATAGAGCATCGGCGCTGCCGCCCTCGCCGGCGTCGGAGTGCGGGGCCGTCCCGAACCGCCTGGTAGCGCGATGATCAGCTCGCATACCGCCGCGGTGATCACCCCTGCAGCCCCACCCCAGCGGATGAGTCGGGTGGACCGGCGCAGTGATCCCCGCGCGTGCAGCACACCGGCGCCGCCCCGGAGCGTCGGGAGTTTCACGCCCTGTGCATCACGATGCAAGCGAGCGCACGAGGCATAGACCTGCCGGTTGTGTGGATCCTGCGACCAAGCGTGCCACGCACCGCGCTGCTCCGACGTCATCTGCGCTGCACTGCAGCGCAGTGCATGCCATTCCAGCGCCTCCAGCCAGCGTGACTCCTCGTAGTCCCGCAACAGCTGCGCCGCTCTCACCGCTCACCCCCGTCGCGCTCATCGTCCTCGAGCGATGCCTGCAGGTACGCCAACGCACGCGCCACGTAGATTTTTGCCATTCTGCCGCTGATACCCATCGCCTGGCCGACCTCGTCGAACGGCCGGCCCTGCACGACCCGAAGCGTGAAGGCCTCGAGACAGCGGGACGGCAGATGCCCGAGCGCCTGCTCGATCATCTCCAGGCGCTGGCGGGCATCGACCACGGTTTCGGCCGAAGGGGCCAGCTGCTCCGCCTCTGCACGGACCGCCTGCGCGAAACGCTCACGCACGACGCGACGACGTCCCTGATCGGTCATCAGGTTAAGGGCGCAGCGCCACAGGTAGCTGGCCAGGGACGCTATCGAACCCTGACGTTCAACTGCGAGGACCTTGACGTATGCATCCTGAGCAATCTCCTGGGCGAGTTCGACCGAACCGGTTCGCAGCGTCAGGAATCGAACCAGTGGACCGTGATGCTGGCGTGCAACCTCCGCCAGCGCCTGGGCCCGATCCTCGCGCGCCTCCACCGCCGCTGGGACATCCGGCGCGGCCGTGACGGCGTCTGCACCGAGCGACGCATCGACCCTTCGCGTATTCACGACAGGACCGTCTCCGAGAGAAACGCTCGAACACGAGCTCCGGGAAACGAGCTGCATCCCGCTGCGCATGCGATGGTGATCCGCACCCTGACCCCCTCCAGCTCCAACCGCTCAGTTCGTTCCTGCTCAGCGGCGCCCAACGCACGGTACCCGCACCCTTGGGATGTTGGCTCCTCGCGGCTTCCCGGCCTCAGGAGAATAGTTTGTCGACTATAGTACTCATCGTGTCCCGCGAGGCAACTGTTGTGAGCAGGGAATTTTTCTTCGGGAGGGTGAACGGGGAACGGGCTTGCGAGAGAGCAACAGCGTCAGTGGCGCCGTCGATCTGCGCTAGGTCAATTTGCGGTCCGGCTCAGAAGCTGGTGCGTACGCGATCACTGACGTCCACATCCCCGCGGGCCGCCAGCAATCCGGGTTCGCTTTGTGTAGCCGAATCGGATCCGGCAGATCCCCTCGTCTCAGCGGCCTGGTGCGCCCGCTCCGAGGATGTCGCGCAGGCGCTCGCCCGTGGCCACGGCCGCAGGGCCAATGATGACGTGCAAGCACTCCGGTGCCACCATTGCGCTGCCGCGCAGCCCCAGGTGTTGCAATGCCTCGCGGTTCACTTGGCCCGCATCGGCGATGGCGATGCGCAGCCGCGATGAGGCGGCAACGATTTCTCTCACGTTGCCCCTGCCGCCAATGGCCGCGAGCAACCCTTCGATGCAACCGGCCTCCAGTGCCGGGGCAGCCGGCACCGGGGTCTCGGCCGGCGGTGCCGCGGCCGGCGCCGGCGCCGCAGTGGCGGGCATGTGTTGCAGCGCTTCGCGCATCTCCCCGGCAATCTGCTCGGCAATCGGGCCGATCACCACCTGCAGGGCCGTTGGCGAAGGGCGCACCATTCCGACCGCGCCCAGGGACTTCAACGCCTGATCGTTGACCGCCTTCTGGGCGCGCACCGTCAAGCGTAACCGAGTCGTGCAAGCATTGACGGACTCGAGGTTCCGGGCACCGCCGAGCGCGGCGATGTAGGCCAGCGCCCGTTCGCCGGCCGGCACCGGAGCGCTCGCCATTTCCGGCTGCAGCTCGCTCTCGCGACCCGGAGTCTTCAGGTCGAACTTCACGATCACATAGCGGAAGATGCCGTAATACAGCCCGAAATACACCGCACCGATCGGCAACAGCAGCAGCGGGTGGGTGGCGTACTTGAAATTCAAGATGTAGTCGAACAGGCCGGCCGAGAACCCGAAGCCGAGCCGAACGTCCAGTGCGTTGGTGATGATGAACGCCAGCCCGGTGAGCAGCGCGTGCACCAGGTACAGCCCCGGCGCCAGGAACATGAAGGTGAACTCCACCGGCTCGGTGACACCGGTGAGAAAAGAGGTGAGCGCGATCGAGACCAGCAGGCCCGCGACCGCCGCCCGCCGTTCGGGCCGTGCCGTGTGGTACATCGCCAGGCACGCGGCCGGCAATCCGAACATCATGACCGGGAAGAATCCGGCCATGAACGTCCCGGCATGCGGATCACCGGCGAAGAACCGGTTCATATCGCCGGTGACACCGTGGTAGTTGCCGACGATGAACCACGCGAAGCTGTTGAGAATATTGTGCAGCCCCGTGACGATCAGCAGCCGGTTCAGCACGCCATAGACGAACAGCCCCCAGGGACCGGCGGCGAGCACGGCGCGGCTCAGCGCATCCATGCCGCGCTCGATGTGCTGCAGCTCCGCCCCGAGCAGGATCGCCACCGGCAGCGCCGCAAACCCGGTCACGATGGGCACGAAGCGCCGTCCGCCAAAGAAGGCCAGGTAGCTCGGCAGTGTGAAGTTGTGGAAGCGGTTGTAAAGTGCCCCGCCCAGCAGCCCCGAGATGATACCCACCGGCACGGTCAGTTCGGCGAGCTGCTTTTGCGTGAACGCCGCGACGACGAGCGCATGTGCATGCGCCGGTACCCCGGAGAGCACCGCCGCGGGTGCCGTGACGAACACGGCCGCGCCCTTGTTGATCACCAGGTAGCTGACCACTGCCGCCAGGCCGGCCGCACCATGGTTGTCGCGCGCCAGCCCGATCGCCACGCCGACCGCGAACAGCAGCCCGAGGTTGGTGAAGATCGCCTGCCCGGCGGCGGCCATGACGTGGATGTTGAACAGGTCGGGCTGGCCGAGGCGCAGCAACAGCGCGGCGGCCGGCAGCACCGCGATCGGCAGCATCAGCGCGCCGCCGAGCTTCTGCAATGCGGTCAGGATATGTTTCATGAGGCGGACCCCGTCAACGTTTCAGCCGGCGCGGCAGGCGAAGCAGCCGCTGCGGCGCACAGCGAGCGCACGGCCTCGGCCGACTCTTGCACCAGCGCCGCTTGGGCGCGCTCGCGGCATTGCTCCAGCGTCAGCTCCCGCAGCAGAGCTTTCAGGTGCGGGATGGCCGCCGGCACGCACGAGAGCTCGTGCACGCCCAGTCCGACCAGGATCGGCGCGGCGGCCGGATCGGAAGCCAGCCCGCCGCACACCGCGACACGTCGCTGGCCCAGGTGCGCCGCTTCCGCGGTGCGCGCAATCAGGCGCAGCACCGCCGGGTGCAGCCCGTCGAGCCGCGCGGCGAGCTGCGAGTGCCCCCGGTCCATCGCCAGGGTGTACTGCGTCAGGTCATTGGTCCCGATGGAGAAGAAGTCGACCTCCCGGGCCAGCGAGTCGGACATCAGCGCCGAGGCCGGAGTCTCGATCATTACGCCAAGTTCGATCGGTGCACGGCGTCCGATGCGCCGACTGGCCTGCTCGATGTGCGTCCGTACCCGGCGGATTTCCGTCACGTCGGTGATCATCGGCAGCAGCAAGCGGCACTGCCCGAGCGGCTCGACGGCCAGCACCGCGCGCAGCTGCTCATCGAGCAGCTCCTCGCGCCACAGGCTGGTGCGGATTCCGCGCAGACCGAGCGCGGGGTTCTCCTCCGCCGGCAGCGGCAGGTACGGGATCGGCTTGTCGCCGCCGATGTCCAGGGTCCGGATCGTGAGTGGACGCCCCTCGAGCGCCGTTGCGATATGCTGGTACTCGGCACACTGCTCGGCCTCGTCGGGGGCACTCTGGCGCTCGAGGAACAGAAATTCCGTGCGCAACAGGCCGCAGCCCTCCGCACCGTTGCGCACCGCGAGCTCGGCGTCGGCCACCGAGCCCAGGTTCGCCAGCACCTCGATTCGGGTGCCGTCGGCCAGATGGCAGTCGCGCTGCGCGTTGCGGCGCTCGCTGGCACGCCGCTCGTTCGCCTGCGCAAGCTGCCGGCGTGCCGCCTCCAGGCGTGACTCGCCCGGATCGACGAACAGCTGGCCGCTGTCGGCATCGAGCACGAGCGCAGTCCCCTCGGCGATGCTCTCCAGTGCCGGCCCCAGCGCCACGAGCGCCGGGATGGCCGCCGCTGCAGCGAGAATCGCCACGTGGGAGGTCGCACCGCCGGCGGCCAGGCAGATCCCGCCGAGCGAGCTGGCATCCAGGCCCACGAGTTGCGAGGGCAGCAGTTCGCGGGCCATGAGAATCGTGCCGGGCGCGAACTGCGCGGCAGCGGCCGCCTCCCCGGTGATCGCCCGCAGCACCTGCTGTTCGAGGTCGAGCAGGTCATCGGCACGCTCCGCCATACGCGGGTCCGCGAGCGCGCGCAGCGCGTCGATGCTCTGGCGGATCGCCGCGCGCCACGCAAACGCGGCACTCTTGCCCTCCGCGACCCGCTGCAGCGCGCGTGTCTGAAGCTGCGGATCCTCGATCAACGCCAGGTGCGCCGTGACGATCTCAGCCGCAGCGCCCGCGACGCGTTCGAGCGAGCGCTCCAGCGCCGCTTGCACCTCGCCGCAGGCGCGCCGCAGCGCAGCCGTTTCTCGTTCGATGCCGGCACCGTCCTCGGGCACCGTCAATTCCCGCTGGCGCAGCGGCGCCGCCGGTCCCACGGCGAGCCCCCGGCTGGCCACCACGCCGCACAACACTGCACCGGCGCCCAGCGGGGTGGTCACTGCCTCGGGCCCGGGGGCAGCCGACATTGGCGCAGTGGCGCGCGCCGCGCGCACGCGCGCTGCGGGTTCCGGCCGCGACAGCAGGGAGGTCAGCGCCTCGAGTGCCGCAGCCGCATCGGCACCGCTCGCACGCACCTCGACGGCATCGCTGCGGCGGACCCCGAGGGTCATCAACGCGGTCGCGCTGCGGGCATCGCCCGAGCGCCCCTGGAAATGCACCTGCACCTGCGCATCGAGCCCCTTGAGCGCCGCAGCCACCTGCGCCGCGGGCCGGGCATGGATCCCGTGTTCAAGCGCCACGCGCACCGTGCGAGCGAGTGCCTCGTGCGCCGGGGTCTGGGAAGTGAGCATCGCCGCGCCCGCTGCTTCCTGCGACGGACCCCACCGCAAGAGCACGTCACCGACTTCCACGGCGCGCCCCACGACCTGCTGCGTCACCGGCGGCGCGGGGTTGCCGAGCAGCAGCACCGGGGTCAGCAGGCTCGGGACCCGGCGCGAGAGCCCATCCAGGTCAAAGCGGATCAGCGGATCCCCCGGGCGCACCGCCTGGCCGGCGGCGACACAGGCCTCAAATCCCTCGCCGCCGAGCCCAACGGTGTCGATCCCGATGTGCATGAGGATCTCCTGACCCGCATCGGTGCGCAGGGTGATCGCGTGGCGCGTCCCGGGCAGCACCGCCACTTCACCGGCGCAGGGGGCACAGAGCACCCCCTCGAGCGGATCGATCGCCACGCCGTCGCCGAGCATGCGCCCGGCGAACACCGGGTCAGGCACCTCATCAAGCGGAGCACTCCAGCCGCGCAGCGGCGAGTGCAGCACCCGTTCACTCATGGCGCGCCGTGCTGCACGTGCAGGCCCCACACCAGCGCGCGCAGCAACGAGTGACGCGCATCATCTTCTCCGAGCACCCAGATCATGACCCCGCGCAGATGTTCGTGCCGCACGAATGCCGCCTTGATGGCAAGCGAGTACGGATCGTCGTAAGTGAAGAAAATATGCCGCCGGGCGTTGTATAGCCAGGGAGCCTCCGCTGTGTCGCTCCAGTGACGCACCCACGCGGGGTTGGTAAGCATCCGCGAGACGATCGTTTTCCACGGCGTCTCGGGATACCCGCCGGTGTATTTCGAGTACAGCCCTGCATGGCGCGCGCTCACGCCCTTGAACCCGCGCCCGTAGAAGGCGATGCCGAGCAGGATCTTATTGGCCGGCACCCCATGCGCCTCGTAGTAATGCACCGCGCCGGTGAGATTGTCCCGGGAGCGCTCGGGTTCGGGCTCCGGGTCGTGCGGATCGGCCCCGAGCGGCGTATTGAACCCGCTGTTGGGACTGAAGATCGTGTTCATGTCGTAGGTCATGACGTTGAACCAGTCGACCTCGGGTACGAGCGCCGCCAGGTCGTAGCTCTCGCCCACCGAGTAGGCCCCGCCCTCCTGCCACGTACCCGCCGGGCTCGCCACCGTCAACAGGTAGTGTCGGTGCGTTCTCGCGCCGAGCGCATCGAGCTGTGCGCGCAACTCACGGACCAGCGCCGTGGCGTCGGCCCGATCCTGCGGCCGCGAGCGGTTCATGCCCCCGTGCACGGGGAACTCCCAGTCGAGATCGATGCCGTCGAAGTGATCCCGCTCGATCATCCGCCGAATACAACTGCGCGCGAAACGGGCGCGCGAGGCCGCGCTGAGGGCGATATCGGAATACTCCGGCGCCTCGTCCCAGCCGCCGATCGACACCAGCAGCTCAAGCCCCGGGTGCCGCCGCCGGAGCTCGCGCAGCTGCGCAATGATGCGCTGCTGCGCAGGACTCGGCGCGGCACAGCGACCGGCCCGGTCCGGTTCCTCGAACGCATAAATGACCGCGTCGAGATCCTGCACCGGGATGTCTGTGACGGGCATGCCGCCGTCGTAGTACGCCACGACCTGCGGCGCGGCGGCCCGTGCCGGTGCCGCCAGCACCAGTGCGGCAGCGGCCAGTCCGGCCAGCCAGCCACCCGCGATTCTCGCCGCCGCGCCGCCGCTCGGCCGCGCTGCCATGGTTACCGCGGCCGCCCACGGAGTTCGCATACGCCCTGCCTCTCTACTCTAATAGTTCTCCCCGGGGACGCACAGCCGCCCGGGCCGCGCCCGCTCACCGGCCCGGCTGACAACCGGCGCAGCTCCCGCACCGGCTGTCAGCCCAACCGGGATCATCGCAGCTGGGGGGATTGGCCGCGAGGTCCCCGGCGTCGGAATTGCCGCACCCTGCCCCCGCGGCGCTGCACCGCGGGGGGCAGGATCTGGATCGATCGCCCGCAGAGCTAGAACTTGTACTCTGCAGTCAGGTAGTACTGGCGACCGTTGTTGTAGATCGCCACCGGCTGCGAGAGGTTCTGCCCGTACTCCTTGATGAGCTCATCGGTCAGGTTGCGCGCACTGAACGTGAGGCTCAGGTTGTGCAGGACGTTGTAACTCACCTGCATGTTCAGGAAGCCCGCATTGGCCACGTTCTGCGGCGAACCTTCCGCCACCGCCGCGTAGTAGTGCGAGCGGTAGTTGTAGTCGAGATTCGCGCTGATCGGGCCGCGCTGGTAGTAGCCCATGATGTTGTAGGTGTACTTCGAGCTGTCGAGCACCGGGTTCCCGTCGGACGTCGAACCGTCCGTGTATGTGACGTTGGTGTTCAAGCCGAAGCCGTACGGCAGTGCCTGGTCCCACGCCAGCACGACACCCCTGATCTGGGCCGGGGTATTGAACGGTGAGGTGATGCTGAACTGCGCGAACTGCTTCGTGGTCGCATTGTAGTAAGTCCCGGTGGACGTTCCGAAATCGACGTAGGAGGACAGGTCCATGTCGAACAGCTTCACTTCGGCCATCGACTCCGGCCCGTAGTAGTACTCCAGGTCCGTGCTGTACACCGCCCCCTTGATCGGTTGCAGGTTCGGGTTGCCTCCCCGCCCGGTGAGGTTCGTGTCCGTCAAGTTGATGCCGCCGCCGAGCGTGCTGTAATCGGGCATGGCGATGGTCTCGGCCGCCGCGAAGCGCGCCACCAGGCGCTTGGTGAGATCGAACTTCAGGTTCGCGCTCGGCAGGACATTGAAGTACCGGTTGTCCACTTCGGTCGGCGTGAATGGCCCGAATGCGGAGGTGGTCACCGGGTTGGCGCCTCCTGCGACGTTGGTCAGCACCTCCTCGAGTGTGTTCACGACGCGCACACCGAAGTTGCCGCTCCAACGATCCCCACCCACATCGGCCATGAGGTACGCCGAGAAATCGTTTTCCGCGACGTTGAACGTGCCGAGCCAATAGTACCGGCTGGGCCCGGTGCTGAGATTGGTCGCGTCGAACGCCTCGATCGCGCTCTCGGAGTTCCTGAAAATGTTGTTCGCCCAGGCACCGCCGCCGGGCAGGGTGGACTGGTAATTGCTCGGGTACTGGCCGCCGTTGTAGGCCGGAACGCAGGCCGGCGCCCCGGAGAAGCACGCCAGGCCCTGGTCCTGCGGCCACATGGTGTTGTGCTGGTGGTGCGCGAAGCGCACGCCCATCTTCAGCGCCTCGAGGGCCCCGTCGTCGACTCTCAGGGTGGCGTCCAGCTTGCCGTACGTCTCCTTGTCGATCGAGTGCAGGATGTCGTTCCAGGCCCAGCTGACACCGTAGCCCGCCGGGTTGTTCGTCGCCGTGCCCGGGAACTGCACCGTCGCCAGACTGCTCAGACCGTTGAGCTGGTAGCTGACCCCGTTGCCGCCGTAGTATTCATATGCCGGCTGGGAGGGTGTCTTACCCTCGCCGTAGGTGAATCCCAGCTGCCCGTCGATGGTCAGGTCGCTGGTGGGATCCCACTTGCCGTCGAGGTTGATGAAGCTGCTCTGGGCGGCCGCATCGGGGCGCATGATCTGGTCGTACACGATCGAGGGCGGCGCGCCCGCCTGGGTCGGCCA
>OFHJ01000378.1_pt1 | contig 17522 bp, 7 predicted proteins | sample 1522001 | NCBI WGS metagenome assembly OFHJ01 (sample SAMEA2464838, study PRJEB22497) | soil metagenome | biome: Grassland; feature: Farmland; material: Clay | place: Australia | collected 2013-02-01 | depth 1.2 m | reverse complement strand
CGCCTCGCCGCGGCGGCGGCGGGTGCCGGTGGCCTCGGGGGGGCGCAGCGCGTCGGCGTGTTGCCGGCGAGCGCTGTTTTCGGCGAGCCGTTTTGTTAGGCTTCGATGACCGAGTGGGTATTGTAGGTCGCGTCATAGTAAAGCGATGTATTGCCGGGCGGCTCCCCCCCGGCCCCCTCCTTAAAGGTGTCGCAGAAGATGCCGTTGTTCGCGCAATCGTTGATGTTGATCACCAACTGATTGTAGAGGCCCGCCACGATCGTGCCGTCGATGGTCACGTTCGACGACATGTTCGCGGTCGCCGAGTTGCCGTGCGTGGTAACCGGAATGAAACCGAGCTCGTAGCCGTGTCCGGTGCCGTCCACGGTGATCGTGGGCGTGCCCGGATAGCCGCCGACGATCGTGTCCTGGCCGCTGCTGAGGGCGTCGCCGGACGCAATATAAAGCGTGTCGGTACCGGTCGCCGTGCCGCTCGCCGACGCCACCGGCACGGCAATCAGGCCGCGCACGTAGCCCTGCGCCACCGCATGGATGTCGATCTGCGTATTATAGAAACCGAGCGGATTCGGATATTGGCCGGGCGTGAGATCGATATTCTTCGCCGCGTTGATCGCAACGTCGGTGCCAAGGTTCACGGATTCGTTCGCGGTCACCGCCGCGCTGGCGTGGGCGCTGCCCACCGCGACGCCGCCCCAGGTGCTGACATAGGCGTTCACCAGGGCGTTGATCATCGAATAGGTGCCGGCGCCGACATTGCCGTAGCTGAACAAAATGTCGCCGTGATCGATATTGACCGTGTTCGTCACGTTCACGGTCATGTTGTCGTTGACGCCTGCGCCGGCGATGGCACCGCCGGTCTCCAGATCCACCTGGTCGTTGGTGGTCACCATGTCGGAGGCGACAATCGTGATATCGCCGGCCGTACCGCCCGACGCGGCGGCGGTGGTGATGTCGTCGGACTGGCCGAGGTTGACCACGGCGGTGCCGGTCAGGGTCGTCGAGCTCAAGGCGGCGGCGCCGCTGAACACGCCGCCGGCCGCGCCTTGGGCGCTGTAGCCGAAGCCGGTCGGCATACTCTCGACATAGATGTCCTGCGCCGTGATCGCCACGTTGCCAAGCGACACGATATAGACGTTACCTGTCTGGTTCACGCCGATGTCGCCGATATTGGCGGTGACGTTCACGTTGGCGCTGTTGGACGCGCTGGAGCCGCTGGCGCCCACCGCGGCGGCGTTGATCGCGTCCGCCCCCGCGCCATAACCCGTGGCATGGAAGGCCGAGACCGTAACCGCGCCGGCCATGAAGGGATTGGCCGCGCTGCCGAGGCCGCTGCCGATGGTGGCCGAGACATTGGCGTTGTCGCTGGTGGTCGAGACCGCCGCGGCACCGGCGATGAGACCGCCGCTGCCGGCCGTGGTGGCGGCCTGATCGAGATCGGTGCCGGTCGCGAACACCGTAAGCGTGCCGGTGCGCCCGGCGGTGCCGCTCGCGTTGTCGCCGAGCCGGGCGTTGGTGGTCATCGGCGAATTGTTGCCGGCCTCGGCGGTCGCGACCGCGCCGCCCACGGCCAGAATCCCGCCCACCGCGACGCCGGTGGCATTGGCGTTCTGGTTGCTGGCGTTGGTCGCGCCGATGGTCACGTCGCCGTCCGGCAAGGGGACGCCGGGTCCCGTATAGGCGTTGACCTGCGCGTTATCCGTGGCGGTCGCAACCGACGCATTGCCACTGTAGAGCAGCGAGCCCGAGCCCGCGATCGCCGTCGCCGAGGCGACCGGCGCGGTGCCCGAGGTATCGGATGAACTGTAGCCCACCGGCGAACTGCCGGCGAGCACCGACAGCGAGCCGCTGCCTTCGATCGTCGCATTGTCGCCGACATAGGCCGCAACCGTCGGCGTCGCCTCGGCGATCGCGACCGAAGCGCCGATGGCGAGGCCGCCACCGACAGCAACGCCAGTCGCCGAGGCCGAGGTCTCGGGCACCGCCAGTGCCTGCACCAGAACCTGACCCGAATTGACATCGATGGTCGAGCCGCCGGCGATGAAGGCATTGACGTTCGAACTATCGCTTGCGGTCGCGCCGACGCCGGCGAGACCGGCGCCGATACCGCCCGCAGCCGCGATGCCGGAGGCATTGACCGAACCCGACTCCTGCGCCTGCAGGCTGAGCCCGCCAACATAGTCCGTGCCAGAGGGCGCGGCGCTCGCGGTCACCGTGCTGGTCTTCGAGGCATAGGCAACCATGACGCCGGCACCGCCGCCAAGCCCGACGGCGCCGCCAACGGCGTTGCCGTCAACCGTCGTGGCATCGGTGGCGGAAACTGAATCGCTCCCGGTGCCGACGCTGGAGGTGCCGAGCGTGCCGTCGAGCTGCGCCGTCACGGTGGTGTTGGCGACGCCGACCGCGACGCCCGCCGAAACCGCCGCCCCGATGCCGGCGCCGCCGGCATAGGCATCGACCTCGATCGCATGGCCGCTGCTGCCGTCCTGGGCGAGTGCCGTAACCGAGACCCCGCCGGAGACGTTGAGCTGGGTGCCGCTGGTGATCTCGGCCGAGACCGTGCCGTTCAGGCTGGTCACCGCGATGCCGGCGCTGGCGCCGAACAGCCCCCCAAGGGCACCGGCGCCCGCGACGTTCGTGGTCGAGGTATTATCGGTGGCCGAGACGGTAACGCTGGCGGCGTCGATGGTGCCGCCCGAGATCGTCGCCGCCGTGCCATTGCCCTGGCCGCCCGTGCCAACCGAAGTCGCCGTGCCCGCGGTCGCGTTGTTGAGGTTGGTGCTGGTGCTGGACGCGTTCTGCGAAATAATAGTGCTGCCCTGCACCGTGGTATCGGCGGTGCCGCTGTAATTTCCGCCGCTCAAATTTTTTGCGGCGCCGAGGGTCGACTGGTCGGTACTGTTGGCGGGCGAAAGCTGTCCGTCGGCTGCGCCGGCGGTCGGCTCGGCGACGACAATCACGCCGACGCTGGCGGCGGTAACGACGCTGGTGCCGGCCGCACCCGTCACCGTGTACGCGGAGATGGTCTTGTTGCCGGTCGCCGTGACACTGACGTCACTCGCGTTGATGTCGCTGCCGCTGATGCCAGCGTTGGTCACCGGCATGACGTAGACAACGTTGACGGAACCGCCGAATCCCGCCTCGCCGGCGACAAGCGAGCCGGCATAGGCGTTGACGTTGAGCGTGCTGGTTGCCTCCACGTCGAGCGCCGCCGCTGCCGGCTTACCCCGGTTCAGGCTCACGTCGTACATGTTCGCGTCGGTCGTCGCGCTGTCGACGTTGACCGAAGCCATCGCCGCGACCCCCACGCCGCCGACGCCGGCGCTGATCGCGAGCGTCGTGAGGTTGGCGGTGCTTTCGGCATCGACCGTGACCGTGCCGGGCACGGTCAGCGTCGTGGTCTGACTGGTATCGCCGATATAGGCCTTGGTGGTGTCGTTCGCGACGCCGACGAGAACGGTGCCGGCGGCCGCGACGGCGCCGATCGAGGCCGCGCCGCCGATCATCTGCATCGAGCTTTCGGAGATCGCTTTGACCGTGGCATCGGCCGCCGTGACGCTACCGCCATCGATCGAGGCTTCGGTATCGGCCACGAAGACGTTGACCACGCCGGTACCGCCAACGCCGACGAGGGCCGCCGACAGGCCGCCGACCAAGGCGGCGCTATCTTGGCTCGAGATGGCGTAGACACCGACATCGCCCTGCGAATTGACGTTGCTGCCGTCTATGTAAGCCTGGGTGGTGGAATCGAAGACGTTGACGCCGATCGTGCCCTGAACCGCAACATTGGCGGACGCGGCGGCCCCGACCACGAAGTTCGCCGCGAAATCGTGTCCGCTCGCGGTGACGTCGACGCCGGGCGTGAGGCCGGCGCTGACCGGGCTCGAGCTGCTCGCCGGCGTCCCCGTGCCGGCGGTCACCGCCGCCTGATCGATATAGGCCTTGGTCGTGCCGCCGAGGATGTTGACGCCGGCCTGCACGTTGACCGCGGCCGAGCCTGCCGGATCGAGCGCGACTGCCAAGCCCACATTGACGTCGGTCAAGGTGCGCAAGCTTTGCGCGTTGACCGCGACGCCGGACACGCTCTTGGTGTTCTCGGTCAAGGTCGGCGGCACGAAGGCGCTGGTGATGCCGCTGATTCCGGTCACGTCGGGCGGCGAAACCAGCGTGCCGTCCGACACCGTGAGCGGCGTGCCGTTGCCGAGCGCCGTGACGTTCGTCGCGGCGCCCGAGATGTCGGCGGTGGTATTGCCCGAGAGATAGTTCGTCGTGACGCCGATGCCGACGCCGGCCGCGGTCGGCGAAACCGCCAGCTCGCCCGCGTAGGTGTCGATCTTGTCGGTGTTCGCGGCCTCGACCCCAACGTTGTCATACGCCTGGATCTGCGCGCCGTTGGCGATCTCGGCGGTGACGTTATCGCTCAACACGTTGACCGAGATCGAGCCCGCCGCCGCGACCGCGCCGGACGCCGCCGCGCCGACCGAGATGGTCTGGATGGTGGCATCGGAGACGGCGTCGACCACCACGTTGCCGGCGTCATAGGCGGCGCCCGCCGTGCCGCCGCTCGTGCCGTCCATATAGGCGTGCGTTGTGTCGGCGATGACGTTGACCGCGATGGCGATGCCGACGCCGGCCGCGCCGCCGACCTGCACCGAGCCGGCAAGCGATTCGATGGTCGGCGTATCGGTCGCGGTGACAGTGGTGAGATTGGCGTTGTCGTCGCCCTGGCCATTGCCGAGCCCGACATTGGCCATGCCCGCTTCGACCGTGTTGGCGATCACGTTGGTGGTCACCGAACCGCCGATCGCCGCCTCGCCCGCACCGCCGCCGGCGACCGCCATGCTCTCTATGGTCGAGGTCTCGCTCGCCGTGTCGCTCAGGCTGCCCGGAACGTCGAGCGTCGAATTGGCGATCGTCGCATGCGCGCCATTGCTGATGACATTAACCGCGATGGCAAGGCCGACCGAAACCTCGCCGGCGCCGGAGATGGTGCCCGCGAGCGAGCTGATCTGCGAATTATCCGTCGCACTGACGTTGAGCCACGACGAATCGCCCGAGGTGATGCCGCTCAGGCTCGCCGTCGTCTGGTTGGCGATGGCGTTGTCGGTGTTCGAGCCGAACACCGCGACGCTGCCCGAGCCGCCGCCGCCGATGGCGAGGCTGTAGATCGTCGCCGTCGAATTGGCGTCGAAGCTGACGCCGTTCGGCACCGCCCAGCTCGCGTTGCTGGCCTCGGCCGTGGTCTTGTCGGTGATGACGTTGATCGCAAACGACACCCCGACCGCAACCTCGTCGCCGCCCGCGACATTACCGGCCAAGGCGTAAATGCTGCTGCCATCGCTGGCCGAGACGTCGATCGAGCAGGCGACGTTGTTGGCGCAGGCCGACTGATAGGCGGCGGTCGCCGGCGCGGTCGTCGCCGGATCGGTGACCACCGAGGAATTGTCGAGCGTCGCCGAACTGGTATCGCCGACGATGTTGAGACTGAGCGAACCCGCAACCGCGACGTCGCCGCCGCCGATGGCGCCGGCTACTGCCAGCGTCCTGATCGACCCGGTCTCGGACGAGGTCACCGACAGCTCCGCCGGCGTGCTGCCCGAGGTCAGGGTGATCGCCGCGTTGTCGACCGCCGCGCCGGCCGTCGGCGTCGGCGAGCCACCCGGAACGCCGATCTCGTTATAGGCGATGGCCGCGCCGACGGCGGCGCCGCTCGGCGCCACCGACACGCCGCCCGCGAGCGACCAGATGGTGGCCTGGTCCGACGCCGAGACATCGACGGAATTGGCGGTGATATTGGTCGTCTCGCTGGCCGCCGAGGGATCGCCGAGGGTCGCGGTCGCACTGTCGGTGACGATGTTCGCGGTCACCGAGCCGACGCCGGAGAAATCGCCGCCCGAACCGCCGACGCCAAGGCTGATGGCGAGAACATAGGTATCGTCGGTGGCGCCGACCTTCAGGCTGCCGGCCGTCACCGTGCCGCCCGCGACGCTCGACTGGTACTGGTCCGCGACGACGTTATCGACATTGGCGATGCCGGCGTTTTCGCCGTTGGTCTGAATCTGCACCACCGCCGCGAGCGCGATCACCGAGGCGCCGGGCTGGTTGCCGGTGCTGACCCCCGAGGCGCCGTTCAGCGCCGTGCCGAGGAAATCGAATCCCGACTCGAAGCTCGACAGGCTTTCGGTGCCGAGCCGGTTGTCCAGCACGGTATCGAGCGTCGTGTTGTCGGCGCCGGTGGCGTTGACGGCGACCGCGCCGGTCGCGTCGATCGTCGAGCCCGTGACTTCGGCCGCGGTCGTGGTGCCGATCAGGTTGAAATCGAACGCGCCGCTGAGGCCGATGCTGTTGGAAACGGTGCTGACGCCGCCCGAGGCCGCGCCGGAGCCGATCTCCTGGGCGCTGTCGGCGAGAACCGTCACGGTGTCGTAGTTGGTCACCGTCGAGTTTTGGATCGACGCCTGGGTGGACGCCACCGTGGCGCCGTTCACGGTCGGATCGGTGATCTGCGCGTAGGTCAGCGCCAAGCCGATGCCATAGGCGCCGCCGCCATAGAGCGCGCCGCCGCCGATCAGGATGCCGTCGTTGTTGTAGGCCTCGACGGTCACGCTGCGGTTGCTGTCGCCGCTCTGGCCGGTGACAGTCGAATTCGTGATGTGGGCGTCGACCAGATCGGTGATCAGCGCGAGCGAGGCCGAAACCGCCACCGCCGCCGAACTGTCGGTCGAGGTCGTGTTGACCGAAAGCCCGAGGCCGACCGCGACATCGAAGCCGCCGCGCAGCGCTTCGACATCGACCGTATCGGCGTTGGTCAACGTGCTGTTGTCGATATAAGCCTGGGTCGTGTCGTTGCCGATCGCCAGGCTGACCACGCCGGCGACGCCGGCGCTGAAGCTGCTGCTGTTCCCGGCGCGCACCAGGGCGCCGGCGCCGGAGGCGCTCACCAGCCCGGTGAAGTCGAGCGCCTGCACGGTCACCGAATCGGCGCCGTTCGGGTCCGACACGTTGGCGCCCTCGAGATAGGCCTTGGTCGTGCGGTCCGACACGTTGACCGTCGCGCTGCCCGAGACCGCGACGCCGTAATTCGCCTGTTGGCTGGTGGAACTCTGCGACGTCACCGAGGGGCCGCTCGACGGATTGCTCGGCGTGCTCGGTGTCTGAGTCTGGGAGTTGCTCGCCGACGGATCCTGGTTGCCGGACGTCTGCGCGTTCGACTGGTTGGTGCTCGCCGTGCTGTTGTCGGTCTTCGCCGAACTGAACAGCTTGTTCAGGCTGCTCAGCTTGCTGAGGTCGCCGCTCGCCAAGCCCTGCAGGCTGCTGCTGAGGGTGGTGAAGGTGCCCTTTGCCTTGGTCAAGAAGCTGGGACTCGATCCGGAGCCCGAACCGGAGCCGGAGCCGGAACCGGAACCTGAACCCGAACCCGAGCTTGAGCTTGAGCTTGACGACTGAGCCGCGGCGCCCGCGACCGACAGCGCGCCCGCCATGCCGTCGGTATTGGCATTGACCTCGAGATCGCCGGTCTTGATGAAGCCGTTGCCGGGGTTCGTCGGATCGTTCGGGTCGCTCGTCGGATTGTCCAGCGGATCGTCGCCGCTGTTGTTGCCGATATAGGCTTCGGTGTCGGTTGTGATGATATTGACCGCGACCGCAACGCCGACGCCGGCATTGCTGCCGGCCTCGATCGCGCCCGCGATCGACCACAGCGAGAGCCCGTCAGAGGCTTCCACGGTCACCGTCGGCGCCGTGATCTGCGCCGCGTTGCTGATCGAAGCGTGGGTGGTGTTGTCGATCATCGTCAGCGCGATGATGCCGGCGCCCGCGATGCTCGAGCCCTTGCCCGAGGTCGGACTGATGCCGATCACCGAATCAGTGCTGTCCGCCGTGACCGAGAGCGCGTTCGCGGTCACCACCGCGCCGGCATCGATGCCGGCAATGGTATCGCTGACGTAGTTGACATAGTTGAACGCGCCGCCGACGGCATTGGTCTGGCTGCTGCCGCTGGTGCCAACGAAGGGCGGGAAGAGCGAGAAGTCGCCCGCGACATCGATGCTGGCGATGTTGTTGACGGCGGCGACGCTAACCGGATCGGCCCAGGAGATCGAGGTCGGCGCCGCGCTGCCGCTATCGGCCGCGGTCGAGCCGGTGTCGAGCGTCGTCGTCCACGCGCCCGTGTTGGTGCCGGTCTGCACCAGCGTGGCGCTGCCGACCCAGGCCTTGGTGTTGTCGGTGACCTGATAGAAGTTGATCGTGCCGTTCAGATCGACGCTCGAACCGCCGGAATTCGTCGCGTTTGCATAGGAGGTGAAAAGACCGCCGATCAGGCCGAAGTTCGAATTCAGATTGCTCTTCGCGAAGTCCTCGATCTTCTTGAGCAGACTGCTGGCGTCGAGGAACTTGGTCCAGGTGATCGTTGCCGGCACATAGGTCTCGGCGCCGACACCGATATTCCCTGCCTGAATGTTCACGCCATCGCCGATCGTCGCCAGGCTGTTGTGCGCGTATTCGCCGATCGCGATCGCCGCGCTGACGTTGAGAGTCGAGCCGCTGGTCCCCTGCGCGCTCTGCGATTTCGTCGAACTGGTGGCGTCGCTGCGGATGTCCTCGTCGTCGACCAGCGAATTGGCCACGACCGCGCCGGTCGCGTAGATCTGCGGCGCCGTGGCGCCGACAACGTTCGGATCGGTGCCAATATCCGCCGTCGCACCCTGGTTCGAGAACGTCAGCGACAAGGCGGACCCGATCTGGAACGACGTGCCGCTCGACGTGCCGGAGCCGGAACTGGAGGTCCCGGAACCGGTGGCCGGCGTGACGCTGCTCAGCGGATTGGTCGATCCCTGCAGCGAGCTCACCGGCGCGCTGCTCGCACTGGTGCTCGTGGTCGAGGCCGGCGGCGTGCCGCTGATGCTGGTGGACGAGCTGATGGTGTTCTTGAGGGTGACCGAATCGGCCTCGACCGTAAGATTGTCGATCGGGTTCGCACTGGTGCCGAGGCTGGCATACTCGTTGGCGTTCGCCTGCGTATTCAGATCGGCGATCGCCACCGCGATGCCGGCGGTCCCGTTGGTGGTCGCCTTCGCCGAAGCCTTGGTGGCGAAGCTGTTGTCGTTGTGGGCGATGACGCTGATGTTGCCGGCATCGATCGCGGCGCCGCTGTCGATGGTCGCAGTCGTGTTGATGTTGGCGTAGGAGAAGGCGAGCGTGAGCGGGAAGTTCTGGCTGGTCGAGCCGCTCACCGTGGTGGCCGTAGTGCTGAGGCTGTCGTTGTTGTAGGCCCGCAGCGAAACTGGGCCGGACGCGGTGATGTTTGCGCCGGACTGCACGGCGACGGTCGGCGCGCCATCGACCTCGCCATAGGCGGCGCCGAGCTGGATCGGAGAACTGCTTTGCGCCCCGCTGGCGGAAGCATCGAGATTCGCCGTCTCCGTCGTCGCGGCATCGAGCTTGACCGTGCCCGCGGCGACGCTGGCGCCGGTCGCCAGCGTGCCGGAAGCATTCAGCGACGCCCCGTTTTGTACCGTGATGCCCGCCGTCGCGCTGGCGATCGCGTACGAGAAATCGACGCCGGTCAGCGAGCTGAACTTGTTGAAAGCCGCGCTGACGACCTTGTTGGTGATCGGACTGCCGGTCGAAGCGGTATAGGACGCGGTCGCGCTGCTCGCGGCATCGGCGACGATCGCGCCGGCGTCGATCGTGCCGCCGATGGTGATCCCCGTCGTCGCCGTGGTCTGGCCGGCGAGGGTCGATCCCGCCTCGGTGTCCGTCGCGGTCAGGGTGACGATGCCGGCGTTGTAGCCGCCGTTGGCGTCGGCGCGCAACGCGCCATCGATCGTAATGTTCGGCGCCGTCAACGTGATATTGCCGGAATTGCCGGTCGAGACGCCGGTGTCGGCGTTGCCGCCCGACGCCACCATGCGGGTATTGATCTCGTAACCCGCCGCCACGGTGATGCTGTTGCTTGCGGTGTACGTCGCGTCGGTACCGGAGGTATAAATCGAACCGGAAACCTGATCGGCCCCACCCGAGTTCGCCCCAAGGCCGATATAGAGATTGGTCGGATCGAACAGCACGCTGCCGGCCTCGCCTTCGGGCGAGGAGGCGTCGAAGACACCGCCCGAGATAATCGCCTGGTCCCGCGCACTCGCCTCGATCGTGCCGCCGGCGCCGAACCCAGACCCCTTGGCCAGGAACGTCGCCCCGGACGCCACGGTCAGATTCCGCCCGGCATAGACCCGCACATGGCCGCCGTCGGCCGAGCCGCTCAAGGCCGAGGCCGAAAGCACGGCCCCGGTCGCAACCCCGATATCGCCACCGGCCTCGATCTGCACCACGCCCGCGGCGCCGCCCGCCGAGGCGTCCGCCGTCACCGTCCCGTCGACCGTGGCGTTGCCGGCGGCGACGATCTCGATCACGCCACCCTTCGACACCATCGCCATGCCGGATTGCAGGCCCGTCGCGTTCACGCTCTTGCTGAACAGAAGCTTCTGCGCCGTCGCCGCCTGCGACACGGTGATCGCGCCGCTGACCGAGGCACTCGCCGCCAGAACGCGCACCGCGTCCTTGGCGTTGATCTTGCCCGCGATCGTGACCACGCCATCCGGCGACAACGGAATGTTGCCGCTGAGCAGGTCCGATACCGCCGCTTGGTTCACCGCCCCGTCGGGGCCGATCACGCTGTCGAGGAAGGCCGCCGTCGGCGTCGACACGGCAAGGCTGCCGACGTTCACCACGCCGCTCTTGCCCACCACCATGCCGTAGGGATCGGCGAAGTAGACGTTGCCGCCGATGGCGCCGTCCTTGTAGCTGTTGAGGACGCCGTTGATCTCGACCGGGCTCGCATGCACCAGGTTGATCAGGTTGCCCGCCGTGCTCGGAACCTTCAGGTTGACCGTCTTCCCCTGGCCCACCGTGAAGGTGTTGAACGAGTTGAAGGCGTTGCCGCCGGAAATCGTCTTGGTCGTGATGTTGGTGACGCTGCCCACGGTCGAGACCTGGGTCAGCGTCCGCCCGTCGACGGTGATGTTGTTTTTGCCGATCCCGCCGGAGGCTGGAGAGGTTGCCGCCAGAGCCTGCGCCAAGGCGCCACCCGGTGCCATCAATGCCACGGCCGCGCAACCGGCCATGAGACTCATGCGCCGCTTGTTCCAGGTAGACATGGCTACCTCCCCCTCCATTTGGCAGCGAAGCCCTCTCGGCTCCGAAGCCGTTCCGGGCTCTAACGAGAGCCCTGTCCCCGTCTCACCCCCCCTCCGAGGTCAAGCCGCGCAGTAGGGTAAAAAAATGATTACTTTGCACGTAAAAATGGCGCGATTCGGCCTGCGCCGGCAAGGTATTTTTTATTAAATCTTAACGTCAACATAATTAACTATCGAAACCTGCGGAATACCAGCACGCGCCCACGAGGGGCGGCGCGCCAGCAAGGTCTCGCGACGCGATGTGTGCGGTGCAGCAGCCGCTAAACGGCGCCGCCGACGAGTCGCCACATGTAAAGCGCGAGGATCGAACGGTAAGGCGCGAACGCCGCCGCCGCCCGGGCTGGCTTTCGCCGTCCAATGTAACGGCGAAACGTTCGCTGCACCGCGAGATCGCCTTCGGGCCAGGTATCGAGCTCCCGAAAATAGAAGATCGAGAGCATGTCGCAGGTCCATTGCCCGACGCCCCAAATCCGCATCAGATGGGCGGAACGGCGCTCGGGCTTGAAGGCCCCGAGCCAGTCGCGGCCAAGATCGCCGGCGGTTTCGGCCGCCCCGATTCCGATCAGCGTCTTGACCTTCGGCCCCGAGGCGCCGCAGCTTTTCAGGGTTGCCGCGTGGGCCTCGGCGAAGAGATCGGCGAGCGGCACCGCCGTTTCCGCCGCCGCACGCTCGATCCGGCCCCAGATGGTACGCGCCGCCGCCGCCGAGACTTGTTGGCCGATCACGGCGCGACCAAGAAAGGCGGCAACGCCGTGGTCTTCGCGCTCGGGAAACCACACCGGCCCCAGCGCCGCGAGGTCGTTCCGCAACGGGACCGACAAGCGCGCCGCAGTTTCGACAAAATGGCCGTGAAGGTCGAGCTTTGCCATGGTCCTTCGTGTGACCGGAGACGGATGGGCCACGGGCGCCGACGTAACGCGCAGCCGGCCAAAGCTACGTCGAACCGCAAGTCGCCGCCAACGCCCTTCCTGGGGCCCTTCCTGGGGCCCTTCCTGGGGCCCTTCCTGGGGCCCTTCCTGGGGCCCTTCCTGGGGCCCTTCCTGGGGCCCTTCCTGGGGCCCTTCCTGGCCCCGCTTCGATGCGGCAACGCGGCGCGGTGGAACGGATCGGACTTTACGGGACCGAAGCCTTCCTCTAGTGCTGTTGGCACCGATCGCCGCGCGCCGCGCGGCGACGCATCGATCCGGCAATTCAGGGAGACCGGCCATGGCGACCGACACGCCGCAACTGACCATCCGCCTCAATCCGAGTGACAATGTGGTGATCGCCCGTGTCGATATTCTGGCCGGAACAGAGATCGCCGGCGAGGGCGTGACCGCAAAAGCCCGCATCCGCGCCGGCCACAAAATCGCGACGGCCGCCGTCGCCCGGGGCGAGCCGGTCTTGCGTTACGGCCAGATCATCGGCTTCGCGTCGCAACCGATCGCGCCCGGCGACCATGTCCACGTGGACAATCTGGCAATGGGCGATTTCGACCGCGACTACGCCTTCTGCGAGGGCGCGCACGCGACCGAATACGTCTCCGAACCCGCCACGTTTGAGGGCTATCTGCGCCCCGACGGCCGGGTCGGCACGCGAAACTATGTCGCGGTGATTTCCAGCGTGAACTGCTCGGCGACGGTCGCGCGCCATGTCGCCGACACCTTCCGCTTCTCCGACGATCTCGCGGCCCATTCCAATGTCGACGGCGTCGTCGCCATCACCCACGGCCTCGGCTGCGGCATGGCGGACAAGGGCCTCGGCTTCGATCTTCTGCGCCGCGTCCTGGCCGGATACGCGCGGCACGCCAATTTCGGCGCCGTGGTGATGATCGGACTCGGCTGCGAGGTCATGCAGCTCGGCACGCTGCTCGGCCAAAGCGGCCTGCAAACCGGCCCCACCCTCGCGGCGATGACCATCCAATCGACCGGCGGCACGCGCAAGACGATCGACCGCGCGGTCGGCGCGATCCGCGAGATGTTGCCGGACGTCAACCGCCAAAGCCGCCAGACCGTCGCCGCCTCCGAGCTCTGCCTCGCGCTTCAATGCGGCGGCTCCGACGGCTATTCCGGGATCACCGCCAACCCCGCGCTCGGCCTTGCCGTCGACCGGCTGGTCGCCCATGGCGGCGCCGCCGTGCTTTCGGAAACGCCGGAAATCTACGGCGCTGAGCATCTCCTCACGCGGCGCGCGGCAAATCGCGAGATCGGCGAGAAGCTGGTCGCCCGCATCCGGTGGTGGGAGGAGCACACCCGGCACCAAGGCGGCGAGATGAACAACAACCCCTCGCCCGGCAACAAGGCCGGCGGCATCACCTCCATCGTGGAAAAGTCGCTCGGCGCGGTGGCCAAGGGCGGCAGCTCCAACCTCGCCGCAGTCTACGAGTACGCCGAGCCGATCACGGCCAAGGGATTCGTCTTCATGGACAGCCCGGGCTACGATCCGGTCTCGGCGACGGGCCAAGTCGCCGGCGGTGCCAACGTGCTGTGCTTCACCACCGGCCGCGGCTCGGCCTTCGGCTGCAAGCCGGTGCCGAGCATCAAGCTAGCCACCAACACGCCGCTCTACAATCATCAGACCGAAGACATGGACGTGAATTGCGGCGAGATCATCACCGGCGGCGAGACGCTGGAGCAATGCGGCCGGCGCATTTTCGACAAGATTCTTCGCGTCGCCTCGGGCGAACGCTCGAAAAGCGAGGAGTTCGGCTACGGCGACAGCGAATTCGTGCCCTGGCAGCTCGGCGCCACGATGTAGCGAAACGAGGCGACGCGAGATCCCGCGCGAGCCGCGACGAAACCGCGTCCGCGCGTCCGCCGGAGAGAGCGCCGAGCGCGAGATTCCGGCGCCGCTATTGGCCGCGCGTGTCGCTTTCCCGCGGCCGCCAACGCAACAGCCGCGCCTCGACGCGATCGAGGATCGAGCCGAGCGCCACCACCACGGCCATGAGAACGAAGATTCCCGCCATCGTGCCCGCCGTATCGAGGACGCTGGTGGTTTCCATGATGCGGTAGCCGAGGCCGCCGGTCGACGCGATGAACTCCGCGACCACGGCGCCGACTAGGGCCTGCGGAATGGCGATGCGAAGTCCGGCGATGATCCACGGACTGGCGTCTGGAATCGTGACGTGCCAAAAGAGCCGCCAGCGCGACGCCCCGAGCACTTTCGCGACGTTGCGAAGATCGAGGCTCGTCGCCCGTACGCCTTCGTAGGTGTTAAAGAAGACCAGCAGCGCGGTCACCATCGCCGCCATCATCACCTTGGATTCGATGGCGATGCCAAACCAGAGCACGAAGATCGGCGCGAGCGCGATACGCGGGATGCCGTAGACCGCGAGGATATAGGGCTTCAGCACATCCGCGACGCGCTCGCTCTGGCCCAACGCCAGCGCCAAAACAAGGCCGATCACGGCGCCGATCACATAGCCGTAGATAGTTTCCTGAAAGGTAATCAGGAGATCGCTTTCGAGCACACCGGACCGCATCGAATGCCACAGTGAGACGCCGATGCGAACCGGCGTCGACAGCCAGAACGGGTCGATCAAGGGGCCAGACACCACCTGCCACAGGCCGAGGATGACGACGGCGACGGCCACGCGCCAGAAGATGAGCGCGCGCTTGCTGCTCATGCCACGCTCTCCTTCATTTCGTCCGCCAGATGCGCCCATATGTGATCGTAGACGCGGCGGAAGGCGGGATCGGTGTGGATGGTGAAAATGTCGCGCGGCCGCGGCAAGGGCACGGGCACCACCTCGCGCACGCGCCCCGGCCGGGCGCTCATCACCACCACGCGATCGCCCAAGGCCACCGCCTCGGTGAGATCGTGGGTGATGAAGATCAGCGTCGTGGTCGGCCGCGCGCTCCACAACTTCAACAGCATGTCCTGAAGCTGCAGCCGGGTCTGCGCGTCGAGCGGGCCGAACGGCTCGTCAAGAAGGATCACCTTGGGATCATAGGCCAGCGTCCGCACGATATTGACGCGCTGGCGCATGCCGCCGGAAAGCTGGTGACGGTAATGGCCGGCGAAACCCTTGAGGCCGACCCGGTCCAGGAGTTCGAGCGCCTTCGCCTCCTGCAGTTTGCGGTCGCCGATCCCGCGCATCTCAAGCCCGAAGGTGACGTTGCGAAGCACCGTGCGCCACGGAAACAGATTATCCGCCTGCGTGACATAGCCGATGTCGCGGTTGATGCCGCGGCTCGGCGTGCCGCGGTAGAAATATTCGCCGGAAGAAGGCTGCAGCAGGCCGACGACGATATTGAGCAGCGTCGACTTGCCGCAACCCGAGGGACCAACGACGGTCACGAACTCGCCCTCGTTAATGTCGAGGTCGAGGCGTTCAAGTGCCACCGTCTCGCCATGGGGGCTGCGAAATGCGCGCCGCAGCCCCCGCAGCGAAATAATACTCTTGGTTTCGGACATTACGTTGCGAAGACCTACTTTGCCAGGAACTGGGGATCGAAGGTCTTGTACAACGCCTCGGCCGAAACGCCTCGGCCGTCGAAGCGAACGGTGTTCTCCGCCATCTTCAACGTAACGCGACCGGTCGGGTTCATCACCTCTTTGGCCGCCTTGATGGCGACAAGCAGCGTCTGCGGATCGACCTTGCCATATTTCGGGGCGATGACCTTGGCGATCTCGGCCGGCGACCTGGTGATGATGTCATGCACCGCGTGCTGCAAGGCCGCCACCATCGCGCGTACCAGTCGGGGCTTGGTTTTGACCTCCCGCGGCGTCGTGATCAGGCTCGACATCAGGAAGGGATTGATCGCCGGATCCTGGCCCGCCGGATTGTCCAGCCACTGCACCGCGAGCCCCTTTTGCACGCTGTAGCGGTCATAGGGAATCGAGATCGCATAGCCGTCGATTTCGTGACGCTCAAGCGCCGCGATCAGGGAAAGCGGGCCGCCGATGGCGACGATTTTCACCTGGTTCGGCTTGAGGCCGCCGATTCGCATCAATTGGCGGATCTGTTTGTCGGTAAGAGATCCGGGCCGGGTCATGCCGATCGTCAGGCCCTTGAGCGCCGCGGCGCGCTTTACCAGCGGCGCGTTGGGGCTCACGCCTGTGCGGGCCGCCGCCGCCTTGCTCAGCACCACGCCGATGGTGCTGCGATCTTCCATGTTGAAGACATTGACCAGCTTGCGTTTGGCGATCAGCGCGTTGATCTCGTAAACGCCGACGCCGAAGTTGAAGTCGACGTTGCCGGAAACCAGCGCCGCCATGTCGGGCCCGCCGCCGCGGGTGGCGATCTGCTCGACGTTCAGGCCCTCGGCCTTGAAATAGCCGGCCTCCTCGGCATAGTCGGCGGGCAAGAAGGAAAAGCTCGCAACCGCCTGGGTCACTTTGACTGTTTTCAGCCCCGCCGCATGGGCAACAGGCGCCGTCAGCGCCAAGGCGAGCGCCGCTACCAAAACCCGTTTCATTCATTCCTCCCGTACTGGCCGACCGACTTGGCCGCCGGTGGTGGATTCTACTCCCGCCCAGGCGCGGTGCCTGGACAGGATTTGTTATATCCCTAAGATATCACGCCCGTCGACATCCCATGATGGGCCTGTGTCGCCGCGGCATCAGTGCCCCTGGATACTAAACCGCCACGCTGTTTCGCCGGTGCTCGCGCGACACGCTCGTTGCATCGACTAAGATGTCACTTCGAGCGATGTCTCGCTTCGCTGCGGGCGCTGTGTTAGCGTTCTGCGACTCGATTTTCCGGCCTAAGCAGCGATTCGTTGAACGTGACACAAATGGCGGCTTCTTTCGTGATTAAGCTGATCGACGGCCCGAGTGACCGCGGCGTCGAGATGCTCGACAGAGCGGAATGTCTGGTGGGCGAGGAAATGACGCTTGAGGTCGCGCCAGGAGCGTTCGATGTCGTTGAGTTGGGGAGCGTATTTCGGCAGCCACTCGACGGTCAGCCAGGAGCGCTTGTCAAGGGCGGCACGGCTGAGCTTGCTGGTGTGGATCGGTCCGTTGTCGAGCACCAGCACGACCGGTTTTTCGACACCTCCAGGCCTTGGGCCCATAGAACGAATCGAGCCGCTCCAGCAAGGCGATGAAGTCGCTGCTGCGCTTGGTTGGACTGCGATGCACAATCAACGTACCGGTAGCATGGTCGAGCGCGCCGACGAGCGCCAGCTTGCGCGATTGGCCAGGGGCCGGCACCCGCAGATCGGCCCCACGCCTGGCCCACGCATGGGCCAGATAAGGATGGGTCAGAGCCTCGGACTCGTCCTCCGACAGCAGCACGATATCGCCCGCCTCAGCCTGCTGTTTCAAGAGCTTGAGCCGGAGCCCGGAACGATCGACCGCGTCCGCATCCTGTCGGGTGAGCAGGCAATGTCGCGGTCGGCGCCATCGGTA
>OFHJ01000377.1_pt1 | contig 17528 bp, 11 predicted proteins | sample 1522001 | NCBI WGS metagenome assembly OFHJ01 (sample SAMEA2464838, study PRJEB22497) | soil metagenome | biome: Grassland; feature: Farmland; material: Clay | place: Australia | collected 2013-02-01 | depth 1.2 m | reverse complement strand
ACTCCGCGACAGACCCACCTGCGGCGGACGGCGCGGGGGGCTGCACAGCGACCGCGGCGGCCACAGGGGCAGCGGTCGAGGCCAGGCCGCAGCGGCCCCCGGCGAGGCCGACGACGCCCCCGCCGGCCGCGGCGGCGTCGCTGCGGAACAAAAGGAACCGGCCCCCCAAGGCGGCCCCCGCCCGGGCGGAATCGCCCGCCAGCGACACGCCGGCGGAGCCCGCCACGGCCAAAGGCGCCAAGCCCGCAGCAGCCGAAACTGCCCCCGCAGCGCCCGCGTCCGGCGGCGGCAACATCGTCATCGGCGGCGCGCTGGGTGGCGGCGAACCGCCCCCGCCGCCCCCGCCGCAAAGCCAAACGCAGATGGCGCGGACGAGCGCGCCGGCCGCGCCGGCGCCGAACATCAGGCTCAGCATTCCCTTCGCCGCCAATCAGGCGACGATCAACCCGCAAGCGCAAACCGAGCTTTCCAAGCTCGCCGCCATGCTCGCCGGCAGTAGCGAACGCATCGAGCTCAAGGCCTATGCGGCGCGGGGCGCCACCGATGGCGCCCGCATGCTGTCGCTGACCCGCGCGCTCGCGGTGCGCGCCTATCTCATGAACAAGGGCGTCGCCGACACCCGGATCGACGTGCGCGCGCTCGGCGCGGCGCCGAGCGGGCCGCCGGATCGCGTCGATGTCCGCGCGTTGGCCGAGTGATGCTCCGCGGCACCGCCGCAACCGGACGGACGCCTGCGGCGCGACATAATTCCGACAAAAAAGCGGGCTCCGCTTGGCGCCGAGCCGTACGGCGGCGGTCGCTTCGCGGCGGGTCCGACGTCGCGGCGAGAGAGCTCCGTTAGGATAGGCGCGCCGCGGCCGGGAAATTCGCGGCAAGCGCAAGCGGCGGCTCGGTGTTGCAGCCAGTCTTGAGGATCGCTGCGAAGCGCGAACGCGGAAAGGGGCGCCGATGACGAGGCCACGGCAGTATCTGACGCGAATGGCGATCTTTCTCGTCATCGCCGCCTTGGTGGCGGCGGCGCTGATCACGCGGATCGAGCGCGCCTATCTCGCCAATCCAGCGTTGAATACCTTGATCGGCGCCGTGCTGCTGTTCGGCATCACCTATATCTTCCGCCAGGTGGTGGTACTGCGCCAAGAAGTGGTGTGGCTGGAGAACTTCCGCCGCGCCGAACTCGGCCTCGCCCTGCCGGCGCCGCCGAAGTTGCTGGCGCCGATGGCGGCGATGTTCCGCGACCGCACGACGAAGCTCCGACTCTCGCCCGCCTCATCGCGCTCGCTCCTGGATTCGATCAGTTCGCGGCTCGACGAATCGCGCGATACCTCGCGCTACGTCATCGCGCTGATGATTTTCCTCGGCCTGCTCGGCACCTTCTGGGGCCTGCTGATCACCGTCGGATCGATCGGCGACACCATCAACTCGCTCTCGCCCGGCACCGGCAATCTCACCGCCATCTTCAACAATCTGAAGCACGGGCTGCAAGGGCCACTCGCCGGCATGGGCACGGCCTTTTCGTCCTCGCTTCTCGGCCTCGCCGGCTCGCTCATCCTCGGCTTTCTCGATCTTCAGGCGAGCCAGGCGCAGAACCGCTTCTATAACGAGTTCGAGGAATGGCTGGCGACGGTGACGCGGGTCTCGGGCGGCGTCGGCCCGCTCGACGGCGAGGCGACGGTGCCGGCCTATGTCCAGGCGCTTCTGGAACAGACCGCAGACAGCCTGGAAAACCTGCAGCGCACCATGGCACGTTCCGAGGGTAGCCGCGGCAGTGCCGACGCCGCGCTATTGCAGCTGACCGAGCGGCTCGCCACCTTGACCGACCAGATGCGGGCCGAGGGCGAGCTTCTGGTCAAGCTGGTGGAGCACCAGATGGCGATGAAGCCCATTCTGGAACGCCTCTCGACCGCGCAGGAGGGCAGCGGCCTCGACGCCGCGAGCCGCACGCACCTGCGCAACCTCGATATCTATGTCGGCCGCTTGGTCGAGGGCATGAGCGGGGGCCGCGACCAGATCGTGCAGGACCTCAGGAGCGAGATCCGCCTGCTCGCCCGCACCATCGCCGCCACCGGAGAGGAACGGAAGGGCTGAGCCATGCGGCGGCGTCCCATTCGCCAACCGGTCGAAGCCTGGCCGAGCTATGTCGACGTGCTGTCGACGCTGCTCATCGTCATCGTCTTTCTTCTCGTGGTCTTCGTCCTGGCGCAGTTCTTCCTTGGCGAGACCCTCTCGGGCCAGACCTTGACCCTGAAGAAGCTGCGCGAAGAGGTCGGCAATCTCTCGGCCCAGCTCTCGCTCGAGCGCGAGGCGAACAACGCGCTCCGCGTCAATGTCGCCGATCTCTCGAGCTCGCTCACCGGCGTCACCACCACTCGAGACAAGCTGCAAAGCCAACTCGCCCTGACCGAGCAGCAACTCGCGCAGGCGAGCCAGTCAGCGGCGGACGAGAAGACTAAGCTCACCCAACTGAAAACCCTCTATCTTGCGACCCAGGGCAAGGTCGGCGCGGCAAACAAGCGCGCCGATAAGGCGGCGGCGCAGGTGGCGCTACTGAACGAACAGATCGCGGCAGTGCGCCAGCAGCTCGCCCAGATCGCCGCCGCGCTCAAGGTCTCGGAAGCCCAGGACAAGGCGGACAAGGCGACCATCGAGGCGCTGGGCCAGAAGCTCAACATCGCACTGGCGCAAAAGGTGCAACAGCTTTCGGCCTATCGCTCGGAATTCTTCGGCGAGCTGCGCAAGGTTCTCGGCAACCAGGCCGGCATTCGTATTGTCGGCGACCGTTTCATCTTCCAGTCGGAGATCCTGTTCCCGACCGGCTCGGCGGAGCTCACGCCCTCAGCCAAGACCGAGCTTCAGGCCCTGGCCAAGACGCTGCTCGCGATCGCGCCCAAGATTCCGCACAACGTGAACTGGATCCTACGCGTCGACGGCCATACCGACGCGGTGCCGATTCATACCGCGCGGTTCCCCTCGAACTGGGACCTGTCGACGGCGCGCGCGGTTTCGGTGGTCAAATACCTGATCAGCCAGGGCGTGCCGCCGAAGCGCTTGGCGGCGACCGGGTTCAGCAAGTACCACCCGCTGGTGCAGGGCAGCGCGCCGGCGGATTACCGCCAAAACCGGCGCATCGAGTTCCTGCTCACCAACGGCACCGGCTAGAGCCCGATTCCGCGAACGCCGCGCGCTAGGGCGCGATCCTCATACCCGCCGCGCGCGCAAATTCGGCTTCGAGAAGGGCGTCGAGGTCGCCTCCGCCGCGGGTCGAGAGCCAGGCCGCGCGCGCCGCGTCGTATTGGAAGTGGCTGGCGCCCGAAAGCGGCGAGGACAGCCAGAGTTGGCGCGTCGGCGCGTGCTTGCTGAGGAGGAAGGTGCCCATGCCCTCGGCCTCGACGGTGAGAATCCCGTTTTCGAAATCGACGTCGAGCGCATCCGATTCCGCCGCCTCCAGCGCGTCAAACCAACGCCGTTGCATCGCCTCGGCGGCGGCGAGGAAATCGCTTTCGTGCATCATGGCCAAGACTCCCGAGACCGAACGATCCTCGGCAAAGACTCTAGAGCAGGACGTAGACGAGAAGTATCACGAAGCCGACCACGGCGACCAGCGCATGGATGCCGAGCGGCGCGCCCGGCAGCCGGCCGCGTTTCATATGCGCCCGGAGCAGCAGCAGCCCGCCGAGCGACGCGACGACGAAAAACACCAGAGCGATGGTGCCAAACTGGCTGGTGCCGGTGGCGAGCCCGCGCATCGGACCGTCGAGCCCGAGGGCAAGCAGCACGAGACCGCCGACGGCGAGCACGCCGTGCAGCGCGGCGAGCGGCACCGGCGGCGTCCGCGTCCCCGAGGATGAGAGATGGATGATCGCCATGACGGCGCCGACGAGCACCGCGAGAGCGAAAAGAACGAGCGAAATCGCCAGCATCACTTGGCCCCGCACACTGTTCCGGTATCGAGGACAGCGCCCCGGCTCCGGCGTTCGGTCCCCGCGCGCCGCGTCGGCGCGTGGCCTGCATAAAACTCCATTCCAGGGACTGAGAGCAAGGTCCGATCGGCCGGCCGCGCCGACGCGGGCCGCGCGCGTCATGATTTGTTAACCATCCGGGCCTAGCGTAAGCTCGGGTTTTCCGGCTCGCACCCGAGGCATCGCATGCTGGGACGGCGCGACCGGGATGGGGAGATCGCCATGCCATCGACAAGCGAAGACCCGGTTCGCGAGCGGATTGCGGCCGTCATTGCCCATCTTCGCGCCCGGCTCGGCGACAAGTCGGAACGCGCCGATCTGGAATATTTCGTCCGCCTGATGCTGCAGCGGATCGCGCCGGAGGACGCGGCCAGCCGCAGCGTCGAAACCCTCTACGGCGCCTGCCTCAGCCTGTGGCGCTTCGCCGAGGCGCGCGCACCGGGCCAGCCGCGGATTCGCGTCTATACCCCGAAGATCGAGCGCGACGGCTGGAGCTCGTCGCACACGGTGGTCGACATCGTCAACGACGACATGCCCTTCCTCGTCGATTCGGTCGGCCTCGCGCTGACCAACGCCGGGCACGAGGTGCATCTTCTGCTGCATCCGATCGTCGAGACCCGGCGCGACGCCGCCGGCAAACGCGGGCCGGCCGGCGATAACATCCGCGAATCGGTGATGCATGTCGAAATCGGCCAGATCGCCGATACGGCCGCGTTCGAGGCCATCGCCGCCGATCTCGAGCGGGTTCTCGGCGACGTCCGCGCCGCCGTCGCCGACTGGCCGCCGATGCAGGCCGCGCTCGGGCGCGCCCTGCGGCAGCTGGAGGAGACGCCGCCGCCGCTCGATTCCGGCGAAGTCGCCGAGGCGATCGCGCTGTTGCGCTGGATGGGCGACAACAACTTCACCTTCCTCGGCTATCGTGAATACGATTACCGTGGCGGCGCGGACGGTCATGATCTTCGCATCGTCGCGGGCTCGGGGCTCGGCATCCTGCGCCGGCCGGAGCATCGCGTCATGGGCGGCCGGGGCGGCTTCAGCGCCGCGACCGAGGAAGTGCAGCGCTTCCTCAAACGGCGCGAGCTTCTCATCGTGACCAAGGCCAACGCGCGCTCGACCGTCCACCGCACGGTGCCGCTCGACTATATCGGCGTCCGCCGCTTCGACGAGGCCGGCGAGGCGATCGGCGAATGGCGCTTTATCGGCCTCTTCACGTCAAGCGCCTATAGCCACAGCCCGCGTGACATCCCGCTGCTGCGCCGCAAGGTGCGAAAGGTGATCGAGCGCGCCGGGCTGGCGCCGCAAAGCTACGACGCCAAGGCGCTGCTCCATATACTCGACAGCTATCCCCGCGATGAGCTGTTCCAGATCTCGGAGAACGATCTGTTCGACATCGCGACCGGCGTGCTGCCGCTGGAGACGCGCCCGCGCATCCGCGTCTTTCCGCGCCGTGACGAATTCGGCCGCTTCGTCTCCTGCCTCGTCTACGTGCCGCGCGAGCGCTACGACAGCGAGCTCGGCCAACGCTTCGCGGCGATTCTCGGCCAGGCGTTTCATGGCGACGTCGGCGCCTTCCATATCCAGATCGGCGATGAGCCGCTGGCGCGGCTCCATGTCATCGTCGCGACGCCGCCCGACGCGCCGCGCGATATCGCGATCGCGGCGATCGAGAGCAAGCTCGAGGCGGCGGCGCGGCTCTGGCCCGACGATCTCAAGGAGGCGCTGGCGGAGAAGCTCGGCGAGGCCGCCGGCAACCAGCTGTTCGATCGCTTCGCCACCGCCTTTCCCGCGGCCTACCGCGACCGCTACGACGTCGCGACGGCGCTGTTCGACATCTCCAAGATCGAGACCCTGAGCGCCGAGAACGCGCTCGCCGTCAATCTCGCGCAGCCCCTGGAGGCGGAGCCGGGCGAGTTGACCTTCAAGCTCTACCATCTCGCGGCGCCGGTGCCGCTGTCCGATTGCCTGCCGATGCTGGAGCATATGGGCTTTCGTGTGATCGAGGAAAACCCGTTCCAGATCGCGCGCAACCACGGCGCCACATCGGCCTGGATTCACGAGTTCCGCCTGGAAAAGCGCGACGGCGCCGCGGTCGACCTCGGCCGCGCCAAGGACAAGTTCGAGGCCGCCTTCGAGCGTATCTGGCACGGCGCGGCGGAGGACGACCGCTTCAACCGGCTGGTGCTGGAAGCCGATCTCGATTGGCGCGAAGTCTGGATCCTGCGCGCCTACTGCAAGTACCTGCGTCAGATCGGCGCGCCCTTCAGTCAGGCCTATATGGAGGACGCGCTGTTCGCCAACGGCGCCATCGCGGCGCTATTGATCCGCCTCTTTCACGCGCGCTTCGATCCGGCGAACGGCGAAAACCGGGCCGAGAGGACGGCGGCGGCCGCGCGCGACATCGAGGCGGCGCTGGATCGCGTCGAGAGCCTGGACGAGGACCGCATTCTCCGCCGCTACAAGCATCTCATCGAGGCGACGCTGCGGACCAATTTCTATGTCGCGCCGCGAAAGCCCTATCTCGCCCTCAAGCTCGCGAGCACGGAGATCGAGGACCTGCCGCTGCCCCGACCGATGGTCGAGATATTCGTCCATTCGCCGACCGTCGAGGCGATCCATCTGCGTGGCGGCAAGGTCGCCCGCGGCGGCATCCGCTGGTCGGACCGGCGCGAGGACTTCCGCACCGAGATCCTCGGCCTGATGAAGGCGCAGATGGTGAAGAACGCGGTCATCGTGCCGGTCGGCGCCAAGGGCGGCTTCGTGCCGAAGCGCCCGCCCCTGGGCCAGGGCCGCGCCGCGATCCAGGCCGACGCCATCGCCTGTTATCAGGACTTGATCCGCGGCCTGCTCGATCTCACCGACAATTTCCTCGGCCAGAGGCTGGTGCCGCCGAAGGACATGGTGTGCCACGACGGCGACGATCCCTATCTCGTGGTCGCCGCCGACAAGGGGACTGCGACCTTCTCCGACATCGCCAACGGCATCGCCAAGGAATACGGCTACTGGCTCGGCGACGCCTTCGCCTCCGGCGGCTCCGCCGGCTACGATCACAAGAAGATGGGCATCACCGCGCGCGGCGCTTATGAAATGGTCAAGCGCCATTTCCGCGAGATCGGCGTCGATCTCGCGCGCGCGCCGATCGCCGCCGTCGGCATCGGCGACATGTCGGGCGACGTCTTCGGCAACGGCATGCTGCTGGTGCCGAAACTGAAGCTTGTCGCCGCCTTCGATCATCGCCACGTCTTTCTCGATCCCGATCCCGATATCGAAAAAGCGCTGACGGAGCGGCGACGACTGTTCGAGCTGCCGGCCTCGTCCTGGGCCGATTACGACAAGGCGCTGATCTCGAAAGGCGGCGGCGTCTTCGAGCGCAAGCTGAAAACCGTGCCGCTCTCGCCCGAAGTCAAGGCCCGCTTCGGCATCGCCGCCGATCACCTGACGCCGCTCGAGCTGATTCGCGCCCTGCTCACGGCCGAGGTCGATCTGTTGTGGAACGGCGGCATCGGCACTTATGTCAAGGCGAGCGCGGAAAGCCACGCCGAAGTCGGCGACCGCGCCAACGACGGCGTGCGGGTGAACGGCGCCAATCTCCGCGCCAAGGTGGTGGGCGAGGGCGGCAACCTCGGCTTCACCCAGCGCGGCCGCATCGAATACGCCGCCAAGGGCGGACGCATCAATACCGATGCGCTCGACAATTCCGCCGGCGTCGATACCTCGGATCACGAGGTCAATATCAAGATCCTTCTCGATTCGCTGGTCGCCGAGGGCGAACTGACGGAAAAGCAGCGGAACGCGCTGTTGCAGACGATGACCGACGAGATCGCGACCTTGGTGTTGCGCGACAATTATCTGCAAGGCCAAGCGGTGTCGCTGGTCGAGGCCGAGGGCGCGCGCGCGCTGCCGGCGCTCGAGCGGCTGATGCGGAGCCTGGAACAGGCGGGCAAGCTCGATCGCGCGGTCGAGTTCCTGCCCGACGCGGCAGAGGTCGCGGCCCGCGCCAAGGCGGGCCAGGGCCTGACGCGGCCCGAGATTGCGGTGCTGCTCGCCTATGCCAAGACCTCGCTCTATGGCGATCTTCTGGCGAGCGGCCTGCCCGAGGACGAGGCCTTCGCCGGCGATCTCGCCAATTATTTCCCGCGCGCGCTGCACGAGCGCTTCGGCGCGGCGATCAAGCGCCATCGCCTCGGCCGCGAGATCGTCGCGACGGCGATCGCGAACAGCGTCGTCAACCGCGCCGGCCCCGGCTTCATCGGCGACATCGCGGAAGAGACCGAGGCGCCGCCCGACGCCATCGCCCGCGCCTATGTCATCGCGCGCGACGTGTTCGAGCTGCGCCGCTACTGGCGCGAGGTCGAGGCGCTCGACAACAAGGTGCCGACGGCGCGCCAAACCGAGATGCTGCGCGCCGCGAACGAGCTTCTGCGCGCTGCGGTGTTGTGGTTCCTGCGCCAAAAGGGTGGCGCCATCGATATCGTGACCACCGTCGCGGCCTATGCGCCGGGAATCGCCGCCTTGCGCGAGAAGCTGCGCAGCCTGCTCGGCGAGGCGGCACCGGATCTCGGCGAGGCGGCGACGCGTCTTATCGCCGAGGGCGTGCCGGAATGGCTCGCCAACGCCGCCGCCGCCGCACCCTATCTCTCCGCCGCCCCCGCCATCGTCGACGCCGCGACCACGCTTCGCGCCGAAGCCGACCGGGTCGGCCGCGTGTTTTTCAGCCTCGGCTACACGCTCGGGCTCGATTGGCTGCGGCAATCGGCGCGCAGCGCTGAGTTCGCCGATTACTGGCAGCGGCTTGCCGCCGCGACGGCGGCGGAAGACCTCACCCTTCTGCAGCGCGATCTCACGATCGCCGTGCTCGAACACGCCAACGGCGACTGGGACCGGGCGATCGCCGAGTGGCGCGAGCGCCGGGGCGCCGGCCTCGCCCGGCTGGAGCGGCTGGTCGAGGAATGCCGGCTTTCCGGCAATATCGACGCGGCCAGGCTTGCCATCGCCAATCGCCACCTGCAAGCTATGCTGTGACATCCGCCGCCGATCGCGTCCCGATGAGCCATCTCGAAAATCTCTCGCCGTCCCGGCTCACCCTCGGGCGGTTCAGCTGGGCGCTCTACGACTGGGCGGTGCAGCCGGTCTATAGCGTCATCACCACCTTCATCTTCGCGCCCTATTTCGCCACCGTCGTGGTCGGCAATTCGGTGCGGGGCCAGACGCTTTGGGGCTATGCCATGGCGGCGGTGGGAGTCTTGATCGCGATCCTGAGCCCGATCCTCGGCGCCATCGCCGATTCGAGCGGCCGGCGCAAGCATTGGACCGCGATCTTCGCCGCGCTGGCGGCGCTCGGTTGCGCCGCGTTGTGGATCGCGGCGCCGCAGGCGCCGGCCGAGCTTCGGCTTTCGATCCTCGGCGCCGTCGTGCTGGCGGTGGTGAGCGCCAACCTGTCGCAGGTCTTCAACAACGCCATGCTGCCCGGCCTCGGCCGGCCGGAGCGGATCGGCCGCCTGAGCGGGTTCTCCTGGGGCCTCGGCTATCTCGGCGGCTTGACGGCGCTGACCCTGATCCTCGGCGGGCCGGCGCTGATGGCCCATCTCGGCCATCCGCTCGATACCGCAGGACATCGTGTCGAGCGCGCCGTCGGGCCGCTGATCGGGCTTTGGATCGTGGTCTTCTCGATCCCGCTGTTCCTGTTCACTCCGGAGGCGGCAGCGACCCGGGCGCCGGGCGCCGGCATCGTGCGCCACGGCCTCGCGCGGCTCGCCAAGACCGCCCGCGAGGCGCGCTCGCATCACCGCAATGTCCTGCTCTTTTTCATCGCCCGCATGATCGCCTATGACGGGCTTAACGCGATTTTCGCCTTCGGCGGGATTTACGCCGCCGGCATCTTCCATTGGTCGATGGCGGAGCTTGGCATCTTCGGCCTCATCCTGCTGGTCTTCGGTGCCGCCGGCGCGTGGATCGGCGGCATGCTCGACGACCGCTTCGGCGCCAAGGCGACGATCCTCGCCGCGACGGCGGGGGTGACGCTCGCCAGCATCGGCGTGCTCTCGCTCACCGCGCACAGCATCTTTTTCGGCGTTCCGGCCTCGGGTCCCGCCGGCCACGGTTTCTTCGCCAGCACCACAGAGCGGGTGTTTCTCGGCTTCGCCATTGTGCTCGGCATCTGCGGCGGGCCGATGCAGGCGGCGAGCCGCAGCCTGCTCGCCCGCCTGTCGCCGCCCGAAATGACGACCGAGCTGTTCGGTTTCTATGCCGCAACCGGCCAGGTGACGTCGTTCGCGGCGCCGCTCTCGATCGCCGTGCTGACCGCGACCTTCGCCAGCCAGCGCGCGGGACTGACCGCCGTCCTGGCCTTTCTCATTGTTGGCTTCTCCCTCCTGCTGCCGGTCGAGGAGCGGCGGGCGGCGACGCCCCGGCCCTGATCCCCCGGTCCCGAAATCCCCGGTCCCGAAACCGCCAATCCTCAATCCGCGGATCGTGGCGCTACCAGGCGGGCGCGGCCGAGCCGAGCGCGCCGGCGGCGCGGCCCCAGCCGATCTCAACGCCACCGATCGCAAGCGGCACACGCAAGCGCTTGGCCGGGCCAAAGGCGGTCGCCTCGATCCTCGGATCGTAATCCGCCGCCGAGAGCGCGGCCGGCTCCGGCCCGTCGCCGGGCGGCATTGCGGCCAGGAGATGCGCAGTGCGCGCAAGCGAGGCGCGCGCCGCGCCGCGGTGATCGGCGGCCTCGCCGCGCCTACCGGCGGCCGCCACGGCGGCATGACGGCGCGGGTCGAAAGTTTCTGGAACGGCGTCGATCAGGGCGACGCCGTGGCGATCCTCCGCCGCCGCCTCGCCGCCGGCGAGGTCTTGCCCGGCTTCGGCCACCCGCTTTATCCCGAGGGCGATCCGCGCGCCAAAGCCCTGCTCGGGCGCGTCCTGCCGCAGTTCGCCGAGGCGCGCGCGCTGGTCGAGGGCGTCGAGGCCCTGACCGGCCGCCGGCCCACGCTCGATTTCGCCCTGGTGGCACTGCGGCGCCACCTGCGGCTACCGCAAGGCAGCGCTTTCGGTCTTTTCGCGCTCGGCCGCGCGCTCGGCTGGATCGCGCATGCGCTGGAGCAGCGCTCGCAAGCGCAACTGATCCGCCCGCGCGCCGTCTATAGCGGACCGGCGCCGGCGACAACACCCGACTGACGCCGCAAGGCCGCGCAAAAAAAGAAAAGGCCCCGGCGGCGGCTTGACGCGCACGGCCGAGGCCAAGTGGTGGGAGCAAAACAGACAACTTCCCATCGGCGGCGAGCCGGGGAAGCGGCCCGCCCGCTTGCCCGCCAGAGAGAGAGGATAAACGGAACAGCCTGTAGAACCGTCCTCACGGGCAGCGCGAAGATCGCATCGCGCGGCGTGGGTCGCCTTGATCTCGATCAAGGTTCGGATGGACTTAGACGACGGCGCGGCCCAGGCCAGAACCGGGGCCGCGACCGGGGCCGCGACTTGACCGGCCGGAGGCCGGCGATTAGGGTCCGGCCATCGAGACCCCGGCCCCCGAGACTCAAGATCGCGGCTTCATGATCGCGACGTCGACATCGAGACTTGACGGACCATCGGCAAAGGACCGCCCATGGGGCAGGCGCCCCGCCTTCTTTATCTCGTCAACGAGACGCATTACTTCTCCACCCACTGGCTCGCCGTCGCCGCGGCGGCCAAGGCGGCGGGCTGCGAGGTCCATGTCGCGGCGCCGTTTGCGGCCGAAGGCGTGCAGGCGATCGCTGCGGCGGGCCTCAGCTACCACCCGATCCCGCTCGAGCGGCGCAGCCTCTCGCCTTGGGGCGAGCTTCGCCTGCTGGCCGCGATTTTCGCGCTGGAGCGCCGCCTCAAGCCCGATCTCGTGCATCATCTGACGATGAAGCCGGTGGTCTGGGGCGGCCTGGCGGCGCGCGCGGCTCATGTTCCCGCCGCGGTTTTCAGCATCAACGGGCTCGGCCATCTTTTCTTGGGGCCGGGCCTCGGCACGCGACTGTTGCGCGCGCTGGTGACGCCGCTCTATCGCCTGAGCCTCGGCCACCGCCGAAGCCGCACGGTGTTCCAGAACCCGGATGATCGCGCCCTGTTCCTCAAGCTCGGCCTGGTCGGCGCGGCGCGGGCCGTGCAGATCAAGGGCTCTGGCGTCGATCTTACGCGCTTCCGGCCGCGGCCCGAGCCCGAGGGCCCGCCGGTGGTGCTGTTGCCGGCGCGGCTTCTGGCCGAGAAGGGCGTGAACGAATTCGTCGCCGCCGCGAAAATGCTGCGCGGGCAGGGCGTCGCCGCCCGCTTCGCCCTCGCCGGGCGGATCGATCCCGGCAATCCGAGCGCCATCGCCGAGGCTACCGTCCGCGCCTGGTCGGCGGAACGCGCCGTCGAATGGTGGGGACATCGCAGCGACATGCCGGAAGCCCTGGCTGAGGCCGCCATCGTCTGCCTGCCGTCCTACCGCGAAGGCACGCCGCGGGCGCTAATCGAGGCGGCGGCAGTCGGCCGCGCCATCGTCGCCACCGACGTGCCGGGCTGCCGCGAGATCGTGCGCGACGGCGTCAACGGCCTGCTGGTGCCGGCGCGCGATGCCGCCGCCCTCGCGCATGCGCTGCGCCGCCTGATCGCGGATAAGACCTTGCGCCACGAGCTCGCGGCAGCGGGGCAGAAGATCGCGGTGGCGGAGTTTTCCGCCGCCCGCTTCCACGGCGATATCCTCGGCATCTACCGCGACCTGCTGCCCGCCGGCGCCCTGCCATGACCGCGGCCCGCGCAAGGACCTTAACCTCGGGCCGGGATTGGGCTAGGAAATGGACGTGATCTTCTGGCTCCCGCTCCTCTCGCTTGCCGCCGCCCTGGCCGCGACCGCGCTGCTCGGCCGCCTGCTCGGCCGGCACGCGATTCTCGATCGGCCGAACGCGCGCTCCAGCCATACCGAGCCGACGCCGCGCGGCGGCGGCATCGCGGTGGTCGCCGTGACTGCCGCGGCCTGGGGCTACGCCGGGCCGAGCCGCGAGGCGGCCGTCGTGCTCCTGCTCGGCATCGCCCTCGCGGCGCTGTCCTGGGTCGACGACCTGCGCGGGCTTTCGGTGCGGATCCGCTTTCCGCTGCAAGCCGTGGCGGTGGCGGCCGGGATTTTCGCGCTCGGCGCCAAGGGCCGGGTGTTTCAGGGCATCCTACCGCTCGTGCCCGACCGCCTGCTCGCTGGCCTCGCGTGGCTGTGGTTTTTGAACCTGTTCAACTTCATGGACGGGATCGACGGCATTTCCGGCATCGAGGCGGCGGCGCTCGGCATCGGCGTCGCGCTGATCGCCGGCACCGCGGCGCAGGGCCTCGCGCTCGACGGCCTCTGTCTGGCCGGCGCCGCCGCCGGGTTTCTGGTGTGGAACTGGCCGCCGGCCCGCATCTTTCTCGGCGACGTCGGCAGCGTGCCACTGGGATTTTGGCTCGCCTGGCTGCTGATCGTCTTGGCTCTCCGCGGCCACTGGGCGGCGGCGCTGCTGCTGCCGCTCTATTATCTTGGCGATGCCACGCTCACGCTGCTGCGCCGGCTTGCCCGCCGCGAGCGCGTCTGGCAGGCGCATCGCGAGCATTTCTACCAGCGGGCGGCGCGGCGCTTCGGCGCCCACGCACCGGTGACGCTCAGGATCGCGGCGCTCGATGTCGCGCTGATCGCCTTGAGCCTGGCCGGCGAGCGGCTGCCGGCGGCGCGATGGCCGGCGGTGGCCGGCGGGTTTGTTCTGGTCGCACTGCTGCTGTGGCACTTCGGCCGCGGCGAGAAAGGGACCGTCCATGCCGGCTGAGCGCCCGCGCCGCCAAAACGGCGCCAAGGCCCGCTTCAACCCGCGCATCGCGCTGGTCGCGCTGCACGATCTCGCCATGGCGGCGATCTCCTTCCAGCTCGCGGTCGATCTCGCCTATTGGAACGACGGCACCTTTCAGGGCCTGCTGTTCCTGTGGCCGGCGGCAGCGATCTTCACCGCCGTCGCGGCGCCGGTGTTCTGGTACGCCGGCCTCTATCGCGGCATGTGGCATTACGCCTCCTTCCGCGACATGACGGCGATCGCGCGCGGGGTCAGCCTCGCGCTCCTGGTCTTCTTCCCGTTGCTGTTCCTGGCTACGCGGCTCGCCGCCATGCCGCGCTCGGCGCTGGTTATCGAATGGCCGCTCTTAATCGTCATGCTGGCGGTGCCGCGGCTGCTCTATCGCGCCTACAAGGACGGCAACATGCGCCTGCTGTTCGACCGCCGCGCGGCGGAGCGCGTGCCGGTGCTCCTGATCGGCGCCGGGCCGGAGGCCGAGACCTTCGTGCGCGAGATGGCGCGGGCGCGCAACGCGCCCTATCGCGTGATCGGGCTGGTCGACGACGACGAAGCCAATCTCGGCCGCTCGCTGCACGGCTTGCGGGTGATGGGCCGGACCGCCGACCTCGCCGCGGTGGTGGCCGAGCTGAAGCGCCGCAACCGCGCGCCGCAGCGCCTCGTCATCGCCGCCGGCCATGCCGCCGGGCGCGAGGTGCGCGAGCTTCTCGACGAGGCCGACCGGCTCGGCCTGCCGCTGTCGCGGCTGCCGCGGCTGACCGAGTTCCGCCCGGGCGAGGGCCGCGAGATCGAGGTCCGCCCAATCGCGGTCGAGGATCTTTTGGGCCGGCCGCAGCGCGTGCTCGACCGCGCCGCGCGCGAGCGCCTGATCGCCGGGCACCGCGTCCTCGTCACCGGCGCCGGCGGCACCATCGGCTCCGAGCTTTGCCGCCAGATTGCCGAGCTGAAGCCGGCCCGGCTCGTGCTGCTCGACAATGGCGAATACAATCTCTACCGCATCGACCGCGAGCTTGACCAAAGCCACCCCGGCATCGTCCGCGTCGCCGCCTTGGGCGACGTGCGCGATGGCGGCCGGATGGCGCAGCTCTTCCGCGCCGAGCGGCCGGAGCTGATCTTCCACGCCGCCGCCTTCAAGCACGTGCCGATGGTGGAAAGCAACGTCGCCGAAGGCGTGCTGACCAACGTGCGCGGCACGCGCAACGTCGCCGATCTGGCGCGCCGCACGGGCGCTGCCATGATGGTGCTGATCTCGACCGACAAGGCGGTGAACCCGAGCAGTGTGATGGGCGCGAGCAAGCGGGTGTGCGAACTTTACTGCCAAGCGCTTTCGGCGCTCGCGGCGACCGAGGACGGCGCCAACCGCTTCGTCGCGGTGCGCTTCGGCAACGTGCTCGGCTCGACCGGCTCGGTGGTGCCGCTATTTCAGGAGCAGCTTCGCCAGGGCGGGCCGCTCACCGTCACCGACCCCGACATCACCCGCTTCTTCATGACCACGCGGGAGGCGGTGGAGCTGACCTTGCAGGCCTCGGCGATGCCGACGCCGGAAGACGACGGCCGCGGCGTCTTCGTGCTCGACATGGGCGAGCCGGTGCGGATTCAGGACTTGGCGCGCCAAGTCGTCCGCCTCGCCGGACTCCGCCCCGACGTCGATATCAAGATCGCTTATACCGGGCTTCGCCCCGGCGAGAAGCTGCACGAGGAATTGTTCCTCGGCCAAGAGCGGCCGCGCCCGACCGCGGCCGAAGGCGTGTTGCGCGCGACCCCGGCCGCGATCGATTACGCCATCCTGGCGCCGCTGGTCGAGCAGATGCTGGCCGCCGCCGAAGCCGGCCAAGAGGACGAGGTTCTCGGCCTCTTGCATCGCCTGGTTCCCGAATTCACCGCCCCCCACCCGCGCGCCGCCGCGAGCGGTGGGTAACCCGCCGATCCTTTCTTGGAGTAGCCGAATGGCCGATACACGTCCGATCCGCCGCGCCCTGATTTCCGTTTCCGACAAGAGCGGGCTTGCCGATCTCGCCCGCGCCTTGGCCGCGCAAGGTGTCGAAGTTCTTTCCACCGGCGGCACCGCCAAGGCGCTGGCCGAGGCCGGGCTGAGGCCGATCGAGGTCGCGGACTATACCGGCTCGCCGGAGATGCTGGACGGCCGGGTGAAGACGCTGCATCCGAAAATCCACGGCGGGCTGTTGGGCCGGCGCGATTTCGCAGCGCACGGCGCGGCGATGCGCGAGCACGGCATCGGCGAGATCGATCTTCTGATCGTCAATCTCTATCCCTTCGAGGCGACGGTGGCGGCCGGCAAGGATTTCGCCACCTGCATCGAGAACATCGACATCGGCGGCCCGGCGATGATCCGCTCGGCGGCGAAAAACCATGACGCGGTGACGGTGATCGTCGATCCCGCCGATTATGCCACCCTGATCGCAGAGATTGCCGCCAACGGCGGCGTCACCACTGCCGCGTTCCGCCGCCGCATGGCGGCCAAGGCCTATGCCCGCACCGGCGCCTATGACGCCGCCATCGCCAACTGGTTCGCCGATCAGGCGGGCGAGACCTTCCCCGAGCGGCTTTTAATCGCGGCCGAGCGCGCCGAGGTGCTGCGCTATGGCGAGAACCCGCATCAATCGGCGGCGCTTTACCGGGGCGGCGCCAAGCGCCTTGGCATCGCCACCGCACGCCAGCTTCAGGGCAAGGCGCTTTCCTACAACAACCTGAACGACGCCGACGCGGCCTTCGAGCTGGTGGCGGAATTCAGCCCGGCCGAAAGCCCGGCCGTCGCCATCATCAAGCACGCCAATCCCTGTGGCATCGCGCTCGGCGCGACGCTGGAGGAGGCCTATGTCAAGGCGCTCGCCTGCGACCCGGTGAGCGCGTTCGGCAGCATCGTCGCCTTGAACGGTACCTTGGACGAGGCGACCGCGGCGAAGATCGCCGAGATCTTCACCGAGGTGATCGTCGCTCCGGACGCGACCAAGGACGCGATTCAGCTTCTCGCCAAGAAGAAAAACCTGCGGCTTCTGGTCACCGGCGGGCTGCCCGACGCGGCGGCGCCCGGCGTTTTGGTGCGCTCGCTCGCCGGCGGCTATCTGATGCAGACGCGGGACAACGGCCGCACGGCGGCGAACGAATTGAAGGTGGTGACCAAGCGCCAGCCGAGCGCGCGCGAGATGGCCGACCTGCGCTTCGCCTTCACGGTGGCGAAGCACGTCAAATCCAACGCCATCGTCTTCGCCCGCGATCTCGCGACGGTCGGAGTCGGCGCCGGGCAGATGAGCCGCGTCGATTCGTCCCGCATCGCCGTGCGCAAGTCCGAGGACGCGGCCGAGGCAGCGGGACAGACGACGCGCTGGAGCGAGGGCGCGGTGGCGGCCTCGGATGCCTTCTTCCCGTTCCCCGACGGCTTGCTGGCGGCGGCGGAAGGCGGCGCGACGGCGGTGATCCAGCCGGGCGGCTCGATGCGCGACAACGAGGTGGTCGCCGCCGCCGACGAAGCCGGCCTCGCCATGGTGCTCACCGGCATGCGGCACTTCCGGCATTAGCGCGCGAGATCTTGGGTTGCATCGACCCAAGATCATGTCCGCGCCGTTCGCGGAGGCGAAGCAAGGGGAGGCGGCGATGACGGCGACGCGCGAACACCGCTACGCGATCACCACCGTTCCGTCAGACCTGCACATTGCTGCCTAAACAGGAACAAAGCTGACTTCCTGCTTCGCCGAGGCCGGTTTCGTCCGGCGCTTGCGCGTCGGGCCAGAGCCTTCCTCTCCACAGGCTGCAACCG
>OFHJ01000376.1_pt1 | contig 17533 bp, 17 predicted proteins | sample 1522001 | NCBI WGS metagenome assembly OFHJ01 (sample SAMEA2464838, study PRJEB22497) | soil metagenome | biome: Grassland; feature: Farmland; material: Clay | place: Australia | collected 2013-02-01 | depth 1.2 m | reverse complement strand
GGTCTCCTGGATGTGCCCCGCGGACAGGCCGGTGAGGAGGGGGCCGACGCCGAACATGTTCTGCGGCTCGAGCGACTGTCCGAGGGCGCCGAGACGGCTCTGGGTGTTCGGGACCTGCTGCTGAGCGGTCGTCGTGTGGACAGCCGGCGGCACGTTGCCGACCATCTCGGTGCCGGACGGGTTGAAGCCGGCCTCGGTCCCCGCCGGCAGCGGCGTGCCGGGCTTCAGGTATTCGTGGGGCGCCTTGGCGGCGGGATGCGGAATCGCCGGCGAGCCGGTCGCCGGCCCCTGGAGCGTGCCGACGCCAGGGGCGCCCGTGCCGTGGATGGCGTTCGCGTAGGCGGCCTTGAACGCGTCGATGCCGTTCTGCCCGAGCTTGTTCAGCGCGGACTCCTGCGACTTCGCCGCGTTGATCTGCGCCTGGGCTTCCTCGCGCGGGGCCTCGGCCTGGGTGAGCTCCTGGCCGTGGATCTGCGTCACGAAGCTGTCGATCTGCTGCTGGCTCGGGGAGAAGCCGAGCGCCTGGGCCTTTTTTATGAAGCGCACTCGGCGCAGGGCTCCGGCGTCGTAGACCCGGTAGCCGGCCGCCGTGCGCACGGGCGCAGGTAGGAGCCTCTGTTTCTCGTAAAATCTGATCGTATCCGCCTTGACGCCGGCGGCCTTGGCCGCGGTTGCCTCGGGATGGGCGGCGAGGGCGGCGGTGAGTGCCTCGTCGCTGAGCTTGGGGGGTCGTGCCATGGTGGCTCCTTTCGGGTCGAGCTGAGCTCGTCACGAAAGGCCCTACCTCGACCCGGCCGGCCACCTCAAGGCCCAAGGCGAACTCGCCGGTGGTGGGCCCGGGGAGAAGAACCGGGAGAGGTTCTGGCGCCGATTTTGTTGAAAACGGTGTCCCTGCCCCATGTTCTTTAGGTGACGCTTGCCCGGTCGTGGGCCGCCCATGACCATCATTGCCAATCCCGGCAGCTCCCAGCACTCCGACCGCCACGTCCGAAGGCGGTGCTGGGCACGATGAGTGGCGCCCCACGTCGCCGGAGTCGGCCTGGGGCCGCGCTCGTGGTTCATCCGGCCCGTCACCTTCCGATGGACGAGGCACGCCGTACCCGCGCCGTCGCCTCTCTCACCGCTCTTCTCGCCGCGCGCCTTCAGGAGCGAGCGTTGGGATCGCACGTCCTTGACGACACGGGACTGACGGAGGTCTCGTCTGTCTCGGAGATGGGCCCGGCAGCAGGAGGTGTGTATGGCAAGTAGCCCACGACGACGGACGGCGACGTCGAGAAGTCAAGGAGCTAGCCGAGCAGATCGAGGCAGCCAGCCCGCAGCTCCCGACCCCCGAGCAGCTCCGAGCACTCTGCGCCGAGATCCACCGGGCCATCGACAGCGGCAACCCCGACGCCGTCAAGCAGCTGCTTCGCGAGCTGATCGACCGTGTCGAGATCACCCCCGACCGCCACGCCTACCCATACTTCTGGGTGCCGATCGGCTGCGAGACCCGCCCAGCGAGCGGCAAACCCGGCCCGGACGCGCCACCGGTGCCCTCCCGTCAGGAGGACACCGGTTGGCTTTTCGTTACATCAAGTGGAGGTGGCGGGAATCGAACCCGCGTCCTTCGGCTTCTCAGCAGGCCTTCTCCGAGCGCAGCCGGCAGAAGATTGTCGGGGGCGCCGCTACTGCCGGCGACGCCGGCGCCCCGTATCCGACGAGATGTCCCCGGTGACCGGTCGGAGCAACCACCGGGTGAGCCCTACTTCATGACGCCCGTTCACCAGCCCGTAGGGCTGAAGCTGGGCGGACGTCGCTACCGATTAAGCAGCGATCGCGAGCTGAGGCTCGGCGTTTGTTTTTGGTTCCGGCTCTTTAACGTGGCTCCGGAGACCACGGCTCGCTTCTCCCGCCTCGACGACCGAAGTCGAGACCATTCACCCCCGTGGTTGACGGGCCGCCGGACGGATCGGGCCGCCCGCTCGCCCTGGGTCGGGCGACTCGCTCATTCTACCTGGGACGAGCGCCCCTCCTGGCCGGTCGGGCCGCTCGGCCCACCGCCCAGGCAGTGTCGGGGGTGGTGATGGCCGTAGGCTGCTCCCGGTCCATCCCGGGAGGCGTCAACCGTAGGCGCCCCACCGCTCGGCGTTGCGAGCGGCCCGGGACGCCTCCCGCTCGGCCTCCCGGGTGAGGATCGCCTGCCGCTTGTCGTGGAGCTTGCGCCCACGGGCCAGGGCCAGTTGCACCTTGGCCCGACCTGTGCGGAAGTAGACGGAGAGCGGGACCAGGGTGAGGGCCTGCTGCTGGCTGCGGCCCATCAGCTCGTCGATCTCCTTGCGGTGCAGGAGGAGCTTGCGCTTGCGGTCCGGGTCGTGGGAGCCGAACCCGGTGGCGTACTGCCACGGCGGGATGTGGACGCCGAACAGCCACAGCTCCCCGTCGTCGACCCGGGCGTAGGCGTCGGCGAGCTGTGCCTTGCCTTCGCGCAGCGACTTGACCTCGCTGCCGTGGAGCACGATCCCGCACTCGTAGGTCTCGAGGATGTCGTAGTCGTGGCGGGCGCGCCGGTTGGTGGCGACCGTGCGATCGCTGCTGCGCGCCGCCGCCTCGCGGGCTGCCGCCCGCTTGGCCACCGTCTTCTTGGCCCGTGCCACGCCTCCCGAGGCTATCGGTTGGCTCATTCGTTCCCGGGCCTTCGCGCCCCCCCCCCGAGCCGCCGGCCGGCCCGCGCCCGCCGCGGCCGACGAGCGTTACCCTCTTCTGCCGTGGTCCGTCTGCCCGTGCCCCTTCATCGCCAGATGGTCGCCCACTGCCTGAGCGGGCTGCCCGACGAGGCGTGCGGCCTCCTCGCCGGGGACCCGGGCACCGAGGTGGTCGCCCGGTGCTATCCGACCCGCAACGCCGCTGCATCGGCCCGTGTCTACGAGGTGGACTCGCGGGACCTCCTGAAGGCCGACCGGGACGCCGAGGCCTATGCCGCGGTGGTGGCGGCGGGCCGATTGGCGGCGGGGACGGGACGGGAGCGGGCGCTGGCGGCGGCGAATGAAATGGCCGCTGAGGTGCCTCTGGCTACAGCCGTTTTTGCCCGCCAGATCGCGGAGCGCAGCGCAGTCTTGCGCCCCATCGCCAACCCGGCCACCGCCTCGGATTTGGATACGGCCGAGGCGTTGGCGGCGGCGGCGCTGCGAGGCGCGGTCGCCAATGTGCGCATTAACTTGGAATCGTTTGCCCCCGATGCCCCGCCGCGACGGCGGTTGGCGGAGGAATTGGCGAAGCTGGGAGTCTAGGCCGCCGCAACGCACGGTGGGGGCCAGTACGGAGCCGATCGAAGAGCAAAATTAGGGTACGGTAAAACGATGCGCTGGGTTCGATTCGAGCAAGATGGTGAGATCTGCTGGGGGCATTTGGAAGGGGGCACGATCACGGTGCACTCGGGAGCGCCGTGGGCGGCTTGCCGGCATGCCACGCCGGAGCGGTTGCCGCTGGAGTCGGTGCCGCTTCTTGCCCCCTGCCAGCCGGGCAAAATTATCTGCGTTGGCCGCAATTATGCGGCTCATGCGCGGGAGTTGGGCCATGCCGTGCCAGGCACGGCGCCAGGGGAGGGGCCATTGCTGTTCATGAAGCCGCCCTCCGCCGTCGTTGCGCCGGGCGCCGCCATCGTGCTGCCCGCGGCTTCGCAACAAGTGGAGCATGAAGGGGAGCTAGCCGTGGTCATCGGCAAGCGCTGCCGGCGGCTGGGTGCGGAGGAGCCAGTCACCGCCTATGTGCTCGGCTATACCTGCCTGAACGATGTGACCGCGCGCGACCTGCAAAAGACGGATAACCAATGGACGCGCGCCAAGGGCTTTGACACCTTTTGTCCGCTGGGGCCGTGGATTGAAACGGCGCCGCAGCCCGGACCCAGGCCTTGGGATGGCCTGCAGGTGGAAACGCGCGTGAACGGGGAGTTGCGGCAAAGCGGCAACACTAGGGATTTCATTTTTTCCTTGGAGCGGGTGCTGCAAGAAATCACGGCGGTGATGACGCTGGAGCCTGGCGACGTGATCGCCACCGGGACTCCAGCGGGGGTCGGGAAGCTGGCGCCGGGGGATCGGGTCGAGGTCGCCGTTCAGGGGATCGGCACACTGGCGAATACCGTCACCGCTTAGGAAACTTCCGCTTCGGACTTTCGGTGGCGGATGCCGGGAGCGACACCCGCATGATGCCGCGCCGGCTAATTCCAGTTGGCGCGCATGCGGCGCAGCGCTAGGCGGGCAGGCCGGTATCCTGGGTCGGCTTCCAACGCCCGTTCGTAGTGGCGATCGGCAAGGAAAAAATCCTGTTTGCGCTCGAACAACCGCCCCAAGTTGAAATGAGCAAAACAGGTGTGGTCGTAACGGGGGGCGCGGGTGGCCCGCTGCAGCCAAGTAACTGCCTCGTCCAAGTACCCCTGCTCGATTAAATAGGCCCCGATGTCGTTGTAGGGGTTGCCGTAGCCGGGGTCAACCTCAATTGCGCACAGGCACTCCTCAATGGCCCGCTGGAAGTCGCCCAGGAAGGAGTAGGTCCAACCGCGGAAAGTGTACGCTTCGGCGGTCGGGTACGCCTCGATGGAACGGCTATAGAGCTGGATGGCTTCTTCCAGGGAGCCTTCCATTTGGCATGTGTAGGCCTGTTCGAAGAGTGCGAGAGCGTGAGAGTGACGTTCATCCATGGCACCGAACCTCAAGGGCGCGTTGCACGTAGCGGAACGGCGGCGAAGAAGGCCACCGTCCCCGGGTCTGCCCGAACCTATTGGCGATTATCGGGACGGCGAGGGGGCTTGCCAAGCCCCCAGGCATCAGCCAAATTAACGGTCTTGGCCCTAGGCGCAATGCGTCCAGTGACAAGCCCTTGATTTGTTAGACTTTGGTCAGGAGCGGGGACGATCGGTCAAAAATTGCCCGCCGGCTTTTGTGATGGTGTGGGCGCTGGCGCACCGTTACCGCCGTGAACATGAAGATCGCTCTGGCTCAAATCAACCCCACCATCGGGGCCTTGGCGGCGAATGCCGAAAAAATCGCCGCCATGGCGCAAAAGGCCGCCGCCGCGGGCGCGGAACTGGTGATCTTTCCGGAGATGGCCATTGGCGGCTATCCACCGCGCGATCTGGTCGAAAAGACCGATTTCGTCGCCGCCAGCCGGAGCTGGCTGGAGTGGGCTTCGCGCCGCGCTCCGTCCACGGCAATTCTGTGCGGCTGCGCGACGCCAGCGGCAGCGGAGACGGGCAAGAGCGTGCACAACAGCGCGCTCGTGCTAAAGAACGGAGAGCTCTTGTTTCAGCAGTCGAAGATGCTGCTGCCCACCTACGACGTCTTCGATGAAAGCCGGAACTTCGCCCCGGCCGAGCGGCAGCGCGTCTGGGAGTGGGGCGGGCTGCGATTGGCGATCACGATCTGCGAGGATGCGTGGAATGACAAGCATTTCTGGCCGCAGCGCCACATGCGGAGGCTGTACGCCCAGGATCCGGTGGCGGACCAGCTGCGCCAAGGCGCGGATCTGTTGATCAATATATCGGCCTCGCCATACTCGCATGGCAAGATGGGCGTGCGCGAAGAAATGTTGGGGGCGATCGCCCGGGAATATCAGGTTCCGGTGGTGCTGGTCAATCAGGTGGGGGGCAACGATCAGTTGGTTTTCGACGGCTCTTCGTTGCTCCTGGGCCCGATGGGCGAATTGCGTGCGCGGCTGCATGCGTTCGCCGAGGACTGGATGGTGTTGGACAGCCGGGATTGGCAGGGCCTGGTGCGCGCCCGGCCGGCGCAGGAAATCGAGGCGGCATATCATGCACTCGTGCTGGGCACGCGGGACTATGTGCGCAAATGCGGATTTTCGCGCGTCCTGCTGGGCTTGAGCGGGGGGGTGGATTCAGCGGTTACCGCGGCCATCGCGGTGGCGGCGCTGGGGCCGAAATCGGTGCTCGGGGTGGCGATGCCGGGACCGTATTCGTCCCACGGCAGCCTCGCCGACGCGCGGCAATTGGCGATGAACTTGGGCATCGAACTGGAGGTGGTTCCGATCGGCCCCGGCTACGAAGCGCTGAACGGCATGTTGGCGCCCTGGTTTGCCGGGCTGGCGCCGGAAGCGTCGGCCGATCTCATGCAGCAAAACATGCAGTCGCGGTTGCGTGGCATGGTGCTGATGGCGGGGTCCAACCGTTTGGGCGCTTTGCTGCTCTCCACCGGCAACAAAAGCGAGCTTGCGGTGGGTTACTGCACCCTCTACGGCGACATGGCCGGCGGGCTGAGCGTGATCTCCGATGTCCTGAAAACGGAGGTCTATGCTTTGGCGCAGCACGTCAACCGTGACCGGGAAATCATTCCCCACGCAACGCTGGAGAAGGCGCCTTCGGCGGAGTTGAAGCAGGACCAAACGGACGAGCAGGATTTGCCGCCGTATGAGATTCTAGATCAAGTTATCCGCGATTATATTGAGGAGTACCGGACCGCGGAGCAAATCGCCGCTCGGCGGAATGTAGCCCTTCCACTGGTGCGAGGCTTGATCCGGCGCATGGATCGGGCGGAGCACAAACGGCAGCAATCCGCGCCGGGGCTGAAGATCTCCAAAAAGGCATTCGGAATGGGCCGGCGGTTTCCCATCGCTCAGCAGTATGAGACGCTGGCCGGCGCGGAAACGCGGGAATTGGAGCCGGCGACAGCGCCGGCGGGTGGTCAAGATTGAGACGATGGCTGTGGCCGGTTAGGCGTGGGGAGGAGAGAGATGGTGAAGCGGAAAGGTTTATGGGTCGCGCTGCTTTGTGCAGCCCTTTCAGTGGCGGTGCTGGCCTTGGTGCGGCCACCACACGCCAGCACGTCGCCGATGCGGGCCCGCCTGATGGCCTTCTTGCAGCGCACCATGGGCTGGCAAGGGCTGACAGGAATCAAAATCCTGTCCATCGCGCCTCCCGGGCCCAGCGGCTTGTATGCCGCCAAGGTGGAGTTGAGCCGCGGTGCGCAGCATGTGCGGCAGACGCTGTACATCACGCCGAACACCCGCTACATTTTGCTTGGCCAGCTCAGCCCGATGAACGGCGATCCGTGGCGCGGCATTCGGGAAAAGCTTCATCCCGGCATTAGCCCCAGGGAGGGCCCCGCCAACGCGCCGGTAACGATCTACGAATTCAGCGATTTGGAGTGCCCATACTGCAAAGAAGAAAACGGACGGATCCAGCGCTTGGTGGGGAACATGCCGGGCAAAGTGCGGGTGATTTTCAAATACTATCCCCTGGTGAACATTCACCCCTGGGCGATGCGCGCGGCGATTGCGGCGGCTTGCGTTACCCAGCATAAGCGCGGCGAATTCTGGCCGTTCGAAGAGGCAGTTTTTGACCATCAAGCGGATCTCGACACCACCAACGCGGCCCGGCGGCTCCGCGATTTCGCCATGGATTCCGGTACGCCGGCGGGATTTTACAATCGTTGCATCCTGTCGGCGGCGCCGCGTAAGGAAGTCGCCAAAACCATCGCTTTGGGCCATGAGGTGGGGGTGAAGAGCACCCCCACGCTGTATATGAACGGCCGGCCGATCAACGGGGCGATTCCTTATGCAACACTTGCGGAGTTGGCGCGGTATGAGGCGAAGTTCGCGCCGGATTTCGACCATGGCATCGAAGCCGGCGCCATCAAGGGCAAGCAGTGCGGTCTGTGCAAGGCGCTACCGCCGTTGCCGCACAAGCATTCGCAGTAGCGGCGGCGTTCATTGGTGCGCCGGCGGGAAGGGCGAATCCGCCTGCGGGCCATGGCCGCCAACGCAAATCGCGTATAATATTTAAGTTTGTAACCCATCGTATGGCGAATCATCCTTCTGCTTTGAAGCGCGTCCGCCAGACTCGGCGGCGCACCGCTCGGAATCGCGCGAATACCAGCCGCGTGCGGACGGCGATTAAAAAGTTCCGTCTCGCCCTCAAGCAGGGCGATGGCGCCGCGGCTGCGGCCTTGTGGCCCGCGACGACGAGTGCAATTGACAAAGCCATCCACAAGGGCGTGTTGCATCATCGCGCAGCGGATCGCTATAAATCCCGGCTTGGCGTGGCGCTGCACAAGCTGAACGCCCAAGCCTAAGCGGAGCGCAAGGTTGTAGTTGTGGCGCCGGTGCTCGAACTGGACGGCCGGAGCCTTACGCTGGAGGCCGTCGAGGCAGTGGCCCGGGGTGGTCGGCCCGTCCGGTTGGCAGCGGCGGCGGCAAAGGCGGTTGATCGTGCGCGGGCGGTGGTGGAAACGGCGGCGCGTTCTGACGCCGTTGTGTATGGTGTGAATACCGGCCTGGGTCGGCTAAGCGATATCCGCATTCCGGCGGAACGCATCCTCGAACTGCAGTGCAATTTATTGCGCAGCCATGCCTGTGGCGTGGGGCCAGCGTTGTCCGTTCCGGTGACGCGGGCGATGATGGTGCTGCGCGCGAATTCGCTGGCCAAGGGCCATTCCGGCGTTCGCAGGGTGGTGATTGAGGGACTCTGCGCGTTATTGAACGCCGGGATTACGCCGTTCGTGCCTTCCCAGGGATCGGTGGGCGCTAGCGGAGATTTGGCGCCCTTGGCGCATCTGGCGCTCGTGCTGATCGGCGAGGGAAAGGCGCGGGTGTGGTCGCGCAACGCTGAGTTGGGGCCAGTTCTCACGGGCGCGGAGGCATTACACGCCGCGGGAGTTGCGCCGCTCCGTCTGGAGGCAAAAGAAGGGCTATCGCTGCTGAATGGCACGCAGGCGATGTTGGCGGTCGGCACGCTGTCGTTGCTGCATGCGGAGCGCCTGATGGACAGTGCGGACGTCGTCGGCGCCCTCTCCGTGGAGGCGTTGCGTGGGACGCCGGTTGCCTTCGACGGCCGCTTGCAATCGTTGCGGCCGCATCCTGGTCAGGCGGTCGCGGCCGCAAATCTGCGCCGGCTGATGGAGGGAAGTGAAATTCGGGAATCCCATCGGGAATGCGGCCGGGTACAAGATGCGTACAGCCTCCGGTGCATTCCGCAGGTGCACGGCGCGGCGCGGGATGTACTGGCGGAAGCACGCCGTATTTTCGTCATCGAGGCCAACGCGGCGGTGGACAACCCCTTGGTGGTGTGGGACGATGCCGGGTCGGCGGAGATCCTCAGCGGCGGCAACTTCCACGGGGAGCCGCTCGCATTCGCGCTGGACCAGATGGCGTTAGCGCTGACTGCGGTCAGCGGGATCTCCGAGCGCCGTTTGGAACGATTGGTAAACCCGGCGCTGAATGAGGGCTTGCCGGCATTTCTCGCCGCGGAGCCGGGGTTGCATTCTGGCTTGATGATGGCCCAGGTTACGGCCGCGGCGCTGGTGGCCGAAAATCGTGGGCTGGCGCATCCAGCTTCCGTGGGGAGCATCACGACCTCGGGCAATAAAGAGGATTTCGTGTCCATGGGAATGGGCGGGGCGCTCAAATTGCAGCCGGTGCTAGCGAACACGCGGCAAGTTCTGGGCATTGAAGCGATCGCGGCAGCCGAGGGTCTGGATTATCTAGCGCCGATACGCCCCGGCGTCCGTTTGCGGGCGGCCCAGGCGCTCATCCGCGAATGCGTTCCCCGTTTGCAGCAGGATCGTGTGCTGGCCGAGGATTTTGCCCGCGCCGCAGAATTGCTAGGTGGCGGCCGATTGGCGCAGCTTTTGGAGTAATTCGCACGCCTCCCCTTCTCGGCCATGCGGCCGGCGTTCGGGAGTGCCGTGGCGTGCGGACTAACCTTGGCTGACGTTCAAGATAATCTTTCCAAAGCTGTGGCGGCCTTCGAGGAAGCGATGGGCTTGCTCCGCTTCGGCTAAAGGGAAATGCTTGCCGATGAGAACACGCAGCTTCTTGCGCCGGAGATATTCTCCCAGGTCATCCATGGCCATTTTCATTAATTCCGGGTCCGCCGCAAGCGTGCCGAGGTACAGGCCGTGGAGCGCTAGGTTGTTGGTGAGCAGCACCGCCGGGTCCACCACTCGGCCTTCGCCGCTGGCGCGGCCGTAGAAGACCATACGGCCCAGGTTGCGCAGCAACTCCAAGCTGCGTTCGAAAACGTCGCCCCCAACCATCTCCAACACGATATCCACGCCTTCGTCGCCCGTTAGGCGCCGAATTTCCGCGGCGAAGTCTTGCTGCGCGTAGTTGATGACGTGCTCGGCGCCCAGAGCCTTGACCCGCTTGAGTTTCTCCTCCGTGCTGGCGGTGCCGAAGACCTCCGCTCCCATCTCCCGCGCCAACTGCACGGCCGCCGTGCCAACTCCGCCGCCCGCGGCGTGGATCAGCACGCGCTCATCCGGTTTGAGATCGGCCATCCACAAGGCAAAATATGCGGTGAGATTGGTGACCAGAAAACCGGCTGCCTCGTCGAAGGCCATGCCCTCGGGAATCGGAAAAACGGCGAACTCATTGGCCAGCGCATATTCCGCGTAGCCGCCGTTCCAAGTCAACGCCATTACCCGCTCACCTTGACGGGGACCGGCAGCAATCGTACCGGCAACTTCCAAGCCAGGAATAAACCCAGGACCCGGCCCGCCCGGGTACCCGCCGGAGCGCATCATGACGTCGGCAAAATTGACGCCCGCCGCCTCGACCTTGATCAACACCGTGCCGGGCGCCGGTTGGGGCACTTCACTTTCGGTGAGATGTAATACTTCAGGTCCACCCAATGCCTCGACCGCAATGGCTTTCATGTGTGCCTTTCGTACCTGATGCTACCGGAACGCCGGGCGATGGCACGGCGTAAGCGGAAAATCCCCGCCAACGGATTGTAGTCCGTCCGCCGCGCCGAATGAAAGGGTTTTCCACCCAATTCTTGGCAATCTGGCGCGAGCGACCGCGACGATGGGTGCAAGAACTCTGCGTGCTAGGGCGCGCGGCTGATACACTGGCCCTTTCGACCCGCTGTGGGCGTGAGTGGGAGCAGCCGTGGTAGCGACGGCTGCATAAACGTATGAGCGAGCCATCGGCCGCCAATTCGAAATCGGGAACCAAGCGCATGGCGATTCTAGGACTGATTTTTGTCGCCGTTTGCCTCGAAGTCGCGGGGCAAATGTTATACAAAGCGGGGCTAGACCGAGCCGCTCCCATCCACGGCCCGATGTGGGAGATCCCCAATTTGCTTGCCTTCGCCGGTTCGGCGCTGACCAATTGGCTGGTGCTGGCAGGGCTGGGTGTTTACGCGGCGGAGGTTTTTCTCTGGTGGCTAGTGCTGGCGAAAGTTGACGTGAGTTACGCGTTCCCACTGACCAGCATGAGCTATGTTATTTTATTGGCGGTAGCGGGGGCGTTCCTGCATGAGCATGTCACTTGGGAGCGCTGGGCTGGGGCAATTACGATCATGGTCGGCGTGATTTTGATTACACGCTCCGCGCCGCTGCCCCATTAATGCGGAACTCCGCTGATCGCCCCCACCCAGGCGTAGCCGGACGCGAGGATGCGCGCGGGCCCGCGCAACCACACATCAGCGCCATCTCCGGTCCACACGACCTCCTGGGCGCCGCCGGGGGCGATCACCTCGACCGGAGACTGTGCCAGGCCGGCGCGGATGGCGGCAATCGCGGCGGCGCAGCTCCCGGTGCCGCTGGAGGGCGTGACGCCTGCGCCGCGCTCACAGATGCGAATGGCGATTGCGTGCGGGCTAACCCGGCACACAAATTCAACGTTGGCTTGCTGGGGGAATGCCGGATGCCGTCCCAGCGCTGCGGCGACTTCGGCCCAATCGTCGGGAAACGTTTCGACGAGCACACAACATTGAGGGTTGCCGACTGAAAGCGCGGTGATCGTCCAGCTACGCCCGTGCGCGGGCAAAATAACGCCACGCTCCAGTTCGGCGGTGGTAATCGCCATGGGTATCTCGTCCGCGTTAAAGCGTGGCATGCCCATATTCAGCTCGATCCAATCCTCGTCCTGGCGATTGGGGGGGGAGGCGCTAAGGCGTGGAGGAGAGGCCAGCCGTTTGGCGGACTTGCGCCCTGCGGCGGTCAGCACCGTCATGGAGTCGACGCAAAAGCGCCGGGCGCACCAGGCGACGGCGCACCGCGTGCCATTGCCGCTGATTTCCGCCGGTGAGCCGTCGGCGTTGTGAAGCTCCAAATGGAGTTCCCGGCGCCGCGGGTTGTAGCGCCACCATTCGACGCCGTCGGCGCCCAGGCCGCGCCGGCGGTCGCAGAATTCGCGGGCGACGATGGCCCGCCGCGCGGGCGCGACCGCCGCGGCCGGGACGAGGAGAAAGTCGTTGCCGTTGGCTTCCGCCTTGATAAATGGTATGCGCTCGCGGCCGGGAGTCATTGTGCGTTTCTGCGATACACGGTGATCACTGGTTGTAACGGCGCGGAAAAGCGAGCCACGGAGTGGTAGTAGCGGCGCAGATCAGAGCGGTCGATGCCCGCCGCCGAGGGGCTTCCGGTTTGGACCACCACCCACGCTGCATAACGTTGGGGTGTAGCCAGGGCTCGATCCCATTGGCGAAAGTTTGCTTCCTGGATGACATCATGCAATGGAATGCCGTCGTCTGGCAGGGCGCCGGGATAGCTGCCGGTGTACATCAGAACGAGTTGGCCGGGCTGGCGGGGCTGTAGCGCGGCCGCGAGTTTATGCTCCATTGCCAATCGGGCGGGGGCATTATGCACGGCCTCGGCATAGGTCATTGGCCCGGTGCCAGACAGCATGGCGCCATAGGAAGCGACGACGGCTAGGGCTGCCAAAATCCACACGCCACGCTGGATACTCGCGGCCGGCGCCCGCTCCATGGCGCGAGCCGGAGCGATCGTACGCCACCCGCGCCAGTGCGCCGCCAACGCAACTGCAACTCCGGAAAAAATCGCTGCCGCCGCGAGCGGTTGAATGCCATAGCGGAGATTGTAAAAGCCGTGCGGCCACAGCATGGGAACGAAGATGGGAACATTGCCGGTCCACATCGCCCAGACGTACCATGGCAGCGGTAGCAACAGCAGGCACGGTGTCGCCCAATGCGCGCCGCCGCGCGCGGAGCCTGGCGAAAGGGCCGGGGTCTCCGCGCGGGGAGGGAATGGTCCACGGTCCGCTGCCGAGCGGCGCAGGGTATACAGCCTTGTCCAGCCGTAGGCGAAGACCCCAGCCAATGCCAAAAGTAACAGCGGCAGGCCGCAGTCGAGAGCCGTGGCTTTCAAGAAATAGTGCGTGGCGACGACGAGGTGATGATCGCCGGGATAGCGTTTGCCGCCGTGGCGGAGCGCGCGCAGGTAGATCTGCCGAGCGGAATAGGGGCCGCGCAGGAATGACAACCAATCGCCGAAATAAAATTGATTGTAGGCGAACCAGAAAACCGGTCCCAGGCCGGCAAGCGCACAGAAGCGAATGGCGCGGCCCCATTGGGGACCTTGGCCGGGCAAGGAGAAAAAGAGGGTTAGCGCGAAAAACGGGAGACAGAACCACCCGTCGTATCGCGTCATGGCTGCGGCCAAGGCCCAAGCCGCGGCGGCGGTAACGTGGGGGCTGGTTGCCTGGCGGTCGGCGGTCGCGAGGCTGATCTGATCCACCGCGCCCAAAAACGCCATCACGTAGACCGCTTCGGTCATGGGCACGGCCGCGAGGTAGAGGAAATTGGGATTGAGGAGAAACCAGAGGGCCGCCCAATCGGCGACGGCAGGGCCGAAATGGCGCGACGCGAGACGGTGCAGGAACCAAGTAGCGAGCGCAAAGGAAGCGACAGCGACCACGGATCCTGCCGCTCCGGTGCGCCACCAGCTCATCACGAGCGTGAAGGGCGCCATCAGCAGGTGGGGGAACGGTAACCACACGCTGCCCCATTGCGACAGCCCGGGTGTCCGCGAGTCCACCATGCGGCGGGCTATATACAGATGGGCGGTGGCATCGCCATAGAGCAGCAGCCGCGCGTGTGCCAGTCCCCACAGAAAAACCGTGCCCGCGGCGATCGCCGCGCCCAACGCCCAGGGCCAATGCGGGCTGCTGACGGGCGGCCTTGTGGGGGCAGGGCTTGGGGCGGCGCTTAGGTTACGCCTGGCGGTCAAAGTGGGCCAGCGCCTGAAATTCTTCATACCGTCGCTGCACCGCTGCGCTGGTTAACATCCGCAGACGTTCGACTCCAAACCGCTCGCACGCAAAGCTTCCCATCACGGACCCGTAGACCACGGCGCGCCGCAGCACGACTTGGTCAGCCGCATCGGGCTCGCGGTGAAGACCGTGGGGTCGGTGCTGGGCTAGATACCCCATCATCCCACCGGCAAAGCTATCGCCCGCTCCCGTGGGGTCGCAGACGTCCTCTAACGGATAGCCGGAGATGGCGAAATAGCCGCCACCCGCTGTATACAACGAGGCGCCGTGTTCGCCGCGTTTGATGACCACGGCCCGCGGACCGAGCTCCAGAATGGCCCGGCCCGCGCGATGCAGGTTGGCCTCCCCGGTGAGTTGGCGCGCCTCGCCATCGTTGATCATCAGCAAATCCAGCCGCCGCAGAAAGGCGCGGACCCGGTCCGGCTGGCTGCTAATCCAAAAGTTCATGGTGTCGCCGCCAACTAGCTTGGCCGCCGGACATTCCTCGCGCACCTGCACCTGGAGTCCGGGCTCGATATTGCCCAGAAACAACACTGGAGAGTCGCGGTAAGCCGCTGGCAGCTTGGGGGAGAAATCGGCGAAAACGTTTAGTTCCGTGGTCAGCGTATGGCGGACATTGGGATCGGCTTCATACTCACCGGCCCAAAAGAAAGACCTTCCCGGCGCCCGCTCGATTCCATCAATGTTCACTTCCCGCTGCCGGAACACCGCTTCGTGCTCGGGACCGAAATCCTCGCCCACCACGCCAACGACTCGTACTGGCGCGAAGTGGCTGGCGGCAAGCGAAAAGTAGGTAGCCGAGCCACCTAAGACGCGATCTGCAGCCCCCCACGGGGTGCGGATGCTATCGAAGGCGACCGATCCGACCGCGAGCACCGGAACTGCGGCGGCGGGCGATGGAAGCTTTGCAGTAGAAGTGGAAGTAAACGCATTCATGAGATTGTCTTGTGGTCCAAATATTTCCCTACGATCGGTGCTAATCGCTGCCGCGTTTCCGCGGGAATGGTCGCCGGATCACTGATCAGCGCATGGGCCAAGGCGGCATTGCAGTGGCACGACCGGGGTGCGTCGGCTGGCGTCAATGCCCCTACCGTTCGTCGAATGACGTTTGCCGCGTTGTCGGCATTGCGTTGGAGGTTGGCGATGATCTGTTCCACCGTTACGGCATCGTGGTCGGGATGCCAGCAGTCAAAATCGGTGACCATGGCCACCGTGGCATAGCAGATTTCCGCCTCGCGGGCCAGCTTTGCCTCCTGTAGATTGGTCATCCCAATGACGTCCATTCCCCATCTGCGGTAGAGATTGGATTCGGCCCGGGTAGAAAATGCCGGGCCTTCCATGCACAGGTACGTTCCACCTTCATGGACGGTGACGCCCGCGGCATGGCAGGCGGCGGCAAGCTCGTGTACCAGCCGCGAGCAGACGGGATCGGCAAAGGAAACATGAGCGACGAGTCCGTCGCCGAAGAACGTGGAAATGCGACCGCGGGTGCGGTCGAAGAACTGACTGGGGAGGACAAAATCCAATGGCCGGTGCTGTTCTTGGAGAGAACCCACCGCCGATAGCGAGAGAATCTGATTCACGCCAAGCAGCTTGAACCCGAAGATATTGGCGCGGAAATTCAGCTCCGAAGGCGTGAGTCTGTGGCCGCGGCCATGGCGTGCGAGAAAGGCGACGCTCCGGCCCTCCAGCTCGCCGACAATGTACGCGTCGGATGGTGGGCCGAACGGCGTATCCAACCTGGCCTCCCGCGCTGCCGTAAGGCCGGGCATGGCGTAAAGCCCACTGCCGCCAATGATGCCAATATCAGCTTTCGGTTCCGTCAGAGCGATTTGTCCTTTCCATGGCTGTCCTCCGGCGCATCGCGCATTGCAGGGGGAGGTGCCTCAACCAGCTCAATCAGCACCCCGTTGGCGCTGGCAGGATGGATGAACATATACCGGTGTCCGCCAGCGCCGGTTTGGATTGCATTGTTGACCAGCCTAACGCCGGCTTCCTGTAAGTGGGCGGCCGCGCTGGCAAGGTTCTCGACGCGAAGCGCAATGTGGTGCAATCCTTCGCCATGACGGTCGAGAAAGCGCGCGACTGAGGACTTGGGATCCGTAGGCTCGATCAGTTCGATGTTGATGGCGCCAACGGGCAGCATGACCGCACGCACGCCCTCGGAATCAACCGTTTCCGGCTCTCCCGGCTCCAATCCTAAAAGCGCGTAGAGCTTAGTTGCAGCGTTGAGACCGTGAACGGCAACGGCGATATGGTCAATCTCAGCCACCCCGGCAGTATAGCTTGGCCGCAAGGTTGGAATTCGTAGGGGCGGTCGCGCCCCGGTTGCTGGGCCGCTGCGTATCCGGACGGAGTTGACGGCGTCGCCACGCCGTCCGCACGCGCGCAGGCATCAGAAACAATTGGATGACTGCGATGCATTTGGGTAATGATGGGGACTCCTCGTTCGAGCTGGCGCGACGTGAGGCGCGGCTCAAGCGGCGAGAACGGCTAGGCACGGTTCTGATGGCCCTGGGGCTGGCGCTGCTCGTTGCCGCCGCCGTCCAATACGGCTATATGTACCGCGAACAGGCGGCCCTGCGGAGACAGTGGCGCCATGACGTGCAGCGGCAGGAGATGGCTAGGCAGTTCCGGCGGATGCACGGCGAATTGCTCGAGGCCAGCGCCGGCGCATTGCACGGCCCCATCCGTTTAGTGATTCCGGCGATTGGCGTGGATAACATGGTCGTGCGCGGAACCGGCTATGCCTCGTTGCTGGCGGGGCCAGGGTGGATGGTGGGGACGCCACCACCAGGGGGGCGAGGAAACATGGTGATTGCCGGCCACCGGGATACGTTCTTTTTGCCTCTCCACCGGGTCGTACTTGGGGACATGATCTGGCTGGAACGCGCTGGGCGGACGTTCCGGTACCAAGTTGTTCGCAAGCAGATTATTTCCCCCCGCGATACTGCGGTGTTGGACAGTACCCCGAACTCAGGGCCGGAATTGACCCTGGTTACCTGCTACCCGACCTATTGGGTGGGGCCGGCGCCGCGCCGTTTGGTCGTCCGCGCCAAGATGGTCGGCAGCGGGCCGGCGCCCGCGCTGCTTTCCGCCCCGCCACGCTAGGCCGCGGGGTCCGCTACACTGCCGATGTGGGGAAGGCTTCTGCGCAGGGCGGAACTTGGGACGCAATCGTTATCGGGGCCGGCCTGATCGGCTTGGCGGTAGCCCGAGAATTGAACGGTGGCGGCCTTCGCGTTTTGCTGGTGGAACAGGGCGAGGCCGGGCGGGAAGCATCCTGGGCCGGGGCCGGAATGCTGGCGGCGGAGCAAATTCCGGAGCCATCGCCGCTACGCCCGTTGGCCCTGGCCAGCGCCCGGATGTACGCGGAGTATTGCGCCCAACTCAGGGCTGAGACCGGGCGGGATGTCGAGTATCGGCAAATCGGCACGCTGGCGGCCGATGGAACCGTCTGGCCCGATCACTGCGTGGACAATCGCCGGCTTGTGGCGGCACTGCGGGTCGGAACGGAGCGGCGGGGCATCAC
>OFHJ01000375.1_pt1 | contig 17541 bp, 15 predicted proteins | sample 1522001 | NCBI WGS metagenome assembly OFHJ01 (sample SAMEA2464838, study PRJEB22497) | soil metagenome | biome: Grassland; feature: Farmland; material: Clay | place: Australia | collected 2013-02-01 | depth 1.2 m | reverse complement strand
TTTTGGGTCTATGCGATCCATAATCATGGTGCGATAGAGCATGATCCAGAAACGTGGGTCCGCTTTTCGGGATCATGCTCCGGATCATTGGAGCAGCGCACGGACATGATTATGGGTCGATGCGACCCATAATCATCGTGCGCTAGCGAATCACGGCTTGGCTGAGCGCCTGAATCAGGCCGGCCGCCGCTGGCGCTGAAACTTTTCGGTTAAGCACGATCTCGGCGGCATTCAGCGGCTCGCCGTAATAGGACTGATCCCAATCGTCGCGGCCCTGCACCACCGAGCCGGAGAGCGAGATGCCGCCAAACAGACCCTTGGAGCGCGCAAAGGTATAGATATCTGCGTTCATGGCGGTGGTGACGCCGGCGCCGAGGCCCTTGCCCACCGGCCCGACCGCGACCGTGGCATCGGCGCCGAGCTTGACCTTGTTGTTGATGATGGCGCTGAGCGCTTTCCGATTCATGACCAGGAGCACGACCTGGGACGCCTCTGCGCCGATTTGCAGGCCGACCGAGCCTGAGCCCATGGTGAAGAAGGCGGGCGCCGTCCACGCGCCGGTGTTGGGATCGTGGCCGACGAGAACGCCGCTGCCGCCTGAACCGCCGATGATGAAGCCGGCCTTCAGAATCTGCGGAAAGATCAGGATGCCGTAGGATTGCCCGAGAAGCCGGCGCATCTCGGCCATGTCCGGTTGCGCGGCAAAGGCCTGCACGGTGCTGCGCGCCTGGTCGATCATGATCTGCTGGTCGTTCGGGCCGCTATCCGCCCGAGCCCCGACGGTAAGGGCGAGGAACATCAGCACCCCGACCCCGAAATAACGGAACATGCGCATCGGCCGCTCCTTCACCATTTGTTCGCGACGCTCATTATGTACAAGAGGAGCGGACGCTTTCCAACATCCTTCCCTCGGCATGGCCAGGCCGAATCGGCCCGCCTCGATCTTCGCATGAGCCGCTTGATGCGCCAAAGCGGTGGCAAAGAACAGTAGGAAAACTGTGGCCTAATTCGGCTTTTCGCGACCCGCCCCGGATCAGCCGCCGCTTCGCGCGGCAGCGGCGGCCGCGATGTAGGCGCGCCAGCCGCCGAAAGCCGTGATCTCCGTGGCGCCTGCGATCGCGTGGCTTTCGCAGATGAAGCCGGGATGGATCGAGCCGTCGACTAGCCGGACCTTGCCGAGCCCCATCGGCGAGGGCAGGCCCGCGACGAAACGCGCAAAGGCCTCGGACGCGAGCGACCACAGTTCGACCGCGATGCCGGGGCCGGCGAAAGCCGGATCGCGCACGAGGCCGGGCTTCGGCGGATCGGTGTGCAAGGCGTAAAGCCGGTAATCGGGTGCCGTGCGCAGCGCCGCCTTGAAGCGCCCGCCGAGGCTCGTCAACTCATGGTTCAAGGCCATGCCGGTGAGATGCGCACCGGCGACGACGAGCAAGATGCGATCTTCCGGCACGGCCGGCAGGTGGGCCTGCGGCACCGCCTTGCTCAAGCCGGCCCCCGGCGATAGCGCGCCCTGCAACCGGTCGGCGAAAGCGAGAAGCGCGCGGTCGCTGAAGGCCGGGCCGATCAAGGTCACGCCGACCGGCAGTCCGTCCGGCCGGAAACCCGCCGGCAACGCGACTGCGGCGAGGTCGAGGAGATTGACGAAATTGGTATAGCGGCCAAGCACCGCATTGCGGGCGATCGGCTGCTCGGCGATTTCGGCGACGGTGAAGATGGTCGGCGCGGTCGGCAACAGAAGCGCATCCGCCTTGGCAAGCTCCGGGGCGATGCGCTGCTTCAACGCCTGCAGCCGGGTGGCGGCGATGAAGGCGTCCGCCGCGTCGAAATGCCGCGCCCCTTCGATGATCTCGCGCACGGCGGGGTCCAGGCTTGCGGCATGGCCGGTGAAAAACGGACGGATGGCGGCGAGGCGCTCGGCGACGAAGGCATCCTCGTAAAGCAGCGCGGCGGCGGCGGCAAAGGGTTCATAGTCGATCTCGACCAGCGGCCAGCCAAGGCCTTCGGCGGCGGCCAGCGCCGCCTCGTAGCGGCGCGCCGTCGCGCCATCGCCCGCGAAATCCCGCGCCGCGGCGCCGAGAACGCCGATCTTCGGCAGCGCCGGCAACGCTTGGTCGGAGGCGGTACGGCTATAAGGATCGGCGGCATCGACGCCTTCCGCGCCATTCAGGATCGCCGCCGCGTCAGCCGCCGAATTCGCCATGATGGAGACGCAATCCAGGCTCTGGCAGGCCGGCACGACGCCGCTCGCCGGAATCCGCCCGCGGCTCGGTTTCAGCCCGATCAGATTGTTGAAGGCGGCGGGTACGCGCCCCGATCCCGCGGTATCCGTGCCGAGCGCGAAGACCACAAGCCCAGCCGCGACCGCGACCGCCGAGCCTGACGACGAGCCGCCGGAGTTATAGTCCCGATTGAACACCGAGCGCGGCGCGCCATAGGGCGAGCGGGTTCCGTTCAGCCCGGTCGCGAATTGGTCGAGATTGGTCTTGCCAACCGGGATGGCGCCGGCCGCGCGCAGCCGCGCGACCGCCATCGCGTCCCGGCTCGGCATATAGGCGAAATCCGGGCAGCCGGCGGTGGTGGCGAGGCCGGCGACGTCGATATTGTCCTTGACCGCGAACAGCATGCCGGCGAGCGGCAAGGCAGGGTCGACAGCGCGCGCCTCGGCCAAAATCTCCGCCCGCGGCCGCAGCGCGATGAAGACCGCCTTGTCGGGATAGGCCTCGATGCGGTCGAGCACGGCCTCGGCCAAGTCGACGGCGGTGAGTGTGCCGGCACGGATCGCGGCCAGCAAGGAGGAAATTTCCAACGGGTCGGGAATCATGGAGCGGTCCGCGTTTCAGTCATGGCGACGCGCCAGCCGGCGCGCAAGCGGCGGCCCCGCCATCGCGCCGCTATGGTTATCACGCCCAAGATCGGCGCCGCTACAGAAACCTCGATCTTCGTCGACCAAATGAACGCGATCGGCCTGCCCGAGGCGCTAAGCAGGCCGACCCGCGCCGGCGCCTCAATGGAGCCCGTGCATCCGGGTCTTGGCCAGGAAGGCGCGCAGCCGCGGATGCTGCGATTCGACGAAAACATGTTGCGGCGTGCCGCTTTCGACGATCGCCCCCTTGTCCATCACCACCACCCGATCGGCGACGTCGCGGGCGAATTCCATCTCATGAGTGACGATGATCAAGGTCATGCCTTCCTGCGCCAGCTCGCGGATGACCTCGAGCACCTCGCCCACCATCTCAGGATCGAGCGCGCTGGTCGGCTCGTCGAAAAGCATCACGGCGGGCCGCATGGCGAGCGCGCGGGCGATCGCGACCCGCTGCTGTTGGCCGCCCGAGAGCTGCGCCGGATAGGCGTTCTCCTTGCCGGCGAGCCCGACCCGATCAAGAAGCGCGCGCGCGGTGGCGAACGCCTCTTCCTTGGCGATGCCGCGCACACGCACCGGCGCCTCGACAATGTTCTCCAGCGCCGTCATATGGGCGAAGAGGTTGAAGCGCTGGAACACCATGCCGACATCGCGGCGCTGGCGGGCGATGTTGCGCGCCCGGTCGGGAACCATGCGCTCGCCGCGTTGGCGGTAGCCGATGAAATGCCCGTTCACCCGGATCATGCCCTGCTGGATCGTCTCGAGATGATTGAGACAGCGGATGAAGGTGGTCTTGCCCGAGCCCGACGGGCCGATGACGACCACGGTCTCGCCGCGGCGGACCGAGAGCGAAACGCCGTCCAGCACCTTGGTGGCGCCGAACCACTTATGAATGTTTGTGGCCTCGACGATGTCAGAAACCGCCACGGCGGCGGCCTTAACGTCAAAGCGGGTGCCGATGGCGGCGCTGGGAAGCGCGATATCCATAACTGTGTTCATCCTCGTGATCCCACGTTCAAGATTTTGCGCAAACCGAAGCGCCGGAGTTGCATCTGGAATCCGCCGGCGCTTTCCCGTGTCGGCGCGGCGAAGCGCGCCTCGATCACCCGCTGCACCAAACCCCATAGAGTGGTGAGCGAGAGAAAGTAGAGTCCGACGACCGTATAGAGCTCGAAGGTGCGGAAGGTTGCCGAGTTGATGGTCTCGGTCACGAGCAGGAGTTCCGGCACGCCGATGATGCTGACCAGCGTGCTGTTCTTCAGCATGATGTTGAACTGGTTGCCGAGCGGCGGAATGATCAGCCGCAGCGCCTGCGGCAGGATGATGCGCCGCATCACCAGGCCGTCGGTCATGCCAAGCGAGCGCGCCGCCTCGGCCTGCCCGTGATCGACCGAGGCGATGCCGGCGCGGATGATCTCCGCCATATAGGCGCCCTCGTTCAGGCTGAGGGCGAGGATGCCGGCCTGGACGTTGCCCGCGATCGACAACAGCCCGAGATGGATGTCGTGGAAGCGGAAGATGTTAGCGGCGGCAAGCCCGGTGTAGATGAAGACGATTTGCACTAGAAGCGGCGTGCCGCGCATAACCCAGATGTAGAAGCGGGCCGCCGCCCGCAACGGCCGCATCGTGGAGATTCTCGCCAGCGCCGCCACCAGGCCCAGCGCGATGCCGGCGATCTGCGACACCACGCTGAGCGTTATGGTGAGGACGAGCCCGTTCAGGTAGAGCGCGCTCGGCTGCGTAAGGTAGTGCCAGAAGAACGGCCAATCGAACGTCATTGGACCCTACCCGGGCATCACTGGTTTTTCGGAAGCTCGTCTTGCGTGATCCCCCATTTCACGAAGATCTTGTTATACGAACCGTCTTTGCGCATTTCCGCCAAGGCATGCGCCATCGCCGCCTGCAGCTTCGGCTCGTCCTTGCGTACGCCGATGCCGGTCAGGATCTTGTAATAGGGCTTGCCGCCGGTGGCGAAGAACTGCGGGTCCTTGTGGATGTAGAAGGCGGCCGCTTCGAAGGCGACGCCGTAGGCGACCACCTGGCCGAATTGCAGCTGCTGCAGCGCCTGGGTATTTTCGGGAAACATGATCATGTTGATCGGCGCCTTGCCGGCGGCGATCAGCTTCTTGTTCTCGTCCTCCAGCAGGTTGGTCGCCGTGGTGCCGGTGACGGCCGCCACTTTCTTACCCGAGAGGTCGGCGAGCGAGTTGATTCCGTGCGTGCCCTTCTTCAGCAGGATCACTTCGTGCGAGTACATGTAGGGCACGAAGTTGATCACCTTCTCGCGCGGCGGCTTGACGAAGAGCTGCGAGATGATGGCGTCGCAGTGGCTGGCGAGCAGCGCCGGGATCAGGCCGGCGAAGGGCATGTTGATGAACTCGGCCTTGACCCCGAGGCGCTTGGTGATGCCATCGGCAAGCTCGATGTCGGAGCCGATCGGCTTGCCGGCGGGGCTCATGAACTCGACCGGCGGCAAGCTGATCATGCTGCAAAAGGTGATCTTGCCGGCCTTGGCGACGGCCGGCGGCAGCATCGGCGAGGGCGCCGCCGCGGCCGAGGCCACAAGACCCGGCAAGGACAGCGCCGCAAGGACAAGCGCGAAGGCCCTGCCAGCGCGGCGGCGGGTCGTGTCGAGGGAGGAGGCATTGGTGTTCGACATCGGATCACTTCCACGAAAGGGGTTGCAACGGTACGCACGGCTCTCACCCGCGCCGGCGCGCCGGCGGCGAGGCGCCGACGCTTTCGCATCCGGCGTTCGCACATGCAGCAAAATCCATGCCAGAGGTGTATTTGGCTTATGGCGCTGATTTGTTGTCGTCCGATGGGGCGTCTCGGCCAAAATGGAGACAGCTGCCTGTTTTCTGACTACCGATTCGCCACAAATCCGGGCGTCCGTCTCCGCCCTGCCATTCCGAGCCCACGGCGTCGAAGACGGCCCCGGCCGAGGACACGGCCAGAGCCGACCTCGGCTCACGCCGCTGCGGGCGAGACGCGAAAATCTTGCCGCCATCGCCCGCTTGTGCTATTCAGAATATATCTTGATACGATATATTTAGGTGAAAACGAGGCGAGGAAGATAAGGTGATCAGCGACGATGCCTACCGGCAGCTGCTGCAGCTTCGCTTTCGGCTGCGCCAGTTCGTGCGCTGGAGCGAGGACCGGGCGCACGCCGCCGGCCTGCATCCGATGCAGCACCAGCTTCTCCTCGCCATCCGCGGCCATGACGATCCGCGCGGCCCGACCATCGGCGATGTCGCCTATTATATGGTGCAGCGCCATCACAGCGCGGTGGAGCTGGTGAACCGGGCGGAGCGCGCCGGCCTCCTGGAGCGCCGACGCGACGACGACGATCGCCGCTCGGTGCGTCTCAGCCTGACCGAAGCGGGCCGCCATGCGCTCGACGCGCTCTCGGCGCTCCATCTTGAGGAGTTGCGCCGGCTCGCGCCGGCCCTGGTCGAAGTCTGGCAGGGCCTGTGATGCGCCGTTGGAGGACGCGGCCGGCGCCCGCGCCTGAGGCGCTCGGCGACTTCACCGCCTTGCGCCGGGTTCCGTTGCTCATCGCCATGGCGGCCATGGCCGGCGCGGTCAGCGCGCTGGTCGCGATCCTCCTGATGTGGATGATCGGCCTCATTACCAGCCTCGCCTACTACGGCCGGTTCTCGCTCGCCTTCGTCTCGCCCGCGGCAAACCGTCTTGGCCTCGCCGCCGTCGTCGTGCCGGTGATCGGCAGCTTCGTCGTTGGCCTCATGGCGCGCTTCGGCTCGGACAAGATCCGAGGCCACGGCATCCCGGAGGCGATCGAAGCCATACTGATCTCCGAGAGCCGGCTCGAACCCAAAGTCGCCATCCTGAAGCCGATTGCCTCGGCGATCGCGATCGGCACCGGCGGTCCCTTCGGCGCCGAAGGTCCGATCATCATGACCGGCGGCGCATTCGGCTCGATCTTCGCCCAGCTCTTCCATCTCTCGGCCGCCGAACGGAAGACACTCCTTGTCGCCGGTGCCGCGGCGGGCATGGCAGCCACCTTCAACACGCCGATCGCGGCGATCCTGATCGCGGTCGAACTGTTGCTCTTCGAGTGGAAACCGCGGAGCTTCCTCCCGGTCGCGACCGCCGCCGCCGTGGCGACCGCGATCCGCCCGCTCCTGATCGGCGGCGGCCCGATCTTTCCCGTCACCGAGGCGGCACCGCTGCCGGGTTGGGGACTTCTTCTCTGCGCCGGCCTCGGCGTCACCAGCGGGCTCGCCGCGGCGGCCTTAACGACCTTTGTCTACGGCGCTGAAGATCTCTTCCGCAAACTGCCCATCCATTGGATGTGGTGGCCGATGCTGGGTGGACTTGTGGTCGGGCTAGGCGGGCTCGTTGCACCGCACGCGCTCGGCGTCGGCTATGACGTCATCGCGCTCCTGCTCAAAGGCCAGTTTCCCTTTCGGGAGACACTCATCCTTCTTGTCGTCAAGGCCACAATCTGGACCATCGCGCTCTCGTCCGGCACCTCGGGCGGCGTGCTCGCGCCGCTCCTAATCATGGGCGGCGCTCTCGGCGCCATCGCCGGCCATGTCTTGCCGGTCGGTACGGTCGGCTTCTGGGCCCTGATCGGCATGGCGGCAACGATGACCGGCGCCTTGCGAACGCCCTTGACGGGCGTGGTCTTCGCCCTCGAGGCGACCCACGACGTGACGGCGTTGCTGCCGCTCCTGGTCGCCTGTTCGGCCGCCTATGCGCTGACGGTACTCCTGCTCAAGCGCTCGATCCTGACCGAGAAGGTGGCGCGCCGCGGCCATCATCTGAGCTGCGAATACGGCACCGATCCCTTCGAGACCCTGCGCGCCGACCAGATCATGGTGCGGACCGTCGAGAGCCTCGCGGGCGATATGCGCGTGGCGGAAGCCCTTGCCTTCTTCGCCGCCGAACAAGGCCGCGGCCAATCGACGCGCCACAAAAGCTATCCCGTGACCAGCGCGAACGAGCGCGTGATCGGCATGGTTTCCGCGCCCGACGCGCGCCGCGCCGCAGCCGCGCCCGAACCCGTTGGCGACTGTCTCGCCGATCTGGTAGCGGGGCAGAAGCTCGTCTTCGCCCACCCGGACGAACCGATCCGCAAACTCGTCGAGCGCATGGTCGCGGCCGACGTCGCGGCCGTCCCGATCCTCGATCGCGAGACCGGCAGCGCGGTCGGCATCGTGAGCCGCCGCGAGCTTCTCAGCGCCCATGCCGTCGTCCGCGCGGCGGAGCATAACCGCTCGGTTTCGCTTCGGTTGTGGCGGAAGCGGCCCGGCACCATCGCGCCCGAGGCGTCCGGCCCCTAGAGCAAGGTTGGATCAGGCGCCGAGGACTTTCCAGACGCCGGTGGCCGAGAGCACCGGCCGGTCGCCGGCCTTGAGATCGCCGCGGACGAAAATCAGGCTTTTCCCCTGATGCACGATGGCGGCCTCGCCTTCGATCCATTCGCCGATTCGCGCCGGACTGAGAAAATCGTTGCTCAAGCTGGCGGTGGCGCAGGGCCGCCCGCCCGCGACGTACCAGGTGAGCTGGCCCATCATCTGATCGGCAAGCGTCATCAGCATTCCGCCATGGACGACGCCGCGAACGTTGGCGTGCCGCGCCTCGGCCTCGAAGCCAACGCGCAAGCCGCGCTCGCCCCGGCGCACCCAAAGGGGTCCGATTTCCCCGACGAAGCCTGACCATTCCTCGGGCACCTTCCAGCCTTCCGCCGCCGGATCGAAACTCATTCCGTCCTCATCCTCGCGCCATTGCCTGCCTGCTTCTCTAACGCGGAACCGGACGCCGTGCAAATCGTGGCGCACTCGCTTGCAATCGCGCAACGGCTCTCCTAGTCTTTCGCCGTCTTACAGACGACGAGCGGTTCGACCCCGCCATCCGAGCAACCGCCCCAGGGAAACGCTATGGATCTGAATTTCCGCCGTGAAGACCGCAATTTCCAGAACGAGGTTCGCCGCTTCGTGAAGGAAAGCCTGCCGGCCGATATTCGCGACCGGATCCACCGCGGCGCCCCCTACCGCAAGGCGGATGCGGTGGCGTGGCAGAGCATTCTGAACGCCAAGGGATGGGGCGCGCCGCATTGGCCGAAGAAATTCGGCGGCACCGGCTGGACTGCGACCCAGCGCTATCTGTTCGACGAGGAAACCGCCGGCGAATGCCCGCCGCAGTCGCCTTTCGGCCTCTCGATGGTGGCACCCGTCATCTATACCTTCGGCAACGACGCCCAGAAGGCGCGCTATCTGCCGCGCATCCTCAACGCCGACGACTGGTGGTGCCAGGGCTATTCCGAGCCGGGGTCGGGCTCCGACCTCGCCTCGCTCAAGACCCGCGCGGTGGTCGACGGCGATTCCTACGTCGTCAACGGCCATAAGATCTGGACCACCCAGGCGCACGAAGCCGACATGATCTTCTGCCTGGTGCGCACCAACACCGAGGTCAAGGCGCAACTCGGCATCTCGTTCCTGCTCATCGACATGAAGACGCCGGGCATCACCGTGCGGCCGATCATCACCTTGGACGAAGGCCACACCATCAACGAAGTCTTCCTCGATAACGTGCGCGTGCCGCGCGAGAACCTGGTCGGCGAGGAGGGCAAGGGCTGGACCTACGCCAAGTTCCTGCTCGGCTTCGAGCGCACCGGCATCGCCCAGGTCGCCCATTCCAAGCACCGGCTGGCCAAGCTCAAGCAGATCGCCAAGGCCGAGCTTTGCCACGGCTGGCCGCTGATCCAGGACAACGACTTCCGGGCCAAGATCGCCGAGGTGGAGATCGAGCTCACGGCCCTGGAATACACCAATCTCCGCATTCTCGCCGACAGCGAGCGCGGCAAGACGCCGGGGCCCGAGGCCTCGATGCTTAAAATCCGCGGCTCCGAGATCGGCCAGAAGCTGACCGAGCTCGCGGTCGAGGCGCTCGGCAATTACGCCACGCCCTACGACCCGGTGCGGGAGGGCCAGAACGAGCCGCCCATCGGGCCGGCTTACGGCGAGGGCCTGATGCGCTCGTTCCTTTATGGCCGCGCCTACACGATCTATGGCGGCTCCAACGAAATTCAGCGGAACATCATCGCCAAGATGGTTCTGGGCTTATAGGAACGGAGACAGGGCGATGGATTTCGCGTTAAGCGACGAACAGCGTCAGATCAAGGACAGCGTCGAGCGTTTCATCCGCGAACGGTATCCGTTCGAGCAGTGGCGGAAGATCGTCGCCGCCGACGCCGGCGCGCCTGCCGAATATTGGCAGCAGATGGCCGATCTCGGCTGGCTCGGGGTTTCCTTCCCCGAAGCCTATGGCGGCCTTGGCGGCGGCGCCGTCGAGACCATGGTGATCATGGAAGGCTTGGGCCAGGGCCTCGCGCTCGAACCTTATCTCTCGACCGTGGTGCTGGCCGGTGGGCTGATCGCCCGCGCCGGTTCGGAAAGCCAGAAGGAGACGCTGCTGCCGCAGATCGCCGAGGGCAAGCTCAAGCTCGCCCTCGCCCTCGCCGAACCCAAGGCGCGCTTTGATTTCGACGACGTCGCGCTCACGGCGGAAGCGGTGAACGGCGGCTACCTGCTGTCGGGCGAGAAATGCGTCGTCTTCGACGCGCCGGCCGCGGACCGCATCGTGGTGTCCGCCCGCACCTCGGGCAAGCAGCGCCAGAAGGCCGGCATTTCGCTCTTTTTGGTCGACGCCAAGGCGCCGGGGCTCGAAATGCGGCGCTACCGCACCCTCGACCATCGCCAGGCGGCGGACCTCAGCTTTAAGCGCGTCAAGCTCGGCGCCGCCGATCTGATCGGCCCCGCCGACAAAGCCTTTCCGCTGATACAGGAGACCTTGGACCACGGCCTCGCCGCGCTCGCCGCCGAGGCAGTCGGCGCGATGCAGGTGCTTTGCGACACCACCAACGACTATCTCAAGACGCGCAAGCAGTTCGGCGTCGCGATCGGCTCGTTCCAGGTGCTGCAGCACCGCATGGTGGATATGTGGATCGCGCTCGAACAGGCGCGTTCCATGGCCTATATGGCGACCCTGAAGCTCGCCCGCGCCAAGGAGCGCACCAAGGCGGCGGCGGCGGCGAAGACCACCATCGGCCGCTCAGGCCGCTTCGTCGGTTATCAGGCGATCCAGCTCCACGGCGGCATGGGCATGTCGGACGAATACAAGGTCAACCATTACACCAAGCGGCTGATGATGATCGACACCCTGTTCGGCCCGGCCGACCACCATCGCGCGCGCTTCGCCGACCTGCCGTGACATAGGGCCCGGACCGAGGTCCGGGCCGCCGTGGTTCCGCCCCGTCCGTCCCCGCTTCAGCCCAAGACGCTGGACAGGCGCATGGCGATTCCCATGTCGCCGGAGACCTTGAGCTTGCCCATCATGAAGGCAGTGGCCGGATCGATTTCGCCCGACGACATGCTCTTGAAGTCTTCGAGCGAGATGGCGATGGTGCAGGCTGCCTCGCGGTCGTCGTTCGAGACCGTGTTCGGCGACGCGGCACCGTCGATAAAGATCACGCCGTCGGAGCCGAAATCGAACTTTACCGTGGCGTTGAGGCCGGAATCGGCGCCGACGCGCTGGCGCAAGGCCTCCGTCACTGTCTCAAGGCTCATCCCGAGCATCTCCCATTCATTCGCCGCGCCGCCTCCGTCGCGGATAAAGCACCCCACGCGCCGGCTCTGCCGGCGCCTCGCGCACTTGACGTTAACGTAAACGTCAACTAGAGTCCAGTCGCTCGGCAAACGCGGGGAAAGGCGCCGAAGAACGCGCCGCGACGACAACGAAAAGGCTCGCGACCAAACGTCCGGGCCAAGCCGTCGGGGAAGGAATGCGACCATGAACTCGACCCCTCTCGCGTCCGCTCGGTCGCCCTATCGGTCGGTCTTCCGCCCCGGACTATTCGCCGGCAAAGTCGCGATCGTGACCGGCGGCGGCAGCGGCATTGGCCGCTGCACCGCGCATGAGCTCGCCTTTCTCGGCGCCAGACTGGCGTTGATCGGCCGCAAGGCGGAAAAGCTCGAAGCGGTCGGCGCGGAAATCGCCACGGCTTGCGGCGGCGAGGCACGGGGCTTCCCCTGCGATATCCGCGACGAGGTGGAAGTGGAGGCGACGGTCGGCCGCGTCATCGAGACCTTCGGCCGCGTCGACCACTTGGTCAACAACGCCGGTGGCCAATACGTGGCGCCGCTCGAAACCATCAGCCAAAAAGGCTGGGAAACCGTGGTCAGGACCAACCTCACCGGCGGCTTCCTCATGGCGCGCGCCTGCTACACCCGATGGATGCGCGCCGAGGGCGGCGCGATCGTCAACATCGTCGCGGATATGTGGCGCGGCATGCCGGGCATGGCCCATTCGGGCGCGGCCCGCGCCGGCATGGTGAACTTCACCGAGACCGCGGCGCTGGAATGGGCGCCGGCCAATGTGCGGGTCAACGCCGTGGCGCCGGGCTGGATCGCCTCCTCGGGCTTCGATCACTACCCGGCCGAGATGGGCGATTATTTCCGCACCCTCGCCCGCCACGTGCCGCTCGGCCGTTTCGGCACCGAGGCCGAGGTATCGGCGGCCATCGTCTTTCTGCTCTCCGAGGCCGCAGCCTTCATCACCGGCGCGACGCTCCGGATCGACGGCGCGGTGCCGAACACGCGGTCGAACTGGCCCCTGCCCGAGCGCCAAGCGCCCGCGCCCGCCTTCGAGGGCTTTCCCTTGGCGCAAATGCCCAAGGTCCTGCGCGACCCGGAAACGAACTGAGGCGCCATGGCGGTCATCGAGAATCGCATCGACCCGACGGGGCCCGAATTCGCCGCCAACCGCGACGCGATGCTGGCCCTGGTCGAGGAAGCGCAGACGCTGAAGGAAAAGGTCGCCCTGCGCTCGGCCGCTGGTAAAGAGCGCTTTCACGCCCGCGGCCAAATCCTTCCCCGCGAGCGAGTCGCACTGCTCCTCGACCGCGGCAGCCCGTGGCTCGACCTCTGCCCGCTGGCCGGCTATCGCATGCACGACGACGACGGCAAGGACAACATCATGGGCGGCGGCATCGTCGCCGGCATCGGCTTCGTCGCCGGGGTTCGCGCCATCGTCAGCGCGTCCGACAGCGCGATCAAGGGCGGCACCATAGCGCCGATGGGCCTGAAGAAGAACCTGCGCGTGCAACAGATCGCGCGCGAAAACAAGCTGCCCTTTTTCCATCTCGTCGAATCGGGCGGCGCCAACCTTCTCTATCAGGCAGAGATTTTCGTCGAGGGCGGCCGCGGCTTCGCCAACCAGGCGCGGCTTTCGGCGATGGGCGTGCCGCAGATCACCGTGGTGCACGGCTCCTCGACCGCCGGCGGCGCCTATCTGCCCGGACTCTCCGACTATGTCATCATGGTCAAGGGACGGGCCAAGGTGTTTCTCGCCGGGCCGCCGCTGCTCAAGGCCGCAACCGGCGAAATCGCGACCGACGAGGAACTCGGCGGCGCCGAGATGCATGTCGGCGTCTCCGGCGTCGGCGATCTCATCGCCGAGAACGATGCCGACGGCATTCGCCTCGCGCGCGAGGTCTTGGCCAAGCTTCGCTGGAAAGACGCGCTGCCGGCGCCGGCGGCCTCGACCGCCAAGCCGCCGCGCTATCCGCTTGACGATCTCCTCGGCATCGTGCCGGTGGATTATCGCCGGCCCTACAACGTGCGCCAGGTCATCGCGCGGCTGGTGGACGATTCCGATTTTCTCGACTTCAAGCCCGACTACGGCCCGGAAACCGTGACCGGCCAAGCCGCGATCGAGGGCTATCCGCTTGGCATCATCGGCAACAACGGGCCGATCGACGCCGCCGGCGCCGCCAAGGCGGCGCAGTTCATCCAGCTCTGCTGCCAGGCCGGGATGCCGATCCTCTATCTCCAGAACACCACCGGCTACATGGTCGGCCGCGAGGCGGAACGGGCCGGCATCGTCAAGCACGGCTCGAAGATGATCCAGGCGGTGGCGAACGCGACCGTGCCGCAGCTCACCCTTCACATCGGCGCCTCCTTCGGCGCCGGCAATTACGGCATGTGCGGCCGCGCCTTCGATCCCCGCTTCATCTTCGCCTGGCCGAACAACCGGGTCGCGGTGATGGGCGGCGAGCAGGCGGCGCGGGTTCTCGCCATCGTCTCGGAGGAAAAGCTGCGCCGCGCCGGCCAGACGGTGGACCGCGAGCGGCTCGCCGCCATGGAGCGCGAGATTATCGCCCGCACCGACCGAGAATCGGCGGCGCTTTATGCCACCGCCCGGCTGTGGGACGATGGCATCATCGATCCGCGGGACTCGCGGAAGATCTTGGGCTTCTCCCTCGCCACCTGCGACGAGGCGGCGCGACGACGGCTCAACCCCAACACCTTCGGCGTCGCCCGCATGTAGGGCCCGCGACCAGAACCCGGGAGGGACACGAGCGATGAAACAGACACCCGAACACGAGGCTCTGAGAGACAGCCTGATCAAGTTCATCGACGCCGAGATCAATCCCCATGTGGACGCATGGGAGAAGGCCGGCATCTTCCCCGCCCACGATCTTTTCAAGAAGCTCGGCCAGGCCGGGTTCCTCGGCATCAACAAGCCGGTGGAATTCGGCGGCCAGGGCCTCGATTACAGCTACAGCTTGGTGATGGCCGAAGCGCTCGGCCATATCCGCTGCGGCGGCGTGCCGATGGCGATCGGCGTGCAGACCGACATGGCGACGCCAGCGCTTGCCCGCTTCGGCTCTGACGAACTCAGGCACGAGTTCCTGACCCCGACCATCGCGGGCGATTACGTTGTCTGCCTCGGCGTCAGCGAGACCGGCGCCGGGTCCGACGTTGCCTCGATCCGCACCACCGCGCGCAAGGAGAGCGGCGACTACGTGATCAACGGCGGCAAGATGTGGACCACGAACGGCACCCAGGCCGACTGGATGTGCCTGCTCGCAAATACCGGCGACGGGCCGGCGCACCGCAACAAGTCCCTCCTCTGCCTGCCGATGAAAACCAAGGGCGTCACCATCGCGCGCAAACTCGATAAGCTCGGCATGCATTCCTCGGACACGGCGCAGATCTTCTTCGACAACGTCCGCATCCCCGAGCGCTACCGCATCGGCGACGAGGGCATGGGCTTCGCCTATCAAATGCTGCAGTTTCAGGAGGAACGGCTGTGGGGCGCGGCCTCGGCGCTGGTGCCGCTCGATCGCATGATCGCCGAGACCATCGATTACACGCGCAGCCGCGTCGCCTTCGGCAAGCCGATCTTGGACAACCAGGTGGTGCATTTCCGCCTCGCCGAGCTTTCGACCGAGGTCGAGCTGCTGCGTTCCCTGATCTATCGCGCGGCGGAGGAATATCTCGCCGGCGAAAACGTCACGCAGCTCGCCTCGATGGCCAAGCTCAAGGCCGGGCGGCTGGTGCGCGAGGCCTGCGACGCCTGCCTGCAATATTGGGGCGGCATGGGCTATATGACCGAGACGCCGATCAGCCGCGCCTATCGCGACATGCGGCTGATGTCGATCGGCGGCGGGGCGGACGAGATCATGCTCGGCATCATCTGCAAGATCATGGGCACGCTGCCCGCCTCGCGCAAGGAACGCCCGGCCGCCGCCGAATAGCAGGCGACCTTGGCCCCGATCCGAAAGCCCGGCCCCGAAATGGCATTCCGCAAGCTCCTGATCGCGAACCGCGGCGAAATCGCCTGCCGCGTCATCCGCACCGCAAAGACGCTCGGCTTCGCCACCGTCGCGGTCCACAGCACGGCGGACGCGGCTGCCAGCCACGTCCGCGAGGCCGACGAGGCGGTGGCGCTCGGCGCCCATGACGCCGGCGTCACCGTCGCCACCGGCTACCCGGGTACGCCCAGCACCGAGGTGCTCGAGTACCTGGCCCGCATCACCACCGACGGCGAGGTCAACGTCGAGTGGTCGACCAATGAGAAGGTCGCCCTCGACGTCGGCATCGGCGCCGCTCTGGCCGGCGCCCGGGGGCTCGTGCTCGGCGGCTTCGCCCCGGCAGAGATGGCGGACGCGGTTGCGCGGCTGTTCGTGGCGGCCGGCGTGCGGGACGTGTTCATGGTCACGGGCGGCTCGGCCATGCACCTGAACGATGCCCTCGCGGCTGTGGACGGGCTCGAGGTGACCTGCACCCATCACGAGCAGGCTGCGGCGATGGCCGCAGAAGGCTACTTCCGGGCCGCCTCGCGCATGGCGGCCGTGAATGTCACGAGTGGGCCCGGGGCGACGAACGCCATCACGGGCGTGCTCGGCGCCTGGGACGACTCGGTCCCGATGGTCGTGGTCTCGGGCCAGGTCAAGCGGGAGCACCTCGCCGCGGCATCCGGACTTGCGCTTCGCCAGCTCGGCGACCAGGAGGTCGACATCGTCACGATGGTCGCGGGCATCACGAAGTACGCGGTCTGCGTGACGGAGGCGGCATCGATCCGCTACCACGTGGAGCGCGCCCTTCACCTCGCCGGCCACGGGCGGCCCGGCCCGGTTTGGCTCGATATCCCGGTCGACGTGCAGGGCGAGCTGGTGGACCTGAACGCGCTCGAGGGGTACTACCCCGCCGAGGACGAGGACCAGGTGCGCGCCGTCGGGGAGCGGGCGGCGGTCGCTCCGGTGCGGCCACCCCTCCTCGCCCATCCCGGTCCGGTCCGCCGAGCGACGGCGCCGGCGGCGCCCTACCCTCGGTCCGGTCGGTCGGCCGGCGGGGGGTTCCGGGCCGCCAGCCGCGCCCGCTGATCAGGGTGGCACCGGCGATCACCACGATGACCACGAAGGCGGCGATGGCCACCCAGATCCACACGGCGACCGCGGCGATCATGGCGACCACGGCGATCATGGAGCCACGAGCCTATCGGCGGGCGTGATGATCTCGGCCGGGCGACCGTTCCTCGACGAGGCCGCCGTCAGCCAGGCGCCGCGGCCTACGGGGCCGGAGCCTCCGTCGGGTCGTCGCGCCTGGCCACCTTCTGGCTGACCACCTGGGAGGAGCCCCCTGGTGCCATGGTCACGCCGTAGAGGGCGTCGGCCGTCTCCATCGTGCGCTTCTGGTTGCTCACGACGATCAGCTGGGCCTCGTCGCGGAACTCGCGCACCAGCCGGAGGAACCGGTGCAGGTTGACGTCGTCGAGCGCTGCCTCGACCTCGTCCATCAGGTAGAAGGGCGAGGGACGGCTCCGGAACACGGCGAAGAGGAAGGCCAGGGCGGCCAGCGACCGCTCCCCGCCCGACAGCAACGACACCCGGCGGACGTTGCGCCCCGCCGGCCGGACCTCCACCTCCACCCCGGTGTGGAGCAGGTCCTCGGGGTCGGTGAGGGTCAGGCGCCCGGTGCCACCGGGGAAGAGGTTGGCCACCAAGTTCGAGAAGTGCTCGTTGACGTCGGCGGCGGCCCCGGCGAAGGTGTCAACGATCTCCCGATCGAGGGTGCGGACCACCTCCTGGAGCTCGCGCCGCGCCGACCGTACGTCCTCCATCTGGGTCTCGAGCTCCTGGTGCCGCTCCTCGAGCCCCGACAGCTCGTCCAGGGCCAAGGGGTTGACGGGGCCGAGCGACGCCACCTTGCCCGCCAGCGCCTGGGCGTGGGCCGACGCCGACACTCCCTCCGGGAGCTCCGGGACCGGGAGGGTTCGGACCTCCTCGGGGTCGGCGCCCAGCTCGGCGCGGACCACGGCGGTCAGGGCCTCGCTGCGGAGCGAGACCTCGGCCGCATCCCGGTCCAGGC
>OFHJ01000373.1_pt1 | contig 17656 bp, 12 predicted proteins | sample 1522001 | NCBI WGS metagenome assembly OFHJ01 (sample SAMEA2464838, study PRJEB22497) | soil metagenome | biome: Grassland; feature: Farmland; material: Clay | place: Australia | collected 2013-02-01 | depth 1.2 m | reverse complement strand
GTGCAAGGTGCGCTCAAGCTCATATTGGAGCCTGTCTTTGAGGCGGATTTCCAACCGGGATCGTTTGGATACCGTCCCAAGCGGACAGCGCATGACGCGATAAAGCGGGTGGCCGAGGCGATTGTGCAACGGAAGACGCGCGTCCTTGATTTTGATCTGCGCAGCTACTTTGACAATATCCGGCACGACCGGCTGTTGGAAAAGGTGGTCCAGCGGATCGATGATACGGACATCCTGCATCTTCTGAAGGTGATGCTGAAGGCCTCTGGCAAGAAGGGCGTTCCGCAAGGCGGTGTTCTCTCGCCCCTGCTCAGTAACCTCTACCTCAATGAGGTGGATCGGATGCTGGAGCAGGCGCGGGAGGTCACGCGCCACGGCAAGTACACCTACCTCGAATATTCGAGGTACGCTGACGACCTGGTGATCTTGGTCGACGCCTACAAGCGGCATGACTGGCTGATTGGGGCTGTGGAGAAACGGCTTCGAGAGGAGTTTGCCAAACTCCATGTCGAAATCAATGATGAGAAGAGTCGCATCGTCGATCTTGGCCGAGGCGAGAGCTTCGGGTTCCTGGGATTCGACTTCCGCTACCTCCGCGGCCTAAGCGGAGCATGGCGGTCGCATTACACGCCCAAGCGCAAAAAGCGGACGGCGTTGTTGCGGAGGCTCAAGGAGGTATTCCGCCGATTCCGGTCGCAACCGATCGAACGGGTGATAGACCTGATCAATCCGGTGCTGCGGGGATGGGTGAACTACTTCGCGGTTGGGCACTCCAGCGAGTGCTTCAGCTTCGTCAAAGATTGGGTGGAGAAGAAGGTCAGGCGCCATCTGATGCGCGCCCGGAAGCTAAAGGGCTTCGGCTGGGAGCGATGGAGTAGGCGGGGGCTGTACGACACCCTGGGGCTGTTCAACAGCTACAGAGTGCGACGCGATCCGCCGAAAGTCGTCCCGGCAGGATAGGTCCCATAAGCCTTGGCATGAAGCAAATGGGAGAGCTCATTGCGGGAAATCCGCACGATGGGTTCGATGTGGCGGGGACTGGAAACGTAACCATGGGAGCCGGACTGAGGGCCGCGGCGAAAGCCACGGAAATCACCACCGGACCCTACCGTTGGCGCGCCAGTCCTCGACCCTACCTAGGGTACTCGTTCAACCCCGACCACGCCACCGACGGGCCGTGGCGCTAAGGTGTGAAATTGCTTCGAACTGTGACCCCCATCCCTGACTCGGCGCACGTCTTTGATAATTCGGGTGAATCCATCTTCCGAATGGGGTCAAGTGTCGCGCGAAACGTGATCCCCCGCAGTCCGAGATTTCTTTATGAATAGCAGCGCTCTTGCGCCTTCAGGGGTGGGGTCAAAGTTGGCCGCGTATTCACACCAAGAGCTATTCCCCACATGGATTGCGCAAAGCGTCAGCCACTCGTCTCGCCCACGCGGGAGCGACCGAGGATCAGTTGATGGCGTGGTTTGGCTGGTCCTCGCCCCTTACTGCGGCGCTGTATACGCGCGCGGCAAACAAGAGAGAGCTTACGCGCGCTGCCGGCAAATTGCTGATCACTAGGCAGCAAATGGCAAACCAAGCGGATGGTTTGCCAAATTCTGGTTCTAACCCATTGAAGACAAACAGCATGGATAAGGGAATGGTGGGCCCGGCAGGACTCGAACCTGCGACAACGCCGTTATGAGCGGCGCGTTCTAACCGCTGAACTACGGGCCCACGAATGGTCGGCAAGACCGAGGGCGGATATAGCAAGTATCCGCCCTCGGCAAAAGCCAAACCGCGCCCGCCCGCCGCCCGTTCCCGGACGGAGCGGCCGGATCAGGTGTCGAGGAAGCTCCGGAGCTTGCGGCTCCGGCTTGGATGCTTGAGCTTGCGCAGCGCCTTAGCCTCGATCTGGCGGATACGTTCGCGGGTGACCGAGAACTGTTGGCCGACCTCTTCCAGGGTATGATCGGTGTTCATACCGATGCCGAAGCGCATGCGCAGCACGCGCTCCTCGCGCGGCGTCAGGCTGGCGAGGACCCGCGTCGTGGTTTCACGCAGGTTGGATTGGATCGCTGCCTCGACCGGCAGTACCGCGTTCTTGTCCTCAATGAAGTCGCCGAGATGGCTGTCCTCCTCGTCACCGATCGGGGTTTCGAGGCTGATCGGCTCCTTGGCGATCTTCAGCACCTTGCGCACCTTCTCGAGCGGCATCGCGAGCTTTTCCGCAAGCTCCTCCGGCGTCGGCTCGCGACCGATCTCGTGCAGCATCTGGCGCGAGGTGCGCACCAGCTTGTTGATGGTCTCGATCATATGCACCGGGATGCGGATGGTGCGCGCCTGATCGGCGATCGAGCGGGTGATCGCCTGGCGAATCCACCATGTGGCATAGGTCGAAAACTTGTAGCCGCGGCGATACTCGAACTTGTCCACCGCCTTCATCAGGCCGATGTTGCCCTCTTGGATCAGGTCGAGGAATTGCAAGCCGCGGTTGGTGTATTTCTTGGCGATCGAGATGACAAGGCGAAGATTCGCCTCCACCATCTCCTTCTTCGCCTTGCTGGCCTCGCGCTCGCCCTCCTTCACGGTCGAACAGATACGCCGGAACTCCGAGATCGGCAGCCCTGCGTCTGTGGATATCTCCGCGATCTCGGCACGAAGGGCCTTGATCTCGGTCGCCTTCTTCGACGCGAACGGACCCCAGCCCTTGGCCTTGAGCCGCGACACGCGCCGCAGCCAATTCGGGTCGAGCTCGTGCGTGTAGTACTGGCGCAGAAAGTCGTGCCGCGCGACGCCGAACTGCTCGGCCGTGCGCAGCAGCCGGCCTTCCACCGTCATCAGGCGGCGATTCAGAGCGTAAAGCCGCTCGGTCAGCCCCTCGATGCGCATGTTGTTGAGGTGGACATCCTCGGTATGCTGCACCAGTTCCTGCTTCAGCTTGGCGTAGCGGCGCTCGTCGCGGATCTGGATCGGCGTGTTGTTCATCGCCGCCTCAAGCCGCGCCTCCTGCACCTTCTTCAGCTTCTTATAGGTGCGGGCGATCTGGTCGAAGCTCTCGAGCACGCTCGGCTTAAGCTCGGCCTCCATCGCAGCAAGCGAGAGACTGCCCTCCTCGGAATCCTCCTCGCCGTTCGGCGCCACCCCGTCGGCGTCGCCCTCGCCATCGGCGCCCTCCGCCTTGGCAGCGGCGCCGTTCGCCGCGGCCCGGCCGTTCCCGTCCGCGCCATTCCCTTGCGCGCCATTCCCTTGCGCGCCGTCGCCATCGCCGCCGTTCGCCTGAGCGCTGGAATTCGGCTCGCCATAGGTGGCTTCGAGGTCGATCACGTCGCGGAGCAGCAGGCGGCCGTTCAGCAACTCGTCGCGCCAGCCGATCATCGCCTGAATGGTGATCGGGCTCTCGCAGAGCGCGCCGATCATCTTCTCGCGCCCGGCCTCGATCCGCTTCGCGATCGCGATCTCGCCCTCGCGCGACAGCAACTCGACCGAGCCCATCTCGCGCAGGTACATGCGCACCGGATCGTCCGTGCGCTCGAATTCGGGGGTGCTGGAAGCGCTCTGTTCCTCGCCGTCCTCGGCGCCGTCGGCGGCCGCCGCCTGCTCCTCCGGCTCCTCGTTCTCGACCACGTTGATGCCCATTTCGGAGAGCAGCGTCATGGTATCCTCGATCTGCTCCGAGGACATCTGATCGGGCGGCAGAACCGTATTCAACTCATCGTAGGTGACATAGCCCCGTTCGCGCGCGCGCGCGATCATGCGCTTTACCGCCTGGGTCGAGGAATCGAGAAGCGGGCTGTCCGGCGTGTCCCCTTGGCTCTCGGGCGTCTCAGCCGCAGCGGCAGTCTTGCTGGCCATCTGGCATCTACTCCTTCGGTGCCGCGCGCGACCTCACGGCCGCCCCGGCATAAATCGATTACCCGAGGACGATTCCCCGGCGCTTATCGGCGTCCAACTCGTCCAAAAATGCTTCGTCCCCCCTGCGCGCCGCGAGATGCTCCTTCAGCGCTTGAACCCGACGGAAATTCTCTTCCGTGGTCTGTTCCGCTAATCTGGCCTCCGCCGCCCGCAATTCGGCCTGTAGCAACGCGATTCTCTGCCGCGCCAGCACGTGGCGCCATCCCGCCAAGGCTTCTTCCGGCGCCACCTCCGGCCGAGCGAACCGGTTGCGCTCAAGGCAGCCCGATCCGAGCAAGGCAGAAATCAGGTCAGCAAAACCGTTTGCACTCAGGTGGTGCGCAAGGGCAGTCCCGTCAAGGCCCGGATTGCGAAAGGTTTCTTCTAAAATCGCTTGGCGCAGCTTGTCAAGCGCCGGGCTGGAAAACTCGATCGCCGCGAAATCCTCCGTCACCCGATCGAGAAGTTCGGGATGGAACAACAGGGTAAGCAGCAACAACTCCTCGCGCTGACCGCCCTCGCGCGGCGACCGCAGCCGCGAAAGCGGCGCCCGGCCGACGCCGCCGCGGCCGCGGCCGGCCGGGGACGCGCTGCCGGAGCCGGCCTGGCCGGCGGCCGGGCGCCCTTTGGGAGCGTAAGCCTGCCACAACTTTTCCTTGAACCACTTCTTGTAATGCTCGCGCACAAGGGGATCTTCGATGCGCCCGGTCAGCTTGTCGAAGCCGGCCTGGACGGCGGCGCGGCGCTCGGGCGTCGTGCCGGCCTCGTCGGGCCGCGCTTGCCGCCACAGGACCTCCGCCAGGGGGCTGGCACCGGCCAGAACCTCGGCCAGCGCGGCGGCACCCGCGCGGCGGATCAGGCTGTCCGGGTCCTCGCCCGCCGGCAGGAAGGCGAAGCGCAGCGAAAAGCCCGGCTTCAACAGCGGCAAGCAGCGGTCGGCCGCGGCCTGCGCGGCGCGCAAGCCGGCAGCATCGCCGTCGAAGCAAAGGATGGGCTCGGCGGCGAAGCGCCAGAGCAGTTGCATCTGGGTTTCCGCGAGGGCCGTGCCGAGCGGCGCCACCGCATGGCCGAATCCCGCCTCGACCATTGCGATGACATCCATATAGCCTTCGACCACGACCAGCGTTCCGGCATCGCGCGCCGCCTCGCGCGCCAAGGCCAGGTTGTACAGCACGCGGCCCTTGTGGAAGAGCGGGGTCTCGGGCGAATTGAGGTATTTCGGCTTGATGTCGCCGAGCGCGCGGGCGCCGAAGCCGATCACGCGGCCCTGGCGGTCGCCGATCGGAAGCATCACCCGGTCGCGGAAATAATCGAAGCTGTCGCCGTTTTCCGGCTGCACCAGAAGTCCGGCCTCGCGCAGCAGCGATTCGGGAAAGCGGCCAAGCGCCGTCTTCAGCGCGACACGGGCGCGCGGCGCGTAGCCGAGCCGAAAGCGCGCGATGGTCGCTTCGCTCAAGCCCCGCTCGCGCAAATAGCGTCGTGCCGGCTCGCCATCCGGGCCGGATAGCCGCGCCTCGTACCAGCGCGCGGCCGCTTCCACCACTTCGTTGAGCGAGGCCTGTTTCGCCGCCGTCCGGCGCATCGCCGGCGTGACGTCGGGCAGCGCCAAGCCGGCCTCGCCCGCCAGTTTCTCGACCGCTTCAGGGAAGGAAAGCCCGTCCACCCGGCGCACGAACTCGACCACGTCGCCGTGGGCACCGCAACCGAAGCAATGGTAGAAGCCCTTGTCCTCGCTGACCGTGAAGGACGGGGTCTTTTCGTTATGGAATGGACAGAGGCCGTGCAGTTCGCGCCCGCTTCGCATCAATTGGACGCGCCGGCCGACGACCTCGGCGAGCGACAGCTGATCGCGCAATTCGCCGAGAAACTCGGGCGTAAAGGTCATCCGCGATCCCCGATCGCAAGCCCCATCTGATCCATCTTCACCGCCCTTTCGCGGCCGGGCAAGCCGGGATCGGCGGCGGCCTTCGGAATCCGCCTCGATCGGCAACCGCCTCCGATCGCCTTGATAGACGCTTGCCGCGCCCGCGCCCGGCCGAAACCGGAGGGCCCGCCGCCGGCTCCTAGCCCAAAAGCCGCTTCACGATGCCCGAGGCCTGGCCGAAATCCATCTGTCCCGCGTAGCGCTCCTTGAGCGCCGCCATGACCTTACCCATGTCCTTCATGCCGGCGGCGCCGATGTTGCCGATCACCGCCCGAATCCGGCTCTCGGCCTCTGCGGCGTCCATCTGGCGCGGCAGGAACTCCTCGATGACGGCGATTTCCGCCTCTTCCTTGGCCGCGAGATCCGCGCGATTGCCCTGCTGGTAGAGGGTGATCGACTCGCGGCGCTGGCGCACCATCGATTGCAACATCTGCCAGATACTCTCGTCACTGACCGTCGCTGCCGAGTCGCCTTCCTTGCCGCGGGCGGCGATATCGCGCTCTTTCAAGGCGGCGAGGATGAGCCGCAGGGTCGAGACACGCCCTGAATCGCGGCTTTTCATCGCCGTCTTCAGGGCTTCTCTCAGATCGGCGCGCAACATTCGGCCCTCATTTCTGCTCAGCACTTCCGGAAACCGAGTATCTTACGCCAAAGAGGCCCGGGAGGCAATCGGGAAGGGTCTTTTAACCCTTTGATTTGATGAAAAAAACACGAACCACCGCCGGCTTGACGGCAGCGGCGGCTTTGCCTATGGTGCCGCCGGCGACTTCGACTCACGCCGCTGTCGCGCTTGCCTGAGGGAAAGAGCCGGAACGCCGGGCGCGCCGGCCCCCTGAGACGCGGCGGCGACAGGTCATCGCCGGATCGTGGTTCGGTCGCGTGTCGCATGAGCATGTGCGGCTATCATTATAGGTGAGCGGCGCCTCTCCGGGGCGCGGGTTGACGACGCCGAAGCCGGGCGGCGCCAAGGAAGATCGACGGGTGTTTTAAGGGCGCGGAGCCGCGCCGCCGCCCGCCTCGCAGGAGTTCGTTATGGCCGACGCATCGCAAGGCTCGATCACGCCGCCCCTCGCCGGGGCGAGCGCGGTGTTGGTGCTTGCCGATGGGACGCGATTTTGGGGCCGAGGCATCGGCGCGACGGGCACCGCCGTCGGCGAGGTCTGCTTCAACACCTCGATGTCCGGCTATCAGGAAATCCTGACCGATCCGTCCTATGCCGGCCAGATCATCACCTTCACCTTCCCCCATATCGGCAATGTCGGCGCCAATATCGAGGACGTGGAGGCGCCGCAAGCCGCGGCGCGTGGCCTCGTGCTTGCCGCCGACATCACCGAGCCGAGCAACTGGCGGGCGACGCAGCACCTCAATTCCTGGCTGAAGGCGTGCGACCTGATCGGCATTTGCGGTGTCGACACGCGGCAAATGACGCGGCGCATCCGCGACCTCGGGGCGCCGACCGGCATCGTGCATCACGCGCCGGATGGCACCTTCGATCTCGCAGCGTTGCGGCGCCAAGCCGAGGCCTGGCCCGGTCTCGAGGGCATGGATCTCGCCAAGGACGTCACCTGCCGCCAAGCCTATGGCTCGGACGAGGGTCCGTGGCAACTCGGCTCCGGCTATGCGCGGCCGGGAACGCCGCGGTTTCATGTCGTCGCCGTCGATTACGGCATCAAGCGCAACATTCTGCGCCAGCTTGTTGGCGCCGGCTGCCGCGTCACGGTGGTGCCGGCGGAGAGCACGGCGGAAGCAATCCTGCGCCATCGGCCGGACGGTATCTTTCTCTCCAACGGGCCGGGCGATCCGGCGGCAACCGGCGTCTACGCGGTGCCGACGGTGCGCGACCTTCTGCAAACCAGGCTGCCGCTGTTCGGCATCTGCCTCGGCCACCAGATCCTGTCGCTGGCACTCGGCGCCCGCACCGAGAAGATGGCGCTCGGCCACCGCGGCGCCAATCATCCGGTCAAGGATCTCGCCACCGGCAAGGTCGAGATCACGAGCCAGAACCACGGCTTCGTGGTGCGCCCCGAGAGCCTGCCGGCGACCGCCGAGGTCACCCATATCTCGCTCTTCGACGGCAGCAACGAGGGCATTCGCCTGCTCGATCGACCGGTGTTTTCGGTCCAGTACCACCCCGAGGCCTCGCCCGGCCCGCAGGACAGCCACCACCTCTTCGATCGCTTCGTCGCCCTGATGGATCAACGCGCACCGGGAACGACCGGCTGACGGCCGGCTTCCGTCTCACGCCAGGAACCTATGCCGAAACGCACCGACATCAAAAGCGTCCTCATCATCGGCGCCGGGCCGATCATCATCGGCCAGGCCTGCGAGTTCGATTACTCAGGCACGCAAGCCTGCAAGGCGCTCAAGGCCGAGGGCTATCGCGTCATCCTGGTGAATTCCAATCCGGCGACGATCATGACCGACCCGGAAACGGCGGACGCCACCTATGTCGAACCGATCACGGCGGAGATGGTGGAAAAGATCATTGCCAAGGAGCGCCCCGACGCGCTGCTGCCGACCATGGGCGGGCAGACCGCGCTTAACGTGGCGATGGCGCTGGCCGAAGGCGGCGTCCTCGCGCGCTACGGGGTGGCGCTGATCGGCGCCTCGCAAACCGCGATCGCCAAGGCCGAGGACCGGCACCTCTTCGGCGAGGCGATGGCCCGGATCGGCCTCGACACGCCAAGGAACGCAATCGCCCGCAGCATCGACGAGGCGCGCGAAAAGCTGTCCGAGATCGGGCTGCCCGCCATCATCCGCCCCTCCTTCACCCTGGCCGGCACGGGCGGCGGCATCGCCTACAACAAGGAGGAATTCGAGGAACTGATCGCGCGCGGGCTCGATGCTTCGCCGATCGGCGAACTTCTGATCGAGGAATCGGTCCTCGGCTGGAAGGAATTCGAGATGGAGGTGGTGCGCGACAAGAACGACAACTGCATCATCATCTGCTCGATCGAAAACGTCGATCCGATGGGCATCCACACCGGCGATTCCATTACCGTCGCGCCGGCCTTGACCCTGACGGACAAGGAATACCAGATCATGCGCAACGCCTCGATCGCGGTGCTGCGCGAGATCGGCGTCGAGACCGGCGGTTCCAACGTGCAGTTCGCGATCAACCCCGAGGACGGCCACATGGTCGTGATCGAGATGAACCCGCGGGTGTCGCGCTCTTCCGCGCTCGCCTCCAAGGCGACCGGCTTTCCCATCGCCAAGATCGCGACCAAGCTTGCCATCGGCTATACCCTGGACGAGCTCGATAACGATATTACCGGCGTCACCCCAGCTTCCTTCGAGCCGACCATCGACTACGTGGTAACCAAGATTCCGCGCTTCACTTTCGAGAAATTCCCCGGCACCGATCCGTTGCTCACGACCTCGATGAAATCGGTTGGCGAGGCGATGGCGATCGGCCGCTCGTTCCAGGAAAGCCTGCAGAAGGCCCTGCGCTCGATGGAGACCGGCCTGACCGGGCTCGACCCGGTGGCGATTCCGGGCACCAGCGAGGGCGGCGAGGACGACCGCGAGGCGATCATCGCCGCGCTCGCCAAGCCGACGTCCGATCGCATCCTGGTCATCGCCGAAGCCTTCCGCCGCGGCCTCAGCATCACCGAGGTCGCCGCCGCCTGCAAATACGATCCCTGGTTCCTGCGCCAGATCCGCGACCTCATGGCGCAGGAAGCGGCGGTCAAGGCCAACGGGCTGCCAGCGACGGCGGACGCGTTCCAGCGCTTGAAACGCGCCGGTTTCTCGGACGCGCGGCTCGCCGCGCTGGCCGGCCTGAAAGAGACCGAGGTGCAGGCCCGCCGCCATGCGCTCGGCCTCCATCCGGTGTACAAGCGGGTCGACACCTGCGCTGCCGAATTCGCCTCGCGCACGCCCTATCTCTATTCCACCTACGAGGGCGACGGCGTCTCGCGGCCGGAATGCGAGGCCGATCCCTCCGCCCGGCGCAAGGTGGTGATTCTCGGCGGCGGCCCGAACCGCATCGGCCAGGGGATCGAATTCGACTATTGCTGTGTGCACGCCGCCTATGGCCTGGCCGAAGTCGGCATCGAGACGATCATGGTGAATTGCAACCCGGAAACCGTCTCGACCGACTACGACACTTCCGACCGGCTCTACTTCGAGCCGCTTACCGTCGAGGACGTTCTCGAGATCATCGCCATTGAGCGCCGCAACGGTACCCTTCTCGGCGTCATCGTCCAGTTCGGCGGCCAGACTCCGCTGAAGCTCGCGCGCGGTCTGGAAGCGGCGCGCGTGCCGATCCTCGGCACTTCGCCTGACGCGATCGACCTCGCCGAGGATCGCGAGCGGTTCCAGAAGCTTATCCACAAGCTCGGCTTGCTCCAACCGGAGAGCGGCATCGCCCATTCGCTCACGGAAGCGGAAGCGGTGGTTCAGCGGCTCGGCTTTCCGGTTCTGATCCGCCCGTCCTATGTGCTCGGCGGCCGCGGCATGCAGATCGTGCACGACGCCGAATCTTTCAACCGCTACATGGCCGAGGCGGTAAGGATATCGGGCGACGCGCCGGTGTTGATCGATCAGTACCTTCAGGACGCGACCGAGATCGACGTCGATTGCCTGTCGGACCGCGAAACCACCTTCGTCGCCGGCATCCTCGAGCATATCGAGGAGGCGGGAATCCATTCCGGCGATTCCGCCTGTTCGCTGCCGGCCTATAGCTTGGCGCCCGAGATCGCCCAACGCATCGCCGAGGAAACCGCGACGCTGGCGAAAAGCCTCGATGTCGTTGGCCTGATGAACGTGCAGTACGCGGTGAAGGACGGCGACATCTACGTCCTCGAAGTCAATCCGCGGGCGAGCCGCACGGTTCCCTTCGTCGCCAAGACCATCGGCTATCCACTAGCGCGCATCGCCGCCCGCGTCATGGCCGGCGAGAAGCTCGCCACCTTCGGCCTCGAGCAACGCGAGCTTTCCCATGTCGCCGTCAAGGAGGCGGTATTCCCCTTCGCCCGCTTCCCCGGGGTGGACATCATCCTCGGCCCGGAGATGCGCTCGACCGGCGAAGTGATGGGCATCGACCGCGACTTTGACACCGCCTTCGCTAAATCGCAGATCGCGAGCGGCAGCACCCTGCCGCTCGGGGGCACAGTATTCATCTCGGTCAAGGACAGTGACAAGCCGGCCACCGTCGAGCTGGCGCGTCGTCTTATCGCCCTCGGCTTCACCATCATCGCGACCAACGGCACGGCGCGCTTCCTGCGTGCGGCCGGGCTCGCGGTTGAGCGGATCAACAAGGTCCTTGAGGGCCGCCCGCACGTTGTCGATGCCATGATTAACGGCAGCGTGGCGCTGGTGATCAATACCGTCGATGGCACGCAAGCGATCCGCGACAGCTATACCCTGCGCCGCAACGCCTTATTGCAGCGAGTCCCCTACTATACGACAATCGCCGGCGCGCGCGCGGCAGCCAAGGGGATCGCCGCGCTTCAGGCCGGCAGCCTTGAAGTTACGCCCCTGCAAGCCTATTCTCGACGCTGACATTTCCGGGATCATGCGACGGATCGCAGGAGGGAGCTGCGGCCGAGTTGGCGCTGTATCGCGGAAAGCTGGGGATGTGAAGGAAGGGTGGATCGGAGACAATGCAGAAAGTTCCCATGACTGCCGCCGGTTACGGACGCCTCGACGCGGAATTGAGGCATCTTAAGTCGGTTGAGCGGCCGGCGGTGATCAGAGCCATTGCCGAAGCCCGCCAGCATGGCGACCTTGCGGAGAACGCCGAGTATCACGCCGCCAAGGAGCGCCAGGGCTTTATCGAGGCCCGCGTCCTGGAACTTGAAGACAAGCTGCGGCGGGCCGAGGTGATCGACGTGACCCATCTCAGCGGCGAACAGGTGAAGTTCGGCGCCACCGTCGTCGTCGTCGACGAGGACACCGACGAGGAGACCACCTATCAGATCGTCGGCGCCGACGAATCCGATATCAAGGCCGGCTTGCTTTCCATCACCTCGCCGCTGGCGCGAGCCTTGATCGGCAAGAGCATCGGCGACAGCATCGAAGTCTCGGCGCCGAGCGGAATGAAATCCTACGAGATCCTCTCGGTCGCCTTCAAATAGGCGACTACCCGTCCTCTACCGGCGCTTCGTCGAAGGTCGCGCTCTCGATCGGGACACCGGGAAGATTTTTCGAACTGCGGATGACAAGGGACGTCTTGACGTGAGCCACATGAGGCGCGGCAGTCAGCTCGCGGGTAAGAAAGTGCTGATAGGCGTCCCAGTCCTTGGCGACAATCTTGAGAATGAAATCGACCTCGCCGGCAAGCATGTGGCACTCGCGCACTTGCGGCCAGCCTTTGACCCGCTCCTCGAAGGCGGCGAGATCGCTTTCGGCCTGGCTGCTGAGCCCGACCAGGGCATAGACCGCGACGGTGAAGCCCAGGAGCTCGCCATTGATATCGGCATGATAGCCGCGGATGTAGCCCGCCTCCTCCAAGGCGCGCACACGGCGGAGACAGGGCGGGGCGGAGATTCCGACCCGGTGCGCCAGCTCGACATTGGTCACCCGGCCGTCCGCTTGCAGATCGGTCAAAATCCGCCGATCGATATGGTCGAGTTTTACGCGGCGCATGGCCCCTCCCCTGCGGCTCCAATTAGGAACCGGCTGTTTCGCGCAATAATATTACAGGCCGGCGCGGCCGGAGACAATTGCCGCAAACGCGATGCCGGCGGCGATTCAGGCCGCGACGGCGTGGAAAGCGACTGGCGATGACGGCAACGACGACGACGACGACGATGGCGGCGACGGTGAAGATGGCGACGATGGCGACGACGGCGACAACGGCCGCGACCGGCAAAAGCTGTTGGGTGCTTTGCGATGGGCGCATCGGCATCACCAACGAGGTGATCGGCCTAGCCGAGGCCGTCGGCCTGCCCTTCGAGGTCAAGAACCTGAAGCCGCGCGCCCCCTGGCGCTGGCTGCCGGCCACATTGTGGCCGCGCCCCTTCGCGCCGCTCGACCGGCAAAGCGACCGAATCGCGCCGCCCTGGCCCGATCTATTGATCGGAGCCGGCGGCCGCACCGCTGGCGTCGCCGCCCAGATCCGCCGTCAGGCGAAAGGCAAGACCTTCACCGTCCATCTTCAGGACCCGCGCATCGCGCTCGGCAATTTCGATCTCGTGGTGCCGCCCTGGCACGATCGGGTTTCCGGCCCGAACGTGATCGAGAGCGTCGGCGCGTTGCACCGAGTGACCGCCGACAAGACCGCGGCAGACGCCGCCGCGTTGGCGCCCCGCATCGCCCACCTGCCGAAGCCCCGCGTCGCGGTGCTGATCGGCGGCAGCAACGGCAGCTACCGCTTGGGCGAGACCGAGGCCAGCGCCATCGCGAACCGGCTCGCGGCGCTCGCGACGCAGACGGGTTGTAGCCTTCTCATCACCTTTTCGCGGCGCACCGGGCGCAAGGCGGAAGCGGCGTTCCGCGCCGCGCTCGGCCCGGCCCCGGCGCTGATTTGGGACGGCGAGGGCGAGAATCCCTATTTCGGCTTTCTTGGCGCCGCCGACTTCATTCTCGCCACCATCGATTCCGTGGCCATGGTCTCGGAAGCGCTCTCCACCGGCAAGCCGGTCTACAGCCTCGACCTGCCCGGTCACAACGACCGCATCAACGCCTTCCACGCACGGCTGCGAAAGGAGGGCCTGATCCGCCCCTTTACCGGCCGGCTGGAAATCTGGACATATCAGCCGTTAAATGATACCGGCATGGTCGCCGCCGAGATTCGGCGGCGCCTGGGTCTGGCTTCTTGACGGCCGGCTTTCCGGCGGAAAAGCGCGAATATGCCCCTTGCCATCGAAACCTTCACCAACCCGCGCGCAGCGCGCGGCTGGCGGCCCGGCAACAACGCCGGCGGCCATAGCCTGTTCAAGGCGCTGGGCCATCCGCTCGCCGCCCGCGCGGTGCCGCGGCTCAAGGCCGGGCTCGCGTCATTGGACGGTTTCGCGGTCTACGATCCGAACGGCTGGCTCAAGGATTTCGCGGCGCTCCATGGCCTCGATCCGCAGCCCATCGAGGCGGTTTTCGCGCAACGGATCGAGGATATCGGACGCGACGTCTTGGGCCATCGCGTGCGGCCGGTCACCGAGCTGCAAGGCTGCGCGACGCGCAACCTGCTCGTCGCCGCCTTCGAGCCGGACCGTCTGATCGGCCAGATCGAGCCCGTCATGCCACCCGGCATGACGATCATCTCGTTCGCGCCGCTGCGGCTTCCGGAAACCATGCTGTCGAATACGCGGAGCTATCTCGATCCGCTTAACTTCGCGACCAATTTCGCCTTTTTCCGCGACACCGAGGCATGGCACACACGGCTTGTTTCGGCCAACTACTGGGGCAGCCACGGCGCCGGCGACGCGGCGCTTTGGCTTTGCCTGTTCGACGCAAACGGCAACACGCTTGCGGAATGGACCGAGCCGCTCGGCCCCGCCGGCAGCAGCGTCACCCTCGACAGCCGCGAGGTGCGGCGACGTTTCGGCCTCAGACCGTTCACCGGCTCGCTGTTCATGCATGCCATTCGGGTGCGCGGCCATGACGTGGTGAAATACGCCCTCGACACCTTCAGCGAGAGCGGCGACGATCTTTCCTGCACCCACGACGCCAATGCTTGGCCGGCCGATCTTTATGCTGGGCTGCCGGCCCCGGCCGAAGGGGAGACGGTGTGGCTCTGGGTGCAGAACAGCCATCCCGCCGCGATTCCGCCCGGCGCCATCGGCGTCAACCTGATGGGCTCGCAGGAAATCGCTCGGCTCGACAACGAGATCCCGCCCTTCGGCACCCTCGCCCTCGACGTGAGCCGCTTGTTGCCGGCGGCGCGCTGGCCGCAGCAGATCGAAGTCCAGGCGGGGCGATATTTCGTCCGTCCGCGCTACGAGGTGCTCGGCGACGGGGGGCGAACCCGCATCGCGCACGCCAATGTCGAGCGCATCGACCTCGATCCCAATCCCGAGATACCGGCCCTCAATCAGGTCATGGGCAAGGGCTATATCATGCCTTTGCCGGTTCTGCCGCTCGGGCGCTTCGAGACTCTGGTGCTGCCGACGCCGATGACGACGGCGCAACGCGAACTTCCGGTTTCCGTACTTTTGGTCGATGCCGACGGGCGACAGGTAGCGGCGACATATCTCGGCCGCATCCCGCGCCGCGAGAGCCGGCCCGTGTCCGTAGATGCTTGGCTCGCGGAAGCCGGCGGCGCGCTCGCGCACGGTTATGGCCATGTCGAGCTGGTCTACGATTTTCGCGACGGCGGTGAGGCCGATGGCTGGCTGCACGCGATCGGCCGCTATCGCCAACGGCAAAACGGCCATGCCGCCGAAACCAGCTTCGGCGCCCATATCTACAACACCGCCCTGGTCTATCGCGACGAGCCGCAATCCTACGCGGCAAACCCGCCCGGCCTGACGACGCGGATTTTCCTTCGCCTCGGCGCGGCGCCGCTCGATACCTTCTGCCATCTGATTTACCCCGCCTCGCTGCCATGGCGGGCGAAATCGGCGACCGAACTGACGCTGATCGACGGCGCCGGCCGAGCGGTCGCGAGCCGCCAGGTCGAGATCGCCTGCGGCGGCTCGCTGTTCTGGCGGGTCGGCGAGACGTTCAGCGATGCGGAGCGCGCGGCCGCCGGCGAGCGTGCCTATGTCCAGGTTCGCGACACCACCTGCCGCCTGTTCGGCTTCCACGGCCTGATGCAGGGCGAAAACGCCTTCTGCCTCGATCACATGTTCGGCTTCTGAGTCCTGTTCCCAAAGCCCATTCCGAGTATCCTTAGGGCGATCGCCAACCGAGCCGATTCGCCCAGGCGGTAGAGCGGCCACAAAACCAGGTATTCCCATGAGCCAATCGCAGCACAGCAAAATCCTGATCCTCGGCTCCGGCGCAGCCGGCTGCACGGCGGCCATCTACGCCGCCCGGGCCGCCCTGGAGCCGACCGTGATGCGAGGCCTGCAGCCCGGCGGCCAACTCACCATCACCACCGACGTGGAGAATTTTCCAGGCTTCCCCGAGGCCGTGCAGGGACCGTGGCTGATGGAGCAGATGGAGGCGCAGGCCGCCCATGTCGGCACGCGCTTCGTCGACGACCTCGTCGTCTCCTGCGACCTGACGCGCCGTCCCTTCACGCTGCACGGCGATTCGGGCACCGTCTATACCGCGGACGCACTGATCATCGCGACCGGGGCCGAGGCCAAATGGCTCGGCCTGCCGTCGGAGCAGAAATACCGCGGCGCCGGCGTTTCCGCCTGCGCCACCTGCGACGGGTTCTTCTTCCGCGGCAAGCAGGTGGCCGTGGTAGGCGGCGGCAATACCGCGGCCGAAGAGGCGCTCTTCCTCACCCATCACGCGGCCAAGGTCACGCTCATTCACCGCCGTAACGCGCTCAAGGCGGAGAAAATCCTCCAGCAGCGCGTCGCGGCCGAGCCGAAGATCTCGATCATCTGGGATCATGCGGTGGATGAAATCATCGGCGCCGGCACGCCGCCCGCCGTCACCGCCCTCAAGCTGCGCCATGTCGGCACCGGCACCACGCGCAAGATCGCGGTGGACGGGCTCTTCGTCGCCATCGGCCACAAACCGAACAGCGCCCCCTTCCAGGGCCAGATCGAGACCGACGCGGAAGGCTATATCAAGACCCGCCCAGGCACGTCGCTCACTAATATCGCCGGCGTTTTCGCCTGCGGCGACGTGCAGGACAAGATCTATCGCCAGGCGGTCACGGCGGCCGGCAGCGGCTGTATGGCCGCGCTCGACGCCGAAAAGTACCTCAGCCACCAGTCCGCCGCCGCGGCCGCCGAGTAGCCCGGCCTCAACCCCGCAACGCCCGGCAGGATAAGCGCCATGGATTGGGACAAGCTTCGCATCTTCCACGCGGTCGCCCAGGCCGGCAGCTTCACCCATGCCGGCGAAATCCTGAGCCTCAGCCAATCGGCGGTGAGCCGGCAAATCAGCGCCCTCGAAAGCGATCTGCAGACGCCGCTGTTCCACCGCCATGCCCGCGGCCTGATCCTCACCGAACAGGGCGAGATGCTCTACCGCACCGCGCGCGAGGTCTTCGCCAAGCTGGCGATGACCGAATCGGCGCTGGCCGACAGCAAGGACCGACCGCGCGGAGAGCTCAAGGTCACCACCACCGTCGCCTTCGGTTCCACCTGGGTGGCGCCCCGGGTGCGCGAGTTCATCGAACTCTACCCCGAGATCACGCTGACCCTGATCCTCAGCGACCACGAACTCGACCTCGCGATGCGCGAGGCCGACGTCGCGCTGCGCATGCGCCAACCGATACAACCCGATCTGATCGCACGGAAGCTGCTGACCGTGCATTACCACATCTATGCCTCGACCGATTACCTGAAGCGCTTCGGCACGCCGAGCTCGCTCCCCGAACTCGACAAGCATCGCCTGATCACCTACGGCGAGGAGGCGCCGCCGCCCTTGAGCGACGTCAACTGGATGATGTCCATGGGCATGCCGCAGACCGCGGTGCGCCAAGCCCAATTCAAGGTCAACAACATCTACGCCATCATGGCGGCGGCGCGCAGCGGGCTCGGCGTCGCCGCCCTGCCCGACTACATCGCCGAGGGCAAATCGGGGCTGGTGCGCATTCTGCCCGAGGTCGAGGGGCCGCGTTTCGACAGCTACTTCGTCTACCCCGAGGAATTGCGCCATTCGAAGCGCATCGCGGTTTTCCGGGACTTTCTGTTGCATAAGGTTGCGGAATGGCACTTCTAGCAGCCTGTCGGACTTAGCGCATTGCGAGCGGTTGGGTTAGAATCGAGCACTGGTTCTCGCCGGGCGGGGGAGATTTTCGATGAGCAACTTCCGGACGATCGATCGCGAAACGGGGTTTTTGCT
>OFHJ01000372.1_pt1 | contig 17664 bp, 19 predicted proteins | sample 1522001 | NCBI WGS metagenome assembly OFHJ01 (sample SAMEA2464838, study PRJEB22497) | soil metagenome | biome: Grassland; feature: Farmland; material: Clay | place: Australia | collected 2013-02-01 | depth 1.2 m | reverse complement strand
GGTCAAGCACAAGCAAATCTTTTCCTCGCTGCGTCCCGGTTGGCGGAAGGCGAAGCCGCTGGCTGGACTGGCCAGCAAAAACACCGGTTCCCTGCTCGGCGCCGTCGCCGCCGCCCTGGCCGCCGAAGGCGTCACCCTGGAGAGCTCGACCCAGTTCTTGTCCCCCTTGCTAGCCGCCGAGGGACCGATGACGCCCCGCGCCCCGGACCCCCGCGAGGAAGCCGACATCGCCTACGGGCTCGGCGTGGCGCGCCATCTCGCGGCGCTGGATATCGGCCAAACGGTCGTCATCGCTGACTGCGCCTGCGTCGCCGCCGAAGCCATGGAAGGCACCGACGCCGCCATCCGCCGCGCCGCCGGCTTGGCGGCGGGACGCCCGCTTACCGTGGTCAAGGTGGCCAAGCCGAAACAAGACCTGCGCTTCGATGTCCCCGTCGTCGGTCCCGCTACCATCGCCACCATGCGCGCCGCCGGCGCCACCTGCCTGGCCGTGGACAGCGGCATCACGCTGCTGCTGGATCGCCAGCCGCTGCTCGCCGCCGCCGCCGAAGCCCGGATCGCCGTCACCGGCCTGCCCCGCCCATGAACCCCGAGCCCATCACTCCCGCCCCGCCGCCCTCCGGCTTCGTCCCCGTGCGGGTCGGCGTTTTCGGCTGCGGCAGTTTCGGCCGCCATCACGCCCGCGTCTACGCCCAATCGCCGCGCGCCCATTTGGTCGGCATCCATGACCGCGATCCAGCCGCCGCCCGCGCCACCGCCGCCGCCCATGGCGTTCCCGTCTTCGATGACCCCGCCCGGCTCGCCGCCGCCATCGAAGCCGCCAGCGTCGCCGTGCCCACCGCCTTCCACGCGCCCGTGGCCATCGAACTCCTCGGCCAGGGCAAAGACGTGCTGGTCGAAAAGCCCATCGCTCCCACCATCGCCGACGCCAACGCCATGCGTCAGGCCGCCGAACAGTCCGGCCGCATTCTCCAAGTCGGCCACCTCGAACGCTTCAATCCCGCCGTGCGTCTGGTCCGCCCCCGCATCACCCAGCCGCTCTTCTTCGAGGTCCATCGCCTCAGCTTATTCAGCCCGCGCAGCCTGGACGTGGATGTCCTCCTCGACCTGATGATCCACGACCTCGACATCGTGTTGGCCTTTCTGGCCGTCAACGGTCCCGCGCCGGAGATCGAGGATCTGCGCGCCGTCGGCCTGCCCGTGCTGAGCCGCAAGGCGGACATCGCCAATGTGCGCGTCGAGTTCACCAGCGGCTGCGTCGCCAACTTCACCGCCAGCCGCGTCAGCACGGAGAAAGTCCGCAAGCTCCGTCTCTTCCAGCCGGGCGAGTATATTTCCCTGGACTACTCCCGCCAGGACGCGCATGTCTTTCGCCTGGAGGGCCGCGGTCCCGAGGCCCCGCCGGCCGTCCTGCCGGCCCATCTCACCGCCGCCCCCGTCGAGCCCCTGGCGGCGGAACTGGATTCCTTTCTCGCTAGCGTGCGCAGCCGCCAAGCCCCCGAATGCGGCGCCGCCCAGGCCTCCGCCGCCCTGGCCACCGCCCTCCGCGCCGGCCACGCCATCGTCCGCCACGCCCGCCGCCTAGGCCTGCGCCAAGGCGCCTAGCCGGCCCGGAGCCTGCGGTCCGCCCCGCCCCTTGCGCCCTTTGCCAGCCGCCCGCCGCCAGCCCCTGCCGGCAGCGGCTCCCTGCTAGCAACCACCCGCAGCCTTTCCTTCCCCTACCCAGGCAGTAACCCCAATGCGCCGTGAGCGTCCTGATATGATGAAGGAACTACCCGCGTACTGGTTGCCGCCACCACCCGCCCGAGAGGCCCGCCCGAATGGCTAATGGGGAGATGAATTCCACCCCAACCGGAGAAGCACCTCGTCCGGCGTCCCGCCCCGTCTTGGATCCGCCTGCGTCACCGCGCTCGACCTCTGATCCGGACCACATCGAGGCCCTGTTCACCGAACTCGGTCAGAAGTTGGAGGATGAGCGCAGCCGCAATCGCCATCGCGAGGCGGTGTTTCTTTCCGTCATTGTCCACCTCTGCATTCTCATTCTCTTCATTCTTAATCCCAAGCTCCCCAACTGGCTCACTTCCACGCCCTCGCCGGTGCTAGTGAATCCGCAACAGTTGGTGCATAAGCACCAGCTCACCTATCTGGTTTCGCCGTATCAGCCGCCCAAGCCCAAGCACAAAGTTCACAGCAACGTCCTGAGCGACCGCGACCGCCTGTACAAGCACCCGCAGCACCGACTGCTGGATTCCTTCGCTGGCCCCGCCGCGCCCCCAATGCCCCGCCGGCCCGCCGCCCGCGCCCTGCGGCCGCGGCGCGCCATCCGCCCGTCGCCGCCGCGAATGGCTGCCGCCGCGCCGCATGCCGCCCAGCCCGTCGTCAAGGCCCCCAAGGCCCAAACCGCCAGCAAAACGCCCGGTCCGGGAACCGCCAACGGCGGCTTGCGCTTGCAGAACGTTCCGCGCACCCCCCGCCGCGCCGATCTCACCGTCCCCATCCCCGGCATGTCCGCCGCGGATCAGCTCAAACGCGCCATTCAAGCTGCCGCGCGCAGCCAAACTCATGGTGGCCAGGGCATCGCCCAGATGGGCCAGTTGCCCAGCCCCGCCGGCATACCCAGCACGCCCAGCCCCGGTGGCAACGGCAACGTCGGCGATGGCGTGCAGATCCTCACCAACACCGAAGGCGTCAACTTCCACTCCTACCTCCAGCAGATCTTGGAGATCGTTCGTCAGAACTGGTACGCGGTAATGCCGGAGATGGCTTACCTCGGCCGCAAGGGCCGTACCGTGGTGATTTTCAAGATCAATAGCAATGGCCAGGTCGCCGGCCTCAAGCTGGTCTCGCCCTCCGGCACAGTCTCCTTCGATCAGGCCGCGATTGCGGGCATCAATGCCTCCAATCCCTTCCCTCCCCTGCCCAGCGCCTTCCACGGCCCCTTCATTGGCCTCAAATTCTTCTTTTTCTACAACATCAACCCCTATCAGTCGCAAGCGGCGCAATAACCCAGCCGCCGCCGGCACGCCCGCGCCGCCCTGAGGCAGAATGGCCCCGCCTGGGGCGTGGCGGGGGCTTACGCCCCTCACACGTTAGTCTTGTTCCGGACCGGCAAAGGCGGAAAGCGCCGGCCGGTGGCTCAATCTCCGCCAGCGCGCCATCTCATTGCACCAGCGCGCAAACCGCAGCATGCGCCCGGGATGGCCGAGGGAAAAAGCCAGCATCGTTCCCAGCCCCACGGTCTCGGCGGGTTTGCCGGTGTAGGTTTCGATCCGCCAGCGCAGGCAGGGGCTGCGCCACGGCCACAGCCGGCACCCGCGCGCCGCCCGCCAGTAGAATCGGATCGCCCCGCCCACGGCTTTCATTGTAAACGGCCCGGCTGCGGCCTGAGTTCGGAACCATCCTCTTTCCGTTCTCAAGCGGCGATAAAATCGGCCCATGCAGTATTCGGCGCTTGTCGGGGATCAGGCGTTCGAGTTCAGCCTGCCCGACACCGAGGGCACGGTGCGGCGGCTGGCCGAATTTCACCAGTTGGGGCCCATGGTCTTGCTCTTCGTGCCCACGGCCAGCGGCTGGGCTTCGCGTTTCCAGTTCTGGAATTTTCTGCGCCACTATGACGCCTTCGTGCAATTGGCCACCGAAGTTGTGGTCGTTGCCGGGGATGGGTCGCCGCAGTTGCGCCGCCTGCAAGCCGCTCTCGGCCTGCCTTTCGTGTTTCTCGCCGACCCGCCCAGCCGCGTGGCCGAGCGGTATAGCACCGGCGCCGGCGCCGCGACGCTGCTGCTGGACCGCCAGGGCATTATTCGTTTCCGCCGCAACGAAAATTGGTTTCGCCGCACCCCGGCGCATCGCCTGCTGCCCATCGCCCACCAACTGACCACCCCGCTGGCCGTGCAATAGCCAGCCGACCTGATTGGCGCGGGCGACGCGAACCGAGAGCAAGTCCCCGGCCGCCGCACCCGCCGCGCGCCACCCTAGCCTGGCTCGCCCGCGGCGAAGCGGCGGAGAATCTTCTTCGCCAAGCCCGTCAGCGGAAGCGCCGTGCATTCTTCTTGGCTGCGCCACTGGCCCGGTGGCGGCGGCGAGCCCTGCGGCGGCGCATACACGCTGGCTTCGATCTGGCGATAGGTGATCGCGTGCCGCAACACACCCAGCCGCCGCTCGCCGCCCACCGCCGCACGGCGCTGTGGCAGTTCCCATAAACCGGGCATGATCACCGCCGTCGCCGGCCGCCGCCGCAATCGCACGCGCCCGCCGCGGATCAACAACCAATAATTCTCCTGCCGCCGCTCCGGCGCCCGCCGCGGCCGTGCCGTCAGCGCCGCCCCCGCCCGGCCGCTATCCCGGCAGTAACGGCGTAGGGGGCATTCCCCACCCCGCGCCGCCCGCGGCGCGCACACCGTCGCCCCCAATTCCATCACCGCGTGATTGCTGTCGCCGGGGCGGCGCTTGTCCAGCCAGGCGCGGTTCGCCGCCTCCGCCTCGGAATTGCTGAGCGCCCGCCCCGCCAGCCGCGAAAGCACGCGGCGGATATTTCCGTCCACGGCGGGATGGCATTGCTGCCGGGCGATGCTCAGCACCGCGCCGGCGGTATAACGCCCGAACCCGGGCAGCGCCAGCAGCTCCGAAAAAGTCTCCGGCAGCTCCCGCCGCCCCGCCGCCAGCACCGCTTGCGCGGCGCGCCACATCTGCCGGGGCCGCCGGTAATAGCCCAGCCCGCTCCACAGCGCCAGCACCTCGGCCTCCTTCGCCCCAGCCAGATCGGCCAGGCGGGGAAAGCGCGCAAGAAAACGCAGGTAATAGGCCTCCGCCGCCGCCACGCGGGTCTGTTGCAGCATGACCTCGCTGACCCAAACGGCGTAGGTGTCATCGGCCCGCTCCGGCCGCCGCCAGGGCAGGTCGCGCTGCTCCGCCGCAAACCAGCGCAGCAGCGCCCCTCGCGCGCCCGTTCCAATTCCCCAAGGCGGGCCGGCGTTTCGCCGAGCGGCCACCCCCGGACCGCCCGCGCGCGCGGGTTGCCGCTCGGTTGGCATGCCGTGCCTCAAAATTTGCGCGGGGCGCTGCCCCGTTTATCCGTCGATGGGAGACACGCCGCCGCGCCGCGGGTCCCGCCCGCAGTTCGCGTAAACCGTCGTCCGGGCGCGTCCGGGCGGAAGCGCCGCCAACTAAAGTGCGCCATCACGCGCCGGCGGCGCCCGTGCGCGACCTAACTGGCGAACGCGAAGTCCCGAGCGCTAATTGGAGGAAGAGTCCTCGTGAATGCCGCCGGAAGCCGCCTTCGCCGCTTCCGCGGCCGCCAGTTTGCGGGCGGTGAGCGACTTGGTCACCCACTGATCCGCCATGGCCAGATCCGCCTTCCGCGCCGACTTGTTGCCGCATTCCATGTCCGCCTTCTGCCGGTAGAGCAGGTTGACGTAGGTCATGGCGTTGGCATAGTGCTTGCGCAGTTGCATCGCCTGTTTGAGCTGGGAGATGCCATCCTCAATTTCGGGCATGGAGGTTTGCGCCAATTGCCGGCAAGCTTCGATGTTCTTGCGCGTCGGCCGCGTGCCAATCAGCGGATCCGACGCCTTGGCAATGCCCAACTGCTTGCGCAGATCCTCATTCGCCTTGAAGGTGCGGGTCCAGTCAATCACGCCAATGAAGTAATGCGGCGTCGGATTTTTGGGCTCCAGCGCGATCTGCTTGAGGTTCCAGGTCCGCGCCTGGTCCATCTTCTTCATGTCGAAGTACAAATGCGCCAGCCCCGCCACCGCGTTCACGTTTTTGGGATCCTGCTTCAACACTTCCTCGTACACCTGCACGGCTTGCTGGCCCAGCCGCATGTTGTCGGGCGAGTCGGCGCCGGGCACGAACTGCGACTGGTAGGCCGTGGCCAAATAGAGCTTGGCGTTGATGAAGGTCGGATCCAGCCGGATGGCCTCCTTGAAGTCCGCCTCCGCCGCCTCGAACTGCGCAGACTTGAAGGCCTGCACGCCCTTGTTGAGATCGTTGCGGGCCTCCAGCTTGGCGCAGCCCGTCAAACCGAGCAGCCCGCCCCCCAACGCCGCCACCGCCACAAATTTCCATCCGCTATGCATGGTGTTCGTCCCCGGCGCCGTTACTGCTGGCCGTTGATGGTCTGTGTCATTAACCCCACTTGAATCGAGGGGTCTTCGCCCATGGCGATGTCAATCGCCCGAGCGACATCGGCGAATTCGATGTTGTTGTCCGCGCGCACGAACATCACCTTCTCCGCCCGGGTCTTGTAGATATCCTCCAGCCGCGGCCCCAGCGTGCCCCAGGTCACCGTGTCCTGGTTGATCTTCACCACCGGCGGCAATCCCGGCGACGCGCCGTCCAGGATCTGCACCACGATCGTCCGGTTGTTCACCGGCGGCGGCTTGTGTTTGTGTTTCGGCTTCTGCGGCACCAGCGCCTTCAGGCCGTGCGGCGTCATCGGCGTGATCACCATGAAAATGATGATCAGCACCAGCAGAATGTCAATCATGGGCGTCATGTTGATGTTCGACTGCGGACCGCCCTTACCGCCCATTGTCATCGCCATAGCGAGTTCCTCCTTGGCCGGCGGCGCCCTTAGCCGCCGGTGACGAGCTGGCCGAGTTTGTTCACCTGTTGCGTGATCATGCCCACTTTGCCCACGCCCGCCGCGCGCACCGCCTTCACCACGTTAACCACGTTGATGTACTGCGCCCGGGCGTCCGCCTTGATGTACACCGTCTTGTCCAGCCGCTTGCTGATCAGCTTGTTGACCGCGTCCGACAAATGGCTCAGCGAGATGATCTTGTTGCCCAAAAAGATCTTGCCGTCGTGGCTGACGCCGACAATGATCGCGTTGGTGGCGTTGGCCTTCTTCAGCGGAAAGGCGTGGTGCGTCTTGGCCAATTCGACGTTATGCCCATGCTGAAGTTTGGGAATAACGATCATGAAGATGATCAGCAGCACCAGCATCACGTCCACCAGCGGGGTGACGTTGATGTCCGAGGCGACGTCGATTTTCGCGCGCTTCAACGGCATGGCGAAGTTCCTTTTCTTCTCCCCCGGGGCGGCCCGCATGGCGGAACGCCCCGGCTAGCGATGCGAACCCCGCCGCACGGCGGGGGCCTAGCGATACCGCTCCGGCTACTTGGCTCCGCGCGTGGCGGCGCGGCCGGAACGCTTCAGGAAGTAGTCAATCAACTCACTGGAGGAGTTGTCCATTTCGACGTCGAAGGCCTCCAGCTTGCCGGTGAAATAGTTGTACAGCCAGACCGCGGGCACGGCCACGAACAAGCCGATGGCGGTGGTCACCAGGGCTTCGGAAATACCGCCCGCGACCGCGCCCAACCCGGAGCTGTGCTGCGTGCTGATCTTGGTGAAGGCGTCAATGATGCCCAGCACGGTGCCGAAGAGCCCGACGAAGGGCGCCGTGGCGCCGATCGTGGCCAGCGAACCCAGCCCGCGCTTCAGTTCGGCGTGTTCAATCGCCTCCGCCCGGTCCAAGGCGCGGCGAGAGGCCTCGATCTGCTCGCCGGCCAAATCGGGAGAGGCGTCATGCGCCTGGAACTCCGCCAGTCCGGCCGTGACCACCTTGGCCAGGTGGCTCTTCTTGTTCCGCTCGGCGATCTTGAACGCTTCGTCCAACTTGCCGTCGCGCAGCGCCCCGGCCACCGCGGGCGCGAACTGCCGGCTCTGGCTCCGCGCGCCGGAAAACACCAGCCAGCGGTCCACCATGACGCCGATCGAAATGACCGACATGATAAAGAGCACCACCACCACCAACTTCGCCGGGGTGCCCATCTGGTGCCACAGCGCCACCGGGCTCCATCCCACGGCGCCGCTGCTCTCCTGTAGCCACAACAAGGTTGCCAAAAGCATCGCTAGATCCTCTCTTAGGAAAAGATTCGGTCGAATTTGCCTACGTATCCGCGGACTCGCATCGCTATCTACACACCACCCGCGCCGGCCGCTAACCGCCGGCCAGGGTGAAGTTCACGGTGATCTCGGTATCCACTTGCACCGGCTTGCCGTTGAGCAAGGTCGGATGATAGCGCCAGTTGCGCACGGCTTGCATCGCCGCGCCCACTAGCATTGGATGGCCGCTCACCAAAGTCAAATTCTGCACCCGCCCGTTTTTGCCGATGATGGCGTGCAGGATCACAGTGCCGCTAATCCGCGCCTGGCGCGCCAAGGGAGGATACTGCGGCGGCGGGCAGGACATGCAGTTCGCCGCCTCGACGTCGCCGCCCACCCGGATCGGCCCATGGTGCACCGGGGGCGGGGGCGGGGGCGGCGCAGCGCTGTTGGCCAAGCCGCCAATTACGCCCCCCACGGCGCCGCCGCTAGAATAGCCGCCAACCACGCCGCCGGTCGGCGCCGGAGGCGGCGCCTGATCCTTCACCATCAAAATCTTTTTGGGAATCTTGGGCGGGGCGACGAGCTGATTGTTCTGGAACTGGCTGACCATCCGGTGCACCACCACGGGCGGCGCCTTGGGCGGCGGCGGCGGGGGCGGCGGCGGCGGCGGGGGCGCGGCCAAGAAGGCCGTCAACGCCGTCGCCGGCAGCACCGAGTAGTAGATCAGCGGGATGACGACCATGATCGTCAGCAGCCCCACCTGAAGGATCAGCGAGAGCGCGAAGGTCATCGGCTTCTTGCTCTTCCCGCCCTTTCCCGAAATGACTATGCTCTGCTCGAACATAATTCTCTGCCCTCCCAGGCCGGTGCTGTGTGCAGTGGGGCGGCGGCCGCCTCTACCCGCGGCTGCGCGCCAGCTTCTCGCCGCTGGCCCGCCCCGCCACCGCGCGCGCCGGCCGCTGCTGCCGCCGGTTGCGCCACTCGATGTAGGCGACCATCATCGGGGCTGCCACCGCGATCGAGGAGTAGGTGCCCACCAAAATACCAAAGGTCATGCAAAAGGAAAAGCCGCGCAACACCGGACCACCTAGCGCCAGCAGCGACAGCACCGACAAAAATGTCAGTCCCGAAGTTAGCACCGTTCGGCTCAGCGTCTGGTTGATGCTCAAATTCACCAGGTCGGAGAGCTTCTCGCGGCGCAGAATCTTGAGATTCTCCCGCACGCGGTCGAAGACCACGATGGTGTCGTTCATGGAATAGCCGACGAGCGTCAGAAACGCGGCGATCACCGTCAGCGAAATCGGCAGCTGCACCAGCGCGAACATGCCCAGCGTGATCAGCACGTCGTGAAACACCGCCACCACCGCCGCCACGCCGTAGATCCATTCGAAGCGGAAGGCGATGTAGACCAGCATCCCGGCCAGCGCGTACAGCACCGCCAGCACCGCTTGCCGCCGCAGTTGCGAGCCCACCTCGGCGCCGATGATCGAGGCGCTTTGAATGCTGAACCGCCCCACGAAGAACGCCGGCCGCATCGCCGCCACCAGCGCCGGCGTCACGCCCGGCACCTGCGTCAGCGCCGCGAACGAGGGAATCAGCCCGCCCCATTGGTGATCGCGATACTGGCTCAAGATGGTCGCGGCCAGCGCTTGATACCGCGCCTTGCCATTGCTCGCCGCCGCCCAATGGTTGGGGTCGTTCTGCACTAGCCAGTTGGTCAGCTGCGAGGGACTGACGTTGTTCAAGTCCAGTTTGCCCGTCTCCACCGGTCCGGTCTTGTACAGCGCCGCGAGCAAGTTGCGCCGGCTTTGCTCCAACTGGCGCTGGTTCAGGGCCGAAAGTGGCAAGCTGATCAGCACCTCGTCGCTGCCGCTCCCGCCCACCGGCTGGATCACGCCCTGCGTCATCCCCGAGCTGTCCAAGGCTTGCCGGATTTTGCTGATTGGCGCCGCATGGTCGAACTTCACGTCCACTACGGCCCCGCCGGTAAAGTCGATCCCCATCTTCGGCCCGTGGTGCATGGCCAAGGCAATCATGCCGACCACGAACAGCACCATGGTGAGCGTGAGGAAATACCATTTCTTCCCAAGAAAATCGATCTTTGTTTCGCGAAACAGTTCCATGCGAGACGGCCCTTACCCTCCTGCCGGCGCTGCGACTGCCGCCGCCTGTCGGGCAAGCCGGCCCACACCGGTCCCGCTCGACTGTATAGACCCCGCGACGGGCCGAAATGTTCCCGCCATTTTGTCGGCGCTCGATCGCATTACACGCTCAATTCCGCGCCGCGCGGCATGCGCTGCAACACAAAATCGAAAATGACCCGCGACACGAATACCGCGGTGAACAGATTGGCCAGCAGGCCGACGCTGAGGGTGATGGCGAAGCCCTTGATCGCCGCCGTGCCAAACAAGAACAGAATCACCGCCGAGACGATAGTCGTCACGTGGGTGTCCAAAATGGTGATGAACGCCTGCCGGAAGCCGATATCCACCGCCGCGGGCACACTTTTCCCATGGCGCAGCTCTTCCCGTATGCGTTCAAAGATCAGCACGTTGGCGTCCACCGCCATGCCGATGGTCAAAATGATGCCGGCAATGCCGGGCAGCGTGAGCGTGGCTGAAACCCAGGCCATGTAGGCCATCAAAATAACCAGGTTCAGCACCAAGGCCAGCACCGCGTTGATGCCCGCGCCGCGGTAATAGATCAACATCGCGAACGCGACCACCAGAAAGCCGGTGATGGCGGCGATGACGCCGTCATGAATCGAATCCGCCCCCAGCGACGGCCCGACGGTTTCTTCTTCCAAATAGCTGAACGAAGCCGGCAGCGCGCCGGAGCGCAGGATCAGCGCCAAGTCGTGCGCCGAGCGGGTGGTGAAATTGCCCGTGATCCGCCCCTGCGAGCCGATGGCGGCGTCAATGGTCGCCGCTTCCGCCACCCGCCCGTTCAGCAGCACGGCAAGCTGCTTGCCAATGTTGGCGCCGGTGAAGGCCCGGAAGCGCTGCCCGGCGGCCTGCGTCAGGGTGAAGTCCACCTCCATCTGCCCGCCCGAGCCCAAATTCGGCTCGGCGTCGCGCAGCTCGGTGCCGTTCACTACGCCGGTGCTGTCGAGCAGATACCACTGTTCGCCCGTGCCCTGCCCTTCCACGTTGGAGCCCTTCACCAGTTCGGTGTTGGCCGGCAGCACGCCGTCGTATTGCGACAGCGCCTGGGCTTGGCTGGCGAACGGCCCGCCCTTGACCAAGTGGATGGAGAGCTGCCCGGACTCCTGCATCACCTGCTTGACGTGCGCCGGGTCGCTAATGCCCGGCAACTGCACCAGAATTTGATCCGCCCCCAGCCCGTGCTGCTGCACCGTCGGCTCGGTCACGCCCAACTGGTTGATGCGGTTGCCGATGGTCTCGATCTCCTGCGTCAGCGCCCGGGATTCCAGCGCCTGCACCGCCAGCGGCTGCATCACCACTTGATAATTGCCGCCGGGCAGCGTGTTGAGCTGGTAATCCGAGCCCAGGTCGTTCTGCACGATGCTGCTCAGGTCGCCGCCGCGCGCCTGCGGCACGCCCTGCACCAAAATCGTCTCCGGATGCTGTTTGCCGCCGGGCTTGCTGACCGTCGCCGGAATGCCCGCCTTGTTCAGCGCCGTTTGCAGTTGCGCCATCGCCGCGTCGGTCTGCGCGTTCACCGCGTCCTTGACATGCACTTGCAGGATCATGTGCGTCCCGCCCTGCAAATCCAGTCCCAGGTGAATGCGGGCGACGGTGGACTGCTCGATCGCCCGCCAGCTCAGGCCCTTGGGAAAACCGGTGATGCCCAAAATACAGGCCACCACCACGACGATGATGAACAGCGTTTTCCAGCGCAGGTTGCGTTGCATGCGTATGGTTCCAAAAGCGGGCGGCGCCGCCGCGGCGGCGCGCTGCTAGGATTTGGCCTCGTCGGCGGCGCCGCCTTCCGGCTCGACCTGGGCCACCGCGCTGCGCAGCACCTCCAGCTTGTGCTGGTCCGGCGGCACGCGCAGATGAATGAAGTTGTCCCGTACGCTGACCACCGTGCCGTGGATCCCGCCGGTGGTGACGACGCGGTCGCCGGCTTTCAGCGCCTGGTGCATTTGGCGCACTTTTTTTTGCCGGCGCTGGGTGGGGAGAATGAGCAGAAAATAGAAGATCGCGAAGACCGCGACGATCATCAGCAGCCCCACCGAATTGCCTTCGGCGGCGCTGGGCGCGGCGAACAACAAACTAGACAAAGAGGGCAACACGGTGCAACTCCCTTAACTTGGCACGGAGCGTCGCGCCTCCGCTTGCTGGATCCGGCGGCGCGGCGGCGGCCGGCTTCCGCTTTCCTTGCTTAGGTGGATTCCGGCTGCGTGGCGCGGCCCGCGGGGCGATGGGGACTCGCGCCCCCAAGCTCCACAGCATGACGGAGTTGCCGCATCCTGTCAAGATAATGGAACAGGTTGTGCTCGGTATTCAGCATCGCCGCCAGAACTTCCCCGCTTTGGAATAAATGGCGCAGATATGCGCGGCTGAAACGGCGGCAAACGCGGCAGCCGCAGGCCGCGTCCAGCGGTCCGGGATCGCGGGTGTAGCGCGCGTTCTTGATGGCGATCTTGCCCTCCGAGGTGAACAGCACGCCGTTGCGGGCGTTACGCGTGGGCAGCACGCAGTCGAATAGATCCACTCCCATTCGCACGTACCGCTCCAGGTCTTCCGGCGTGCCCACGCCCATCAGATACCGCGGCTTGTCCTCCGGCAGCCGCGGGGCCGTCGCCGCCACCACGGCGGAGGCTGTCTCCACCGGTTCGCCCACCGACACCCCGCCGATGGCGTAGCCGGGCAGATCCAGCGCCACTAGCCGTTCGGCGCACTCCGCCCGCAGGTCCAGGTGGGCGCCGCCCTGCACGATGCCGAACAGCGCCTGCGCGAACGGCTCGGCCTCACCCCGCCGCACCGCCGCGCCGCGCTCCGCCCCCTCCCATTCCCGCCGGCAGCGCTCCGCCCAGCGCAGCGTCCGTTCCATCGCCTGCCGCGCCTCCGCCGCCTCCGCCGCCGCCGGATAGCCCAGGCATTGGTCGAAGGCCATGAGGATGTCCGCCCCCAACTGCATCTGTGCCGCCGTCGCCACCTCCGGCGTGAAGCGGTGCGCCGCGCCGTCCAAATGCGACCGGAACCGCACCCCGTCGTCGTCCACCATCGCCAGCGCCGCCAGGCTGAAGACCTGGAAGCCGCCGCTGTCGGTCAGCATCGGCCGCCGCCAGGTGGTGAAGCCGTGCAGCCCGCCCAGCTCCGCCACCGTCGCCGTCCCCGGCCGCAGATAGAGATGATAGGTGTTGGCCAGGATTATCTCCGCCCCCAGCGCCTCCAGCGCCTCCGGCCCGATCGCCTTCACCGTCGCCCGCGTCCCCACCGGCATGAACGCCGGCGTCTCGATCACCCCGTGCGGCGTGTGCAGCCGCCCCCGCCGCGCCTGGCTGTGCGCATCCCGCGCCAGCACCTCGAACCGGAATCCCGCCATCACCCTGCGAGAATACCAAGCCCCCGCCGCGGCCGCCGTGCAGCCCCGTTTTCCCAGAACAGTTCCGCTTCGAGCGCGCAGCCCGTTCAATGGACAATCCGGCTGGGCGGAAATGGCTTGAACTCCGACGACACCGGGACCACCTGGTCATCCGCAATCGTGAACCTGACAACGGCCTGGCCCAGCCACCCGCACGCCATGCATCGTGCGCCGTCCTCCTGCACCGAGGCCTTCACCTCGAGCTTCCGGACTGAAAGCGCCCAGCAGCCCGTCTGAGGCGCACGGCTGTCGCGCGGGCTGACCTTGGCAATCGCGTTCTTCACCGGCAGGAAGCTCAGCAGCCACGGCCCGGCACGATCCAGCTCCCAGTAACCCTCGGCGCACCATCCTTGATAGTTCTCACGAACCGCCAACAAACGGGTGTGGCCGACGGTGAGGATCCGAGCCCGGAGCGGACGGACGGTATTGCTCGGCGGGTTGCTGTCGAAATATAGCTCCCGGTAACCATTTGTCCCGCTCTGCATCACCACCGACTGCCATTCCACCGGAGTCAGACCTTTCAGGGAAACCCCCGGCGGCTGCTCCCATTGGCGGCGGAGGGCCGCCATCGCCGACCCGCGCCTAACCTGGAATTTCAGCACGACCGCGATAATTTTCCTGCCGAACGATGCGCCCACGGTGCGATGACTCGACCGGACGGCGTAATCGGCCGGAGTGACGACGCGGCCAGCAGCCGTCTTGCAACCCAGGCATAAGCTGTTGTCTATGTATTGCCGCGGCGAAAAGTGCAGAAAAATAGGCGAGTGGGTGGGCGCTGGTTGCGCGCTGCGCCGGCCGCGCCGGAACCGACACGCGCCCCCAGCGCCCGGCGCCGGGCGACAGCATTAGGAGCAAGAGGGCGGCGGCAGTTTTCACCTGGGCGCTCCGCGGGCAGGCCGCCGAGGCGCAGCCGCCAAGCGACGGCGTTGCCGAGGCCGACCCAGCGACACGATAACCCCGACGTGGCCTGCCGGGCAATTGGGCGAGTTTGGGGCGGGTCGCGCGCCTCCCGGCGGCGGACACGTGCCGTGACTCCTGCACCCGGGCGTAGTACTCTCTTTGTGCGGAGACGGGCACCGGTCACAAGGACCGGCCATGACACCCGCCGTCCGCGGGAACGAAACGAACGGAGGGGCATAGCCATGCCACGTGGGTTCAGGTCCAAGACATTTCTCGGCGGGATGATTCTTGCCGGCATTTCGATGGTCGGCCTCGCCGCCTGTTCCGGCGCGAAATCCGCCGCCAAGCCTGCGCCGGCGCATGCGCTCGCCGCCAGCACCGCGGCAGTCCGGGACACCAGCGCGCCGAGCGTGTTGGCGCTCTCGTACTCCGCGCCCCGCATGCTCCCCACCGACAGTCCGGAGGCGTGCAGGTGCCCCGGTGCCACCCGGAAGGCCCCCACCCCGGCCGCCACCGCTCGCTCAAAGATCGTCGATCCGGGCTGCCACTCGCGCGGATCCATGCCGCGCTCCCACCGCAGGGCGTCCAGCAGCGTCCCGGTACCGGGATCGCCAACCTCATAGCCAAGCAGCCCGTGCTGCCCCGGCGGCCGCCCGGTGCCCCGGGTGGTGGCGGGCGGGAATTTCGCCACGCCATGGCGCGCCCTGCAAGCACTCGACGTGTCGGTCCCCGAGTACCGGCTTTTCATGCTGAACGCGCAGACAGGCGTGCCGGACCGGGATGGCGTGACGCTCGAGTCGCCGTTTGTCGGACCCGGCATGCGCGGCAGTCCCCGGCTGCGGTACTACCCGTGCCGCCTGTCGCTCGTGCCCGTAATGCTAGCGACCACTCTCCAGCCGGACGTGGTGCTCATCCAGACGTCCCCGCCTTCGGCCGGGACCGTTTCGCTGGGCACCGAGGTGAACGTGCTGCCCTCGGCCATCGAGTCCGCCCGCTCCCGCGGCGTCATCAGCAGCAGTTGCTGGAACGCCTCGACCGGCGACTGCGGCGGCGGGGGCACGAGATTGGCCGGCCCGGCGGGCGGCTTGACCGCACCGGGGAGGGCGGGGGGGTCGGCCCTCCATGGGGTTCGGCGCCGCGGCCGCTTGGACGGGCCGGGGCCACGGCGACCTGGAGGGTGTGCGCCCCCCCGGTCCCACCGGCCCCGCGCGGCGGGGGACGCGAGCCGCTGGCGACCTCGCGCGCCTGCCCGGCTCGAGGGGGCGCCCCATGCGTCCGCCGGAGATCTTCGCCATCGACTCCGGTACGCCCCCGCACCTCGAGACCGGCGCGTCGTGCTCGCCTCACCCCGGAGCGACTCCTCGTCGCGCTCGGGACGTGGGGCCGGCGCGCACTTCGCTGCCCGGCGTCGGCGGGACGGGCTGGGCCCCGGCGTTGCGCGAGGCAGGTGCCGTGCCCGTGGGCGACGGTGACCGCGCGAGCCTGTGCCACCGGATGGCCAGTCGGATCCTGCAGGCCTCCTGGCGTGCCGCGCGACGTGGTCCACGTCGGTCCCCTCCCCGAGCATGGTCTGGTCGCGGCACACCAGCGTCGGACGCCGACACGCCGTGCCATCGCCGAGTCCCTCGAATCCCGCGACCACGCCCAGGGAGCGGACCCCGTCGTGGGGCTCCCGAAGCCGGTGACGCTCGACGCGCTCCCCCGTCCGGCCCGCCGCCCCGCCCGGTCGGCGGACACCCGTGCGACGCTTCGGGATCCTCCTGAGGTACGGTCCAGACGCACTCGCCGAGGTCCGACCCTCCGACGGCCGCGGATGCCGTACGCGGCCGACCGACCGTCGAGGAGGAGAGCCCCGATCGAGCACCCGTCACGTCGCGGCCGCACGGGGAGGTGCCATGCAAGGAGCGCAGCTCTACGACACCATCGGCGCCACGTACGCGACCACGCGGCGCACCGAGCCCCGTCTCGCGGAGCGGGTGTGGGCTGCACTCGGCGACGCGCGGACCGTCTTGAACGTCGGCGCCGGCACGGGCTCCTACGAGCCCTTCGACCGTGACGTCACCGCGGTGGAGCCCTCGGCGGTGATGCGAGCGCAGCGCCGGGCGGGTGCCGCGCGGTGCGTCGCCTCCGTCGCGGAGACCCTGCCGTTCGAGGACGGCTCCTTCGACGCCGCGATGGCCTTCTCGACGGTCCACCACTGGAGGGACCCGATTCGCGGGCTTCGCGAGATGCAGCGCGTGGCCGGGCGTGTCGTGGTGTTCACGTGCGACACGAGCGAGCGGAGCTGGCGGCGTCGCTTCTGGCTGACGCGCGACTACCTGCCCGAGGTACCCGTCTCCGATGTCGGCCTCGCCACTCTGCTGGCCGGCGCGATCGGTGCCCGCATGGAGCCGGTGCCCATCCCGTGGGACTGTGCCGACATGTTCTTCGAGGCGTGCTGGCGCCGCCCGGAGGCGTACCTCGACGAGAAGGTCCGGCGCGGGATATCGATCTGGACCAGCGTCGGACCGGCCGCCGAGGAGAGAGCGGTGCGCCACCTCCGTGAGGACCTCGCATCGGGTCGGTGGGCCGAGCGAAACCGTGGGCTCCTCGACCTCGAAGAGGCAGAGCTCGGTCTCCGCCTGCTCATCGCCGAGGCCCGGCGCCCACTCCCGGCACGATCGCGCTCCTCCGGTGCCTCGCAGCCGGAGGCGTGACCCTCCCCACCGAGCCCGGAGAGCGCCCCGACGGGATGGAGGCAGTGCGGCGCGGCGACTCGGGCAACCTCACCAGCTCGGCTCAGCCCTTCGCCTCACACATTCCCCGGGCGGGCCGACCTCCGTGCAGGCGTGACGACGACGCCTGCGCCGTGCGCACGCTCGACACCGGCCACCCTCGAACGGCGGGCCACCGTCGAACGGCGGGCCACCGTCGAACGGCGGGCCACCGTCCCGGATGGACGGCCTCCACCGCCGGAGTCGGTCGAGCCCGTCGTCGAGACCGCGAGCGCCGGCGAGATCACGCTCGTCACGGCTGCGTGGACCGTCCAGTCCCCCATCCCGAGCGGCGCCGTCGGCGTCGCAGTCGGGCTCGACCTCGAACGCGACCCGGTCACGATCGGCGCGCACGAGGAGCGCGCGCGGGTCCCGGCAGAGCACCGACCTGAGCGGTCGACCCGGTTCGCACGCGGGCACGACCGCAGCCGAGGCCGCCGCGCGAGAGCCGGGCGGGAGTGGGCGTGCCGGTGCTCGGTCCAGTCCTTCGGCGCAGCGGCGCGCCATACCGGGATGCCTGCCACCGTCTCGCGCGCGAGCCAGGCTCAGCGGGCGGGGCCGGGCTCGGGGGACGGCCGCCACTCCCGCCTGATCAGCCCGTAGACCCAGGAGTCAGAGACCTCGC
>OFHJ01000371.1_pt1 | contig 17671 bp, 11 predicted proteins | sample 1522001 | NCBI WGS metagenome assembly OFHJ01 (sample SAMEA2464838, study PRJEB22497) | soil metagenome | biome: Grassland; feature: Farmland; material: Clay | place: Australia | collected 2013-02-01 | depth 1.2 m | reverse complement strand
GCCTGAGCCCGGGGTCGGGTCACCACCACCCGCCGACCCTCGACCGGGCGAGGGGCGCCGCGCAGGTCGAGGCCGGCGACGGCACCGACGACGACGGTGGCGGAGGCGGCGAGGTCGACGTCCGCCAGGCCGGCGAGGGTGGTGCGGACCGAGCGGCGGCGGGCGCCGGAGCCGCCGGGCACCACCGCCACCGGCGTGCCGGGGGGTCGGCCGCCGGCCATCAGCGCGTCGGCGATGGCGGCCCGCTGCTCCGTCCCGGTCAGCACCACCACGGTGCCGTCGACGTCGGCCAGCCACGCCCAGCCCGCGGGGCCCGACACCGCCGTCACCGAGTCGGCCAGGCCCCGGCGGGTGACGGGCACCCCGGCGGCGGCGGGATCGGCGAACGCCGGGACCACCCCCGGCACGACCTCCACGGCGACGCCCGCCTCCTGCAGCGCCTGCACCTCCTCGGCGCCGCACCCGAAGACGTAGGGGTCACCGCCGTGGAGGCGGACGACGGTGCGGTGGCTTCGGCCGCACTCCACCAGCACGGCGTCGACGTCGTGCCGGGCCCGGCCCGAGCCGAGGTCGACGCGCCGTGCACCGGCACCGGCCAGGGCGAGCACCTCGGGTGCCACCAGCTGGTCGTGGAGCACCACGTCGGCCGCCGCCAGCAGCTCGGCGCCGCGCACGGTCAGCAGCCCCGGGTCGCCCGGCCCCGCCCCCACGAGCCAGACCGTGCCCGGCGCGAAGACCGGCATATCGAGTTCCGACAGATTCATGGCTTGAAGCCTACATCGCGGGTTCCTGTCCGTGTAGCGGCAGGGGCGCCGAAACCATAGAATTGCTCCGTCATGGCGAAGGACGGCAAGCAGGGGTTACGGCGCGGCTGGACAACGGGCGCCTGCGCAGCGGCGGCGGCGCGGGCCGCCTATGCGGCGCTGCTGGCGGTGTGCCTGACGGTCTGGCGGCGCCGCCTGGCCGGCTCGGGGCTCGCCGCGGCCGCGGCCGTTCAGCTCGGCTGGTCGCTGATGCTCGCCGCGCAGGCGGGCGGGGTGCCCGTCGCGGCGGGACTCACGATCGCGGTCGAGTATCTGCGCGATCTGGTGTGGATGCTGGTGCTCGTGCGCTGTCTGAAGGGCGCGGGCACTTCCGGGACGACCCGTGCCGTGCAGCGCACGCTCGCCGTGCTGGTGGCGGCGGTGGTCGTGGGCGGCGGCCTCACGCTGCTGCCGGGCCATCCGGGGATCGCGCGGCTGATCGAGCGCTACTGGCTGTGGGGGGGATTCCTGCTGGCGATCGCCGGTCTCGTGCTGGTGGAGCAGGCGGCGCGCAACACCCGCTCCACCGAGCGCTGGGCGCTGAAGTACGTGTGGCTCGCCCTCGGGGCGCTGTTCGTCTGGGATCTGTGCTTCTTCTCCATCGCCATGCTCCGCGGCAGCCTCGCGGATGTGTTCTGGGCGGATCGCGGCATCGTCGATGCCTTGCTCGCGGGCGTGCTGGCCGTGGGCTTGAGCCGCATCGAGCAGTGGGAGTCGGCGGCGTTTCTCTCGCCCCGCATCGTGTTCTTCAGCGCCACGCTCCTCGGAGCGGCCCTCTATGCGTTCGTCATGGCGGTGGGGAGCTATCTCGTGCGCCGGCTCGGGGGCTCCTGGGGGGAGGCCGGGCAGATGCTGTTCCTTGCCGCCGGTGCGCTCGTGCTGGCGGTCGCGGCGCTCTCGGAGCAATTCCGCGCCTGGTCGCGGGTGACTTTCACCAAGTTCTTCTTTCCGTATCGATACGACTACCGGAGGGAGTGGCAGAAGCTCACCCGCGCGCTGTCCGTCGGCGGCGAGACGCCGGTCTACCAGCGCATCGCCAAGGTCATGGCGGGCTTCATGAGCTCCCCCTACGGCGGGCTGTGGCTGAAGGATGCCGAAGGCGGCTTCGGGCCCGCGGGCGGGGACCTCGCTCCCCCGTCGGCGCCGCGCGAGAGCGGCCACGGGGAGTTCTTCGAGTACCTGCTGCGCAACGAGTGGATCTGCGACCTCGATGAGGCCCGAAGTCCGCGGCGCGGCAAGGCCGTACCGGCTGCGCCCGGGTGGATGGTAGACAACCGCCGCCTGTGGCTGGTGGTGCCGCTCATCTGCGAGAGCGCGATGGTCGGGTTCGTCGTCATCGGCCAGCCGCTCGCCGCGGTGAGGCTCTCCTGGGAGGAGCTCGACCTGCTGCGAGCCGCGGGACGGCAGGTGGCGAGCTACCTCGCCTTCGAGCAGGCCGCCCAGCGGTTGGCCGAGGCCCATCAGTTCGCGGCGCTGAACCGTCTCTCGGCCGTGCTGATGCACGACCTGAGGCACCTGATCGCCCAGCAGGCGCTCGTGGTGCAGAACGCCGCCCGCCACCGCGGCAACCCGGAGTTCTTCGACGACGCCATCCTGACCATCGACAACTCCGTCAAGCGCATGACCCGCCTCATGGACGAGCTTCGCAGCGGCGTGCTCACCGAGCAGACCCACCGCGTGGAGTTGGCGGAACTGTGCGCGGAGGCGATCCGGCGCGGCGCCGGACAGCCGCAGCCGACACTCGAGGTGCACGAGCGCGACGAGGTGGTCCTCAACCGCGAGCGTCTCCTGCAGGTGCTCGAGCACGTGATACGCAATGCCCAGGAGGCGACACCGGCGGACGGATCGGTTACCGTACGCGCTCAAAAGTCGGGCCCGCACGCACTCATCGAAGTGATCGATACCGGCTGCGGCATGGACGAGGCGTTCGTCCGCCACAAGCTGTTCGCGCCCTTCGAGACCACCAAGGGGGAGCAGGGCTTCGGCATCGGCGCCTACCAGGCGCGGGAGTTCGTGCGCAAGTGCGGCGGCAGCGTGGAGGTCGAGAGCCGTCCGGGACGCGGCACGCGATTCATGATCCGACTGCCGCTGGCGCCGGCGCTTTCCAGAATGGAAGAGGAAGAACCGAACCATGAGCTCCAAACCCACTAGGCTGCTGATCGTCGAAGACGATCCGGGACTGCAGCGGCAGCTCAAATGGGCGCTCGAGCCCTACGAGGTCGAGTGCGCCTCGACCCGCGCCGAGGCGCTCGCCGCCGTGCGCCGCCTGGAGCCGCCCATCGTGCTGCAGGACCTGGGGCTGCCTCCCGATCCGGACGGGGTGGAGGAGGGCTTCGCCACCATCGGGGACATCCTGCGCCAGGCGCCGGCCACCAAGATCATCGTCGTCACGGGGCGGGAGGGCCGGGAGCACGCGCTGCGGGCGATCGGCCTAGGCGCCTATGACTTTTGCCAGAAGCCGGTGGACATGGACGTGCTCTCGCTCATCATCGACCGCGCCCGCCGCATTTACGAGCTGGAGGCGGAGAACCGTCGGCTGGCCGGCACTTCCTCGCAGGCGCTGGACGGGGTGATTGCCGCCAGCGAGCCCATGGCCAAAGTGTGCCGCCTGGTGCGCAAGCTCGCACCCACCCAGGCGACGGTGCTGCTGCTCGGGGAGAGCGGCACCGGCAAGGAGCGCCTCGCGCAGGCGCTGCACGCGCTGAGCGCCCGGGCCGGGCAACCCATGGTCGCGATCAACTGCGCGGCCATTCCGGAGAGCCTGCTCGAGAGCGAATTGTTCGGCTACGAGCGCGGAGCGTTCACCGGTGCGGTCAAGCAGACGCGCGGCAAGATCGAGACCGCCGACGGCGGGACCCTGTTTCTCGATGAGATCGGCGACATGCCGCTTGCCCTGCAGGCCAAGCTGCTGCGCTTCCTGCAGGAGCGGGTGATCGAGCGCGTCGGGGGACGGGAGGTGATCCAGGTCGATGTGCGCATCATCGCGGCCACCCACCGCGACCTGAAGGTCGCGATGGAGGAGAAGGCCTTCCGCGAGGATCTCTACTACCGCATCAGCGAGGTGGCGGTGCAGATCCCCCCGCTGCGCGAGCGCGGCTCGGACGCGGTGCTGATCGCCAATTACCTGCTGCAGATCGCCTGCAAGCGTCACGGCAAGCCGCTCCTGAAGCTCGCGCCGGAGGCGATCGCCGCCATCGAGCGCTATCCCTGGCCGGGCAACGTGCGCGAGCTCGAGAACAAAGTGAACGCCGCGGCCATCATGACCGAGGGCAAGTTCGTCACGGTCGAGGATCTCACGCTCGAGGCCGAGGCCGCCGGGGACGAGGCGGCGATCGTCCCGCTGCGCGAGGCGCGCCAGCGCGCCGAGACCGAGGCGGTTCAGCGCGCGCTCGCCGTCACGGGCGGGAATGTCTCGAAGGCAGCGGAGCTGCTCGGCGTGACGCGCCCGACGCTCTACGACCTGATGCAGCGAGCCTCGTCGAACGGCGGGAAGTAGCCGTCATTTCATACTGTTCATGTATGATTATCATACATGACCGACCCGCCTCAGCGCGCGGGGTGGCGCCTGCGCAGGGCGAGGCCCACCGCCCCGGCCAGAAACAGCGCGAGCGTCGAGGGCTCCCCCACGATGACCTGGCGATTGCCATCGCCGCCGATGGAATTGCCCCCGCCGGAGCCGGGTGCCGTGATCGCGCCCGGCGGGTCGAGCAGGCCGCTCGAGTCGCCGCCGGAACCGGAGCCGGAGTGGCTCGAAGAGGGGCCTGCGCCAGGATCCCCGCGGCCGGCGCGGGGAGTGGATGCTTCGGCGGCCGGCAAGGCGCCTGGAATGCTGAAATCCCCGAAGCCGCCGGTCGGATTGGAGGGGGAGTCCGCCGTGACGAGGATCGGATCGTCCGGGCCGGGGGAAGTGCGTGGGGCCGCCGCGGGCCCGCCCGATGCGCCGTATGAGGCGCTTTGCCCGCCGCCGGGCGTGCTCGAGGCCGACGGCGCAGCGTAGGGAGCGCCGAGGGGCCCCGCACCGAGGGGCGGGGGGATCGCGGCTGCGGCCGGGCCGGTCGCGTCCCCCTGGGCGCCAGCGCCCGCCAGGGTGCTGCCCGGAGCGCTGCTGCGGGTGATCGTGTGGTCCGCGCCGTCGCGAACGATCATCCAGCCGTTCGTCGACAGGAAGCCGAACAGAAGTATGATCGTCAGCGGCCGTAGGGTCTTGGCCTTCATGATGGCGGTGTCGCCTCGGAATCCTTAGCCGTGTTATTACGTGCTCTCGGGATCCTTTTGTTGCGGGCAGTGTATAACGCGGCCTCCGCTGTCGCAAGACGGCGTCATTACATAATTCGCTAGTGTTTATGCGGGGGTAGCGCTGGATCTTGAGGTTTTGCAGCAGCCCCGGGGGTGTCGGAGCGGGTGCGGCATTCCAATATTCTGTTACCTGGGCGCGAGTTCTGTCGCATGCGCCCGTGTTATGTTGGATCGCGCCGCACGGTATTCGGCGGCGCATCACGGAGTGACATTCTTGGTCACCTCCTGACCCCGTTCGACAGCTTAATCGCGACAGTGGTGGTTTCAGCGCCAATTCAGTCGCTTGCATCAGGCTTTGCTGGTGGCTCATTAGGTTTGCGTCTGCCTCCACAGACATGCGCGATCTCCGTGGGGTGACATAACTCGTTGCGCGTGCTTTCAAGCCGTTGATTTACAAATTATTTCCGGACCTGGCACGCAAGTTGCTTATCCCTCCCGGGCCGCCGCCAGTCCTCACCCGGATTCGAGCGTGCGGTGAGAGTGGCTTGAGCATGTCCCGAGGGCGGCGCCCCGGGCGAGGAGTCGAGGGTATGCGCGCAGTGTCGATCGGAACCGCCAGTTGCGCGGCGCTGATGTTGGCGGCGCTGGCCGGCTGTGGCGGTCAAGGCTCCAACGCCACATCGACCGCCTCCGCGGTGCAGTCCTCGAACAAGAGCGCGCAGATGGCGGTGTCGGGCACTCCCCAGACGGCCGTCTCGACCGGCCAGTCCTACACCTTCACGCCCTCGGTGAGCAACGCGAGCGGCTCCCTGACCTTCAGCATCCAGAATCCGCCGAGCTGGGCGAGCTTCGATGCCAGCATCGGCAAGCTCTCCGGCACGCCCCCGACGGGCGATGCCGGCACCTACGCCGGCATCGTGATCTCGGTGAGCGACGGGCACACGAGCGCTTCGCTGCCGGCGTTCTCGATCACGGTGGCCGAGGCCGGCACCGCCAGCGGCAGCGCAGACGTCTCCTGGACGCCGCCGACCAGCAATACCAACGGCTCGACGCTCACCGACCTGGCCGGCTACAACATCTACTACGGCCCCAGCGCCAGCTCGCCCACCCAGAAGGTGCAGATCACGAATATCGGCCTGACCAATTCCGTCATCGGCGGACTGACCGCGGGCACCTGGTACTTTGCAGTGCGCGCCTCCACGAGCGGCGGAGCCGAGAGCAGTCTCTCGACCGTCGCGAGCAAGACGATCACTTAAAGGCGAGGCGCCGGCCCCGGGCACTGGGTCGGGCGAGCCCGCCTGCCTCGAACAATAAGAAAGCGCCCGGCCCGATGCGCGCGTAGGCTCGAAGCGCATCGAGGCCCGGGCGCGGACGGCGAAGCCGTTGCGGATGCCCCGGCGCCGCGTGCGCTCAAATCCCTCGTGGGGACCGTCGCGGCGGCGGGGCGCTCCCCCCGCGCCGGGGGGGGGGAGCCAGCGAACTGGTCGTACGACCATCCACAAAAATCAGCCCCCGGGGACGGTATGTTCCTGATCAGCTACGGAATTGGCGCGTGGTGCGGCCAGCCGGTATCCTCTGCTCGCGGTCCAGGCCGGGACGCCAGCCGTTCCGGCCACGCGTGCGGCTGAAGACGGCTGCCCACTGCGCCTCTTGGAGAAACGATGATGAGGATTAGGCTCGGCGTACGTCCGGCTCGCGCGGGAACGATCGGCGTCCTGCTCGCCTCGCTCGCATTGAGCGGCTGCGGCGCGTTCCTGACGAACCATTACCGCATCGAGCGGGCGCAGCGGGAGATGAGCTCGGGCGACTGGCAGGACGCCGCCTTCGACCTGAAGACCGTCGTGCGCAAGGACCCGCACGACACCGAGGCGTGGCTGCTCTTGACGCGCCTGTCGCTCGATGCGGCCGACGGCACCGGCGCGCGCTCGGCGCTGCAGCATGCGCGGGCCGCTGGCGCCAAGGGGCCTGAGGTCGATGAGCTGCGCGCACGCGTGTGGCTCGCCACCGGCCGGGCGAAGGCCCTGCTCGCGGCCCTGGCGCATCACCGCCTGCACCTGAAAGAGCCCGCCCGGACCGTGATGCTCGCCCATGCGCAGCTCGCCACCGGTCAGCCCGCTCAGGCGATCGCGACGCTCAAGCCGTTGCTCGCCGGCGCGACCCCTCCCACCGAGGCGCAGGTGCTGCTCGCCGAGTCCCTCGCCCAGCAGGGCAAGCTCGCGCAGGCGCTCGAACAGCTCCGCGCCGCCGAGCGGCTCGACCCGAAGTCCCCCGAGCCCGCGCTGCTCATGGGCCGGATCTACCAGTGGACGGGCCAGTACCCGGACGCCGAGCGCTCACTCGCCCGGGCGCTGAAGCGCATGAAGCCCACCGAGCCCATCACCCACCGGGTGGTGGCCCTCATCGGCCTCACCGAGTCGCGCCTCGCGCTCGGCGAGGTGGCCTCTGCGGCCCAGAGCCAGGCGGTGCTCGCACACCTGGAGCCGCAGGCGCCCGAGACACAGCTGCTCGATGCGCGCATCAAGCTGGCGCGCAAGGACCTGGAGGGCGGCACCGACGAGCTCGAGCGCGTGGTGGCCAACGATCCCACGTTCGTGCAGGCACGGATGGCGCTCGGCGCCGCGTTCCTTGAGAGCGGCGAGCTCGAGCAGGCGCAACAGCAGCTTCAGCGGGTCGTCAGCCTGACCCCCGAGAACCTCGAGGCCCGCAAGCTCCTCGCCGATGTGCAGCTGAAGCTCGGCGAGCCCGGCCAGGCCCTGAGCGCGCTCACCCCGGCGCTGAGCGCCCCGACCCTCGATCCGCAGCTGCTACATCTGTTCGGTCTCGCCGCGCGCCGCTCGGGCGACTCCCAGGCGCTGATCCGGGCGCTCGAGCACGAGCAGAAAGCCCATCCGCACGATCAGACCGTCGCGGTCAATCTCGCCGCGGTCTACTTGAGCACCGGCCAGGCCGCGCAGGCGCTGTCGGTGCTCGAGAAGACCCGCGACAACGGTGACGTGCGCCGCGACAAGCTGTTGATCACCGCGCTCCTGGCGACCCGCGGGCAGGCCGCCGCGAGCCGCGAGGTCGCCTCGCTCCTCGGCGCCCATCCGCGCGAGCCCGCGGTGCTCACCCTGGCGGCCTCGTACGCGGTATCGCAAAGCCAGCTCGAGCGGGCGCGCACGCTGCTGCGCCAGGCGCTCGCGGTCGACCCGAGCGATGCCGGCGCGCTGCTAGACCTGGCACGCGTCGAGGTGGCCGAGGGCGATGTGGCCGCGGCCCAGCACCGCCTCACCCCGGCGGTCTCGGCCCATCCGCAGTCACTTCCGCTGCGCTTCGCACTGGCCGATACGCTGCTACGCACGCGCTCGTTCGCGCAGGCCCGCACCGTGCTCGAGGCGGCCCCGCAGGCCCGCACCCAGCCCACCGTGCAGTTCGCGCTCGCCCGGGTGGCCCTCGCCCAAGGGGATTTGCATCAGGCCAACGCCGCGCTCGACCGGGCGATCGCCGCCCGCCACGGGGAGGCTCCGATCGTCGAGGCGGCCGGAGCGCTGCTCATGCAGGCGAACCAGTACGCCGCCGCGCTCGATCGGTTCACCCAGGCCACGCACCTGAAGCCGGACAGCGCGGTGTACTGGCTGAACAGTGCCCGCGCCCAGCTCGCGCTCAACCGGCCGGTGGCCGCGCGCGCCTCGCTGCGCAAGGCCGGGCAGCTCAAGCCGCACTGGCTGCCCGCAGTGGGCATGCTCGCGATGATCGATCTGCGCCAGGGCCACCACCATGCGGCGCTCGCCGGCGTCGATGCGCTGCTTCAGAGTGAGCCGCACGATCCGGGGGCGCTGGCGCTGAAAGGGGACGTGGAGCGGGCGATCGGTGACGACGCGGCGGCCCTGAGCGCCTATGAGCGGGCACAGGCGCTGAAGCCGAGCGCGGGGGTGGCCGTGAAGCTCTATCAGACCCGGCTCGCCGCGCACCAGGCCGATCCGGCCGCGCCGCTCACCCAGTGGCTGAAGCGCGTGCCCGGGGACTGGCGCGTGCGCGGGGTGCTCGCCGACTACTACCTGTTGGTGGCGCATGCGCCGCGGCAGGCCGAGCGGGAATTCAACACCGTCATCGCGCAATCGCCCGACGACCCGGTTGCGCTGAACAACCTCGCCTGGCTGCTCGGCCGGCGCGGCGATCCGCGGGCCGTGAAGCTCGCCCAGCGCGCCTATCGGCTCGCGCCCGAATCGCCCGGGGTGAACGACACCCTGGGGTGGATCCTGGCGAGGAAGGGGCGGGGGAGCGAAGCGCTGCCCTACCTCGCGCGGGCCGTGAAGCTCGCTCCCAAGGACCCGCAGCTCGCGTATCACTACGCGTATGCGCTTTCCAAGACCGGCCAGGCGGCCGAGGCCCGCAAGGTCCTCTCCGGCATCCTCTCGAGCCCGCGGCCCTTCGACGCCCGGGCCAAGGCGAAGCGGCTGCTGGCCAGCCTGGGGCACTTGAGCAGCTGAGACCCTAACCACAGACTCCACTCTCGCATTCGGCTAGGCTGACATTATGTTGCGACACGTTTCACGCTTTTACGGGTTGATCGCGGCCGCCGCGGTGCTCGCGCTCTGCGCAGGCGGCGCGCGCGCGTGGGCCGGCACCCTCCCGGCCGCCAAGGCCGCCGCCCACGTCTCCAAGGACTACGTCATCGGGCCGGGCGATGTGCTCGACATCTACGTCTGGCAGAACCCGGACCTCTCGCAGAAGCGGGTGCCCGTGCGCCCCGACGGCAGGATCTCCACGCCGCTGATCTCCAACATCATGGCCGCCGGCAGGACCCCGTCGCAGCTCTCGCACGCCATGGACGAGGCGCTGAGCAAGTACATCCGCTCCCCGCGGGTCACGGTCATCGTCGACACGGCTTTGAGCGTTCTCAGCCAGGTCCAGGTCATCGGCCAGGTGGTGCATCCGGAGTCGATCCCCTACCACGAGGGCATGACCGTGCTCGATGTGGTGCTCGCCGCAGGCGGACTCACTCCGTACGCCGCCGGCAATGACGCCAAGCTCGAGCGCAAGGTCGACGGGAAGGTCAAGGTCATGCACGTGCGCCTCGCCAGCCTGCTCAACGGCGGCGACCTGGCGCAAAACCTCAAGGTCAAGCCGGGCGACGTGCTGGTCGTCCCGGAATCGTGGTTCTAGGCGCCGAGGCGAAGGAAGATGGCAGGCTCAACCTTGTTCACCGAGCTGGCGGGCGTGCAGGACCAGCTGCGCGGCCTCTGGCGCTTCAAGTGGACGGCGCTCGTGGCCGCCTGGGCCGTGGCGCTGCTCGCCTGGGCGGCGGTGTTCATGATCCCGAACAAGTACGAGGCCAAGGCGAAGATATTCGTCAACACCGGCACGACGCTGAGCCAGGCGACCGAGGGCATCAGCCTGGGCGATGACATCAGCGCCCAGATCGCGCAGGTGAGCGCGATGCTCTTGAGCGACCCGCAGCTGCGCAAGGTGGCGAACCAGACCAACCTCATGGCCGGCGCCATCACCGGAGCGCAGCAGCAGGCGGTGATCGAGGGTCTGCGCGGCAACATCGGTCTCACCGCCGACGTCAATCCGAAGGTCCCGAAGGACAAGGTCACCCTGTTCACCCTGAGCTACGAGGACACCAACCGCGCGCGCGCCATCCGGGTCGTCAACCGGCTGCTCAACGACTTCGTCGAGGGCTCGCTCATGGGCAAGAGCCAGGGCTCGACGCAGGCCGAGCAGTTCCTGACGGGGCAGATCGCGAAATACGGGCGGCGGCTCTCGGCCACCGAGCGGGAGCTGGCGGATTTCAAGCGGGCCAACATCGGGCTGGTGCCGGGCGAGCAGGGCGGAGCCTTCGCCCAGCTGCAGTCCGACAACACCCAGTTGAGAACCCTCGAGGGCAACCTCTACGTGGCCCAGCGCAAGCGCGATGAGCTCGCGCAGGAGCTTCGCACCGGCCGCCGGTACACGAGCGGCGGGACATCCGCGGCGGGGCCCGTGCCGAGCGGGGCCGCCCTCGATACCGAGCAGCAGATCGCCCAGGACCAGCAGCAGCTCGACCAGATGCTGCTTGAGTACACCGACCAGTACCCGGGGGTGATCGCGCTGAAGCAGACGATCCAGGAGCTCAAGGCGCGCGAGAAGCAGCAGATGGCGAAGGCGCAGAAAGGCGATGTGGGCGCGGCCTCCGCGCTCGGGCTCACCGCGAGCCCCGTCTATCAGCAGCTCGAGGAGCAGTACAACGCCGAGCAGGTCGAGGTCGCCTCGATCCAGCAGCAGATCGCCAACCTCAAGCGGCAAAGGAGCGCCCTGAAGTCCACGATGGGCGCCGCGCCCAAGGTGGAAGCCGAATACGCCCGGCTGACGCGCAACTATGCGGTCACGAAGAAACAGTACGATGCGCTGCTCGGCAGACTCGACAGCACGCGCCTCGGCCAGGAGGCCGCCTCCACGGGCCTGGTGGACTTCCAGGTGATCGATCCGCCGACCGCGAAGTACACGCCCGTCTCGCCCAAGCGCCCGCTGCTCATCATCGGCGTGTTGTTCGCCGCCCTCGGCGCCGGGATCGGGGTGGCCTACCTGCTGCACCTGTTGCGGCCGGTGTTCGTGAGCGCGCGCCAGCTCGGCGAGGTGACCGGGCTTGCGGTGCTCGGCACGGTGAGCATGGCGTGGGCGGGCGAGCATCGTGTCGAGGCACGCCGGGGCAATGTGCGCTATGCCTGCCTGGCGGCGGGCCTGGTGGTCTTCGGCATGGCCGTGCTGGTGTTGCAGGCGCATATTTTCAACATGGTGGAGCGGCTATGAGCGTCGTCGAGAAAGCCATCCGCAAACTGCAGGAGCAAAAGCGCTCATCCGGCGAGCCCGCGCCGGAGGGGCCGCCGCAGGCGCAAGTCCCCCCGGCTGCGCCGGCGCAGGCCCGCGACGCCACGGCAAGCCCCCAGCAACCGGCCATCGTCCTCGATCGCGCCCTGCTGCGCGCCGCGGGGCTGCTGCCGCCGGAGGAGGACATGGGGCTGCTCGCGCGCCAGTACCGCAAGATCAAGCATCCGCTGGTCGCACAGGCCATCGGCCGCGGCGCGCCCCCCCTGCCGAAGGGCTATCTCATCATGATCGCGAGCGCCATGCCCGGCGAAGGCAAGACCTTCACCGCCTTGAATCTCGCGCTGAGCCTCGCGCTCGAGAAGGACTTGAGGGTGCTGCTCGTCGATGGCGACGTTGCCAAACCGCAGCTCACTCACGTGCTGGGGCTCGCCGAGGCGCCGGGGCTGCTCGATGCGCTGCGCCAGCCCGATCTCGATGTCGAATCGCTCGTGCGGCCGACCGACGTGCCGGCGCTGTCGTTTCTGCCGGCCGGCGCGGGCGCCGAGGGGGGGAGGGGGCTGCTGGGGCGCGCGCGCAGGGAGCGCCCCGCCGAGCGGCTCGGCCAGCAGGGCCAGCGCATCGTGGTCTTCGACTCCCCGCCGCTGCTGCAGACGACCGAGTCGGCCATGCTCGCCCAGATGGCCGGCCAGGTCGTCGTGGTCGTGCGCGCGGAATCAACCCCGCAGCCGGTGCTGCTCGATGCGCTGAAGCCCCTGGAGGGGCATCCGTCGGTCTCGCTGGTGCTCAACCAGAGCATGCGGGTGGCGACCTCCGCATACTATTATTACGGCTACGCCAGCGACCGCTCGAATTCGAACAGTGCGTAGGCGGGCGCGATCCGAGGCGGCGCCAGCGCCGCGCGTGCTGAATGCTTCGGGCAAGGGCCTGCCCGAATCACCCGGGGGACTCAATGCATGCCGGCGATGGGTCCGGCGTGACGGGGACGTATAGATGAAACTCGACATACGGCATTTTGCTGTTGCCCTGCTCGCCCTCGGATGGCAGGCGCACGCCCGCGCGCAGGAGGCGGTCCAGCCGGGCGTGGCCTCCACGCCCGCGCAGCACACCGGCTACGTGGACATCCTGGGCGGGCTCGCCTACACCGACAATGCGCTGCTCACCAGCCAGCGCACGAGCGACGGCATCGCCACGGCCGGGATCAATGTCGATTACAAGCGGATCGGCAACCTCAGCCTGGATCTGCTCGGGAATCTCGACCGGGTGCAATACCTCAAGGGCTCCTTCGGCGGCAGCTTCTACGGGAATTTCTTCGGCTCCGGCGTGCTCGGCAAGCCCACGAGCCTCCTTCAGTGGCGGCTCTCGGACAGCTTCGGCGAGGAGATGACCGATCCCCTGGCGGCGCCCACGCCCCAGAGCCTGCAGCTCATCAATGACGCGGCGACCGGGCCCATGGTCAATCTGCACTTCGGACTGACCAATCGCCTGACGCTCTTCGGGCTCTATTCGCGCACGACCTATCAGCGCTCGCCGTTCGATTCGCAGAGCTACCAGGGCGGCGCGCAGTTCTCGCATTCGCTCTCGAGGGCCGCCTCCGTGTCGCTCAGTGCCAGCACGGAGCACACCCAGTACATCAACAGCGCGGCGGTCGAGCGTTACTTCGCCGGAAACTCCACCGCTTACGATATCCGCCAGGCCTCGATCTCATACAACGCGAAATTCGTGCGCACCGATCTCATGTTGCGCGCGGGCTACAACATCCTCCAGTTTGGAGGGACGCCGCGGCACGGCGCGCCGCTGTACGAGGTCCGCCTCAGTCACCGGATCACGCCGTTCTCGACGGTGTTCATCGGCGGACAGCAGAGCTACAATACCAACGGCGGCTCGTTGGCATCGCCGGGCGCGCAGGCCACCTTGCAGCTCGGCGCCTCCCTGAACCCGGGCTATGCGGTGGCCCAGCCGTACAACCAGCGCAGCGCCGACGTGGGCTGGATGTTCAGCCGCGCGCGCACCAGCGTGTCTTTGACGGGGACCTATGGGCAGCAGGTCTTCGATCAGACCAGCGCCACGACCAACAGCTACAATAACCGCGATTACGGCGTTACCGTCACCCTCGGCAGGCAGTTGCGCCCGACGGTGAGAGTGCAGCTGCAGGCGCAGGGGTATTGGAATCGGTACCAGCAGGTCGGCGCCCAGACCCGCCGTGAAACCATCGGGCTGACCTTCTCCAAGCGCCTCGCCCGCACGATGATCTGGTTCTACGTCGAGCGCTGGCACCAGACCGGCTCGCCGGGCAGCTCGGGCTTTCTCGCCTCCTCCTACAACGACGATCGTGTCGGCCTGTACGTGACCTACGACCTGTTCGGCGAGCGGCCCATGCAGCCGTCCCTGCAAGGGATGCCGGGGTTCGGAGGGGCCATGGGCGGGTTCTAGGCGCTTGGCTCGAGGCTTCGCGCACGGGCGTGATTCACCGCAATCCCTGGTACACCCTTCTCAACACGTGAAGCGCGAGCCGGGGCCGTTTCCAGGGCAGCGCAGCGGCACAGGCGCACAGCTCATGGGCCTCGAGCTTGCGGAGCGTCGAGAAGATGCCGGCTTGCCGGCGTGCCGCGGGGTTCGCAAGGCCGAGCTTGCGGATCGAGTCCAGCAGGGGGCGGAAAGAGCGGCTGCAACCCCATCGCCTTGCTCGGCCAGCACCCGATGCACTCGTCCCTCCGGCGGATGCCTCGGATAGCGACCTCTACGGGCGGCTATCGGGCGCCACAAATATCGTGCGTCCAATCGGGCGCCAACGGGGTCACGCGCCTGCTGCGGTCGTCATTGCGGATGCGCGTGCCGCGAAGCAGTCGAATTCCAGGATGAACCCTTCTTTGGTGTGATGCAGCGGGCGCAGCTCGGTGACCTCGAATCCGTTCGACTCGAGAAATTCAAGCACGCTCAGGTAGTGTGGGGAGTCTTTGTATAGCTTGACGACGTTGAGCTCCGTCTGCAGGCCGGCGATGTCCTTGAGTCTTTCTCCCGCGCCCTGCAGCACATGCAGGTCATATCCTTGGGTGTCGGTTTTGAGAAAGACCCGGTCGTCGTTGCCTACGAGCCTGTCCCATATCCCGTCCAGTCGATGGACCGGGACCGGCACGACCTTGGATACTGGAGGCGTCTTCGTGGGGGTCAGGAGCGAGCTGAACACTGAATTGCTGCCGATCACGTTCAAAGAGAGGGTGCCCTCGGCGCTTCCGAGGGCGCAGCATTCCGCGCTCCAGTCGGAATCACCTGCGGCTCGTGAACGGATATTCTCGTACTCGGTGGGGTTCGGCTCGAAGGACGCGATCCGACCCTTGTAGCCCATCAGTCGGACGCTCTGCGCCCAACTGCCATCGTTCGCGCCCACGTCCAAAAGCAGCGTGATGCGCAGTCGCTCGAGAAGCCGCTTGAATGCCCACTGTTCCTGGTAGCGAGTCACAAGCCGCTGTGCGGGTGGCGCGATACCCGCCCGCAATGCCGCAAAGCCGAGTCTCGTTATCATCGTTCTCATGGCTGATTACCCGTCTGGAGGCGTTGTGACTCACGCTGCGGCTTGCGCCGCGGGGGAGGGGTCGTTACCGCAATCGCTCGAAGGTGCGTATCGGCAGAGAGTCCTGCCTTCGATGGTCTCGTGGCGGACCTTGAGCGCCGACAGAACGTGGATAGCCTGATTTCCGAGATCGGGCGGTTCATGCGGTGGCCGGCAGCGCAATTGCGTCGACCGGATCTAAATGTTGTTCGTGCCGCAGTCGTCAGGGAAGAGCATTTTGGCTCCACTCCCGATCGAGTATGCCTCGACCCTCGTTGATTACTTTACCGGAAGGTCGGCCGCAGATCCATCGCTTCGGCGTTCAGGCGGCCTCGGGCCGCCTTGCAGTCCGGCGTGCACACCGCACGCAGTGCCGTCAGCGAGTAAAGCGGCCGGCTCGCCACGGCCTCGAGTCCGTACCAGAGCTGGGAGAGGCGCGGCCGGACGAACAAGCGATTGCCGACGCGGTAGCGCACCCAGATCAGCGAGCGGGTCCCGACTGGATCGACGGCCACTGTCTGTCGCCACTGCCCCGAAGGGGAGCTCACGATGCGCACCGATTCGCGCCGCAGCCGCCCCTTCTCGCCCAATAGATGGTTCCAGTAGCTCAGCAGCTTGGCGTTCTGGGTCTGAGCCCGGTATGCCACTGCGAACGCTTGCACTTCTTGTCCGCCGGCGCCGGTGTAGGCCACCAGCGATTCGCCATCGGGACGAACGAAATGCGGACGCCACTGGCCGTCCGTGACCGGCTGCGGCCCGCTCCAGCCCGCCGGCGCGGCGGGCCATTCGATCCCGACCGCGGTACTTTCGCCCGAATGCGCCCAGTCCATGCCGTAGGCCAGCGCGGGCAGCGCCGCCATCACGGCCAGGGTCACGGCTATCTGTGTCGATTTGAGCCGGCGGCCGGAGGCAGACTCGTCCCGGCGTGGTGCCCGCGGGGCCTGTCCGCCGTGGCTGCCCGCCGGCTGGCGTCCGGTCCACCACAAAAATAGCGCAAAGGCTCCCGCGAACAGCCACCAGCCCAGCCAGTAGTGATGCTTGACGAGCGAGCTGTGCATGTCGCTGAAGTACGCCGCGACGAGCACGATGAAAATCCGCACCCAGTTGATCGCGAGCGACACCGCGCCCATGACCGCGATCCACTTCAGCCTGACTCGCAGCGGCTCGCCCGAGAGCTCACCGTACAGGGTCGCGAGGGCGAGTCCGACGATGAGTTCGTGCAGACCGCTGCAGGTGCCGGCGATTTCGATCGTGCCGCCGGGCAGATGCACGTATACGCCCTTCACATAGGCGGGCAGGCCCGTGATCCAGATCAGAACAGCGGACATCTTGGCGCTCAACGCCTGGACATAGCCGTTGATCGCGCTCCAGATGGGCATCGCGAAGTACAGATATCCGACTGGAAAGGCGAGCAGGCGCGCGGCGCGCCAGCCGAGCGCGGCCACGATGGCCGCGAACAGGATCAAGGGCAGCAGCATCAGGTGCGCTTCCTGGATCAGCGCGCGCCAGGCCCAGACCCACAAGGCACTCAGCAGCGCGAGCCCGATCAGCGCCAGCGGCACCGGCCGGATCGGGGCCGCGGCCAGCCGCTTTCTGTCGCGGAAAATCAACCACAGAGAGATCAGCAGGACGAGGTAGCCGTGGGAATAGGCCTCTTCTTGGGAGGGTTGGGTCCACAGCGCATTGAGGCCCACAGCGCTGGGCCAGTAGAGCACGGCGACCGCGATCCAAAGCCCGTAAACGGTTACCAGGCGGCTCAAGACGGACGCTTGCGGCAGGCTGGCGGCGCGAGTCGCAGCGGCCGGTTGCGCGGTGACGGAAGACTCACAGCCCTCGGAATTGGTGATGTCCGACATCTGCTCCGGCGCCTCCGGGCGGAGGCAGCTCTGCCGCAGCCCTCATCCAATGGTTCGGTCCCGCATTTTGTACCATAGGCGGGTGCGGGAGGCGAAGCCGCACGCAATCTGTGAAATTTGTCCCACGTGGCCCAGGAATACCCGGCAATGTCATCCGCTCAGACTCCCACGCTCAATGCAGCGGGTGACCGGTGGGTGAGGCCGTCCACTGCGCAGGACGGGCCGGCCATCGTCGCGCTGATGAGACAGGCGGGGTTGCAGCCGCACACCGAGCCCGAGCAGCTGCGTTGGAAATACTGGCAGGCGCGCCCGGACTGGCCCGGATCGCGCTCGTTCGTGCTCACCGACGGCAAGGATATTCTGGCGCACGGAGCGGTCTGTCCGGGGACGCTTCGCTCGGCCGGTGGCGCGGCGAGAATGATCCACATGATCGACTGGGC
>OFHJ01000370.1_pt1 | contig 17674 bp, 17 predicted proteins | sample 1522001 | NCBI WGS metagenome assembly OFHJ01 (sample SAMEA2464838, study PRJEB22497) | soil metagenome | biome: Grassland; feature: Farmland; material: Clay | place: Australia | collected 2013-02-01 | depth 1.2 m | reverse complement strand
CCTCTGCGGTGACGCAACAAACCAAGACGACGTGATTCGGTTGATGAAGGGAGAACGGGCCCTTCTGTTCGTTACCGACCCGCCCTATGCCGTCGGCTATACGGGTGGCTCGCATCCGCAATCGTGGGGCAATCGAGGCGCCGCGAATCGCGACAAGAACTGGTCGGGCCAATACCTGGAAGCCAAGAGCGCCGACGTTAGCAACGCAGAGTCGGCAGGCGTCGAACTCTATCGCGGTTTCATCGGCACGGCAGTCAAGCATGCGATCGCCCCCAAGGCGGCGTGGTATTGCTGGCACGCCTCACGCCGCCAGGCGATGCTGGAATCTATCTGGAACGAGTTCGGTGCCTTCGTCCACCAGCAGATCATCTGGGTCAAAACTCGTCCGGTACTCACCTACTCGACCTATCTCTGGCAACACGAACCCTGTCTCTACGGATGGATAAGAGGCGAGCGGCCCAAAATCCAACGAGCGGATTTCGGAAGGATTGCGGGAGAGTTTCCGAGCACGGTGTGGGAGGTACCAAGCTCCGAGGTCGAGACCGACGCCCATCCCACCTGCAAGCCGTGCAAGCTGTTCACGCTGCCCATGGAGATGCATACCCAGCCCGGCGACATCTGTTACGAGCCTTTCTCGGGCAGCGGCTCGCAGCTGGTGGCAGCCGAACAGCTTGCGCGACGCTGCTACGCGATCGAGAAATCTCCTCCGTTTGTCGCCGTGTCGTTGGAGAAGACGTCGCCAGCGAACGTGGCGCCGATTGTGTTCACGAGCACGCCGCCGCCGATCAGGGTGCCGAAGATCCCCGCCGCGCCCGTCCAGGTGTTCCCCAGGTAAATCGCGACACGGTCGCCCCGGCCGACGCCGCGGCTGCGCAATGCGCCGGCCAGCCGCTGCGACGCCTGGAGCAGGTCCCCAAAGGTATGGGAGCGCCCGTCGGCAATCAACGCGGTGCGGTCCCGTCCCCCCGAGTCTCCGTGTTGCAAAAGGTGATCATGCAGCAGGCGCGCGGCCGTTATCGGCTTTTCGGCCACGAGGCGGCCTCCCAGGACTTCGGCATGGGAGCGTGACAGGAATCCTTGAGCATATGCTGGCCGAGCATATACTTACGTCTAGAGAGGTGAAAGGGATCTGTTCGCATGACGCTGCAGGCGGAACTGAGGCAATTCATCCTGGAAAACTATCTGCTGACGCGGGACGATCCCTCCCTCGGCGATTCCGATTCCCTGACGGCGCGGGGGATTCTGGACTCCACCGGCGCGCTCGAGCTCGTCCTGCATCTCGAGGAGCGGTACGGCGTCACAGTTCAGGACGAGGAGCTGCATCCCGACAACCTGGATTCGATCGACCGGATTGCCGCCTTCATCGAGCGCAAGCGTGCCGCCTGAGGGGCCCTCGATCGTGACGGCTCGCTCGCTGCTCGAGAGGTAGCCGCGGTGTGTGGCATCGCCGGCGCGCTGCTCATCGAGAGCGGAGCTGCGCTTCCCGATCCTGCGCGGATGATCGCGACGCTCCGGCATCGCGGGCCGGACGGGACGGGTTATTTCCGGTCTCCGGCCTGTGTGTTGGCCAACGCCCGCCTCCGCATCATCGATCTGGAGACCGGCGATCAGCCGGTGGCCAACGAGGATGAGAGCGTCTGGACGGTGCTGAACGGGGAGATCTTCAACTACATCGAGCTGCGCGCCGAGCTCAAAGGCCTCGGCCACCGCTTCCGCACACGCTCTGATACCGAAGTCATCGTTCATGCCTACGAGCAGTACGGCGATCGGTTCATCGAGCGTCTGAGCGGTCAGTTCGCGATCGCCCTGTGGGACGCACGGCGGCAGCGGCTGCTGCTGGCCCGAGACCGTGTAGGCATTCGCCCGCTCTTCTACGCGAGATCGAGTGGCCGGTTGGTGTTTGCATCCGAGGTCAAGGCGATTCTCGCCGCCCCGGTGGCGGCGAGCCTCGACGAGCGGGGGCTGGCGCAGGTGTTCACGTTCTGGGGCACGGTGGGCGAGCGGACGGTCTTCAAGGGCATCCAAAGCCTGCCGCCGGGGCATCGGCTCATCGTGGAGCAAGGCGGCGAGCCGCGGCTCGAGGCCTACTGGGACTGGACGTTCCCCGAGGGGGCGGGCCGGACCGATCTCACCCTGGAGGAGGCGGCCGAGGCGCTGCATGCCCTGCTGGCGGACGTGGTCCGGCAGCAGCTGCGCTCGGATGTGCCCGTCGGGGCGTACCTGAGCGGTGGGCTGGATTCCTCCGGAATTGCCGCCCTGGCGCGGGAGAGCGCCGGCACTCTTCAGACGTTCTCCATCACGTTCGAGGACCCGGAATTCGACGAGAGCGCCTTCCAGCGCCAGATGGCCGAGTTTCTGGGGGTCCGGCACAGCGCGTTCCATTGCTCGGCCCAGGACATCGGCAACGTCTTCCCGGATCTGATCTGGCATACCGAGACGCCGGTGCTGCGCACCGCGCCCGCGCCCCTGATGCTGCTCTCGCAGCACGTGCAGAGCCAAGGCTTCAAGGTGGTGCTGACGGGGGAGGGGGCGGATGAGGTCTTCGGCGGCTATGACCTGTTCAAGGAGGGTAAGATCCGCCGGTTCTGGGCCCGGCAGCCCGACTCGCCCTGGCGGCCCCTGCTGTTCTCCCGGCTTTACCCGTATCTTGCGCGCTCGCCGGTGGCCAACCGGCACTTTGCGCGCCTGTTCTTCGGCCAGCGCTTGACGGAGCTCGAGAACCCCTTCTACGCACACCTGACGCGCTGGAGCACCACGCGCGGCATCTTCAAGCTCCTCTCGCCGGAGCTGCTCTCGAGCCTCTGCGGCGCGCAGCCCGAGCAGGAGCTGAGGCGGCGGCTGCCCCCGGGGTTTCCCGCCTGGAGCGATCTCGCGCGGGACCAGTACATCGAGGTCAAGACTTTGCTGGAGGGCTATCTGCTGTCCTCCCAGGGCGATCGGGTCTCGATGGCGCACTCCGTGGAAGGGCGGGTCCCGTACCTGGACCACCGGGTGATCGAGCTCGCCAATGCGCTGAGCCCCCGCTACAAGCTGCGCGGCCTGCACGAGAAGGTCCTGCTGCGCCGTGCGCTCAGCCGAACCCTGCCGGAGGCCATCGTCCAGCGGGTCAAGCAGCCCTACCGCGCGCCGGACAGCCGCTGCTTCTTCCGGGACGGCACGCCTCTGCCTTACGTGCGGGAGCTGATGAGCCCGGCGAACCTGCGGCGCAGCGGGGTTTTCCGCCCGGAGGCCGTGCAGCGGCTCCTGGAGAAGTGCCGGACCGGACGCGCGCTCGGGGCGGGAGACAATATGGCCTTCGTCGGCGTACTCTCGACCCTGCTGCTGCAGGAACAGTTCTTTGGGGGGCGGGCGCAGGCATCGCCGGTGAGCGCATGACGGACGGGCGCAAATCCACACTGGATTCAAGCGTCCTGGCCATCGATGCGCGCTCCGAGGTCGAGCGGATCGCCGGCGAGCTGCGCGACGCTGCGGCGACGATATTACATAAGAGGGGGGCGGTGGTGGCCATTTCCGGCGGGGTCGACAGTGCCGTCTGTGCGGCGCTGGCGGTTCGCGCCTTCGGCCCCGGGCGCGTGCTGGCGCTCATATTGCCGGAGCGGGAGTCCTCGCCCGAGAGTGCGGTGCGCGCCCGAACCCTGGCCGAGCATCTGGGCGTCACGCCGCTGGAGCAGGACTTGGGAGCCACGCTGGCGGCGATCGGCTGCTACCCGTCCCGGGACGAGGCGGTGCGGCGCGCCTTGCCGGCGTATGGAGCCGGCTGGCGGATGAAGCTCGTGGTCGCCGGCGGGCTCGAGGGGCGGATCAATCACTTCAGACTGGTCGCGCAGTCCCCTGACGGAACGACTCACGAGGCGCGTCTGGGGTTGCGCGATTACCTTCAGATCGTGGCCGCCACCAGCTTCAAGCAGCGGGTGCGCAAGAGCGTCGAGTACTTCCATGCCGACCGGTTGAATTACGCGGTGATCGGCACTCCCAATCGCCTGGAGTACGACCAGGGCTTTTTCGTGAAGAACGGCGACGGCTCTGCGGACATCAAGCCCATCGCGCATCTGTACAAGTCCCAGGTGTACGCCATCGCGGAGTACCTGCGGCTGCCCAAGGAAATCACCACTGCACCGCCGACCACGGACACGTACAGCCTCTCGCAGGGACAGGAGGAGTTCTACTTCGCGCTGCCCTACCGGCAGATGGACTTGGCGCTGTGGGCACTGAATCACGGAATTGCGACGGACCGGCTGGCCGAGGCGCTTCGGATCTCGCCGGAGATGGCCGGACACGTCTATGATGACATCCGCGCCAAGCGCCGCGCGACACGATACCTCCATAGACCGCCCCTTCTCCTCGGCCCCGTGCCCGAGGTGGAGCGCGCATGAACGAGCCGGCCAAAAAAAAGATCAAGAGCGTCCTGGGACACGCAGCCGAGGCCGCGGGTATCTTCGGCCGTGACTTCCGCTCGAAGATGGTGGTGGTCACCTTTCATCGGGTCAACGACTGGATGGAGGAGGACGGGATCACCTGCAATTCCGGGAAATTCGAGGCGTTCTGCGAATTTTTCCGCCGGCACTTCCGCGTGGTGCGCCTCTCGGAGCAGATCGCCGGCTGCCGCAACGGGCAGGGGATGGGAGGCACGCTGTCGATCACGTTCGATGATGGATACCGGGACAACTTCGAGGTCGCCGCCCCCATCCTGCGCAGGCTCGAGCTGCCGGCCGCTTTCTTCGTGGCCACGGGCTTCATCGGCACCGACTTCAGGCCCCCCTGGGACGAGCATCTCGCCCGCCAGCCCGGCTGGATGAGTTGGGAGCAGGTGCGCTCGCTTCGCGATCAGAGCTTCGAGATCGGCGCGCACACCAACGAGCACATCGATCTCGCCACCCAGGCTCCCGCGGCGATCCGCTCCGAGCTCGCAAAATGCCGGGCAAAGCTGCAGGAGGCGCTCGGTGTGGCGCCGACGCTGTTCGCCTATCCGTTCGGGGGGCGGGAGAACATCTCGCCGGCGTCGTTGAAGCTGGTGCGCGAGGCCGGCTTCGAGTGCTGCCTCGGCGCCTTCGGTGGCGTCAATGCCCCGGTGGCCGATCCCTTCCGGCTCAACCGCATCAGTGTCGGCGGCTGGTTTGCCACGCCGCATCAGTTGGGGTTGGAGATCCTGTTGCGTCGGGCGTGACGGCAAGCCCTCCGCCGCGCACAGATGTCGCGAGCTCATACGCGACGCGCGCGGTTCCCTTGATCTTTCGCCGACCCGAGCCCGGAGCAGTGAACGCCTTGAGATAGTGCTCGAGGCCCTCCGATCGTCTGCCTGCGCGAATCAGCGCCGTGGCCGCATCGATCCAGGCTTTCACGAGGCGGTCGTTGAGCGCTGCGCGCCGGGCCGGTGTGTCGACCGCGGTTCGCAGGGCGAGCAACGCCCACAGCTTGTCGAGCCCCATGAGCGAAGTGTCCTTCGTGGCGTTCGATTCGTGCCTGCGGATGTCCGCGAGGACCTCCCGCGTGAAGGCCACCTTGCCGCGCATGAACGCGCGTGCGACGTATTCCAGATCCTGGCACCGCCTGAGCGACTCGTTCTGCCGCATCTCAGCGATCAGGGCCCTGCGGAACAGCATGCATTGCGTGTAGGCCGGGATTTCCTCGAATCCGATGAACTGGACGAACGCATCGGCCTCGATGAGCAGGGCGTCTCCAGCTGCGGTTTGCGTGACGGGAACCGACGCCAGCTCCGGGCAAAACTCGAACTGCGCGGGAAGGACCTCGCCGGTGCCGTCGACGAAACGGGCGAAATTCGTGAACGAGCACACGAGGCTTTCGTCACTCTCCATCACCGCGAGTTGTCTCTCGAGCATGGCCGGGCGCCACAGGTCATCGGCATCGAGGAACGCCAGGTATTGCCCGGACGCGACGTCGATGCCGTTATTGCGCGTCGCCGCGGTGCCCCGGTGTGGCGCCGCGATGTAATGGATCCTGGGGTCGCTGTACCCGGACACGACAGCCCGGGTATCGTCGGTGGAGCCGTCGTCGACGATGATGATCTCATCGGGTGGGTGCGTCTGCGCGAGGACTGAATCTAGGGCCGCGCAGATGTACTTCCCGCAGTTGTAAGTCGGGATAATGACGGAGACGCGGATCTTGCTCATTGCCGTACCCCGCTCGGGTCAGCATCCAATGGTTGCAGCCTGGCGGAATGAGCAAGTGGACCGGGGGGCATTCCTGCGCGGCACGGCACATCTGCCTCTATTACGCACAGGACCCTCACCGGAGCGCCCTCATGGCCTCCGTGCCGTGATAGGCTGGATCGAAATCCGGCCAATTCCGGTCCTTGTCGGAGACCACGACAGGTGTCAATGGCCATTCGACGCGGAAGCGCGGATCGTCGAACCGTATGCCGCGCTCGAGCTTCGGGTCGTAAGACGCGCTGACCAAGTAAAACATCTCGGTGTCGGGCTCGAGTGTGAGGAATCCATGCGCGCAGCCTCGCGGGACATACATCATCCGACGGTTATCCGCCGACAGTTCGGCGCCGAAAGACTGGCCGAAGGTCGCCGAGTCGGGGCGCAGATCGAGTGCGACGTCGAACAGTGCCCCGCGGATGCAGCGCACCACCTTGACCTCCCCGCCCGGGGGCAGTTGATAGTGCATACCCCGCAGCGTGCCTCGCGTGGGGCTGGTCGAGTTGTTGATCTGGACATAACGGGGCTCGAGCCTCTGGGCGGCGAATTCCCGCTCGCAGAACAGGCGCGCGAACCAACCCCGTTCATCGCCCCGTCGCTCCAGGTCGATGGTCCAAGTGCCTTGAAGCGGCGTAGGGTTAAACTTCATGACGTTCTCATCATCTCGTGTTCTTGTACGTCACAGTATAGTGCCAGGCGAGCCTGAAAAGCCGCTGTGTTTTGAGCGGCACATTATCCTGTAACCGCCCGCTCGGAACAGCGAGCACGCGCGTTTGCCCCCTCGCGGCGGCAACTCCCGGAGTGCGCCCGCCGGACCGACGCCTCCCTTCCGCCGTCAAAACAGTAATCAGGACGTATGCAATTGCCATAAGTAGTTCCCACCAGCCTGGCGCGGGTGCCCCGACTCTCACCCTCGACCGGCATACCCGTGGCGGTTTGGGCAATGGCTTAACGTCAAGGACAAGGACAAGGTGGGCCCGCACTGCGCCGTCTCTCAAAAGAGACGGCAATGGGAAACGCCGGTGTCGCGTCGGCGGCGCCAAGGGATGGCCGTCCAGGCCGTAAGTCACAAAAAGCAGTCCGGCCGGCATGCGATTGCCATCAGAGAAAGTACCAATGGGGCCTGTGCCTCGCCCCTGGCATGATCAATCGAAACGTCTGTCTTGGACAAATCACTGGCGCACGAGCGGGGGTAGGTAACGTCCGCGGAATCTGTTTCTCCTTCTAATGGTCATAACCTGTATTAATCATCAGTTACTCGGTGCGCAGCCTTCGGCAGGGGGCCTGTGATGCAGCAGAGCCGGCCGTGGTATGCTCGGCGCACAAAGAAAGAGCAGCGCGACAGGTGAGGGCGTCCATGCTCATGCATTCCGCTTGTGCTGAATCGCTGCCTCGCGTATCGATCGGGATGCCTGTATACAACGGCGAGCGATGGCTCGATGAGACGCTGCAGGCGCTGCGAGCGCAGACCCTGTCCGACTTCGAGGTGATCATTTCCGATAACGCTTCGGTGGATGCGACCCCGGCCATCTGCGCCCGTCATGCCGCACAGGACGCGCGGATACGCTACTACAGGAATGCGCGTAACATTGGCGCCAACCGCAATTATGTGGCGGTGCTCAAGCGGGCGCGCGCAGAGTATTTCAAATGGACGTCATCGAACGACCTGTGCGACCCGCGGTTCCTCGAGCGCTGTGTCGGGGCGCTCGAAGCCGAGCCGGGCGCCGCGCTGGCGTATCCCGGGACGATACTGTTCGCGGACAACCCCCGCGAGGGCACGCTCTACGAGGGGGATCTGTCCGTTATGCAGGAAAGCGCGGCGGCTCGCTTCGCGTACGTCATGTGTAAAATGCGGCTGAACAACGCAGTGAACGGTGTGATTCGGACCGCTCTGCTGCGCCGGAGTCATTTTGAAACCTTCCAGTCCGCGGACATCGTCATGATGGGGGAGCTCGCATTGCTCGGGAAATTCGTGCGGATTGCAGAGCCGATGTTTTTCAGGAGGATGTCCGAAGAGAGCGCGACGTTGCTGCAAGACCGCGTCGCAAAAGAACGGCACATCGAGCCCAGTGCGACTGCGCCGCTGCGCTGGCAACACTGGAAATATCAGTGGGGCGTCATGCGCGGTGCAATGCTCCTGGCGCCGTTGGGATCGCAGAAGCTGGCCGCCGTGATTTTCGCGCTCAAGTCCATCGTCTGGGCCCGCTCCGATCTCATGAGCGATGTCAGGGCGGCGATGGGGATCGGGCCGTGATGCAGCGCGTTCCGGCGGAGAGCCCCTGATGCCGCCGGTCCTGAAAGCCTCCGTGCGGGAGGTCCTGTGTCTCGGGGCGCATTGCGATGACGTGGAGATCGGTTGCGGCGGGACGCTGGCCTTGCTGCGTGCGGCACGGCCGGATGTGCGCATCAAGGTGGTGGTCTTCTCCTCCGATCCCGCTCGGCGCAAGGAGACGGAGTCGGCGCTCGCGCGGCTGGCCGGGGGAGAGGGGCCGCTCGAGGTGCGGTGCCTGGGCATTAAAGACGGTTACTTTCCGGCCGACTGGGGCTCGATCAAGGCGTCCTTTGCCGAGATCAGGGCCGCATGTTGCCCGGATCTGATTCTCACGCACTGGGAGGGCGATCGGCACCAGGATCACCGCCTGGTGTGCGAGCTCACCTGGAATACCTTCCGGGATCATCTCATCCTGGAATACGAGATACCAAAGTACGACGGGGATCTCGGACGGCCGGGCCTCTATGTCCCGTTGCCGAAGGACACCGCGGATCTGAAGACCCGCGCGCTCCTAGAGTGCTTCCCATCGCAGTCGCAAAAGCCTTGGTTCACGGCGGATACGTTCCTGGGACTGATGCGGCTGCGAGGTCTGGAATGCCGCTCCGCCAGCGGCTACGCCGAGGCATTTCACACGCGCAAGGTCCTCGTCAACTTCGGCGGGACGCAGGACTCGGAGGTACGATGAGACTATTGGTGACGGGAACGGATGGGTACATCGGCTGCCGGCTGGCGCCGATGCTGATAGGGGCGGGTCATACGGTGACCGGCCTCGACACGGGGTACTACCGGGACGGCTGGTTGTACTCGACACGCGAGACGCGACAGACGCCATTGACGCTCAACATGGACCTTCGGGACATCACCGCATCCGATCTTGCGGGCTACGACGGGGTGGTACACCTCGCTGAGCTGTCCAACGACCCGCTGGGACAGAACAATCCCGAGGTGACCGAGCGGATCAATTACGAGGGCTCGGTCCGGTTGGCTCAGGCGGCGCGGTCGGCGGGCGTGCGCCGCTTCGTGTACGCCTCCTCGTGCAGCATCTACGGGCAAGCCGTGACGGAGTGGGTGGACGAGAGCTCCACTCCGAATCCGCAGACTGTCTACGCCCGTTGCAAAGCGCTGGTGGAGGGGGCGGTGCGCCCGATGGCTTCACCGGAGTTCTGTGTGACGTTTCTGCGCAATGCCACGGCCTATGGCGCGTCCCCCCGCATCCGCTTCGATATTGTGATCAATGATCTTTGTGCACTGGCCTGGACCACCAAGCGCATCGCGATGATCAGCGACGGCACGCCTTGGCGACCGTTCGTGCATATCGAGGACATCAGTCAGGCGATCCTGTGCGTGCTTGGCGCTCCCGCCGAACGGGTGAACGGCGAGATCCTGAACGTCGGCTCGGACGAGGAGAACTATCGCATGCGGGACATTGCGCAAATCATCGCCGAAACGTTCGAAGGCTGCACGATCAGCACCGGAGCGAGCAGCGGTGACCGGCGCAGCTACCGCGTGTCCTTCAAGCGAATCCGGGAGCGCCTGCCGGAGTTTCGGCCACGGTGGACGGCGCGGCGCGGCGCCGAGGAGCTGCGCGAGCTGTTCCAGCGGATAGAGCTGTCGAAGGAAACGTACGAATTCAGGGGGTTCACGCGCCTGAAGCAGCTCAACTACCTCAAGCGCACCGCGCAGGTCGACGAGGACCTGCGTTGGCGCTACTGAGGAAGAGCACAATGAGCCAACCAGGAGGAGAGAACCATGAAAGTCGTACTGTTTTGCGGCGGACTCGGTACTCGGCTGCGCGAGCACTCCGACACCATTCCGAAGCCGCTCGTTAACATCGGCTATCGGCCGATCGTCTGGCACCTCATGCGCTACTACGCGCACTACGGTCATACGGACTTCATCCTCGCTCTCGGCTATCACGGTCACCTGATCCGCGACTACTTCCTGAAGTACGACGAGTGCATGACGAACGACTTCACGCTGAGCGACGGCGGCAGGACGCGCACGTTGCATGCCACCGAGATCGAGGGCTGGCGCATCACGTTCGTGGACACGGGGCTGCACTCAAACATCGGTCAGCGCCTGCTCAGGGTGCGCCGGTATCTGGAGGGCGAGACCGAGTTCCTCGCCAATTACTCCGACGGACTCTCGGACCTGCCTCTCGATGAGCTGATTGCCGACTTCCGGCGACGGCGCGTCGTGGCCACCATCGCCTCGGTTCGCTCGCTGCACAGTCAGCATGCGGTGCAGATCTCGGAAGACGGCCTGGTCGCGGCGATGCAGCCGTTGCGCAGCGACGACTTTCTCATCAATGGCGGCTTTTTCGCGATGCGCCGCGAGATCTTCGATTTCATCGAGGAAGGTGAGGAGCTGGTGGAGGCGCCCTTTGAGCGCCTCATCCGGAACAAGCTGCTGTCGACGTATCGGCATCTGGGCTTCTGGCAGTCGATGGAGACGTTCAAGGACAAGATCGCCTTCGACCGGATGGAGGCGCGCGGCGAGTGTCCGTGGAAGGTGTGGCTTCCGGAAGAGCAGCGTCATCCTGCGGTACCGGCGCAATCTCGCGCACCGGCCGCTCATCCTGAGGCCGCCAGCCGCCAGCGGCAGCCGATTCAGGCACTTCGGGGCGGCTCCGGCGGGCAAGGGGCGGTGGTGAAGTGAATGCTGCGGAGAGCCGCAGTGCCGGGCCGCGCTTCATGGGCGGCAGCGATCAACAGGGGGCTTCCCGGGTTGGAATCATCGGAACGTACGGCACTGAAAACCTGGGCGAGGAGACCGTGTTCGTGTCGTTCTTACAGTGGGCTGCCGGGAACGCTCCACAGATTGAGCCGATCGCCCTGTGCGCCAATCCGGGATATATCGAGAAGACCTATGGGGTGGCCGCTTACCCGGTTGCCCCTCGCTTCGCCGGCGCCGGCGGCCGCGCCGGGGCTGGCGAGAGAGCGCCTGTTCAGTCGGGCACGGAGCGTAAACGCGCCGATAGCCTCGGGGCAACCCGGCGTGTGATGGGCCGGCTGCGCCGTGTCGCGGCGCGCTTGAGGCCGCCCGTCCCGCAACCGCTTCGGCCGGCATGGTGGCTAGTCAAGAGTGTTCTCGTCATCGCTCGGGTCCTCCCCCGCCAAATGCGGATAGCGCGTTCCCTGGACGGAGCGATCGTCCTCGGAGCCGGTCAGATCCACGATTTTTGGGACGGCCCCTTTGGGCATCCCATAGCGCTATTCTCGTGGGCGCTGGCGTGCCGCATGACGGGCAGACCGTTCGCGATCGTGAGCATCGGCGCGGTCGAGCTGAACCACGGCATGAGCCGCCGGTTCGTTCGCGCTGCGTTCAAGTGGTCGATCTATACGACCGTCCGGGATCGGGTGTCGGCCGTCACGGTGGCGTCCTTCGGCGTGCCTCGCGCCTACCCGGTTTACCCCGATCTCGCGTGGGGTCTGGATCTGAGCCGCTTCATCGGGCGCTCAAAGGGGGCCTCCGGGCAGTCTCGGGAGGCGCCGCGAGAGAACCGCTCACCGCGGACCGTTGGCGTGTGTCCGATGGCCTACCGGCATCCTGACCTCTGGGCGAGAAGCGAGGCCGACGCCGAAGGCTACGACCGTTATATTCGCGCCTTGGCCGACTTCTGCAACAGGCTGCTGGTGCAGGGCTACGACGTGGTCCTGTTTCCGACGCAGATTCGCATAGACGTGACCCCCGTGCGGGATGTCCTGGAGAGGATCTCGCCGGACCTCGTTCATCGTGTCCGTCTCTGGCCGGTGGACGGCGTCCCGGAACTTGTCAAATGCCTGGCGAGCGTCGATGTCGTGGTGGCGTCGCGTTTCCACGGCGTGCTACTGTCATTGCGCGCCGGCCGGCCGGTGCTGAGTCTCGCGTACCAGAAAAAATGCAACGAGCTGCTCGAGGAGTTCGGTGAAGGCGAGTTCGGGCTCGACATCCACGACTTTTCGGCGCAAGAGCTGTGGGAACGGTTCGAGCGGCTTCGCGATCATTTCGGCGTGTACGTTGACCGGCTTCAGGCGCACATCGGCGAAAATCGCCGCCGGCTGGACGCCCAGTATCAGAGCTGTTTCGAGAGGCTGTGCCGAAGTGCGGCGGGTTGAGCCGCTCGCGCGCGCGACGGCAAGATCGAGCTTGACACCCCGCCGGGGGCAATGCGCCGCGTCAGCCACGCTTTCGAGCCGCCGCAATCCTGTTGAAGCCGAGGACCGGCCTTGCCTTGCCGCCCGGCTCCTCTCACGCCTTCCAGCCAAACGCGTTGAATCGGTGCGCGCCGCTCCCGTACCCGGGAATCGCCTGATCGTCAATGCGAGTTCGGCCCAGCCCGCACGACTGCAGGACGTCGTTAACCCAGCTCTTGTCGTAATAGAGGTGCTCGAGGCCACGGTATTTCTCCTCGTACGCGGCGTCGCCGAGTGTGCCGCGGCGAAACGCAAGGGCCTGCTCCAGCCGGGCACGGTCGGGCACGTCCAGAATAGCGATGGCGCGCCGCGCCTTTGCGGCCATCTGAGCGATGACTGTGCGCGCGTAGTCGAGGGTAGGGAAATAAAGGAAGACGCCACACGAGACGACCGCGTCGTACGGGTCGTCCGGATCGATCGAGGTGGCTTCACCAACCGCGAAGCGTCCGCGCGGCATGGCCTGGCTCGCATAGGACACGAGTGCGGCCGACTGATCGATCCCGGCGACCATGCAGCCTGCTTCATACAGCTCATAAAGAAATGCGCCGGCACCGCAACCCACCTCAAAGACGCTCGCGCCCGGCTCGACCTCCAGCGCGGACGCGACCCGGTGCACGAACCCGCGCCACGCGTCATCGGTGACGCCGCAGAACCCCGTATCCATGCCGTCGGCTGCCATCAGCTGCGTGAGCGTCGATGCCAGAGATGGATCGAGCTGACGACGACCCCAGACCTCGCGCCACGTCGGGCTCACTGAAAAACCCCGGACGCCGCCACTTTGGCTGGGGCCTCGGTGAACCGTTGGTTCGTTTCCGGCTGACGGACCGCGAGCCGCAGGCGCGGTCCGAGATGCGGGAGGCGCGCCGAGACGTCATCGACGTTGAGGGTGGATCGATCGAGCAGCGCCGAGCGCATCTGCCCTGCGGGTACGACATCGGACCCATGAAACCGGACGAACAGAAAATCGCCGCTGCCGGCCGTCACCGCGCGGATGAGTCTCGGCACCCGTGGGCTCGCGACGGACTTCTCGCGATCGGCGGTCCTCTGGCGCATCGAGATCTCCAGGTCGGTCAGTGCTTCAGCAGCGACATCAGGAAGAACCGCTCGGGGCCCATCAGCTTGCAGATCGGCCGGCGCGACCCAATGGCCGACACGGTTCCGCAACCTGAGAATGGGCGAATCCTCTTGACTTTTCTCGATTTTTGCACGGATTCGGGACTTGTCAACCCTATAATTGTCAGTTGGTTGCACTCGATGCCCGATGCAGTCAGTTTCTTCAGCTTGCCGACAGGGTCCTGGCAGCCGGCTCCCGGTTCAATCCGCTGGTGATCGAGCACGCACGCAAGGTGCTACCGGAGGAGCTCGTTGACCGAGTGCAGATGCGTATCCAGCCCAAGACCCGTGAGGGCTTGGGAGACCTCCTCGAAGTAGGCGGGGTTCATCAGGATCACATGACGTGGCCGGAGCTCTTTGAGCGTGTGAGGGGCGTATACAGGCAGTCCCGACGCCGGAAGGAAGATGCCCTGGCGATGGGGATTCACATCGACCGCGCCATCGATCACCTCCGGGTGCGCCAGCGCCGACAGGAAACCAACCGTTTTCGAGTTGCCTTGCCAGACGATGAGCGGGTGAGACGGACTCTTGAGCCGGCCAAGGGTGCTTTCGCAGCGCTGCAAGGAGGAGCGGACGTCTGTCGCGAACGAGCGGTAGAGGGCTTGCTCGCTGCTCGAGTCAATCGGTCCTTGCGGACCGGGGGCCGGGTCGATCACCGCTTCGATCGACAGGTATTGGCCTTGAAACTCGCGGCCCAGCGCCAGGATGCGGAAGCCGGCGAGCTCGAATGCCCGCCGCAGGGTACTGGCCGTGAAATAGTTGCAATGCTCGTAATAGATATCCCAGAAGGCCCGCTCCGTGAACACGCGCTCCGCGTCGGGCAGGTCAAAGAGGACCACTCTGTCTGGCGCGCGCTCGGCCCACCGCCGCAGCAACGTCAGGAATCCGTGCACGTCGGGAATGTGCTCCAAAGTGTGCCGGCACACGAGCGCGTCTGCCGGCAGGTCGAGCATGCTCTCATCGAACAGGCGCGGTAGCAGCTCGATGCCCTGCGGCAGGGTACCGGGTGCACGATCGACATTGGTCAGCGGGTCGATGCCAATAGCGCGGCCGACGCCGGCGCTCATCAGGTGCTTCAGGAAATCGCCGTCGCCGCATCCGATCTCGACTACCGTCTTGTTCTCGAGGTGGTGCCGGGAGACCAGTGATTGCGCCAACGCGGCTGCATACGCGTTGAAGTGCGCCGAGGCGGCCTGAGAGCTCTCGTATCTCGCGCCGATCTCGCCGAGGAGTGGGTCGAAGCTGCGGTTGAAGGCGAAGCCACAGCGCTCACAGGCCGTCAGGTGGAGGTTTCCGCAGGCAACTTGGCGCGCCTGCGCGGCATCCTCGAAGGCCGAGCAGCAGGTGACCGGAACGCTGTCCCGGGAGTAGAAGTCGAAGAACTCCGCGCCACCGCAGAGCGGGCAGGATACGCGCGACGAGCTTTCGTACATCATATGCTGATCTCCTCGGTCGTGGAAAGCAGGGCGGCCAGGGGCAGATTGTTACTCGCTCAAGCGCATGAACCCGACGAACGCATCGCCCTCGACCAGGAGCGCGAGGTGTTCTGCGCGGTCGAGACCGATGCCCGCATTGCGCACCGCGGCCCTGCGCCGATGCTGCGCCTCGACATACCGGATCCTGGGATCGAGGTACGCCGATACGTCAGCCCGAGTATGGTCCGCGGAGCCATCGTCGATGACAAAAATCTCGATAGGTCGGCGGGTTTGCACCAAGTCCGAACCGATGCTCTCGGCGATGTCCCTCGCGCTGTTGTACGTCGGGATGATGGAGTTGCTGGGCGGGCTCATTCTTCTGCCCCATGGGCGCATTTCTTGATCCTAGGCGGGGCAGGGCCGGGACGCGCAGTGCACCACCTCTCGCTTGCACGCGGGAAGAGTAGTGGGTCGATTCATACCGTGAAGACCGAACGAAATTATTATTACACTGAATAAAAAATATTGTACAGCGTGCGCAGCAGTCCGTTGACCTTGCGTGTCCCGGAACCGGGGATCTTCAGCGACTCGAGATACTGCGCCAGGCCGGCGCTGCGATTTCCTTTCGAAATCAGTGTCGTGGCGCAGTCGATGTGCGCCTTGACGATGCGCTCGTTCAACGCCTCACGGCGAGCGCCGCCTTCGACGGCCTCGCGAAGCAGGAGCAGGGCCTTGAGCTTGTCCTGGGCAGATAGCGAGATGTCCCGGGTGACGTTCGTGCCGTGGCGCCTCACCTCGGCGAGCACCTCGGGCACGAAGCCGACGCCGCCTCTCGCGGCGACGCGCAGGAAGAACTCCAGGTCCTCGCATCGTTCCAGGCCCTCGTTCAGCCGCATCCTCGAGATCACTGAGCGGCGAAACACGGTGCACTGCATGTAGGAGGGGATCTCCCCGAAGCGCACCAGCTGGGTGAACGCATCGCCCTCGATCGTGAAGCCCGCGCCCCGGACCCGCCGGGCGCGCAGCGTCGCGAGCTCCGGGTAGAAGGAGAACTGCTCCGGCAGCACCTCGCCGGTCTCCTCGACGAAGCGCACGAAGTTCGTGAACGAGCAGGCGAGGCGCTCGTGCCGGGTGAGCAGCGCGAGCTGCCGGGCGAGCATGGTCCTGCGCCAGCGGTCGTCGGAATCGAGAAACGCGACGTATTCGCAGGTGGCGAGCGAGAGTCCCTTGTTGCGCGCCGCGGAGATGCCGCGGTGCCGCAGGGCAACGTAGTGGATCCTGGGGTCCGTGTAGCGCGAGACGATGCCGCGGGTGTTGTCGGTCGAGCCGTCATCGATGACGAGGATTTCATCGGCCGGATGGGTCTGCGCCAGCACCGAGTCGATGCTGTCGGTGATGTATCGGCCGCTGTTGTACGTCGGGATGACGACTGAAACGTCGGCGCCGGTCGGCTCCGCGGCCTTGTTCATGGCGAGCCCGGCGGCATAGTCCATCAATAGGGCATCCACTGATCCTCCCGCGGCGCATCGAGGTTGCGGCCCGGCGGGCACAATAGCCCGCGAGGCGCGCCCGCGCACCTATCGCGGATCGGCGACACGTGACAGGAGTGCGCCGGAGTGTCTGTCGGAATCCGCCGACAGGTGCTTTCGGATCGGGTCGCGGGCCGAATCGGGCCGCGATCCGGTGAAGAGAGTGAATGTCGACGGGCGGTCATTGTTTGTGTATTGTTAGTGTATGAGGTCGTACACGCGCCCGGTCGGCCCCGTCGTCGGCGCGGCGGGTTCGCGCCAGAGCGTGGGCAGGGGTGCCGGCGCCTTTGGGCGCTGAGTCAGAGCCGGCCGTCCACGTCCGCGGCCGGAAACACGTGCTTGATGTCGTAGATGACGTGGTTCTTGCGGCAGAGCTTGTGCAGCCGCGCCGCGCCGAGCTCGCGGAACTGCCTGTGCGCGACGGCGACGATCGCCGCGTCGTAGCCGTTGCGCTTCAGCGAGCGGGTGAGGCGCAGCCCGTACTCGTGCCGGCAGTCCGCCGGATCGGCCCAGGGGTCGTAGACATCGAGGTGGGCGCCGTATTTCTCGAGCTCCCGCATCACGTCGACGACCTTGGAGTTTCGGATGTCGGGGCAGTTTTCCTTGAACGTGATGCCGAGCACCAGGATGCGGGCGCCGTTCACCTGGATGCGCTTGGCCGTCATGAGCTTGACGATCTCGCCGGCGACGTACAGCGGCATGGCGTCGTTCAAGCGGCGGCCGGCGAGGATCATCTCCGGGTGGTAGCCGATCTCCTGGGCCTTGTGCGTCAGGTAGTAGGGGTCGACGCCGATGCAGTGGCCGCCGACCAGTCCGGGCCGAAACGGCAGGAAGTTCCATTTGGAGCCGGCCGCCTGCAGCACTTCCTCCGTATCGACGCCGAGCCGGGCGAAGATGAGGGCGAGCTCGTTGAGCAGGGCGATATTGAGGTCACGCTGGGGGTTTTCGATGACCTTGGCGGCCTCGGCCACCGTGATGCTGGAGGCCTTGTGGGTGACGGCGGGGATTG
>OFHJ01000369.1_pt1 | contig 17730 bp, 14 predicted proteins | sample 1522001 | NCBI WGS metagenome assembly OFHJ01 (sample SAMEA2464838, study PRJEB22497) | soil metagenome | biome: Grassland; feature: Farmland; material: Clay | place: Australia | collected 2013-02-01 | depth 1.2 m | reverse complement strand
GCTCCGTGGGTGCCATCAGGGCGGCCTGCAGGCCGCTGCCGGCCGCCCGGGCCGCCGCGAGCGCCGCCACCACCGTCTTGCCGCAGCCGACGTCGCCCTGCACCAGGCGCACCATCGGCCGCTCGGCGCGCAGGTCGGCCTCCACTTCAGCGAGTGCGCGCGCCTGCGCCCCGGTGAGACGGAACGGCAGCGAGGCGAGCAGCCGCGCGCTCAGCCCCTCGGCATCCTCCAGTGCCCAGGCCGGGTCGGTGCGCGTCGCGCGCTTCAGCAGGCGCAGATTCGCCTGGTGAGCCAGGAGTTCCTCGAAGGCCAGGCGCCGCTGCGCGGGGTGGCGCCGGGCACTGAGCTGCGCGAGCTGGGCGTGCTTCGGGGGCCGGTGCACGTAGTGCAGCGCCTCGCGCAGCGGCGGCAAGTGCAGATCGTCCAACAGCTCGCGGGGCAGCCAATCGTGTACGCCGGCGCTGTCGAGCTCGCGCAGTGCCTGCGCGATCAGCATGCGCAAGCGCCCCTGGGTCACTCCCTCGGTCAGGGGATACAGCGGTGTCAGCGTATCCTCCACGGCCTCGGAACGCTCGGTGACCCGTCGGTACTCCGGGTGAACCATTTCCAGGCCGTGCGGGCCGCGGCGCACTTCCCCGAAGACGCGCAGCCGGGTGCCGCGCGCGAGACCCTCCTGTTGGCTGGCCGAGAAGTGAAAGAACCGCAGCGTCAGGAATCCCGAACCGTCGGAAAGCCGTGTCAGCAGCTGGCGGCGGCGGCGGAACACCACCTCGGTCAGCTGCACCTCGCCCTCGACGAGCGTGCGTACGCCGGGGAACAGCTCCCCGATGCGCCGGCACTCGGTGCGGTCGTCGTAGTCGACCGGCAGAATGAACAGCAGGTCCTGCACCTGCTCGACACCCAGGCGGCGCAGCCGTTCGGCCAGCGCCGTCCCGACGCCGCGCAGCGCCGTTACCGGACGCTGTTCCTTCGCGCCGCGTTTGCGGGCCGCTTCAGCCAAGGTGCAGGATGCACTCCGCCTCGACTCGCGCACCACGGGGCAACTGCGCCACACCGACCGCGGCGCGCGCCGGGTACGGCTGTGGAAAGTATTGCGCCATGATCTCGTTCACCTTGGCGAAGTGCGCCAGGTCGGTCAGGTAGATGTTGACCTTGACCGCATGCGCCAGGGAGCCGCCGGCCGCCTCGGCAACCGCCTTGAGGTTCTCAAACACGCGGCGGATTTCCGCCTCGATCCCGCCCGTGACCATTTCCTTGGTGGCCGGGTCGAGCGGAATCTGGCCCGAGACATACACCGTGTCCCCGGCGCGCACCGCCTGCGAGTACGTGCCGATCGCCGCCGGCGCCTTGTCGGTCTGAATGATGCTGCGAGTCATGTCCGTCCTCATGCTGTGTGGGAATTCGAATCCGTCTCCTCGAGCTCGTCGCTGTCGACGCGCCCGCCGCGGCCATGCGATGCGATGGTACGGCTGACTCGCGTGACGTCCGGCATGCGGCGAATCACGCGCATCACGTGCGCAAGCTGCCTGCGGTCACGGACTTTCAGTTCGAACGTGAGCGTCGAGGCATCGCCTTCCTGTTCCTCGATCGAGACGTGATGAATGTTGGTATCAGCACTGGCGATGGCGGCCGCCACGCGCGCGAGCACCCCGGTGCGATTGACGACGTCGACGCGGATCTCGGAGCTGAACAGCCGCTCCGGCGCGGGCTGCCAGCTCACCGGCAACCACTTTTCCGGGTGCTTGCGATAATCCTCGACATTCACACAGCGGTCGCGGTGAATGACCAGGCCGCGCCCGGCGGAGAGGAATGCGAACACCGGGTCGTTGGGCAACGGGAAACAGCAGCGTGCGTAGGTCACGAGCAGCCCCTCGGTACCGGCGATGGCAAGCGGTGCCGGTAACTGGGTGCCGTCCTCGGGCGCGCCCACCGGTAGCAGCCGGCGCGCCACGAGCGGCGCGAGGCGCTCCCCGAGACCGATCCGCTCGTACAGTTCGTCCATGTCCTTCATGCCGAATTCCCCGAGCATCACGGCACGGGCCTCGGGCGAGACGTTCTCGAGCAAGAGATGAAACTCCGCCAGCGCCTGCGCCAGCAGCCGCTGGCCGAGCGCGATTGCCTCGGTGCGCCGCAGGCTCTTCAGGTAGTGGCGGATGGCACTGCGCGCCTTGGCGGTGACCACGAACCCCACCCACGCGGGATTCGGTACCGCGCCCTTGGCGGTGACGATCTCGACGGTCTGGCCGTTGCGCAACACGGTGCGCAGCGGCGTGAGGCGCCGATCGACTTTCGCAGCCACGCAGCGGTTGCCGACGTCGGTATGCACCGCGTAGGCAAAATCGACCACCGTGGCACCGGTCGGCAGGCGCAGGATCTTGCCCTTGGGCGTAAAGACGTACACCTTGTCGGGGTAGAGGTCGACCTTGACGCTCTCGAGAAACTCCTCCGAGCTGCCGTCCTCCTGGAGCTCGACGAGCTCCGAGAGCCATTCCCGCGCGCGCGCCTGCTGCATCGTGCTCACGTCTTCGCCACTCTTGTATTTCCAGTGCGCGGCGATGCCCGACTCGGCCACCCGGTGCATGTCCTCGGTGCGGATCTGCACTTCGATCGGAACGGCGTTCGGGCCAAACAGGGTGGTGTGCAGCGACTGGTAGCCGTTGACGCGCGGTATGGCGATGTAGTCCTTGAACCGCCCCGGCATGGGCTTGAATACCGAGTGCACCACGCCGATCACCCGGTAACAGGTATCGAGCTCATCGACGATGATGCGCAGGCCGTAGACATCGACGATCTCGGCGAGCGAGGCGCGCTTGCGCAACATCTTGCGATAGATGCTGTAGAGGTGTTTCTCGCGCATCTCGACCTGTGCCGGGATACCGTGCTTCTTCAGCGCCGCCGAGAGCTGCTGCTCGATCTTCTTCAGGAACTCCTTCTGGTTGCCACGGGCTTTGCGCAGCGCGCGCTCCAACACCCGGTAGCGTCGCGGGTACAGTGCACGGAATCCCAGCTCTTCGAGCTCGAGCTTGAGGTTGTACAGGCCGAGCCGTTCGGCGATCGGCGCGTAGATCTCGAGCGTCTCGCGGGCGATCGCCCGTCGACGGTGCGGCGGCATGGCCTGGATCGTACGCATGTTATGCGTGCGATCGGCGAGCTTGACCAGGATGACGCGCAGGTCGCGCACCATCGCGAGCAGCATCTTGCGGAACGACTCCGCCTGCGCCTCCTCGCGGTTCTTGAACTGGATCGCATCGAGCTTGGTCACCCCGTCGACCAGTTCGGCGACGTCGGCGCCGAAGCGCTCGGCGAGCTGGTCCTTCGGGGTCGGGGTGTCCTCGATGACGTCGTGCAGGATCGCCGCCACCAGCGTGTCGGCATCGAGTCTCAGGTCCGCGAGTATGGCCGCGGTCGCCACGGGGTGGGCGATGTACGGCTCGCCGGAGAGACGCTTCTGCCCCTGGTGGGCCGAGGCGCCGAATTCCGCGGCGGCGCGCACCCGGGCCACCTGGTCCGGCGGCAGGTAGCTGCCCACGGTGGCCAGCAGCTCCTTCAGCCCCGGGGTGCGCCTTCCGCCCGGAAGCAGCCCGAGAAGGGAAGACGCGTAGTCCATGGTGCTCAGCGTCCGGTCGCGGGCCCGCGACGGACCGCCCGCGGCCGACTGACGGAGTGGATCCCGGAGGAACCCGCAGCCGGGTGCCCCGCGGCCGAGTCGGCCGAACGGTGTCTCACATCTCCTCCACGCGCATTATGCCCACGAGGCGACCGGGACGATCGCCGAACTGGAAATGTACACAGCCAGGAGGGCCGGATCCAGCGCCGCCGGGCGCTGCATCGCGCGGGGCGGAAATTCCGGGCGGCTATTCGCCGAGGCCGAACTGCGGCGCGCGGAATGCGGACTGCATGTCGAGCTCGGGCACATCGGGAGCGGCCGCTTCCGCCGGCTCCGGTTCACGCAGCATCTCGGCGGTGACGTTGCCCGCGGCGATTTCACGCAGCGCGACGACCGTCGGCTTGTCGTTCTCGACCGGCACGGTCGGCTCGGCGCCGTTGGCCAGGCGACGCGCACGCTGCGCCGCCAGAATCACCAGCTGGAAAAGGTTATCGACGTTCTGCAGACAGTCTTCGACGGTGATACGGGCCATGGCGATTGTTCAGTACTGACAATAGGTTAACGGGCGCAGCGGGCGCCCGAGCGGGCCCTACTATACGGCAAGTTCGCCCATTCAGGCCAGCAACTGCTGCAGCAGCCTCGCCAGGCCCGCCCGGCAGGCGGCCAGCGGCTCACCCCGTCCCTCGATGACGTGCACGAGGTCTTCGACCGCTTGCTCGAATTGATCGTTGACCACGACGTAATCGAACTCGTTCCAGTGGGTCATGTCACCGACCGCCTCGCGCAGCCGGCGGGCGATCACCTCGGCGGAATCGGTGGCCCGGCCGCGCAGGCGCTGCTCCAGCGCCGGGCGGGAGGGCGGCAGCACGAAGATGCTCTCGCACCCGGGCATGGCCCGGCGCACCTGGCGGGCGCCCTGCCAGTCGATCTCCAGGACCACGTCGCCGCCGGCGGCAAGCCGCGCCTCGACCGGCGCGCGCGCCGTGCCGTAGTAATTGCCGAACACCTGCGCGTGCTCCAGGAATGCCCCCTCGGCGACCATGCGCTCGAACTGCGCGATGGTGACGAAGTGGTACTCGCGCCCGTCGGTCTCGGTGGCCCGCTGCGGCCGCGTGGTGTGTGAAACCGACATGCACAGTCCAGGCTTGCGCTCGAGCAACGCACGCACCAGCGAGGTCTTGCCGGCGCCGGAGGGCGCTGCGAGCACGAACAGGCGCCCGGCCGTCCCACGCGCCGCGGCACCGTGGAACTCGCCGGCACGCGCCGCCAGCGCGCGCAGCGCCTGGCCGCGGTGGCTGAGTGCATTTTTTTCCGCCGGATCCAGTTCCGCGGCCGTGCGCATCGAACCGTCCGGCAGGAACACCGGGTCGTAGCCGAAGCCTCCCGTGCCGCGCGGCGCACGCAGGATCGTCCCCGCCCAGGACCCTTCGGCGATCAGCGGGTCAGGATCGTCTGCGGCGCGCACCAGCGCGATCACGCAGCGGTAGCGCGCCGAGCGTGCAGCCTCGGGCACGCCCTGCAGTTCAGCGAGGAGTTTCTGCAGATTGTCCGCATCGCTCGCGTGTTCCCCGGCGTAGCGGGCCGAGTACACGCCCGGGCGCCCCTGCAGGGCGTCGACTTCGATCCCCGAGTCATCCGCGAGCGCCGCCAAGCCCGTCAGCCGCGCCGCGTGGCGCGCCTTCAGCAACGCATTGTCGCGGAAGGTCGTGCCGGTCTCGGGTGGGGTTTCGATGCCGAACGCGGACTGCGGCAGCATGCGCAGGCCGTGAGGCGCGAGCAGCTCGCCCAGCTCGCGCAGCTTGCCGGGATTGCCGCTGGCGAGGACGATCTTCACGCCTCGATCGCCTGCAGCTGCAACGGAAGAATCCGCTCGACGCCGCCGGCGGCGAGCGCCAGCATTGCATCGAGTTCGTGGCGGCGGAACGCGTGACCCTCCGCCGTACCCTGCACCTCGATGAACGCGCCGCCGTCGTTCATCACCACGTTCATGTCGACCTCGGCCCGCGAATCCTCCGCATAATCCAGGTCGAGCACCGCAGTGCCGTCGACGATACCGACCGACACGGCCGCCACCTGTCCGTGCAGCGGGGTGCGCGAGAGCAGCCGGCGGCGCTCCAGTCCGCGGCAGGCCTGCGCCAGGGCCACGTAACCGCCGGCAATCGAGGCCGTGCGCGTTCCGCCGTCCGCCTGCAGAACGTCGCAGTCGATCGTGATGGTGCGTTCGCCGAGGGCCTTCAGATCGACCACCGCGCGCAGCGAGCGGCCGATCAGGCGCTGGATCTCCAGCGTACGGCCGCTTTGCTTACCGCGCGCCGCCTCGCGTGCCGAACGCGTATGCGTCGAGCGCGGCAACATGCCGTACTCGGCGGTCACCCACCCCTGTCCCTTGCCGCGCAGGAACGCCGGGACCGACTCCTCGACGCTGGCGGTGCACAACACCTGGGTATCGCCGAACGCCACCAGCACGGCCCCTTCGGCATGTTTGGCAAAACGGCCCGTGAAACTCACCGGGCGCATCTGGTCGGCCGTGCGGCCGCTGTGTCGGGTCATCGCCGTCAACTCGCTTCTAGTGTTCGCCAAGCCACCGCAACGCGGCGGCCGATGTATTGTCGCTGCCGGCGCCGGCACGGCGCACCGCGCGTCGCGCCAGGTCGAGCACCGTGTCGCGCAGCGGCGTGGCGATCGCGCCGAGTTCTGCGGCCAGTTCCTCGTCCTTCAGCGGCCCCCACAACCCGTCGCTGCACACCAGCAGCGCGTCGCCGGCCTCGAGCGGCAGGCGACGCGTGAGCGCCATGTCCGGCAGGACCGGCCCGCCGCCGAGGCAACACTCCACGTAGTTGCGCATCGGGTGCGCCTGCGCCTGCTCGGCGGTGATCAGCCCCTCGCGCAGCAGGCCTTCGACGTGACTGTGATCGCGGCTGCGGCCCACGAGCTTCCCGCCGCGCACGTGGTAGATGCGGCTGTCGCCGATGTGCGCCCACCACGAGGCACCCTGCTGCACCAGGCACAATGCACACGTGGCACGGGGACGCTGGTCGACGGGCGCCTGCGCCCCGAGCTTCACCACCGCCTCATGCGCCCGTCCGAGCGTCAGGTGCAGGAAGCCCAGCGGATCAAACAGCGGCTGGGCCACCTTACGGAATGCCTCGAGAACGGTGTGCCGGGTGATTTCCGCCGCGCGCGCGCCGTCGGCATACCCGCCCATTCCGTCAGCTACCAGCAACAGCGCCGCATGCTCGCTCACCGCGACCGCGACCCGGTCCTGATTCTCCCCGCGTCCGCCCAGCAGGGTGACGTCGGCATACTCGATCCGCAAATGACGCCCGTATATCTGTTAAAGTTCGGGGCCCGCTTTATATCACCTCGCGCCACCCGGAGCGTAGCGTTTCCACGTGATTTCCAGCATGACAGGCTTCGCACGCCGCGAGAGCTCCGGCCCCTGGGGCAGCCTCGTGTGCGAACTGCGCAGCGTCAATCACCGCTTTCTCGAAACCGGCTTCCGGTTGCCGGAGGAACTGCGCTCGGCGGAGGGTGACCTGCGTCAGCGCCTCTCGCGCCAGGTGCGCCGCGGCAAGGTGGACTGCACCGTCACCTACCGTGCGGCGCAGGCGGCTGCCACGAGCCTGGAGGTCGACGCAGCCGCCCTGGAGCGGCTCACCGCCCGACTCGATGAGCTCCAGCGCGTCATTCCCGTCGGCACGGTGAACCTGCTCGAGGTGCTGCGCTGGCCGGGTGTGCTGAAGGAGCAGAGTGTCGGCGGCGAGGCGCTCCTCGCGGCGGCACGCGAAATCTTCGAGGCGGCGGTGCAGGACCTGTGCGCCGCCCGGGCGCGCGAGGGCGCCAAGCTGCGCGAGGTGCTCGAACAGCGCTGCGAGGGCCTGCAGGCCCTGGTTGTCCAGGTCCAGGCGAGGCTGCCGGAGGTGCAGGCCCGCCTGACCACCCGGGTGCAGGAGCGGATCAAGGAACTCGCCTCGGCGGCCGACCCGGAACGGCTCGAACAGGAAATCGCCCTGCTGCTGCAGCGGCTCGACGTCGACGAGGAACTCGAACGCCTGAGCGGCCACATCAGCGAGGTCCGCCGGGTACTCGGGGGCAACGAACCGGCCGGGCGGCGACTGGATTTCCTGATGCAGGAACTGAACCGCGAGGCGAACACGCTCTCTTCGAAATCGCAGGACCTGGAGACCACGCGCACCGCGGTCGACATGAAGGTGCTGATCGAGCAGATGCGCGAGCAGGTGCAGAACGCCGAATAGCGTTCAGGGGCATCGAGGGGCGTCCATCGCCGTCCGGAATACCCTGTATTTCCAGTGCTTTTGGCCATAAATAGCCACTTCCACCCAACCTTACATCGGCCATTCTGTAGCTAGCCGGGTCGCTGAACTGTAGCTAACCCCGGTAGCTACTATTCGACGAACAAGGTGGCTTGCGACGCACTGGAAGCACTCCGCAAACCACCCAGATCGAGACCCCCCGCATCGAATCCTTGCGATGGGGGGAGGCTGAATGGAGCGCGCGAAACTCACCACGCTCGCCGTCGATCGGGCGCACCGATCCGGCACGCCGCTGCTGCTCAGCGACGGCGATGGGCTGTACCTGCGTAAGCAGACCCGCAACGGTGCCTCCTGGACGCTGCGCTACCACTTCGGCGGCCGCGAGCACTGGCTGACCCTGGGGCACTACCCCGATATGTCGCTCGCCCAGGCGCGCATCGAGGCACGGGAGGCGCGCGTACTGCTCGACAAGCAGCAGGATCCCTTGACCGTACGCCGCGCCACCCAGGCCGCGCAGCGCCAGCGCGGCTCGTTTCGCGAGCTGTGCGAGGAGTGGTACCGGAACGAGATCATCGGCCGGGGGATCAAGCATCCGAGCGTTCCGCGCCGGCATCTCGACAAATACCTGCTGCCCAAACTCGGCCGCACGGCAGCGGCAGACGTCACCGCTGCGGACATCGCCCGCGTGATCGACGACCTCAAGGTGCGTGCCCCCACGGCAGTGAATGACCTCCTGCGCTTCACCCGGCGCATCTTTGCCTTCGGCGTCCGTCGGCGGATCGTGCCCGCCAATCCCGCCGCCGATTTCTCACCCCGCCTCGATGGTGGCGGCACCGAGCGGCCCCGTAGCCGCGCGCTGAGCCTCGACGAACTGGCTCAGCTGTTCGCGAAAGTCCGCGAGACGCCGAGCTTCGGCACTGCGAACGCAGTCGCGCTCAAGCTGCTTCTCGCGCTCTGCGTGCGCAAAGGTGAACTGCTGGGCGCCCGGTGGGAGGAATTTGATCTCGACGGCAGGACAACCCAGGGCGCGGTCTGGCATCTGCCCGCCTCCCGCACCAAGACCGGATCGGCGCTCGACATCCCGCTGGTTCCCGAAGTGGTCGGTTGGCTGCGTGCGCTGAAAGCTCAGGACGCCGGCGGGGAGTACCTGTTCCCCAAGCGTCGGCGCCATCGCCGCGAGCGCGTTCCGCATGTGGGGCTCGACACACTCAACGTGGCCCTGCAGCGCGTGAAGCACGGACTGCCGCCCTTCACCCTCACGATCTTCGGCGCACCGCACGGACCCAGCTGGCCGCACTCGGGGTCCAGCGCGAAGTCGCCGAGCGCTGCCTGGGACACCAGCTGCGCGGAGTCGAAGGGACCTATGACCGGCACGATTACTTCAGGGAGCGGCGCGCGGCGCTCGAGCAGTGGACCGCTCTGCTGATCGAGGCCGAGCGAGGAGAGAGCAAGATTACCTCGATAAGCCGTGCTCGGGACGCCCGGATTTCGCATCCAGTGCGCATCAGTCAATTGGGCCGCTCATGATCCGAGCAGCCATTGCCACTTCCGAGCACATCGCGCGCAGCGGGTGAGAATTCGGCAGATGTCGGCGGCGTGCCGGCACGAACCCAAAACAACGGCCACCACATTTGAGCATTCGACCTCGTCCGGACCTACGAAGACATGCTTGGATGGCAACGTTGGCCTCTAATCTGGGCAATCAGATCGACAAGTCGCGACACTTCTGGTCCCTGAAACAATATCTGTTGTTTTCGTTCAGGCACGGATCGCGGCGGAGCAAAGATTGCAGTAGTCGCACTTATTGCAGGACTTCTTTGCGGGAGCGGGCACTAGGTTGTTCGCGCGCAGCGCCTGTGCCGCAGCGCGCACGTCGCGCTTCACGTCGTCCATGAACTCATCGCCCACGGGGCGGCGCTTCTGCTTTTGGTCGTCGAGTTGATAGATTTCCACGTAGTCAGCCCGCCGACCGGTGAGTTCCTGGTAGCCCAGCGCGTAGATATGCAGCTGGGTCTCCGTGATGTCGTCCGACTGGGCGCGGTCGGTGGATTTCAGGTCCACGATTGTGGTCTCGCCGGTATCTAGACGCCGCACCAGGTCGATCCGACCGACCACCGAGACTCCGTCACCCAGAGCGATCTCAATCGCCTTCTCGGAGAACTCCACCTTGCTGAACTCGCGCTGGTTCTTGCGAATGTAGGCATCGATCACCCGCCTAGCAGCAGCGGCGAGCTTCTCCCGCAGGGCCGGATAGGCGTACGGCGCGCGCAAGTGGCGCTCCACCAATGCAGCAGCCTCGGATGGGTCGATTGGTTCACCCCGCAGCGCGCGGCCGTGGACCTCCGCAAGCGTGTCGTGCAGTGACTTGCCGTAGCCCAGTGCCTCGGCCAGCGGCGCGTTGAAGCCGTAGAGGATGCGTAGCTTGAACTGGTAGGGACACTCCAGGAAGTACTTCATGTCCGAAAAAGACAGTGCCACGTTCGCCACCGAAGCCCTGGGACGGGGCGGGAGGCGATTGCGCGCGGCGTAGTCCCGGAGCTTGCGCTTGACGTACTTCGACTCGCGCACTTCGTCGAAGAAGTCTGAGGGCAACTGGGCATGGCTGTTGCCTTCAGTGGGCGCCCACGTCATGTGCAGAAATTTCTGCGCCCGGGTGACTGCCACGTAGAACAGTCGGCGTTCATCCGCCTCGCCGCCCTTGTAGCGGGCGGCATTCTCGAAAGCACCTGCCGGAATCAAGTGCCAAGGCGTGCGGCCGCCGCCACCTTTCGATGGGAAGCGGTTGCGGACCAGCTGGGGGATGAACACCGCCGGCCATTGTAGGCCCTTGGCCTGGTGGACCGTCATGATGCGCACCGCGTCCGGACTCGCGTAGGCGTTGTCCTGCCATCCTTCCGGGTAGGCCTTCGCGGCGTGGTGTTCCAAGAAGCCGGAGAAGCTCTTGTACTTCTCCACCGGTTCGGATCGGAAGTGGATGCTCTCAAAGTCCGAGATCGCCTGGCTGAACTTGCCGAGGTTATAGAAGACCACTTCGCCGCGCCCATTGGGAACGCGTTCTTCGCGCAGTTCGGCGTTCTCGAGAAAGGCCATGAACTGGCGTTGCAGGTTGTACACCTGGAACTGGCCGAGATCGGCCTTCTTCATGTTGTTCCGCGCCCGGGCCGCTTCCGCTATAGCAGAGGACAGCTTGGACTTCGCGATCCCAAGGTCGGCTCGTTCCCAGGCGTCCCGCACCATATTCTCGTCGACCTTGTTGGCGAGGAAGTAGAACAGCTGGCGAGCGGCCTCGACCTCCGGCTGCTCAAACAGATTGTCCATGCCGGTGATGATGTATTTCACGCCGGCTTTCCTGAGCGCCGCCGTGATGACGTCGCCATCGCGGCGCACTGAGCGCAGCAGAATGGCCATATCCGACCACGCGATACCGCGTTGCGTATCACCCTCGCGCACCGCGACGCCATACAGATCCCGGCAGGTGCGCGCGATGTAGTCGGCTTCCTCTTCCGGCGAGTCGAATCCGAGCGCGACGATGTCTCCTTCCTCGTAGGCCTGTGCGTCGGTCGACTTCATCTCCTTGTCGAGGCGCGGCTTCACCCTACGGACGAAATCGCGGGCGACCGCCACGATGCCCTCGCTCGAGCGAAAATTTTCCTCCAGACGCACCGGGGTAACCGGCTGATAACGCTGCTCGAAGCCCAAGATGCCCTGCACATCGCTGCCACGCCACTGATAGATGGTCTGGTCATCGTCACCGACTACGCAGATGTCCGCCCCCAGCGCATGCAGTTCCTCTGCTACCGCCTCCTGCACGGGGTTCACGTCCTGATACTCGTCCACAATAACGTGCCGGATACGGGCGGCGAGACGCTGGCGCAGCCCCTCGTTGACCTGCAACTCGCGGACCGCCTCGGCTAGGATGCCGGAGTAGTCCAGATATCCCCTGTCGTGGAGAAGACACTCATAGTTGACGCGGTTGTTGGCGACCGAGTTTCCCGAGAGAAGCTCGGGATCAATGACTTCATCCTCGCGCAGGATGGCAAGCGCCGAAATGTAGGTCCGGGTATCGACGTAGCGCTTCAGGGGCACGCCCTTAAGAGTCGTGCTCTGCGTCAAACCGGAAGACTTCGAATGCCGGTCTACGAACAGTGACAGCTGAACCTCGTTCAGCACCTCGAATTTCAGGTATTCGGCCACTTCGGTCTTGAGCAGCTCGAGGCAAAAGCCGTGGATCGTGCCCACGTAGAGGTCGGCGAGGCCAATGGTGTTGCCAAGCTGCTCCTGGCATCGCTTGTGGATGCGCTCCTTAAGCTCTGCCGACGCCTTCTCTGTAAAGGTGAATGCGACGATGTTTTCGGGAGCACAACCCGCACCGCCGTCCGTCACGGGTCGCAGCAGGTTCACAACCCGCTGCGCAACGACCTCAGTCTTCCCGGAACCAGCACAAGCGATTAGCTGCAGATTACCGCGAGTGTGCGCGATTGCGTCGCACTGGCGCGGCGTAAATCCCTGCTGGACCTTGCGCCGTTTCATGTCCATTTAATTATGTTGGCACCAGATCCTGGCGGATCCCGTGACCCACTACGCTGAATCCTGAAATGTACCGCCATGGAGGCATCTAATGTGTGATCGGCGCACGGTCGCTGTCCGCTGAGATGCGGGTCGGTCCCGGATCGCGGGACGCATTCAAGAAATTGGCGTCGTTTCCGCGACCACCACCCACTTCTGGACGGTTACCCATGTCGCAGCAATCGTCGAACTCGCCGCACGGTCCGAGCTCCGACTCCATAGCGGCGACCGAGACCCGCAGCGCGTCGTGATAATGGCGGCGTCGACGTCCGAGTCGGCCCCAATTCGGGACCACCATACCGGTCTCAATCTCATGGGCATGGGAGTCCACTCAGTCCACCACCCATCCGGGGAATATGCAGGCTCACCAGCGTCCAATCGTCGGGGTCGAGAACCCGTCGCCAGCTGAGGGGCTATCTCCATCAGCTCGATGCGTAATGCCGCGGATTCTGATTTCGACGACTTGGTCACGATGGGCTTCGTTCAGCTCGTGCGCACTGCAGCGGCCGTCCAGGGGTGACCCAGGAGTCCCGAATGCCGCTGGCCGCCGGGGCACGGTTGTATGACAAGAGCAGCCGCGAACCTATCCTGCATGCGCTCTCGTCTGCACCTAAATATCACGCAGCGTGATCGTCGGATAGATCGCGCGGCAGCGGCTCGCTACCCCGGCATTCACCAAGTTCTCAGCCGCTGCGCTTGCCCCTCGAGACGCCGCGGGCCATCCGCAGCACGTTCTCGCGATGAAATTCGAGAAACCGCCGCTGCCCTTCTGAAAAGACACCGACATTGATCTGAGCGTCGGGATCGATTCCCATCCGCCTGAGCGAGAGCGGGTCCGCCACCGGGGACACGATGATCTGTCCGGCGTTCTCAAAGGAAATAAACCCCTTGTCGAACAGATGATCTACCGTCGGGGTCAGGAGCAAGCCGTTTTCGCCATCGAGCCTCTCCTCATTGCTGCTGTCGCGCCAGGGCTGAATGTGGCTCGCAATCAGGTGCTCCATGCGCTCCACGCGGGTGATGCGGCAGGCGCGCTCGATCGAGCGCACGTTGTCCCGGAAGATCCCCTGGCCGCGGCGTGCCTGGACGAGCGCAGTTCGTTCCGTTTGCGGGATCGCCGCGTCGCTGTCAATGCTCACCTCGACCCGCCGCTCCCATTCCTCGATATCCCGCTCCGGCGCCGGCGAGTCACGTTCGACCCTGCTCACTTCCCGCCCGGCGTCGGCCACCTGACGGGCCTCAGCACCGATCAACATCAACAGCGTCGAGGCGAGTGCCTCGCTGATCTCCGTCAAATAGACGCTCTGCAGACCATTGCCTTGCGGGGTCAGCGGCGCGTATTTAATCGCCAGATCAGGCCGCAGCTGGCTGATGTGAGCCTTGGGACGGATTGCATGGGCGAGCCGCTGCCAGCGCACCCCGACCCGCCAGCCAATCTGGTTCCAATTGGCACCGGCCGTGCCAAATTCCTCCGGCTTCGGGCTCTCTCGACAGTAGCCGCTGACGATGCCGAGCGCGGCAATGCGGGTATCGCAGAACGAGAAGACGAGGTCGCCGGGCGAGACCTCACGCATGAATTCGTAGAAAGGATTGCGGTGGTGGTTTTTGTTGCGCTTGGGCGACCAAAGGTAACCGCCCTCCATCTCCTGGCGGAAGGTTTGGTTCTGGTTGACCCACCAGTAGCGCATCAGCTGCTGTCGGAGTCCGGTTCAACGCCGTAGGGCGCGGCGGGTTCAGCGACTTTGAGTGGGTTCTCCGCAATTCTCGAACTGTAAATCAACCTACTCCGTACAAAGTCCTCCAGCGCCTTGTCTGTGAAGTACACATAGCATCCCTTCATGCCGCGCGTCATCAGCGTTCGATATGTGTTCTTGACGATCAGTGTGGCTCTTCGCTCTGCCTCAGCCGGATTGGCCTTCAGTAAGCTCTTATATCCGCTCAGCGACTTATCCTGTGAAGATCGCATCCCGGGCTGCGCGACCACGCGGCCATCTCGGAAAACGAGATCCGGCCCGACGATCACCCCGATGTAATCGACCTCCAGGCCCTGGCAGGTGTGGATGCAACCGATCTCGTTCACCGACTCCGGGGCAACCATCCACAGGCCACCGTCCTTTGTCAGATTCCATCGCATCGCAAAGGCGTGCTCCGGAATTTCAACGTCCTGGATCGCGGGATTCTTGCGGCTTCGCCAGTCCCAGCAGTAACCCGCCACCATCCGGGCCTTGTTGCGACTCTTGTTGCGCTCCACGATCTCGCGACGCAAGTCCTCGGGAGATCCATAGATGCGGAAGTCGAACTCCCCGACGGCCAGCGTCTCGTTGGCTGTCGGTCGGATGCCCAGAGTGTCGTCCAGCCAGGCCAGATACCCGTCGGAACCGTTGCACCTGAACTGCGAGGCCAGTTGCAGCGTGGTGACCGTCGCGCCCGCTTGGCGCGCGAAGCGCTCTATCTCGACTCTCTCGCCTATATCTTTGAACGTCACCCGCTGGTCTTCGTCGAGAAAGAAAATCGAGCACTTGGCGGAGCCGATGAGTTCTTGAATCTGATTGTTGCCGAGGTTGGCGTAGAGCCCGGATTTCTCATTGAGTCGGTGTGCCTCATCCACGATCAGCGCATCGAATACATTTGCGTGAGTTTCCGTAAAAGACCCCGATCCGGAAAACAGGTTTGAGATTTGGGATTTTCGATGCGTGCCGACCAGCACGCTCTCGAATACCGCGCGTGGAGCGGCGTTCTTGGTGACGTATTTCGCCACGAGGCGCCGCCCCGTCAGAGCCACCAGCAGATTGATTGCGACCACCGACTTCCCAGTGCCGGGCCCGCCTTCGACGATCACGACCTGCTTCGATTGAGCGGTGGCCTGTATCGCCACGGACAATGCCGATTCATACACGACCTTCTGGTCGTCCACTAGAATGAATTCGGGTTTGCCTGCCAGCATTCCCCTGAGACTCTCGACCAGCCCTTTCGAAGGCCGAATCCGACCGTTGTCAATGCGGTACAGCAACGACCGACGATCTCCGTACCGGACGTGGTGCTTCAAGAATTCCCGGAGCCTTGCCCGTTCCCGCTCGCCCTTCAGGAAGATCGGTGCGAGAGACACGTAATGCGCGTAAAAGGAATCCGTCAGCACCCCGTCATCCGTGTAGTTGTGCAGATACGCACACGGGTGAAGTTCTATGCCTCCCTCATATACGGTCTCGTTGAAGTTTTTGAGCAGTGACGCGTACGACCACGCCTGATAAGACGGATGACTGACTTCGGCTTGTCCTCGTGCGAAGCGCGTGCTGACAATACCGTCCCTGTCCGTCTTCCGAGCTCTCTCCCACTGCTTCAGCTCGATGATGATCAGCTGTTCGACGTTCTCGCCGCTTGCTCCGGTAATGATGATATCGATCCGCTTCGAGGTTTGCGGAATGCCATATTCGATGGCAACCCCACAGCCTCCGGGAATTGTCTCGTCATGAAGGACCTTGGCCACAGCGACGAGCGACTCCTTCCATGATCGCACCTCCGAACGAGCCACGGCTCTACCGGTGCGCGCCCTGAAGTCCCGCAGCACCAGATCCTCGATGTCCCTGCTGAACACGTCGTGGAGAAATCCCGTTTTATTATTTTGGTAAACGATCATGCCGTCAGAGTTCCGTGTATTTCTTGCTGGTTCCCCGCGCTTTATGCACCGGGTACTTCTTAGCGTTGACCGCGATCTTGTCCACGGCCGCGGACGCCAGGTCTATGTCGAGCTTGTCGGCCAGTCGGATCAGGTAGAGCAGCACATCCGCAAGCTCCTCTCGAATCTCGGCCCGCTTGCCGGGCGGCAACGCGGCCGACTCCTGATCCGGCATCCACTGGAAGTGCTCGAGCAGCTCAGACGCCTCCACGCTGAGGGCAATCGCCAGATTCTTGGGGAAATGGAACTGGTCCCAGTCGCGCTGCGCGGCAAACTGGCGCAAAGCACGGCGCAGCGCGTTAAGAGAGTCCGGAGCATTGCTCAGTGGCGCTCGCTTCGAATTCCTCGCCTGTCCGCGTGCCATGTCGATCCTCCAACGTCAGCGTGCCAGCCATTGAGCGGCCGGCCGGCTGAGGAATTCTTCGACCGCGATGCCGTCGCCGCCGACGATCAGTGTACGCCTCACCTTGAGCGGCGCCGCGAAGGTCTCAGCTCCGGGGCGGCGACTGCACTTGTCCGGGGCTGTTCGTATCTTTAAGGACTTGGCCCGGTTGCCCGCACGCCGGTTCGAACAGGCGGCGCAGCGCTGCGCCGGGGTGCCCACCAAAGTAGGGGTAATCAGCACGCGTGAGAAGGCCTCGCGCATCTCAGCGTAGGACCGGCGCGGGAGGCACGGCGCCTCGATCCGGCCTGGGTGGCCGGCAGATTGGGGGCGTGGGAACCCGGTCTGCGGTTTACTCATGCTATTGAGTATTTTTGCTCAAGGGGCCACAGAAGCTGTCTGCTTCAATCGCCACGCGGTACGCACGACTGGCCCCTTTGCCAGAGTGGCTCAGTTGAACGCACGATTGAGCCAATGTTAGCAAAGACGCACGTGCACGTTTTGGTTGGCGATTGTGCCGCTGTACTACAGAGCAGCCTTCCTGGGAAATCGATTTTCTTTGCTAATGATCGAACTCTGATCGGGGTTCGCCTCCGGCCGCGTTAGGCGGCTTCGATAGCTTGGTGCTCCACCTCCCATCCTTTGCAGGCCAGCAGAATGGTTCGCGGCACTTCCTGCTCGCCGCTTGCGTAGTAAGCGACCTGCCGGCGGGAGATGCCGAGCGCCTCGGCCGCTTCACTCAGACTCAATCCATGGCGCCAGCGCCAGCGAATGAAGGCCACAGTGTCCGCGCGGCCGCTCTGTTCGAGCGCCATCTCATAGAGCCGGTCCGCGCCCATATCGATATCGCCTGGCCATACTAGGCTGTGACCACCTTCGCCGATGTCCACGCGCGTGAACACTGCATGTTCGCGCAGGGGACGCAGCCCCTTGAACTGGTGCACGAACTCGCGCAGGTCCACCGCGAGCGTCTTACCGTTCGCGAAGGTCACACGCAGCACGTAGTGATCCACAGGCTTCACGCCCGCAATGCGGATGGGATGACCTTCGCTCATGATTCCTCCTCGGAATACTGCCGCCAGCGCGCCCACAGCTCGGTTCGATTGGCCGCCGCCCAGTCCAGCGCCTCTGCGGTGTCTCTGGGATCAGCCTCGCCGGCCTGAAGCACCAGCGTCTCGATCAGGTATGCCGCGCGCTCATCGCTGCGCGTGATGATGTGGAAATGCGG